>JAABUO010001762.1_pt1 | contig 27511 bp, 31 predicted proteins | sample 5559291 | NCBI WGS metagenome assembly JAABUO01 (sample SAMN10711878, study PRJNA513372) | rock metagenome | isolation source: Antarctica rocks | place: Antarctica: Victoria Land, Finger Mt sud | reverse complement strand
ATTTTACGACCGCAGCGCGGCTGGTGAACGCCATCAACGCCCACAAGCCTTACGGCGTCACGGACGCGGTCGCCGCCGACGCCGGGACGATCCGGGTCGGGTTCACGCCCGGCGCTGATCCTGTCTCGGTCATCGCGGGCCTCGAAAACGTGCCGGTAGACACCGATGAAGTCGCAAAGATCGTGATTAACGAGCGCACCGGCACCGTCGTCATGGGCGGCAATGTCGAAGTGTCCGCCTGCGCCGTCGCCCACGGCAATCTGACAGTCTCTATCGCCAACGCGCCGATTATCTCCCAGCCGAACCCGCTGAGCCGTCAGGGCAAAACAATCGTTGCGCCGCATAAGATCATCAATGTTGCCGAGGGCAGCGAGCGGCTCATCCCAGTGCCAAACAGCGAGACTTTAGACAGCGTGGTCAGATCGCTGAACGCGCTCGGCGTCACGCCCCGTGATCTCATCGCCATTTTGCAGGCCATGAAAGAAGCCGGGGCGCTGCACGCAGAAATCGAGATTCAATAACCATGTCCCTGCGAATTGACATCCCCGCGCCGCCGGCGCTCGACAAAGCCCACACGGATTTGAAGAAAGCGACCCAGCAGTTTGAGGGCTATTTCCTGCACCAACTGCTGACCGAGATGCGAAAAACCGTGCCGGACGACAAACTGCTTGCCGACGACGGCAACTCCAAGCAGATTTTCCAGGACATGATGGACCAGACACTTGCCGATAATCTATCCAGCCGGGGCGACCTCGGCATGGCAAAGATGATGTACGACCAGCTTGCGCCGTCACTCGGTCACACATCACTCGGCAAAACGACCGACAGAAAGAAGTAACCGATGCCTGAGCCGCAAATCAAACTTATACTCAAAGCGCTCCGTGATGAGCTGGCGCTGCAAACGCGCCACGCGAAGCTTTTGGAAGACCAGCAGCTTGCGCTTCTCGCCTGTGACCGGCCTCGGTTCACGGCGTTGCAGGACGAATATGCACTGGTTCTCGTCCAACTGGAAGCCCAGGACACCGCACGGCGAGCGGCCCTGACCGGCGACGACGGCGAGCCGCTGGGGCTGCCCGCGCTCAAGGAAGACTGCTCGGAGCGAAACCGCGCCACGCTGCAAACGCTGGAAGACAGCCTGCGGCGCACTCTGGAGCAGGTGCAAGGGCTGACCCGGCGCAACCAGACGCTGATCCAAAACGAGCTGAACTACTTGGCGTTCTCGCTGGACCTCTTTGTGGAGGCGGGACGCAGCGCGGACAACGGCTACGGCGCGGCGCGGGGCGGCAGCACCGGCGGCCGGATGTCCAGCCTGCTGCTGCTGGACCGCCGGGCTTGACCTGATTTTTCAACCTGATTTTTTAAGAGGATACACAAATGCCGGGAACATTTTTCGCCATCACTATCGGGCAAAGCGGGCTGGCGGCGGCGCAGCTTGGCCAGGACATCACCGGGCAGAATATCGCCAATGCCAACACGCCCGGCTACTCGGTCCAGTCGCTTGACCAAACGGCGTCCGACCCTTACACTCAGGCCGATCTCAACACGCAGCTTACGCCGGGGCTGATCGGGTCCGGCGTGTCCGTTGCCGGCATCCGGCGGGCCAGCGACCAGTTTTTGGACACGCAGGTCCGGGACGCTAATTCCAGCTTGCAGTCGCAGACAGCGCAGAGCGATGCGCTGAGGCAGGTGGACGGCGCGTTCGGCGAGCCGTCGGACACCGGCCTGAACGCAGCGCTCACCAAGTTCTTCAGCGCGTTTCAAGACGTGGCGAACACGCCGGAGAACACCGGCGTCCGGGCGGCGGCAGTCCAGCAGGGCGCGGCGCTGGCAAGCACGTTCGGGGCCGTGCAGGCCGGGCTGACCGCTGCCGCAAGCAGCTTGTCGGGACAAGCCGGCGCAGACGTTCAGGCCATCAACACCGACAGCGCCCAGATCGCCGCGCTGAACCTCTCAATCCAGGCCGGCACACGCGGCGGGCAGTCGCCGAACGATCTGCTGGACCAGCGCGGAGTTTTGCTCGACAAGCTTTCGGGGCTGGCGAACATCACGGTCCAAACCAACCCGAACGGCTCCGTCAATGTCGCCATCGGCGGCACGGCGCTTGTGGTGGGAACCGACTCGGCTTCCGTTTCGCTGTCCGGCTTGACCGCCTCCGGCGATCTGACCGGCGGGGCATTAGCCGGCCTCAGCAAAGCCCAAATCCAAGTCGGAGTGTACCAGTCCCAGCTTAACAGTGCCGCCGCGTCGGTGGTGTCGCAGGTGAACAGCGCTCAGGCCAATGGGCTGGATTTGAACGGCAATGCCGGAACGCCGTTCTTTACGGCAACCGCCGGGAACGAAGCGGCGACAATCGCCGTCAATCCAGATTTAGAAGTAAGTCCCAGCCATCTGGCCGCCGCCTCGGTGCCGGCCCCGCCCGCGACGTTCGGCGCGGGCGACGGCTCCAATGCCCAGGCCATCGCCGGACTGCTCACAAAAACCGTGACCACTGCCGGGGACCCGCTGGCCGGGCAGAGCATTCAGAGCTACTACCAAGCGACGGTGTCCGACGCCGGAAGCCGGGCCGCGACAGCTCTTTCCGGGGTCGGCACCGCGCAGGCAGGCTATACGCAGCTCTCGAACCAGCGCTCGTCCGAAACCGGCGTTTCCACCGATACCGAGCTGGCAAACATTCTGAAATACCAGCGGGCCTACCAGGCCTCGGCGCGGGTCATCACAACGGCGGACGACCTCCTCGGCACTTTGATCAATAACTTGTTCTCGGCGAACTAGAACAGCACTTAGAAGAAAACGGCACTTAGGAGCAGGAGACGGCGATGCGTATCACGACCAGTCAAGAATATCAAAATCTGAACACCAACATTGAGTCCAGCCTGCAAACGCTGAACACGGTGCAGTCCCAGATTTCGTCCGGCAAGAAGCTTCAGACATTCTCCGACGACGCCGCCGGGGCGTCCCAGTCGCTTGTGCTGCGAAGCGCGTTGGGCGACAATGCCCAGTACCAGCGCAACGCGGCCTCGGCCACCGCGTTTTTGACCGCCACGCAATCCGCGCTTGCCTCCGCGACCAGCGTTATCCAGTCCGCCCGGCAGATTGCCGTCGCCGGGGCGAACTCGACCCAAACCCCGGACAGCCTCGCCGCCCTCGGCGACCAGGTAGACGGCATCGTCCAGCAGCTTACGCAAGCCGCCGGCACGCAGTCTGAAGGCCGCTACATTTTCGGCGGCACGAACACGCAGGCCGCGCCGTATGACGGCACCCAAACCTATTTGGGCAACACGGGCGCGATTTCTTCGGCGCTCGGCCCCGGCCAGTCGGTCCAAATCAACACGCCCGGTTCGGCGGCGTTCGGCCCGGCGTTTACCGCCCTGCAAAGCCTGAAAACCGACCTTGCGGCGGGCGACGCCACGGCGGTCTCCGGCGACATCGGCAAAGTGGACACGGCGCTTTCTGCTTTAAACGCCGCGTCGGCGACGGCAGGCGCAAAGGCCAACCAGGCGACGGCGGCGACGCAAAATCTCACCCGCGCCCAGAGCGATTACCAGACTTCGATCTCAAACATCGAAGATGTGGATTTAGCCCAGGCCTATGTCCAGCTTCAGAGCGCCACCAATGTTTATCAAGCGTCGCTGTCCACAGTCGCCAAAGCGTCCCAGTACAGCCTCGCCGATTTTCTTCACTAGCACGTTTCTTCACTAAGATTTTTCGCTCATGGATTGAAGAGTTTCAGTGCCGGATGCACTTCTATCTTTCGCACTAGCTTTCGCACTTCAGGAGTATTTTCACCATGCAGATTGAAACAACACGCTTCGGTTCTTTGACGGTTGACGCCCACAAGATGCTGACCTTCCCCGACGGCCTGCCCGGCTTTGAGGGCTGCCGCCAGTTCACCCTGCTGCCGCACCACATGGCCGAAGGCGGCAAAGGCAGCCCGTTCGTCTGGCTGCAGTCGCTGGAGCGCGGCGATTTAGCGTTCCTGGCGATTGAGCCGCACTCGGTCTTCCCGGATTATGCCCCGCGAGTCCCGCGTACCGAGCTGGAAAGCCTGTGCCTGACGGGCGAGACCGTGCCGCGCCTGTATTCCCTGCTGACGGTTCCCCAGGGCGACCCGTCTGGGATTACCGCCAATCTGATGGCTCCTATTCTCATCAACTCCAGCGCCCGCGTCGCCAAGCAGGTCGTTTTGAACACCGATCAGTACGGCCTGCGCCACCGGCTCATTCCTGCCGAGTAGGCCAAGCAGCGTCATAAAAAATAAATTCCCCGCGCTGTGAGATTTGGCGCGAAAATGGGAATACTTGGGGTATCTAAAACGTAACAAAACAAGTGCACGCGCGGACACCCAAATTCCAAAAACCCGCGCTGCGCCAGGGAGGGCCGAATGTTAGTATTAACCCGCAAGCTAAACCAGAGCATCAAAATCGGCGATGACGTTGAAATCACCGTCATCGAAGTCCGGGGCGACCAGGTGCGCCTCGGCGTCACCGCCCCGCGCGACGTGGCCGTCCACCGCAAGGAAGTCTACCTGCAAATCCAGCAGGAAAACCGCGCCGCCTCCGCCGCCCCGACGGCGTCCGCACTCGACAGCCTGAGCGATGCCGTCACCAAGCAGGGCAAAATCAAATAGCTTTTCGCAAAAGCCGCCTACTTCAAACGGAGCAGGCGGCTTTTTTAGCGCCTACCGGGGCAAAGATTTAATCAAAACTTAACATTCAAGCTATTGACAAGGCGTTTTTGCTGTGTTATACTGCACACGTCATCCATTCTGTTGGCGCGGCGTTGCGCCCCGAACTTGTTCACTGTCGTAATCTTGCCCTTGATTATCTCGCAGTTTCTTTGAGCGGAGCCATCGAATGCCATGCTTATCCTTTCGCGCCATCCTTTCGCGCTGATTAGCTGTTTCCTCTGCCTGTTCTGCGCGGCTTCCTGCCTGGCGGATGATCCCACGCCGCCTGTCACCGGGCAAATCTCCCTGTATGTCAATGGAGCCTTGCAGGCCACCACAGACTGCCCAAACGCCTGGAAAGCCACTGGGCATACCGTCCTCGGACGCGGGCTGTTTGGCGGCAAGCCGACGGACTTCGTTCACGGGCTTCTTGGCGACGTGCACGTCTATGACCGGGCGCTCTCGGCGGCGCAGATTAAAGCACTCTCCACGCAGGGGCCGCAGACGCAGTGGCACCTGGACCATACCGGGAGCGGCGCACAAGCACCCGCTGACCAAAACGGCCCACTAGAACTCACCGGCCCCGACACGCCCGTAGACGCAGGCCGCAGCTTGCTGGACACGACCCGCAGCTATACCGTGTCTGCGTGGGTCTTCCTCAAAAACACTGACGGCTTCCAAACATTTATCAGTCAAGACGGCAAAAGCCTGAGCGGTTTCTACCTGCAAAAGCGCAGCGATAACAAGTTCGCGTTTGTCGTCCAAAGCGCCGATGACCCGAGTACGCCGCAGGCTCTCGCGGAGTCTTCCCTCGTCCCGAAGCCGAATACGCTCTACCATGTCGTCGGCGTCTTTAGTGTCGGGTCGCTTGCCGCCGTTGCGCCTCCTCCCGCACCCGCCGCGCCCATCCTCACGGCCTCGCTGCCGTGGGATGCCGAGCATCAGGGCCGGTTCCTGGAAAGTCTGGCGCAAGACCGGCAGGGCCATACCTGGGTGGCGACGGAAGATAACGGCGTCTGGCGCTTTGACCCGGCTTCTCCCGCCGGGCGGCAGTGGACACAGTTCACCACCAAAGACGGCCTTGGCAGTGATGACGTCTACGCACTGCTTGTGGATAGCCGAAGCCGCGTCTGGGCGGGAACGCTGCACGGCGTTTCCGTCTATGACGGCAAGGCATGGAAAACTTATGGGCCGCTGGAAGGACTGGGCGGTTTCCGCGTCTTTGCCCTCGCCTCCTGCCCGACCTCCGGCGACATCTGGATCGCCACAGAAGGTGGCTTGACCCGCTACCTCACCAAAACGGGCCGCTGGCAGCGGTATTCGCGGCTAGACGGCCTGCCGTCGGACGCGGTGCAGTGCCTGGCCTTCAGCAAGACCGGCGACCTCTACGTCGGGACGCAGTGCGACGGCATTGCGATGGCTTCTCCCCAAAACGACTACAAGACCTGGCGCACCGTGCGCGGTCCGGCGTCGCTGCCGGAGACCGCCGGGGGCGCGGGCCTGCCGACGAGCCTGATCAACTGCCTGTACGTCGCCCATGACGGCACGGTCTATGCCGGCACGACCACGGGCCTGGCGCGTTCTTCCGACGGTGGCAAGACATGGCGCTTTCTGCGGGGGGCGGACTGGCTGGAAAAGCGGGACGGGCAGCACCCGCAAAACTGGCTTGACGTGGGCCTGTCTGACCAGGCCGACGTGCGGGCCATCGAAATCCTGCCGCCGTCCGGCTCGGCGGTCCGCATTGCAGCGGGTGGAAGCGGGGAAGGGGACTGGAAGGCCGACCATGACTTTACCGGCGGCCAGACCTTCCATACCAACGACCCGATTGACAGCAGCGCCGTCCAGAACCCGGCCCCGCAAAGCGTCTACCAGTCGGCCCGCTTCGGCAGCTTCACCTACACCCTCCCTGGCCTGACGCCGGGTGTTATCTGTCGGGTGCGCCTACACCTGGCGGAAGTTGCTTACAACAAACCCGGTCAGCGCGTGTTTAACGTCGCGGTCAACGGCAAGCGCGTCTTGACCCACGAGGACATCTTTGCCGAGGCAGGCGCAAAAGACAAAGTCATCGTCAAAGAGTTTTCGGCGACTGCCGACGCGCAGGGCCAGATTGTGCTGTCGTTCCGGGGCAGTCAGCCGCTGCCGTCGCTGGACAAGCACAGCCCCTACGAGTTGTCGGAAGACTACGTGACGGCGCTGGCGGAAGACGGCGCAGGGCATTTGCTGGTCGGACACCGGCAGAAGGGCGTCGAGGTGCTGGACCCGGCAACCGGCAAGCATGTCGCCGTAAAAGCCGACGCTTCCCCGGCTACAGATTTTGTAACTGCCTTCCTGCCTCGTCCTGATGGAACGCTGCTGATTAGCGGCTACGGGGCAGGTCTCAGCCAAATGCCGATCATTGGCACGACCCACGACGGTGTGTTCGCCCAAGCCGCCGATGTCTTTGCTCCACTTCCCGCGCCAGAACCGCCGCCGACCCTGGCAGAATTGAATGCCATGCTCAAAACCGTCAGTGCAGTTGCGCCAGACAAGAACGAGCTTGCGCCCAAAGTCGTGGCGCTGGATGATGACTGGCTGACGGAAGGGGACTGGCTGGGCCGTTATGGGCGCTACTGGGCCTGCTTGAATGCCATTTGCTCCCCCGATGACTACCAATGGGGTGCCGGATGGGAAGCGGTCAACTACGCCTCGCGGATTGGGCCTCGTGCTACTGTTGGTGATAGTCTACGTTATTTCGTGACCAATCTCTATACCAACAACCCACGAACATTGGAAATGCCGCCGACGTACCTGGACAGCCGCGTCGAAAAAGGTCTGACCACGCGGGACATGAACCGCCGAGAAGCGGAGATTGATGATCACGGCGAAGTTTATCCACAGGCGCTAGACGGTCCGGACATCTACACGGCGCTGACTGTTCCCGACGGCCTGTTCACTTTGTCGCTCTATGATTACAACAAGGACGCACACGGCGAAGGTGGCAACCGCATCCGTGACTACCGCGTCTCCATCCGCACCCAATCCAGCCAATTTTTGGATGACCTCAGCATCTTTGACACCCGGCCGGAACTGGCGCATGATCGCATTCGGGACTTTTGGGGCGGGGTTTACAAGCGGTTTCTTGTGCGCGGCCCGGTGACGCTAGCGGTAAAAGTGGAACGCAACAACTCACGAAACACAATCCTGCCTGGCATGATGCTGGATTTAGTGGAAGAGATGCCGCCTCCCTACTTCGGTACGGTGAGCGATTGGACGGAGGGGCAAAAGAAAAAAGAGAAACAACGTCAACGTGCTTTGGTGCAGGGCAGTTCAGCTACATATCGACCCGCCGTGACGGAGAAAGAAGCTGCGGAACGCCTTCTGAGTACGCTGAGTGCAATCCAAACAGTTAATTCTTTATGGTGGGGCGCTAACAGTCACCAGTTCTATGTGCCGCTTTTACGTTGGTATGCACAAGCCGTCACGAACGCTGTCCCTGGAATGCAAGTAGGCCTTAGCAAGTGCCTTGCAACATGTTACTATCAGATGGGGCAATACCAAGAATGGGAGGAGGAGCAAAGACACAACAATCTAATCCCCGCTCGTGATGTTGAAAAAGCATTACGCTGGGATGGGATCAGTGATGGTGGACAAGGATACGATGTTGTCAATGATTACATGTCTAGCCTTAATGCAAACAAGGCAGACGTAGCTAACAAGAAAGGATAGAAGATGACAAAAAAGAACAATTTCGCAGAACCGACAGTTTTTCTGCGCCTCTGCATAAGATCGGTGAAGTGCCTTGTGTTGTTGCTGATAGTTGGAGCCGGGTTCTCGGCTGTTGCACGAGCACAGAATATGACTGGCGACCCCCCATCCGGGCTCGAGAATGGCGGAGGGCGCTATCCGTACAAGGTCATAGTTCGCTCTGATACGTCCCCAAACCTGCCAGACGGAGGGCATAATACTGAGTATGATGGCCCGAATGCGTGGGGGCATACTTGCACGTATGATTTCACTTTGTTGGATAATCAAGGGAAGCCTTATGATTTGGGTGATATTCAAGAGGTGTTCTCAAACAACAAGAACAGCGCCTACGTCAACCAATTTTGGCCCAATGGGCAAGGTTCACAAGCCGGTCCGGGTTACACCTGGCACAACGGTGTAGATTTTAAATCAGGCAACTGGACCGACAACAATAACGCCGTAGAACAAAAATACGAAACTGGGCGCAGCACGTTCTGGTTGAGTTTTGACCAAAAATACAATTCTATTAACTCTCCGGCTGGCGAGTATGATCAGAATCCACCTTATCATTTACAGATCGTTCAAGCCCATCCGACACGTAGCTAAACTGTCCGCTACATGGTGCCATTCACAGCCGGTATGGTCACATTCCCATGCCGGCTGAATTTCTCCCTTTCACGACAGCGTGTCCTCTTGGAACCACATTATGTTTTTAAAGCAGATATTCTTGGTTGTGACTCTCGTAGGGATGCTCTTGATTTTTTGCACTGACGCCTGGTCAGAGCCGATGCCAGAGCCGCAGTTGCTGTCAACTTCCATCCAAAAAGCAGATCTCGTTGTGCTTACGAGACTGGAACAATTCACGCCAGACAAGACCGACGCTAACAACACATTGCTTTCCGAGTCGCAAAAGGTTGTGTCTTATCTCGCTTTACATCCTGCGGGGAGTTATGATTTCCATGTGATGAAAGTGCTGAAGGGCAACTACTCGGATCCTAACGATTTTCGCGTACCCTTGCCAATCATCTCGTTATATTACTACGACTATAAGTTTGATCTCCCAGCAGGATGCCAAGTGCTGCTACTTCTCAAAAGAGAAAATAATCAATTGGTTCCGGTAGATGAAACTATTCCCCTCATTCCTCTTGGCTCAGGCCAAGTCTCAACCTCGATCCCAAAACTGAATGGTTCTTTCGATGTGGAGCATCTAGTCGTTAGCATAATGACATCGACGCTTGAAGACCCGTCGCTACGTAAGGTGAATATGCATCTGCTCCGCTCGGTAGAGGATTCTCAACTTCCGGCCAAACTAACTCCTCTTGAAAAAGATGCTGATGAGAACTTTCGGGATGACGTTTTATACTGCTCGATAATCAATCAGCAAGTACAAGCCATTCCTCTAATGGCCCAGCTTGCAGAGCTTCGATTGAAGGAGACGGGAGGTGCCGCTTCTGTTGGGGCGTTTGAGCACTTAAAGACGAAAGCAGCCGTGCCTTATTTGAACCCGTTGTTACTAAATGTCTCCCCATTCACGCGCCAAGCCACGGCCTTTGCGTTGAGAGGGTTAGCTGACAGAACAAGCCTTCCTTATCTTTTTAAGGCTTTGGAACAACCCGATACGCAAGGGATTACTTTGTATGAAGAGTACGCAACACTTCATCGCTTACTATCCCGGCTCGGCACGACAAAATCGCTGCCAGCTTTTTTAGATCAAAGGGAAGCCACCTTAACAGCTACCCGTTTATGGTGGACTAAGCATCAGCAAGAATTTATGCCCGAAGCTACATCTGCTCCATCAAAGACTTGAATGGGCTGATAGATTGTAATTTGGATGAAACACATAGCCGCCTATCTCCATTTGGAGCAGGCGGCTTTTTGCTTGACAAATTGGGGCGGAAACGCTTATACTAAGCGCAGCGATTTATTTTCCTGGAGGCATAATTTGGTGTATCAAGTGACACTTATTCGCGGCGACGGCACCGGGCCGGAGCTTGTGGAAGCGACCCGGCGGGTTCTCGAAGGCACCGGCGTCGCGTTTGAATGGGACGTAGTGGAAGCGGGCGTGGACATCATGGAGACGGCGGGAACGCCGCTGCCGGACAATGTGCTGGCGTCCATCCGCAAAAATAAAGTCGCGCTCAAAGGGCCGATCACGACCCCTATCGGCACGGGGTTTCGGTCGGTCAATGTCGCGCTCCGCAAAGAACTGGATTTGTATGCGTGCATCCGGCCCTGCAAGTCGTATGTCGGCGTCCGGTCCCGCTACACCGACGTAGACCTTGTGATTGTCCGCGAGAACACCGAAGACCTGTACGCGGGCGTCGAGTACCCCGTGGACAGCGCCGAAGCCGGGCAGATTATCGGCATGGCGAACGGCAAAATCCGGCAGGACTCGGCCATCTCGATTAAGCCGATTTCCCGCACCGGCTCGCGCCAGATTGTGAAAGCCGCGTTTGATTACGCGGTCGAAAACGGACGCAAAAAAGTCACGGCGGTCGCCAAAGCCAACATTATGAAGTATACCGACGGGCTGTTTTACGAGATCGCCCGCGAAGTCGCCAAAGACTACGAGGGGCAGGTCGAGTACGACGAGTGGCTGGTAGACGCCATGTGCATGCAGCTTGTTCAGAAGCCTGAGAACTACGACGTTCTGGTCATGGAGAACCTCTACGGCGATATTCTCTCCGACCTCTGCGCGGGTCTTGTCGGCGGCCTCGGCGTCGCTCCCGGCGCGAACATCGGCGTAGACATGGCCTTGTTTGAGGCCACGCATGGCTCCGCGCCCAAGTACAAAAATCAGAACAAGGTCAACCCGACCGCGATGATCCTGTCCGGGATGCTGATGCTGAAGTACCTCAAAGAAGACGAAGCCGCCGCGAAGCTGGAAAAAGCCGTCGCCGACGTCATCGCCGAAGGCAAAAGCGTCACCTATGACATGAAAGCGGACCGCAACGACCCCACCGCCGTCGGCACCGCCGAAATGGCCGACGCCATCATCGCCAAAATGCAGGCCGGATAAAAATGCAATGCCTTCCGCTGCGCTGCAAATTTGGATGACTGAGCGCACCGACGCCTTGCGGGAAGTGCAGGATGCCCACGCAAGCGTCGGCGGGACGGAAAGAGGCCGCCGTTATGCGACTCAGCAGATCAACCATGCCTACGTCATGCTGCTGTCCGGTCAGTTCCAGGGTTTTTATCGTGACCTGCATACAGAGTGCATTGATCATCTTGTCGGGCTCATTCCTAGTTCTTCGCTGCAAGCGATTTTTCTTGCTGAAGTGCGGCGTGACCGCAAACTGGATAGAGGAAACCCAAGTCCCGGCAATATCGGCAGTGATTTCAACCGTCTCGGTCTCAAGTTTTGGGACGAAGTCAAAGCGCTGAACCGTAGAAACCTGGAGCGTCAGCAGAAGCTGGAAGAGTTGAATGCCTGGCGCAACGCAATCGCACACCAGGACTTCAACCCGGCAAGCCTTGCCGGGCGCAGCCGTGTCCAGCTTGCGGAAGTCCGCCGATGGCACACTGCATGTGACGCGCTGGCACAGGCTGCCGACAGCGTGATGCAGAGGCACTTGACTCAGTTTCTGGGAGCGCCTCCCTGGTAAGTACAAGAGTGGTAAATACAGGAGACAGATACGATGACAACTTTAGCAGTGACAAAGCCACTGAGAAGTGGAGATCATGTCCGCATTCAGTTTGGCTATGCTCAGGTCGAAGGCATCATTCAGGAAGTGCGGGGGCCAATTGGGGCCGGAGGACGAAATCTCTACACTGTGGAATTTGAGTTCGGTGCCGATGAGCCGTACCGAATGGACTTGCCCGCCGAAAAAATTGAGAAAATGACTGTGTGAAAGCGGACCGCAACGACCCCACCGCCGTCGGAATCGCCGAAATGGCCGACGCCATCATCGCCAAAATGCAGGCTGGCTAGGAACGAAGAGGCAGACGCTATGGCTATCGCTGAACGAGAAATAACCGGACCGAGACAGACTGCGGCAGAGGACTTTGCGGAGGAAGACTTTGTGCCGCCATCCTATTCCTGGACACGCGACCAGTTTCATCAAATCAGAGAAGCGGGTCTCTTTGAGGGGCAGCGCGTTATCCTAATTGAAGGAGAAATACTTGCCATGCCGCTTGTTGGCAATCTGCATCGCGGAATCGTGACGGCGGCAAGTGCTGTTTTGCGTGACGTGTTCGGAACGGGCTTTTTTGCCAGCGAGGAGAAGCCGTTCAATATAGGGATGGCGACGGACCCAATGCCTGACATCGCGGTCGTTGCCGGCACTATGCGTGACTATTTGCACCGGGAGATTACGGAAGCGGCGCTCCTTGTCGAAGTATCTCACTCAACACTGAGCTTTGACCGAGGCCGGCAAGCCAGTCTCTATGCAAAGGCCGGTGTACTGGATTACTGGATTATCAACCTGGACACTCAACCGCCGCAAGTAGAAGTGCATCGTCAGCCGGTGCCTGATGAAGCGCAGCCGCATGGCTTCGGGTACAGCGTCAGAACCGTGCATTTGAGCGGCGAAATTATTCAGCCGCTCACCGCTCCCAACCCTGTGGCGATTTCGGCGCTGCTGCCTTAAGAGGACGAATATGGCTATTGCTGAACGAGAAGTTGCCACGCCGGTGCAAAGTGTTTCGGAAGACATAGACGAAACTTTTGTGCCGAAGCCTTACCGCTGGACGCGAGAACAGTTCTATGAGATGGGCGACGCAGGCCTATTTGAAGGCCGCCGGTCTATTCTTATCAACGGGGAGATACTGTCTATGCCAGCGATGAAAGAAGCGCATCGTGCTTCTCTGATACTGGCGGACCAGGCACTGCGCGAGGCGTTTGGCAGCCAGTTCTTCCTCAGTATGCAGTGTCCTTTCGACATTGGCGACGCAACTGACCCGGAACCGGACATCGCGGTCATTCGAGGCGGCATCCGCGATTTTACTGGACGGGGTCTGACGGAAGCGGCGCTTATTGTCGAAGTGTCCGACACGACCTATGCGTATGACCGGCGCGAGAAGGCAAGCCTGTACGCTTCTGCGGGAGTCCAGGACTACTGGATCATCCGGCTGAAAACGCGGCAGCTTGAAGTGCGGCGGCAGCCGGTCCCCGACGAGGCGCAGCCGTTTGGGTTTGGGTATAGTGAACTAACGGTGCATGACAGCGGCACCCTAGTTCAGCCGCTTTCGGCACCTCATCCCGTAGCGGTTTCGGCGCTGCTGCCGTGACTATGCAAAAATTAACAACGAAAAGAGATTTCGAAAATGGCTTCTGGAAAGAAAAAAGTGAGCGTCATCGGCGCAGGCAATGTCGGCGCGACCGCAGCGTTTCATGTCGCGCAGCAGGGATACGCCGACGTTGTCCTGCTGGACCTGCCGGACGACCTGACATTGGAAAAGCCGCGCAAGACCGGCTCGATGGCACAAGGCAAAGCGCTTGACTTGAACCAAGTGTCCCCGATTGTCGGGTATGACGGGCAGGTTAAAGGCACGTCGGACTACGGCGACACGGCGGGCAGCGACGTGGTCGTGATTACGTCAGGCCGGCCCCGGACGCCGGGCATGTCCCGCGAAGATTTGCTGGCCGTAAACGCCGACATCGTGCAGAGCGTCGCCGCGCAGGCCGCCGCCGCAAGCCCCGACGCGGTCTATATTGTTGTCTCAAATCCGCTGGACGCCATGTGCCATGTCGCGCTGAAAGCCTCCGGGCTGCCCCCGGAGCGCGTCATCGGCCAGGCCGGGGTTCTCGACAGTACCCGCTACCGCAATTATATCGCCGCCGCCGTCGGCGTTTCCGTGGAAGATGTCCAGGCGTATGTGCTGGGCGGCCACGGCGACCAGATGGTGCCGGTGCGCTCGCTCACCACCGTCGGCGGCATTCCCGTTCAGAAGTGGGTGGAGTTGGGCAAAATCACCAGCGAGCAGCTTCAAAAGATCGAAGACGACACGCGGCAGGGTGGGGGCATCCTGACCGGCCTCATCGGGACAAGCGCCTGGTACGCGCCGGGCGTCGCGTCTGCGGAGATGGCGGAAGCCGTGCTGCTGGACCGCAAGCGCATTCTTGCCTGCACCGTGCTTTTAGAGGGGCAGTACGGCGTGGACGGCCTCTACTTCGGCGCTCCGACCCTGCTCGGCGCAGGCGGCGTTGAAGCCATTTATGACCTGACCCAGCTTGCCCCGCTGACTGACGTAGAGCTTGCCGGGATTAAAGAGTCCGCGTCTAAAGTGCAAGGCACCGTAGACAGCCTGAAGGCTCTCGGCAAACTGTAGATAAGCCGCAATTACAAAAAATGGCTTGACTTAGTCCGCTATAACTGCCATAATAAAGAAGCAGGACCGATCTCGTCTTCAGTGGCGAGGGTAGGCCCTGCTTTTTTATGCTGTTTCTTATGCGCCTCGGCTGCAAAAACAATTGGCTCAAGCAGCTGAAAGGCTTGATCTAGTCCATATTTAGTTTTCGATGCCAGTGGGTGTTCTTGCCTAAGCAGCGCATAAGCGCAGAAATCACTGAGCTGAACAGGATAGGATTGTGCCGAGTCTCTGAACAAAGGCTCCTCCACAATGTTATTGATGGCCCCCGTGGTTCGTAGAGCGTGTGCATAGCGTGTATAGGCTACTTCTTTGCCTTGATCACAGATCAGCAATGCATGGCTGCCTTGAGCTTCCACAAACTGCTGTATTTCGGACATGAGGCGCTGAAACCCTCGTTCTTCTTGACTGGAAGGCGAAACGGTGGTTATCATTCTTGCGCCTGGCAAGGCGGCGACCATTCGCAAAGTGTCCTGAAATATTTGACAGCGGCGTCCTTTCGTGATAATAGGGCTGGCGATGTTACCACGTCCTGACACGAACTTCCACGCATGGAACTCAGCGTGGATGTCAATTCCCTCTGTACGTTGAAGGTCCAGACGAAACTCGCGGACTTTGTCAAAAGTATTCTTCCAGAATACTACTGGCAGCGCGAGAGCTGCAATTACAAACAGTTTCTCGTCGGCCGACTCATCAATGTAAAAAATATGCACCACAACTACCCTTCAAACTTCATCTTCCATTTTGCGTTCTAGTATGTATCGCGCAACGTCCTTGATTAAGGACCTGGCGAGTTGGACATCGCCTTCGGGCAAATGAATGTGAATGTTGACATTCACAGGAACCATCGAAGATTGAACAAGCGCAGGGTTTCTTGCAGACGCTTCTCTTGCCTGTACGGGATCGCTTGCTTCGTCCAATGTCTGCTCTTGATGCAGTTCCTGTTCCTTAGTGTTGGCTTGTGAGTCTGCCGCAGTAAAGTCCGCCATCTCGCACAACGTCTTGAATGTCGTCACAATCCGGGTAACGGTATCTTCACCAACTTTGGTTTTACTCGCGATAAAATTACGGATTTCCTCATCCGTTCTTGCTTGCGCTTCTGGGTACATTGCAAACAATTCTGAGTACGCACTCCGGATTAATGTGCCTAATAGCGTTTTGTTGCTGCTCTTGTTCCGGTACGAGTTCCAGTTTTCTGTTGGAATGCCTTCGGCGTCAACAAAATGAAGACATTTCAAGACGCCTAAGATTGACCTGTCGTTGGTGCTTTTAAAACCGTGTGCTGTCAATTCATTGTATGTAACCTTTTCTGGAATCCCTGTACTGGGAATTTTGTCGATGAAATCTTTAAGCTTAGAGGAAACGTGAGCATAAGTGTATTCTGACATGTTAATCTGCCTTTCGCGTCAACTGTGTTATTGCGTTCTAAAATTGATAGACGTGTCAAGTATTTGACATGATAATACACGTTAATTTTATTTAGATGCGTTATAAGTATCATGCCAAGCAAGATGTAGACAAGTTGTACACCCCCTCTTAGGACCAGCATGAAGACCTGTAGGCGACAGGATTGGAAACACACAAAGGAATTGGAAACACACAAAGGAAGAGGTATACTGAAATTACTGTTGAGGAAACTAAAGGTCTTCGGATATGCCGGTAACACTCAAAGATATTGCAGAAAAGACGGGCGTTTCGGCCAGCGTCGTCTCAACCGTGCTGAGCGGGCGCGACAACGGCACGTTTGTCAGCGAAAGCACCCGGCAGAAGGTGCGTCAGGTCGCGGAGCTGCTGAATTACACGCCGGTCCGCTCCGGCCGCCCTCGCGGCAGTCGCCGCCTGCGCCGCCAGCATACCGAGCAGTTTATCGGCATTTGGGACCCGGAGCACAGCGCAAGCAGCGCGTTTCTCATCCAGAACCTGCAAGCGGCGTTGCGGCAGCATGTCACCGAGCAGGGCGCGGAAGCGGGAGATGATTTCGGGCTGCGGCTGCTGACGGCCGACGATTTGCCGCGCCTGGATTCGCTCGGCATGATGGGGATTATCTCGCTGTCGTCGTCGCTGCTCCCGCGTGAAGCCGCGACCGCCGGCATTCCCAGCGTTATGCTGGGAGAAACCGATCAAGCGCCGCGTGAGCTGGGCTTGGTGCATTTAGACGGTGCGGCGGCGGGAACGCTTCTTGGAGACTATCTCTGGAAGCTCGGCCATCGCCGGATTGTTTTGCTGACGCCAAGCACGACGCCGCGCGTGACCCGCGAGCGGCTGGCCGGCCTGCGCCTGGTTTGGACCACGCACGGCGCGGACGCGGCGCAAGTCGCGCCTGTGGCTTATGATACGCTCAAAACGCTGGAAGAGCGCGAGCAAATCCGCCGGACGATTACCGATCTTTTTCCAAAAGACGCAGCGGCAGAGGTACACCCGACGGCGCTGATCTGCCATGACGAAAACTGCGCGGCGGTTTCGGCTCAAACTCTGGCCGCCCTCGGGCTTGCCGTACCCGGTGTCGTTTCGCTGGCCGGATTTGGCGACACGCCCCGCCTAGCCGAAGCGCTGACCCCGCCGCTGACTGTGATCCGCCCGCCCGTCGCCCAGATGGCTCAGGCCGCCATCAGTCTTTTGTATCGCCTGCATGACGCCGCTGCGTCTGCCGAGCCGCTGCCACAGTCTGAAATGGAAGCGAGCCTGCCGGGCCAGCTTGTTCGCCGGGCTTCCTGCGCTCCGCCTGCTTCTGCCTGAAAGACTTTCCCCTGAAGGACTTCCTATGCCCACCGAGTACGTCCGCCACCCCAACATCCTGCGCCGGGAACAGCTTGCGCTCGTCGTTGTTGACATGCAGGAGCCGTTCCTGAACGTCATGCACGAACGCGAGCGGCTGACGGCGAATGTCCGGCTGCTCGTAGAGACCGCCGGGATACTGGGCGTTCCAATCATCCCGACGACGCAGTACGCCGAGCGCATGGGCGGCGTCGCGGCGGAGATTACGCAGCCCTACCGCGATATCGCCGTCAGCAAAGCAATGGACAAGATGTGCTTCTCGTGTGCGGGCGCGGAAGGCTTTCTGGAAGGTCTGACTTCTTTAGGCCGTCGCCAGGTGTTGCTGTGCGGCGTCGAGACCCATATCTGCATTTCCCAGACGGCGCTGGACTTGACGCATCTGGGCTACCAGGTGCATGTCGCCGCCGACGCCGTTTCCTCGCGAACGCTGGAAAAGCACAAGCTCGGCATGGAACGGATGCGGGACAGCGGCGTTCTGCCCTGCGCCGCCGAAGCCGCCGTCTACGAGCTGATGCAGGAAGCCGGTACGCCTGAGTTCAAGGCAATCTTGAAGCTCGTTAAGTCCTAATACCTCTCTAGTTTGCCCTTACCCGCGCCGATACTATCAGTGTAACGCCGAGGGCCATAAAGGGATAGGGACTGACGTGCCGACACTCATTGAAACAAAACTTAAGCAGGAGCGCCTGCTGCGGATTATTGAAGACGAGCTGCAAGACCTGCCGCCGCTGCCGGCAGTCATCATGCGGGTCATGCAGACGGTCAACGACCCGGCAACTTCCGCATCGGACCTGAACCGGCTGATTTCCGCCGATCAGGCGCTGACATCCAAAGTGCTGCGGCTGGTCAACTCCTCCTATTACGGCTTTCCCCGCAAGATCGCAACCATTACCAACGCCGTCGTCATCTTGGGCTTTAACACCGTCCGCAACCTGACCACTTCGATGGGCGTCTTCAAAGCCTTTGACTCGCACGGGCAAAAAACCGCGCTGGACCGGGATGCGTTCTGGGCGCATTCGCTCGCCACGGCAGTCGCCGCCGGGGTCATTGCCCGGCGCAAGGGAGTTGGCGCAAAGTCCATCGAAGAAGTCTTCATCGGCGGCCTGCTGCACGATGTCGGCAAGCTGTTTTTAGATCAGTATTTCCCGGACCAGTACGCCATCGCCCTTAAGCTGGCCGGGGCCGCGCAGATTTCTATTTGGGAGTCGGAAAAGACCGCGCTCGGCATCGGCCACGCGCTGGTCGGCAAGCGGATCGCCGAAAAATGGAACCTGCCGCCGTCGCTGACCGCCATGATTACCCTGCATCATCAGCCCGCGTTCGCCAAAGAGCATTTTGAGATGACCGCGATTATTCAGGCCGCCGACCATGTCGCCCGCAAGCTCGGCCTCGGCTCCGGCGGCGACGACAAAGTCATGCCGCTTGCCCCCGAAGTCGAGAAATGGCTTGCGTTCAGCCCCGCCGTCTGGGAAGCCATTGAAACCGACACCTGCCGCAAGTTCGACGAGTCCAAAGACTTCCTGCAAGTGCTATGAAACCTAAATTAAGCCATGCCGAATGGGACCATGCGTTAAAACGCACGGCTATCCAGCGAAGACGCTAAGAAGTGCCGCTTCGCGGGACTCGGAAATTCTTAGTACGTTCTTGTCTTAACCCCGCGAAGCGGTGTTTTGCAGCGTCTTCGCTGATTAGCCGTGCGTTTTAACGCATGGTGTCAGTTTGGCATCCAAAACGAGCGTCACCGCTTCCTGCAAGTTCTCCCGTGCTTCTTCCAGCGTATCGCCCTGCGTGTTCACTCCGGGCAACTCTTCCACATATCCAATGTAGCCTTCCGGCACTCTTTGGAATACGGCTGTTAATGTCAAAGGCATGATTCGGGTTCCTTCTTCATGGTTTTGCTTGATACGGCTCGTTAATAATCAGGTAATCATCTACCGCTTCACCATTCGCCGCTGTGATAAGACGATAATGTCCAACCGGCTCCAGTCCCCGATAATACACGCCATCTTCATTGCGTAGAAACAGGCCAATCCGTGTATCAACGTAAGGGTAGGGCAGGCTACCCTGAAATACCAGTGATTGCTTATCCATCTCAAAAATAATCTGGCGATAATCAAAAACAGGTTGCAATCCAATTGTAGCCTCGTCCTGTTCGTTGTTATGAAGAAAAATTTTCGCACCTGCGATCGCTTCTTCGATAAGATTATGTTGGGACGACCATGCTTGAAGTGCAGCCGCTGTCACCTCAAAATTAACCATTTCGTTGAATCCCATAGTAGAAGAGGGGGCAGGGACAAGCCTCGCCCCTATAACGCGCCCCAATTTCGCTTGGCGGCGGCTCCGGCGGCGAAGAAGGCTTCGATTTGGGCGGCGTCGCTGTCGGCGACGGCGGCTTCTAAGGTGTCAAGCTCGCCGCGAAATGTCTGCAAGGCTTGAAGCAAAGCATCGCGGTTGGACAAACACACGTCGCGCCAGATTTCGGGGGAAGACGCGGCAACGCGGGTTCCGTCGGCGAAAGATCCTGCGGTGAGCTGACGGGTCTGCGGATGAAGGGATTGGGTTTGGCCGGCCTGACGCATCAGCGCGGACGCCAGCACATGGGGCAGATGGCTGGTGACGGCCAGCATGGCGTCGTGAGCGTCGGGCGAGAGCAGCAGCGTCGTCGCGCCGACAGACTGCGCCAAGCGCTGCACGGTCTGGACGGCGTGAGGACTTGACGCCTCAGACGGCGTAATCGCCCAAGTCGCTTCCTCAAACAACAGCGGCGTCGCGGCTTCGACGCCGGTTTGCTCGGAGCCGGCCATCGGATGCCCGCCGGCAAATGCACCCGCGCCGCCGGCCCGGCGCACAATCGCGCCTTTGGTGCTGCCGACATCGGTTACGACCGCGCCGTCTTTTGCCGCCGCCAGCGTCTCCGGCAGGACTTCCAGAATATGGCCGACGGCGGTGCAAAGTACGATGACGTCCGCGTCCTCGACGGCTTCTTTAAGCGACGTTGTTCCAAAGTCAACCGCGCCGAAAGACAGCGCGGTTTGCAGGCGGTCCTCGCTGCGCTCTACGCCGATGACTTTGTGTGCCAGACGCCGGGCCTTCAAAGCCATGCCGAGCGAGCCGCCAAGAAGCCCGACGCCGACAAGGGCAACGGTCCCAAAGCCGCCCGGCTCAAAAGGAACTGCAAAGTAGGGTTCGTCGGTCATGCCGGCTCCGCATCAAATTCAATCAGCGCATAGACATCGGCAAGAGAAAGCGTGACATCCACCGAAGGCAGAAAAACGCTGCTGCCTAGCCCCGCAACAACACGCATTTCCCAGTAATCGGCGCGGCGCGTATACAGCATTACCTGCGCTTCATCCTGCTCCACCAGCAGGTAGTCGGTTAAAGTCTCGATTGTCCGGTAATGCCCAAACTTTTCGTTTCGGTCGTAGTTCTCGGTAGACGGCGACAGCACTTCGACAATGAGCAGCGGATTGAGAACGACATCCGTCCGCCCAAGATAATAGCGTCGCTCTCCACAGACAACCGAAACATCCGGGAGTGTATTGACGCCATCGCCCGTGTGCATCTTTACGTCCGACCCATAGACCCGGCAGCCTTGAGGAACCAGCACGTTCCCCAACACACGGACAAGATTGCTGGCAATCGCTCCATGATCGTCGGAACCGCCTGCCATCAGCCGAACTTTGCCGTTGACATACTCCCAGCGCCCAAACGAAGTGCGCTCAATCTCAAAGTATTCCGCTTCCGTGTAATGCTCTTTTTCGATGTATTGTTCTGCGAGTGCCATTGAATTTTCCTCTATCTTCCGCTATTATACAGGTATACTTCTAAAAAGCCGCAGAAAAAAGGCCGCAGAGAAGCGTTTCGTGTACGCTCATTCTCTGCGGCCTTCTTTATTTCCTGCGTCATTCTCGGCGACGTTACAACTCGTCCACGGTCACCAAGTCATTCTCCCGAAACCGCACCCGCAATTCTTGATCGTCGAGTAGGGCCGTGCCAACAAGCGGACGGCGGCCTGTCGCCAGAACTCGAACCGTGCGCCTCATGCCATTCCAAAGGACTGTCATTTGATGAATTGGAATGTAAATCGTCGAGCCATCGGCAAGAACCGATCTCTGCTCATAAAGATATGGCAGGCTCATCGCGGCAACGGCGGCTTGAGGCAAGGTCATCTCGCCTGTAAAACCAGTGTCTACTACAAACTCAAGTGTAAAATCAGGCTGCTCAGGAAGCTGCACTGTAACCGGCAGAATGCCCTGACGGCGCCTCGTCGTGCCGCGCATCATTGGGGCAGACGCTCCAGTCCGCCGTCGAATGAGCAGACGGCCTCATAACCAATCCGCAAGGCGAACAGCTTTGAGCCGGGATGACGGCTTTGGATGCGGTGAACAGCGGTCAAATCAGTCTCATCATCAATCTCGTAGTCGCCGCTGTTCAAGTCAAACAAAATCAGCTTGCCGATGTTTTTCGGCGTCTCAATCTGCGGGCGCAGGCGAGAGTAATGCTGCCAGGCTCGGTCACTCGAATCCACAGCGATTTCTGCTTCTAAGACGACCATGATTGCCTCTTTTCTTTATAAGTGACGGCCCACAGCAGCGGCGATGGGGGCGATGTCGTGCATCAGCTTGTCGAAGGCTTCGGGCAGTAAAGATTGTGCGCCGTCTTTGAGGGCTTTTTCCGGGTTTGGATGGACTTCAATAATGATGCCGTCGGCCCCGGCGGCAATCGCGCCGCGCGTGACGGCGTTGACCAAACTGGCCCGGCCTGTGGCATGGGACGGGTCGGCAATGACCGGCAGATGGGACAGCTCTTTGGCGGCGGCGACGGCGTTAATGTCAAACGTGTTGCGGGTGTAGGTCTCGAATGTCCGAATGCCGCGCTCGCAGAGCATGACGTTTTTGTTGCCTTTAGAAGCAATGTACTCGGCGGCTTGCAGCCACTCTTCAATCGTTGCCGCCATGCCGCGCTTGAGCATCACCGGAACCTGTGTTGTGCCGATCTCGGTTAAGAGCGGGAAGTTTGCCATGTTGCGCGTTCCCACTTGCAGAATGTCGGCGTACTGGCAGACCAGGTCAACGTCGCGGACATCCAAAACTTCCGTGATAATCGGCATTCCCAGCTCTTCCCGCGCCGCCGCCAGCATCTTCAGCGCCGGCTCGCCGTGACCGTGGAACGAGTACGGAGAGGTGCTGGGCTTGTACGCCCCGCCGCGCAGGATATGCGCCCCGGCGGCTTTGACGGCGCGGGCGGACTCCATAAGCTGCGGCTCGGTTTCGACGGTGCAGGGTCCGGCCATGACGACGACAAACTTTGGGTCGCCGATTTTGATGCCGCGCACGTCAATAATGGTCGGCTCCGGGTGGAACTGCTTGCCGACCACCTTGTAGGGCTTCGTAACGGGGACGACTTTGTCCACATACGGCAGCGCCTCAAACTGCTGCATCACTTCGGCTTTCATGGCGGCGTCGGCGGGAACGCCGACCGCGCCGACAATAGTTGTCTCCACGCCTTCGGAGAGGTGCACTCCGTAGCCGCGCTCTTCCAGCATCTGTGTCACGTGCGTCAAGTTCTCCTTCGTCGCCTCTGACGAGAGTATAATAATCATGGCCTGCTCCTTCAAAAAGTCCTTTTCAGTGTACCTTTCGCCTCTTTGTTTGTCAAGAAAGTTTCGTGGAGGACGCAGATTAGAAAAATCGATCAAGTAAAATCGAGCGTAATGACGCTGTTGTTGATGAGTTTAGATGTGCTGGCCTTGCGCCCAACAAAAATGGTCCTTGACAGCTTGGTAAAGTCATAGTAAAATCGCAGTAGGATCGTTGTTGTCAGTGAGTTTACCTCTATGGTTACTTCTCAAAGTCACTGTTGTTTGGCGACTTGCCAGACTGCCTTTTATGTTGATAGACAAAGAAACGGAGACTGTTATGAAGACCTCTCAGAAGTCAAGAAGTCAGAAGCGTTTGGGCTTCACGCTGATCGAACTCCTCGTCGTGATAGCCATTATCGCGATTCTCGCCGCCATTTTATTTCCCGTCTTTCAAAAAGTCCGCGAGAATGCCCGACGCGCTTCCTGCCAATCCAACATGAAGCAGCTCGGATTGGCCTTCATCCAGTATACTCAGGACGCGGATGAACAGATGCCCAGCGGACGGCAGATACCCGGCGTCGATACGACCGCACCCAGCGGTGCGGGCTGGGCAGGCCAGCTTTATCAGTATGTGAAGGCCGCCGGCGTCTACAAGTGTCCCGATGACAGCACTGGCGTCGTGACCAACAACGGCTATACACAGCAGCCTGTGTCCTATGCCTTCAACAAGTATCTGTTCGGAGGCAGCACCTATGGTTCCCTTGCTTCCCAGCAGGCCCCGGCCAGCATTGTCCTGTTGACCGAGGTTCAGAACGCGACCTCGTTATTCACCACCAGTGCGGACGAGGGCTATAGTGCCGTCGGCACCAACGCAACGGCTCTCTCCCCTGCTATTGACGGCCTTGAAAATCTCCTCACAAGCACCGCCACAGTTGGAGGTGATATGGTCGCAAAAGATGATGGGACTCCCAACGGCCTTAAATACGCGACGGGTGATATGGGCGGCACCACAGCAACCAACCAGTCCGCCGACTTCACCGGTCTGACCGGCATCCACACGGACGGCTCGAACTTTCTGGCTGCGGATGGTCATGTAAAGTGGCTGCGCGGCGTCGCTGTTTCCCCTGGTACCCCGGCAGCGACCTCCACCGACCTTCAAGGTGCCGGCAACAACCACCACAGTGCCGCTGGGACCGCCAACTTGGGAACTTCGTGCTCACCTTCAGTCCCAACTAGTAATGATTATTAATAGTATGGTCATTAATAGCCATGTGCTGGGCTTCTGGCTCCAGTAGACCGTTGCCGAATGGTTGATGCCGCCGAACGAGAAGCGATTGCGTTTCGCCCGGCGTTTTCATGCGACAATGACGGCCCAACCACCGCAAGAACAAAGGATAAAGCAAACCCTGCGCCCTACACCACAGATGCCGAGCGAAGCAAAGCGTGATTGTCCCAAACCACTTGTCAAATGTCTCATTTTGTGCTATACTTCCCGGTAAGGCCGAACATCTGTTGCCGAACGCCTGTTTTTTGTTCTACTCGTGCGTTTGGCCGCTGATGCGCCGCATTGGGAGATGCAAAATGTCAAAGCCTACTTACCAGAATAAACCGATTTCCACACGCCAGAAACAAATCTTAAACTATATCCAGCACCACATGGACGCGCATGGCTACCCGCCGACGGTGCGGGAGATTGGCACTGCCGTCAATCTGTCGTCGTCGTCTACGGTCCACGCGCATTTAAAGACGCTTCAGGAGCAGGGGCATATTGAGCGCGACGCCGTGCTGACCCGCGCTATCAAGCTGACGCCGAGCGGCATGAACGACAGCCGGGGAGGCGAGGGAAGGCCGATGAGCAAGTCGGTCATCCAGGTGCCGATTATCGGCACGGTCGCCGCCGGCAAGCCGCGTTTGGCTGTGGAAGATGTCGAAGACGTGTTCCCGCTGCCGACGGACTTTATCTCCGGCGACGGGTTTATCTTAGAGGTGCGCGGGGACAGCATGATTGACGACGGCATCCACGACGGCGATTACGTTGTCGTACGCCGCCAGCAGACCGCCGATAACGGCGAAACGGTTGTTGCCATGATTGAAAGCGAAGCGACCGTCAAGCGCTTCTACAAAGAAAAGCAGCGCATCCGCCTTCAGCCCGCCAACAAGCGCATGAAGCCGATGTACTTTGACGATGTCCAAATCGCCGGCAAAGTCGTCGGCCTCGTCCGGCGGCTTGCGTAACACAAATTATGCCTCACATTGAAAACAGCGTTCTGGTCAATGCCCCACTTGAGGCCGTCTTCGCTGCCGCCCGTGACCAGGAAACATTCCCGCAGTTCATGCCGGACGTGGAAAGCGTCACCATCACCGAGCGCAGCGCCGATGGCCTGCGCTCGGTCAGCGAGTGGGTGGCGGTCGCGTCCGACTTCAAGCTGAAAGTACGCTGGACGGAAGAAGATTTGTGGGATGAAGCCGCGCACGAGCTGCGCTTCCGGCAGCTTAAAGGAGACTACACGGCCTACGGCGGGACATGGCGCTTTACGGAAGAGAGTCCGGGAACAACGCTGTTCCACTCGGAGATTGACTACGATTTGGAAATCCCGCTGATTGGGGCGCTGCTGAAGGCCGTGGTCGCCCGGCTGATGCAGGGCAACACGCAGAAGATTTTGGAAGCGATTAAAAGCCGGGCCGAGAGTACGGTTTAGCACCCGTCGCGAGCGTTTGATGCGCCGAAGGGACCGCGCTGTCGGAAACCACTTTCGCGCCGACATAGTAGTGTGTTAAAATCTGGCTGCACGTCTTTCGGTAGGGCGTCCCGGCCATTGCGACCGCGCCGTCCTGAGACATTCCCATTCCGTGTCCCCAGCCTTTGCCGTCAAACCGATAGCTGCCGCCAGGCGTTCGCGTCAGGACAACCCGTGTCGAGCGCAGCGTGTCATACCCCAAAATCTGCCGAAGCTGCGGGCCGGTCACGGTTCTCAGCGCCCCGTCGGCTCCGGCAATTGTCGCCGTTGTAATCCGGCCCGAAGGGTCTAACCCGTCAATCGTCAGCGACAAAAACTTCCCAACATGAGTGCGCGGGTCCCGCGCCAGAAGCGCGGCGATCTGAGTGGGTGTAAACGTGTACGACCATGTATGATAGCGGCCTGACGCCGCGTAGTCTCGGCCGTCGCCGCCGTCTGCGTCTTTCACGGCCTGCAAGTACGGGCAGTCGCCGCTGAGGTCGCACGCGGTCACGCCGCCGCTGTCCGTCGAAAAGATGGCGTCAATAAGCTGGCCTTTGTAGGTCAGCACTTCGGAGCGCGTCGCATCCACCGCTGCGTTCGACTGCGCCGTTTCCCCGTCCACTCCAAAATACCCTTCGCAGCGCGTCGTGTCGTCCAGGTCAAAGCCGTCAGCGGCGCATTTGCCCCGGTTTTTCAGAGCATAGGTCCGGGCCGCGATGGCCTGCGCTTTCATGGCTTCCTGCGGCACGTTCGACCCGATTTCGGCAGGGATAACGCCGTAGAGATACGGCTCCAGCCCGACCGTATTGATGACCCGCAGGGTCGTGTCTGCTTCCTGCCGGACCGTCAGCAGTCCCCGATACGTGTGCCACGGAATGCCTTTCGCGCTTAAAGGCCGCCCATCCAGCCGGGCAATTTTGAGGCAGCCGCCCGAGCTTGGCAGGGCGAGCAGAGCCGATGTGTCGCCTCCGACTGTGACCGGCGTGTCTTGAAGCGCGTCCGCCCGCGCCAAACTCACTCCCGTCGGCGTGGCGCTGATTTTGTAAACGACGCCGCCGGTGCCGCGAGCGAGGGGACGAGTGGTGAGGGCGTCGCGCAGCACGAACGGCTTGTCGCAGGAGATCAACAGGAGCTTGGAATGCCGAAACGTGTGGTCCAGCCCGATCCGCAGGGGAACGGACGCGGCGGACGCGGGCAGGGCAGGGGAAATTGTCGGCACTAAGAGTGCAGGCAGCAGGGTCAAAGCAAGAGAAAAACGCATTTTTGCTCCGAATAAACGCGGAAAAGAGGAAACGACAAAAGCGCGGGGCTAATGCCCCGCGCTTTTTTGTATCGGGTGAAATGTATCGGGGTGACAGGACTTGAACCTGCGGCCTCTCAGTCCCGAACCGAGCACTCTACCAAACTGAGCTACACCCCGTCGCACCGACCGGCATTTCACGAAGAACATCGCCGGGAGCACTACATCATAGCCGATTTCGGCGCTTTCTGTCAAGGCTTTCACCGGCGCGATTGCAGAATTACGGTCCGCCTGCCGATAATCAAGGCAGAAAGTGACCCGAACCCATGCAATTGTCTCCGCTTTGTTTCGTTCTTGCCGCCGGCCTTGTGACCTTCGGCATCGGCCAGGCCGTTCTGCCGACGGTGCACGCGCAAACGATCCCAGTGTACCAAGTCGCCGTCAAAAACCTGCACACGGCGCACACCAAAAGCGGCTTGGAGACGACAGGTACGATTGTC
>JAABUO010001761.1_pt1 | contig 27522 bp, 32 predicted proteins | sample 5559291 | NCBI WGS metagenome assembly JAABUO01 (sample SAMN10711878, study PRJNA513372) | rock metagenome | isolation source: Antarctica rocks | place: Antarctica: Victoria Land, Finger Mt sud | reverse complement strand
TGAGGCAGCACCTAGCAAGGAAGCCGCTGTTGAAGCCGAGGATGAAGCTGGCAATGAAGCTTATGGAGAAGCTGATGAGGAGGCTGCTGCAGCAGCCAGGTTGGACATGGCCAGGAAGGCATCCACAGGGGATGGGAGCAGATTAGAAAGACCGCATGCAGATTCCAATGACGGCACACTTGACAGCGCCGCTGCGTCAGGCATGGAAGTGCAACAGCACGACAACGCAGACACTGGTGATCATCTTCAGCAGCAGCTGCCAGAAGAGGAGGAAGAGTTTGCAGGGGTGGTGAGGGGCGAGGGTAGTGTTGAGGGGGAGCTGCTGTCCAACGGGGTTAGGCTTTTCAACCCTGTGGCGCCTATGACAAAACCCCCGCACAGACTCAGCAGAGTCACAGGTGGGCCATGCAATTGCTTTTGCGTGCATGAAAGCAGGATAAGTAGGAATACAAGACCTGGATTCATGGGGAGCAGTTCATACATTGCAGACCCTACCTAATACTTTATAGCCCATCAGACCATGTTAGCCCCATGCATCAGTGTCTTTCAGGCCCAATCTGGTCTTTGTGTTGATGACGGTAACATTTCAATGACAGAGCGGACCTGGGATTGCAGCATTTGCAGCTTGTCTGGTGTGTCCTGCAGCTTGTAAGTACAGCCAAAGCAAACAAGCTGTTTTGTACCATCCCTTGAGATTGCCATTGCCAACAAACTGTATGCTTGCTATAGGTAGGGACACTTTGGGGACAGCAGGGGTGAAGGAGGGCAGCCGCAACAATGGGGAGAATGAGCCCCCCCTGCACAGGGATGACTCAACCTTTGGGGAGTACATGGCAGGCCTTGACGGCAGGTCCAGCAGCGGCGCCGCCATCCGCCGCCTCAACAGCTCAGGTACTCGCTGACTATATCTCTAACCCCTAAATCCTAAATATGGCCATCTGCTGCCTCAACCGCTCAGGAGTACAAGCTGAGATGTATGCTTTCATGCTTGTAGTTGTTGTAGGGTTGTTGTAGGGTTAGTCTGAGATCTGGCTTGGGCTTCAGCAGGTCTGGAACAGTGTGGCTCTTTTTTTTTGGAAACTGAATTGTTTTGATTGTTTTCAAGGCCAAATAAAGTGTGAGGCAAAGTTTTCTTTGATTTGTAAGCACCTTGATCTCTATCAAACGAACTCTATATGAATGAATCTAAAATGTAAGTTTATCGGTGTCAAGCTGTCACAGCTTCGGTTCCATGCATTATCAGGTCCAGGTTACAATCTAGGGTTCCAATCTGAGGGTTTGATTTGTCTTGCACAGAGCTGGCGGCGTCAAGCGCCTTGAAAGCTCAGGGAAAGTCAGCTCCTGTGACACTGTTCTGCATGCTTGGTCGAGTCTAGCAAATTTTGAGGTACCTTTCTAGGGCTTGCAGCATGTTTCAGCAGAAGGCCAGGGTATGGTGCCTCAATAACTCAGGTCTGGCTCATGTTGTAAGGACCCCTTCAGGGCGTACAACAGGCTCCAGGCACTGTTTGGGCTTGGTTATTGCAGCACAGTGGCAACAACCAGGTTCCTCAGTATCTCAGGCATTTGCCACAGATGACACCCTGGCCCAATTCAATCTATGAAATCAGTTGATACCCTCACCCAATCTGAGCAAATGTCAACCCTTAGGGGCCGCTGAGCCCCTTCGCCCACGATACTGCACCCGACAACCCTAATCTCTGACCCCTTGCCCACACTGACTGGCAGCGAAAAGCTTTAGGCTTGCCCTGGATTAGTTTGTAGGCAGATGCCCTTGATCCCCTAGCAATGACACTCGGTCATTGATTCCTGACACACCCTTTTCCTTGAGGGACAGGATGTACAGGCCTGAGCAGCCTCCTGTTTGGGGGGTCCCAGTCTGCCATTATGCGTATTGCTAGTAAGGTAAAGGAAAGGCCGTTGCGATCTTTTTCCGTCTTTCCAATGTAGTTGCACACTTCTGCAGCAATGTGCTGTGTCTATCAGGTCACCACTGACAATTTTGATACGGTCTGTCATCACAATGGAAGCCTGAAGGATTTGACTCAAAGCTGACAGTACTGATACTGTCTGTCATTGAATTGGAGAATCTGGAAAACATAGATTGCCTCTGACAATACTGACACTGTCTGTTATTTCAGAGGATAGTCTGAAGGATCTAGAGTAAGACTGACAGTACTGTCTATTTCTTTTTCTAAACGTGTTAACAGAATCTAAAATCTGGACTGATAACTCTGAAAAAAATCTGGACTGATAACTGTGAAAAAATCCACAACAAGAAATGTGAAAGGTCTTTGTCAACCTGGACAGTACTGATACAGTCTGTGTCACGATGAAATCTGGAACTCTGGAGAATCTGGTGCAACTTGCGCCACATTGTACACTGGACTGGACATCTATAATAAGCACAATCTTCCAAAATTATGGAAGCTGCATGCAGGCAACAGCGGCAGGTTGCTGGAGATGCTGCATGGAAGTGACGGCTTGGGCAAGCTGGTTTCGGAGCTGCAGCAGAAGGAAGAGGAAGAGGTGGCACGTCAGCTGGCCATCAGAGAAGGAGAGGCACAGGAGCAGCAGCAGCAGCAACCTGGGGACCGTTGCAAACGAGGTCGAGCCCACCGGGACGGCTCTGATCCCAGAACTATTGAAGACAAGTCAGTCACGCATTGTCACCTGGAATTTTGTCCACTATAACACATAATATATGACGGCTTTTGTCTTCCATTTAACATCATTTATGGCAGCTGTTGGCTTCCATGACACATACTTACCTCCTGTGGTTGATGACTGCAGTCAACTGCTACTAGGGCGATAATGCATCATTGTCTGCTGTAAATGCTGGGCTAAAACGCACATTGTTGGTTCACAATGGTGCCAACAATTTTGCTGTCGCAGACGTACATGTTGACCAAGTCTTGTTACCCCAAGAGAAGTGTGCTGCAGGAAACAGGGGGAAGTGGAAGCAGCTCTGAAGAAAGCACTGCACATTGCTCTGGCCATATCAGCGTGATTGCTGATGGCACTGCTCGAATGTCTCAGTGCCGTGTATTTACTGCAGGGAGAGGATGCAGCCCAAAAGGGGGTCGGCACAGAAAGCAGGGGTGGGTGGGACCAGCACACAGAACAACAGAGCCATTTGACCTAAAGGGGGGCCCGCTGCGCATCAACCTAGATACCCAAAGCATGGTGCAGAGGTGACTGATGCCTGTTGTTGCAGGCAGAGAATTCAGCCCAAGAGGGGGTTGATGCAGGAAGCAGGGGGGGTGAGTGGGACCAGCACAGAGGGCAGCAGGGCCAGTCGACCCAAGAGGGTTGTGCAGCGCTTTGACTATAACGTGCTGAATGGCACCTCAGGCAACCTGGGTGCAATGCTGCAAGCAGGTGACCAGCTGGTTGATTGCTGACACGTATTGCTCTTGCGCCCCATTTGACCGCATTGTGGGGGGCGGCGAAGGGGAATTGGGGGGTTAAAATTGTTTAGGGTAGGGTAGGGTAGGGTAGGTAAACCTTGGGCAAAGTTTGCCTTTTTGGTGTGTGGAAAATTGCATGTGGCTGTGCAAACAGCTACACCTGCAAGCCCAAATTCACAGTCTGCATGTCACCATCATGCTGTGACTGTTTCATGCACAACAGGATGCACTTAGCCTGCAGCACTTTTGCAACTATTTGCACAATCATCTGCTGCTGGCAGTGATGCCTGATGTGGACTGTGCAGAGAAAGACTGGGAAGCTGAGCTCAAGAAGGCATCTAAAGCCAAAGCTGGCAAGAGGAGGCAGACAAAACTGGATAAGGACGGCAACCGGCCGGACATCTCTGTTTATGCCAAGGCCTACAACAAAGTCAAGGCTCAATTCACGCGCATGAGGTGTGTCATCTTAGCACCCAGTATAGCTCCTTCTGTGTTGACAATTTTGTATGACAATACGACGTCATTACTGTTGCTGTTACTTTCGCTGCTACAGTGTTACTACTACTGTTATTGATGTTGTTATCATTATGATCATTATTGCCACCATTGTTATTATGGTTAGCACTACCATTGTTATTGGTATTGCTAGCGTTACTATTGTGTATGACTGCTGTCTTTATATTCCCATTGAGGAACATGTTTGACTTCCGGCAATGCACAGATTCATTGAGGGCTTTAGTAGACACACATCTCAGTTCTACAAAAGGGCAACATACATGAGGGTTGTCAGACGAGATGCAATTGAATTCAAGCTGGAAGTAGGCCTCAGCATAACAGCAATGCGCTACTATATGGTGTTAGTCACTGGCATAACATGAAAAAGGTCTCGACATCGCATGTCAGTGTGGGGCACGCAGAGTCAATTTTGGTATGTCTTTGTCTCACGTGCAACACATGAGCAAATTCAGGATGATTGAGGTCACACAGGAGTTGTGCTGCAACTGCCTACAAGCGGAAGTGTGAGACACGAAGAGTGCATGCAAGGTGCTCTGAACAAATCTGTCTGGAGGGAGCTGACTTGCGTCGCACGCACCTGACGCCTGTTGGCTAAGCCCGCGCTTTGGTTAATACTACTGTTATGCAGGATGGAGGAGACGTTACTGGGGGTGTATGGGGCTGATGGCTGGGGGGGAGCAGCCAAGGAGAGAATCAAGCTGCAGTCTGAACTGGATCGTGCCAGAGATCAGGTTCTGCTCTCATCACCCCCTGTGCTCTTATCCTGTTGTGCTCTCCATTCTGTTCTGTGCTCCTCTTCAGGGCTGCTGCAATCTCTGTTCTTGTGTTTGTCATGTGCCTGGTTGTACTTGCCTCTTCATCTGCTTGCTCTCTTGGGGTTTCAGCCACAGTTGTGATGATTAGTATGTCTTCTTCTTTGTATGCTGTTGACCCCTTGCTGGTCCGTCCCTGTCATCGTTGGCTTTTGTGCAGTTGTTGTTTCAGATTGCGCATTGCTCTCTCCACCCTGGACCTCATTCCTGAAGCATCCCCCCCGCCACCCCTGCCTGGCCTTGCCTGCCTGCAAGTATCCCCACCAGATACGTGATGATGGTCCACGTGGCCACAGTTCATGAACCCATCACCGAGACTGCGTTGAGCTCTTTCAAATTGTCCAACACTGCAGCCCGGTAAAAATGTGTAAATGCAAAATTGTCATCATGCAGGTCATGAAGTGCAAAGCCATCATCAGGGATTGCGTCAAGTTCTGTGAGGATGCAGAAGGTGACAAGGCCATCCCCAGCGAGCACTACGACTCAGATGGGGAGCTGCCTGAGCAGTTCATCTTTTGCGCTAAATGCTTGAAAGGGGAATCTGGAGAGGTCAGTCTGTACACTCTGCGTGTTGTCTTGCCAGTGGGTCATGCACTCGACTTTGGCCAGCCTCAAGTCAACAAATGCTTGTGTTTTGGCAACGCCTTGCTTCTGGAGTATGCGCTGGTATGAGCAACTCTGCATGCATGTAACAGAGCACTGACACCACCATGTATGTAATCAAGGAAGATGTCAGGTTGGTCTTGTTGCCTACCCAACAGCCATGCTTACTGTTCACCTTTTGGAGAACCCTCATCAAGTTCAGAGGTCCTGCCTCAGGAGTGCATCACAGTGTGCAATGCAAAACACACAACATGGCACTCAGTGCAAAGGTTCACGCTGCTCTCGGTCCAGATGCAAAGAAACCTGCCTCAGGTAACATGCTGCCACCAAGCACAAATCTATGGCATGCTGTGCTATTGACTGCACATTGTGATTAATGCAGGACAATGACATCGTGCTGTGTGATGGTGACTGTAATCGAGGGTACCATGAACAGTGCTTGCAGCCGCGCATACATGCTGCTGACCTGCCTGAAGAAGAAGGTTGGCTATGTCCAGCATGCGATGCCAAGGTCTGGAAACCCCCCTTCACCTTTATCCCATCCCACCTCCTCTCCCTGGCCATCTCCTCACCCCTATTCTGTACAACTCACTCCTGACCCAGAGTCAGGCTAGACTCAAATTCCATTCAGCAGCTGCTACAGACTGCTGTTTGGGACTTCCTTCTGGCATAACTTGACTTGTTGCAAGATGAAATGTACATCAAGCATTAAATGCATTGACATTTGCTGTATGGTGGGCATTTGTGATGTATTCGCTGATGGTCTATGCAACATCTGCCTCAACAACAAAGCACAGCCCAAAAGAAGAAGCACCGCTGCTTGTGTTCTGTCTGCACATGTACAGCCTTGTTTTGGGTTTTTTGCTAAACTGTAAGGAACAGGCTTTGTACAGCACCAAATGATGTGCTGTTTGCTGTCTGTAGGCAGACATCATACTGGCTATCAATGAGGAATTTGGCAGCAACTATGATCAAGAGGCTCCTTGGCACTCCGTCTTTGCTGAAGACCCCACCCAGGTCAGACCCACCCCCCCCCCCAGGGTCATTGCACACAAGCCACGTGTCTTGTTGCTCCCTCACATGTCACTGCTGCACTCTCAGTCATTGCTGCTGCTCCTTCATGTTCAAGTTGCTATCCTGCGTCTTTGGTCAGATGCTTGCTGACTTGCTCCCTGCCTCACTGAGCCACCTAGGTTAGTCTTGCTTGGGGATGTAATGGCTGGGATGCGTGTATGGACTCTGGGATGCATATATGGGCTCTGGGATGTATATATGGGCTCTGAGATGCATATATGGGCTCTGGGATGCGTATATGGGCTCTGGGATGCGTATATGGGCTCTGGGATGCGTATATGGGCTCTGGGATGCGTGTATGGGCTCTAAGATGCATATATGGTCTCAAGATGACCACGGCCGCACCCTTGTCAGCACAGGCTGTGGTGAGGCAGGCCACCAGCCATATAACTGCCTAAACAAGGAAAAAATGCCCATTGTGAAGATTGTTCAGATTCTCCAGAATCATCAGACTGGCACTCTTCTTCTTCTGGCAATTACAACTGGTGGCCTGCCTCCTCAAAGCCTATGACGATACGGCTATGAGCGCTGTCATCATCTTGAGAACCGCAGAGCCCATATACTCGTCCCAGACGTTACAAGGGAATCAGCAACATGCACTCCTGCAGACAAACCCGTCAACTTCTCAAGCAGAGCACTGGTTAATGCCGAAATGAGCATGTCTATTACCCCCCTCTTCTGCCTTTCACCTTTGCTTGTACTGATGTCTGGTCGAGCCTCAGAGTGATCTTACGTCCTTTTGCCTCTTCTGGGACCCCAGCTACATGTTGGGATTCCTGAAGTGCAGGTGCGCGATCATGCTGAGAGCTCGGGGGGCTCTGAAAATGGCCCTGTGAGCTTTCTCAACATGGACCTGGGGGACTCAGACTCGGATGACTCATCCTTTGGGTGAGTAATGAGCGTGACAAAGAAGATGTGTGCATGACAGAGGCTTAGGCTGTGATGTTTATGTGACAATGCTACACCTGCACTGTCCTTCTTCACTCATGCAAGAGGTTGTTTTCCCCACATCATCAGATTGGACTTTGGAACTGAGTTGTATCTGCCGTGATGTGAGTTGTTCTTGAATAAACTCTGGACATTTCTTGTGACTATTGCATTGTAAGGGGTTTGACCCAATTACAAAGTCAGGAGCGCAACTGGTTCAAGTTGACAACACTGTTGTGACGCGCTGAGCAGCACAGGTATGTTTGTGTCATTGCTGTGTGTTGTTTGACAATGAAAACTAGATTGCCAGGCAGTGCTGCGTAGTGCAGCAACAGCATTTGGACTCCTTCAGTATTGCTGCTGTTGTCCATGCAGTATATATATTGTGTATGCACAGACTTCATAACACTGACAGCAATGTGCAGGAGTGATGATATGTCAAGCCAAGAAGATGGCGAAGCAGCTGCTCAGGAAAGTAACCAAGAAGCTGACTCACCAGCCCAGTCGTCAGGCAGCGCTGATTCCCTCGATACTTCTGATGAGGCAGGCTCAGGCAATGAGTCGAGTAGCGAGTCTGAGCAGCTTGAGCTTGAAGCAGAAGAGGAAGGGCTGCAGGCTGCACACGTTGATTTGGAAGCTCCAAGGGCAAAGCGACGCAGGGCTGCTGTTGTTGGGAGTCATGATGAGGGCTGCTCGGCACAGCCCTCAGATATGCCAGGTCAGCTGACATGCCTGCGTTCACAACTTGCAGTTTCCTGACTTGCATGTTGTGGCTGGTTCCAGCATGCATGTATGAGAATGTCTTTGGAATAAAAAGTAGACCTGCCTGGAGTGCTGCATAGCCCTTGACTAACATTTGGTACATGAGTAAACTTGACAATACTTGCATAGCAACAGCCATGCGTGTCACAGTCAGCACAAGACAACATCCATTTGACTACATCTGCATAGTAACATCCATGTGTTTGGGTTCTAAACCCTGTGTCAGCCTGCAGCTTTTCTGTGCTTTTGTAAAACCAGTGTTCTTGTGCAAGAGCAGTGTCAGTGACTGCATGACCATACCATCAGTGCAGAGGCAGCATTGGTTGTGCAGGTCCAAGCGCCAGTGAGGACATGTCTGATCTAGTCACCGGCAAGCGAAGAAGACAGCACATTGACTACAAGGTAGCGATGTCCAGTGGAACGACTGTGTTTGTGCCTCATGCTCTCTGATGTCAATGCAAATCGTTGTTGCAGAATATCAGCAGCTGCTGTATCATCATGAGAGTTTGCATTCAGAAAATGCACGACCTTCTTTCAGCAATCAGTCAGATATTTGCAAAGAGTTGAAGGTCTGCACTTTCTCATTGCATTGTTAAGTTTGGCTGCCTTTACAACCTGGATGATGTTGGAAACTGTCCTGTGAGTTTGCAGGCTCTCAACGACAGCATGTTTGGAAACACTGAGTGCTACGAAGGCGAGGGCCTCGAAGAAGACGATATCGAATATGCTCCCAATAGCAAGCGACATAAAGCAGACTCAGACTCTGAGTAGTGCCAATAACAGTATCCTTTCCCTGACAAAAAACTCCGCACTTCAAGCATCTATGCTGCACATCGCGCAAATGAGTGTTCCCCCCGTTGAATTGGTGCCAGTTTCTGTGTTTGAACAGCCTACAAATTGAGTGTGCTACAAAGCAATAAAATAATCATAAGCCACAAAGGTTGCTGGTACCAGATCTGACATATTATAATTAGCAGCAGTGAACCACATGTTTTCCCTGAACCAGTCAGTTGTGTTGACAGGTGGCACAGAAAAGGTTCAGTCCCTGTGAATATGCAAACAAGTGTGCTTCCCTTGTTATTCTCCATCTCCTGGTGCCGCATGACCTCTGTTGCATGTATATATTGGGACGGTAACGTGCGCCTGAAAAGCGCTGTCACCACTCACAGTTGGATGTAGCAATAGTGCCTGCTGCAGCTGAACAGCTCAGATTGACTTTGAAGGTACCGCATGTGCACTCTTCAGCTCATGTCCAAGTTTGACCATGTGACATATTTCATGCAAAAGCCAACTTTGGCAATCGGATTCATACCACTAAGAAAAAAAGCCAACTTCGGCAATCAACCATTTGCCCGCAAATTGTTATCAGACCACAACCATCGGGTCACCTTCAACGTTTAGCGCCGTTGAGTAAACTCTCACCCATGGGCCGCCACCTCACGTGCGGCGTTTGCAACGTGGCCCGTCGGAAAATTTTCACATGGCGCCCATCACGACTGCACTAAAACAGAAAACGTAACGCATCCTGAGCTGCTGCAGTGATGGCGCTGCGCAAGAAACATGGAGGAATGATATACTAGCTGTGCAATTTAGACGAAAGGCGTGGCGACTTGTGTGAGGTGCCTCGCATGTTTGTACGACATGAGTACTTATCAAGGTAGTGACTGGTTCAAGAGCGGTAGTCACGTTAAAGTCACCGCGGCCGAAAGCAAGATACAGCTTGTACATCAAGCAGCTCAGCAGATCGCAGAGTCGTCCAGGAAACTTCAAGTCGCGTACGATGAGGGACTGGCACTGTTTTCAAACAACTTCAGCGGCACTGACGCACAGGCAAGGCAGCGCTGGCCGTTTTCTGCAATTCTGTCGTGCCCGTCATCCATTCATACAGGGGACTGTGCTGATGTGCCTTGTGTTTTCCAGCAGATACTGGAAGCTCAGCAAACACTGGCAGCAATACTTGCAGTCAGTCAAACTTTGCAAGACCTGCACAAAAGATTGGCATCTAGCATGATGGCTTCGACATCCGACTCAGCAACTGATTATGCTGCTGAGACAACGGAGCAGACACCAGGAGTTCTTGCGCTTTTGAAGTCAAAGGAGCTGCAGCTGCAAGTTCAGGTTGATAAGTGTGCACAACTGCGAGCAGAGAATGTGCTGCTGTATAAAAAGCTTCAGGTTAGGGTCGACTGTTGATACATTGCTGTTTCTTGCAAGCATGTTCCTCTAAGATGAGACACGAAACAGCATCCTTTCTGTTTTATGTTGAGCATCATGCAAAGTGCTTCATGAGTGCCTTGCTCAGCACAAAGGCTTTGCATTGCTGTCACTTGCCCTAGGATGTGTGCTCACATGGTAAGAAGTTGTACACCAGCTAGCAGTATTGCATGCAAACTCAGTGAAGTGACCTTTGACATGTGCATTCCTCCACCCAACTTCCAATGATTGAAGGTCCTCAATTTGGCTTCCAAAGTCCATGATCAACACCAAAAGCAGGCTAGGCCAGAGATGCTTGCAAGGACGCAGACAAAGTTGTCGTGTGAAAATCAGCAAGCACCACATGTCCCTTGCTCTGTAGGCGCTGTCCAATCCAAGCAGTCGACAAAACAGCAATCGCCTGGGATCTGGCGAACTGCCAGGCAGTATACCAGCCGGTCCAGTGGTCAGTGCCTGGAGCGCTTCAGACATGGATAGACTGCCCAGCTCACCAAGCCACAACTCACCTTTTGTCCTGAATGGAGTCCTGTCTCTGGCAAACGCTGGCACCTGGCTGCAAATGCTGCGCTCAAAGCTGTCCCCCCAAGTATCACATACGCGCAGGACCCAAACTGCAGATGTGCAAGATACCAGGGATGGTGCGGCATCTGACTGCATGGCCTTTGGTCAAGATGAGCCTGAGGAGTTTACATACTCAGTGCCAATGCGTCGTAGTAGGAGTGATGCGATGTATGATCGTCAGCTGAATTCAACTGTTTGCCGAAGGGGCGCAGACTTGCCAAGAACATCTTCTGTCGGTAAGCACATCGTGGAAATTGTTAGCGCTTGATGGCATAAATTGTAGCTGATGCTTAGCCAGAGGAGCAAACAGCACAGGTCTCTGCAGTTTCTGGCCAGAAAGCCAATACCAGCTTTGCATGGCAACATCGCGGTCTGTTTGTGATGAGTTGTGTGAGCTGTCATTCATGCGGGCATTCAGAAGCAAGCTTCATCATGCGCTCCTCTTTGTGCTATGCATGTGTTACACATTTCTAACACAGAACTTCGTGCACAGGTGCAAGGCAAAACACAACGCTTGAGGATGACAATCTCACAGCTGTGAGGGAACGTGACAGGCGCAGACGCACCAACGTGCTCATGGACGATGCCGCCGGCGCAGATCAAGGGTCTACAGTGCATTTTTTGACGCCCGAGCTTGCTGCTCGTAGCGCATTATTTGGGAGTAGACGCAGAGGTGATGAGTGACTTGAGATGACATGATGAGGAGCTGCAACGAATTCTTTAGGCCACCTTGGCCTCAACTTTGCTGCTTTACGTTTACTGCTATCGCATTTGTTTGCATAATGTAGCCTACCAATTCTTTACTTCCCCAGTGCCATGTATCAGGGCATGCCCTGATACATGACCATCTTTGTCGGTTCTGATTCTGTTCCGGTATCTTTGTCACTTTCAGCAGTAAACATTCTTTGGTCTGATGTATTCTTGAATGGCAAGCAGGCACATCTTTTTTTGGGGACATGCTGCTTGCAAGTCCTCCATGTGCTTGCTATTGTATGTATGTCATGCTTTCAAGACACCTTCACTTTATATCAGTGGCAGATCCATCTTTGTAGTATATAGCCAAAGCGAATGTGATCATGACAGTGTTGTTGTGCAAGCATCATGGATAGACTTTGGTTTTGGTAATGAATCAAGTGGTGACTGTGCCTGTTCAATCGTGGCCTGCAGGCATCCCATGATGATATAGTCCGTTCAACTCCACGTGTCGGTTTCACTTGATCAGTTTCATTTGAATCAAGGTGAAACATTCATTGCTGACATGCCCATGTCACTGAATATGATATCAATCGTTAGTTCGACATAAAGCACAACCTAAGCAGTGCTCATGACCATGATCAGGATGTGCTGTATGCAGTGGGCACGATAGAGGTGTACATGATCGCCTTGACACTGACAGGCACCCAGGACGCAGTTGCCACTTCTCATGACAAGCATTGCACATGTGTGTTGTCCCAAAACAAAAGAAGCTTGCTATTGTGCAGCAGTATCGACACTTCCATTCTGTGAATTCGCTTCCATGACGTGCACATTTTGACCCAGCCTGATGTGCACTACAACCCCCACATAACAGCTCCTGTTTGTTACTGCCATTGGCTGCATTGCCTTCTTCATTTATCTGGCCTGCACAGCCCATAATGTCTATTCATATCTTGTCCTAGTGAATGTACATGATCCATGGCATGCCCTGATGCAGACCAGCCTGCTGGCATGAATGACGTCAAAAGGCATCCATTTGCTCATACCCTCAGCAACCAGTATGGCACCATTTGTGGGAAATTTGAGCAGTGAGTTCATGCTTAGCCAGTATCATGGCTGCCATGACTCACCATCAACCCCACATCGACGCTGTCCCCCATAGTAAGGCCGGGAGCATTTATGGCACTCGTAAAAGAGCAGCTTTGTCAGTGCAAAGTCTGCTGGACGGCCGTCAAATGAACCTCCTGCAATTTCATGACACAACAAATCGTCAGAATTGGTGCTTGTGCCAAAATAGGCCTGCACTCTGCAACTTGAGCAACATTCAGTCAGTTCGCATGGCTGAGGCTTGCTGGAAGCTTTACTTATGCTTCAAGCATGTGCAAATTATTTTCAATATAGCAAAGCAAAACCCAAAGCATGTATGCAGTGTGTGTCACAGCTACCACAGAGAACTTGAGAAGTTCACACCTTCATTCTACTTTGAGTGACAACTGCACTAGTGTATTAGAAAGAAGGTATGGAGCAAGACAGGCAGCACACTAACCAGGCTTCAGTGCTGGGTCAAGGTGAAGGCCTTCCATTTTGAGGCGCTGCTTGGCTCGCTGCACTGTCTGTTCTCTCAGCTCCAAAGGCCGCTTCAAGCTCTCACTGCGTAATATGTACTAGGAAAAGTTCAGAAAAAACACCTTCAAAATCATTTTCAAAGAGTACTGTGTTGTATTCAAAGTAGGAAAAAGTTGGCTACTGCGCTGTAAGCTCTCACTGCATCATACATCCAATCATCAGCCATCAAACATGAACTTGCCTCTACACAAAGCACTCATGATTGCGCAACAGCCTGCAGCTCTTGTGACCAAGTTACATTCTACAGCTAGTCCATAAGTTACTGAGTACAGAAAGCTGCTGTTGTGAGGTGTTCTGAGTCCTCAGGTGTCTGCCGTACAGGCTCCCGCTGCACCAGCAGCTTAAACGTCATGTGTGTGAGCGATGACTGCTTTGGCATTGCCATAAGGTGCATGGTGCTGCTGTTGCATTCATAACAGCTATGCAGCCCGCTGTTATCAATGTGACCTGCGTGCAGTGTCAGTGACGGCTACAGAGCATTCTTGCAGAAATGAGACATGAACACAGCAGAAAATGCGCGCCCAGTGTGTGCTGCCTTTAGGGAGGGGAGGGGGGGGGCAAGTGCAGGCCTTACATAAGGGCTGGATGCTGCATGGGAGGTGCAGAGGAGGAAATCTGGAGGTTGCCATGGCGGTGGCCACCGCCCTCGCCACAGCTAGGGCAGGACAGGAAATTGAAGGAAATAGCTGGCCCTGGATAACCCTATGTGCATAGTCATGCTGTTTGCTTAGGTATGTACAAGGTGATGTCTGCATTTGCAACCACATGCAGCAGTCTAGAACTGTAATCTCAAAAACATGTGCTCAAAAGCGTTGCTTTTGTGCATAAGCAGAGATGTGAATGCCGCAGTTGCCACTTTGTACATGATGCAGGCACATGGCATGTTTGCATGGTAGATCCGGGGTGGCAATGTGGCAGTGGGTCCTGTTTTCAAATGCCTCCTTAGGACTTGGGCATGCATGGCAGCAGATGAGCGTGATGGCAGGTGCAAAACCAGAGGCTTTCAACACACATGGATTCAACACGCAGTGCTAGCCAGATACTTTTGCATAGGAGGCAGTCTTGCAATTCCAGCCTCCTGGTATCATGTAGGGTGTACATTGATTTCCCAATTCTTGTTTGTTGACTTCCATCATGAGTTCTAGAGACAACAAGTGTACATTGAACTGATTGATTGAATTGTAGCGCTGGAAATAGTTGGCAGGTACCTGCTTCAAGTGCTCTTTGGCACAGGCCAGGTGGCAGGCATGGCCGCAAGTGAGCATGATGGTAGGGCCACACGCCAGGGGTTCCCAACACATGGGACAAGCGTCTTGTCCATTTAACGTGACAGCTCTGCTAGTCAGTGTAACGCCGCTGTGCATATGTGTATTGCTGCACCCCTGCAAAGCATTGGTGGCCCTATGAGCCATCTTGTGACAGCAGCAGTCATGGAAAAGCGTCGGCTTGCTGTCAAACCTTCGTCCATTTGCCACAATTCTATCACCCTCTGCAAACATAACTTTGGCAGTTTTGTAGTACACTTGAGCTTCAAAAGCCTTGTATGCAGCCGAGCTGTTCGGCCTGTGAGCCGGCACATCGGCTGTATAGTATACTTGCTCTGCTAGCCATTGCAATGTTGTTTGTTCATTCGTCACACGTGTGACTTCCCTTGGGGTCAGGCAGGTAGAGTCCTGCAACGAGGTCCTGTTTTGGCAGGCAGCGTACACAGCAACAACGCAAGCTAATGTTCACTGATGCATCCCTGCAGATTGATGCCACAAAACCACAACCAGGCTCTTGCAGCAAGGAGCTTCGCACAGAGTCATGGACAGAATCCATGCTGCCACAGCTGTACATTCTGTGATTAGCATGACACGGTAAAGCCTCATGGCCGACAGGTTTGCTGGATGGTTTTGATGTGGTTGGCGGAAGAGGTTGCTACAGTCACCAGAGATGTGGTCAGCAAACTTACTCAGTTTCGTTACAAGCTCTGCACCCAATGTACTCCAGCAAGAAGAAGCAAAGAAAGAAGAAGAACAAGAAAGAAGAGGAAAAGCAGGAGGGGGAGGAAAGAGAAGGAGAGAGAAGGGATGAAGAAAAAGAAGAAGAGGATTAGAGATACATGAAAGGAAGAGGGAGAGGAAGAGGAAAAGGGAGAAATAAAAATAGGAACAAGAACAAATAGGCGGAGAAGAGATGCACAGGACTGCAAGGGAGTGACTAGCATGGAAGCGGTGATCACATGCAGGCTGCTGCACAAGAGCCAAGGGCCACGCAGATGAGCAAGAGGCAAATGAAGAGGCAGATCACTCACGTGCAAACAGGGCAGGCATTCTGTCTCGCCAGCAACGCCACCGCACCAGTGGCCACAGCCCAGCAGCCTGGAGCAGCCCTCTGATAGCTTGCTTTTGCATTCTGGGCCCTGGCACACCTGGGCACATGCACACAAGCATCATGACACCATTTGGAATCATTTCTTCTGTTTTCTCAAACAATTGCCGAAACACTGACAAAACCTGCTTGATTTACACGTGTCACCCTTGCGCGAGGGCCATGCTAATCTTCTCTGTATCGTGCCAATTTTAACAGATGTTGGGAGGCACACTCAGGCACTTGCACGCAAGCATCTTGGCATCACTAACACTCTCAATGCTATCTACAGCCCGTGAGATGGGAGGCGAATCTGAAAATCTGGTTGTCCAGGGAGGCTCACATCTGTACCCTTTCATGCAGTTCAAACCTGTTGGAATGGTGGTCAAGCAAATGTGGTGTCATGCTCAATGCCAGACACAAAGCAATGACATGGCACAGAAGCTGACAGCAACAAGTTTGCAAGTCGCAAGGTTGGTCATTTCAACAGAAATGACCAAGCAGTGCTGACGTGACGTGTACAAAATTGACCGAGGCTGATCGTGGCTTTGGCCACATCAAGTGAGCTTTGTTTGAGTGTCACAAGTTGTGTCTATACTTGACACTGCAAATACCTGCTGCAGCCTGTTGTACAGTTGAACCAAATCAGCTTTCTCAAGACACCAGCGAGTGTCCACGCCCCGGACCTTGATGCCTGCTGTGAGCTCACGCAATGATGCACTGCACATGTGTCACATATCTGAGGTGGTCCACACACACACACACATATGCACGTACACACACATAAGCGAGGCAGTACACTGTGTCCCCAATGCATGTCCCCAACCCATATCCCTAATGCACCAACAGTGACAAATGCAGAAACAAAGCAACATGGCAATGGTCAGAGCTAGTGTGATGCAAAAAATGACCCCAACAAATACAGTAGTACTCAGTATACAATGACTCATTTATTCATTCCTCAATTACATGTCTCCTGATACATGAAGTCATGACTAGCTCTGAGCATGCAATGATGCTGCACTGGAGCTGCATTGCAAAACTCAGCTCCTGCCTGTGACCCTGCATGATGTACGTGATGACAGGGAGGGGCCAGGAGCAAGGGGTGGGGGCGTGGAGAGTTACCTGTCTGTGTCCATGTAAGAGTCCTCTTCCAAGAGAGGCGCTTGACAGTACAAGCACTTTGGAGCCTTGTGTTCTTCACAGGTCAGCTCAGCATGGTAGGGCGTTGAGAAACACTGTCCGCAGAAGTCCTGCTTGCATGCAGCACACCTGTACCTGAAAGCAGAGAGACCCACTCTCTCATCATGTCTGTCAGCATGCTGACACCCCTTTGGGCCCTTGCAAGTTACAGCAGACTTGACAGTCTGGGTTGCCAACATGCTCACCCATTGACCTAGACAGCATCTGACTTGCCTTGAGCATGACAAAGAGCTGCATCGAGAACCACACACACCAAAAGCTGCATCAAAGTACAGGGGACTTGCTGTTGTCATCTTTGCACCTGTTGAGATGCATGTGTCTGACCTGTGGGCTGCCTGGTGCAAGGCAGCAGCCTGACTGACCCCTTGGCTGTTTCCCACAGCCTGAGACAAGGCTGCACACCAGATGACCGACCATCAGTTTGCATATCAGACGCTAAAGTTAACATCACACATGGACAAGTGATAAAGACAGCATGAGCCGGCACATGTTGGATGAATCTGCTTCACTGGTATTTGCAGGGATCACTGAGAAGGCTGCCATCTTATGACTAGCTGACAGATGTATGGTTGTGAAAGGCCAAGAGGCTAATGCCAACAGTGGTCAACCTCGGCAGAGAGTTCCAATCTTTCAGAGTGTTGGGACACTACATAAACCAGGTGCATGTATGCTAGTCAAGTGATCTGTAACAGCAATGTCAGAAGTGAGGAAGCAGACCATTCAGTGGATTGGCAGGAGGCAACCTCTCCACGTAGGCACCACAGTTTGGGCAGCCAGTAATGCCCATGGCATGCAATGACGCCTCATTGGCAGCCGTGCAGAAGTCATCAAAGGCCTCCTTGGCAAGTCCCTGCACCCAGCTTATACAAGTTGAGCCATGAGAACAGCATGTTGTTCCCATACGACGTGCTGCTACATGCTGTTCAGACCCTGCTGAGTTTTAAGGCAAAAGTTGCTTGTGGTTACTTGCTTGGATAGTTAGCACTGCAGCTCACGGCAGAGTTCATGATTAATGGCATGTGAACATACTTGCAGGATCCTTGCAGCCACAATTGACTGGCAGCTTGCAGCAGGACAAGGGTAGCCCTCACTATCCAGGTTACTCGTGTCTGCTGCTATCACAGGCTTTAATCGGGCTGCTACAGTCTCCCTGGTCCTCTCTGGAGTAGCATTGAACGCGACAGCATACGAGGTTGGTGTTATGGTGGTGTCTATGCTGATGATGGTGGCCGCTTCGCAGCGGCCATCTGGAAACACATACCAGACAGACTGCCTTGGGGCGTACTGTCTGCCTGCAGAGCGCACGACACGGACTCGATGATACTGCAACCGCCAACGAACTCGTGTACGCAAAGAGGAGCACAGATGTCAAAAGGTCAGCGACTTGTGCGCACCTGCTGAGACCTCCAAGATCTGCAGGTCTGCTATACGTTTGTGCCACACCTTGGCGGCAAACAACTCCATGCAGCCTCGGCATATGAGGCATTGACACGCTCCTTCGGACCATAGCAGCTCCAATGGTTTCTCGAAACAGCATACAGCACAAGTGAACGTGCCGTCCATATACATAACAGCACACTCGACTGCCGACATCTCACAAGCTCAACAACTACCGTACATTGTGACGACGGACACTACAGGCAACGTACAGGGAAACGTGTAGGAAACACCGGTGCGGCACAACACACTGTTCTTCAATAGCTTGGTTCAAAAGGTCTCGGAGACTTGCTCAAGCTTTCGAACATTTCTGACGTGCACGTGCTCCGTTGTGCTTCTTCACGCACAGCGCTCGACAGGCAACTGGATCCCCTTTGTTCTCAAACTTGGTGACCTATCGGGGACGACGTGCTGTGTTATTGCCCCACGAGACGTGCTCCTCGTGCTTAAGATCAGAGCGACCAGTGCATGCGAAGGACGGCCATTAATGCGCAAATTATACAAGGACTTGCTAAGTCAGCTGATCCTGCCAGCGCTGCGAAACTGACCTCGGCACACGCACATCTTGCTTGATCTGTCACATATCTTTGGTGACAACTGTCCGACTATCTGAGATTGTTGGAGCCAGCTTAGGTGAGGACCTTGCCCGTTGAAGATCAACCGACTACAGGTAGCCAACGCATCAACGACCTGCCTGTTGTATCCGCACTGTACCGACGTCGCTGGGTCCTTTCTCAAATATGTCTCTGATCACCACAGCTCTACTCTTGAATGCAGATTTTGCCCTTGAGGCGCACCTCTTATGGCAGACGAGCAGGTCGTAAAGCAGCTCGTGGAGAGGTTGAGCTCAGACGATGCCGCAGTCCAGGAATCTACAGCAGAGCAGATGAAGTATGCCATGCTTTATTCAACAGCTCCACGCTCCTTAGCATCTGATCCAAGGCTAACCTAACACACTGGCACTGCAGAGACCTAGCTCAAAGCAGTGTGGAGTACTGCACTGCTTTTGGGCAACATGGGGCAATTGAACCTTTGGTTGGACTGTTGGATGACACAAGTAAACCTGTGACCATGATGGCAGCCCAAGCACTTGGCTGCATGGTTGCATGCGAGCCATGCTGTACCCAGATCAGGTAGGTTGGCTGTGCATGGCTTTCATCACTGAATTTGTTGATTCTGCTCATGGTGCCTTGGCATGTATACTGCTACTTGTGTGCAGCAATGCCATCCTGCATTGATGTCACGTACTGAGTCTGCTGTGGTGGATTGGGAATTTGGCTTAGGAGATCCTTTGTGATCCTTCTTTGCAGTGCAATTTTGCACCCTGCCTTGTAAGACCATTGTTCCTCGGCACTCTGATGCAAACAAGCAGTCCTCGTCACCACCCACGTGACAACCAGGCTTTGTCTGAGATTGCCAGATCAGTTTTGGCACAGCTTTGACATGCTGCTTCTGTCTGCATGCTTACAGTGTTTGCAAAGGAGTTCTCTGCTAGTTGCTGCGAGTATCTGTCAAGGACAGACATAAAACGCACAGCAGCTAAAGGCTCTAGTAGGCTGCGCCAGCTTCATTGTGCACGTCCAAGCAGCCTCAGCTGCTGTCAGGCCCTAGTTGTGAAAAAATCAAGAGATGACCCGCGCCTACTGCCGGCAAGCAGAGGTAGCAGGCAGTCTGCTGGCACCTTGCCACCGCCAGGGCAAAGGATTAGGATTTAGGCTTAGGGCTGAATTTGGTATTATACTAATACAAATATAACAAATACAATATGTAGTAAACCCTAAACCGTCACGAGACCTGTTCAAAGACACACATTGTGCATTGGCTCAACTAAGAGCAGCTGTCCCTCCTGTTGCTCACTGATCTGTGCTGGATTTCATTGCAGAGAGGCAGGGGCTGTAGGCGGTCTGGTGGCCCTCTTACAGCCAGGTCAGGAGCTGCACTCTGACTTGCTGAAGGCTGTGCTGACTTTACTGCTGGGCCTAGCACGTGATCAAGCCAGCTGTGATGCGGTGCAGCAAGCCAATGGCATCCCCAGAATCATCAAGCTGCTGGAGTATGCTGCAGATGATCAGGTCAGAGCACGCAATGTGTTACGTGAATCATACATCTGTCTGCTCATGTCAGCAGCATCTCTGCGGGGTCATTAGTCTTCATCCTTCTTTGTGTGATCTGATCCCCAGATGTGCAGGCTGCTGCAGCAGCAGCAGAGGCAGCAACGGCGCAGTGCAGTTCATTGAATGTCAAAAATCATGTGTAATTGTGTTCCTTAGTCATTTCCTGTTTCACTCCTGTCTAATACCTGTCTCTGTTCTAGTGTATATGGCAAAAGATAGTCTGCAGGCGGCAGAGGTACAGCAAGAGGCTGCACTGCTTCTGGGTCGCTTGAGCTTGTCAGAGGCGTGCAAAGGAGTTATCCGAGGGCACTTTGGCATCGTGACCCTAATCAAGATGCTGGATAGACCCGGCCTGGACAGAAACTCAAAGGAGGTTGTGGTGCGCACGCTATCAATACTGGCAGTGGACAATGAAGTCAATCAAGATCACATAAGGTGTGGGGTAGCAGAAGCAATGCATTGTCTGTTCATGCTCTGCTGCATCTAGTGTTTGACCATGCACATTGCAGCCTCACCATGCAAAGTGAAATGTACATAGACAACAATATACATGTAACTCGATGCTCCTAGGCGTGTGTTCATGACTGTGCAGACAAGTTTTGAGGTGTGTCAGGGTGGTTTTACAAGGTCCAACATGTGCACCGGCGCAACAGCTTGCTGCCCAAATGCTGTCGCTTTGCCCTGCGCGCAGAGGACATATTGGCAGGACGGCATTGAGCGCAACGCCATATTCAAGACACATCAATACATCTTTTTCCTGTGTCTTGCGGGCCAAAATTGATCGGTGTAACTTGGCTATGGCATTGCCCCCTATGTCAAATGCCAGTATGTCCTCTATGCCACTGGCCTTTTTACCAGCTGCCAAATTCCCTCACGCAGCAAATGAGCAGATCACCTGTGTCACTGACACCCCTTGTGATTTGTATGTGCATTGTAATGTTGTGGCGTCACATTGGTACATGGTTCCCGTACTAGCATTGCCGTAATGATGCGCTAGATGGTATATGGAGCCAAAACAAGCACCGCAGCAAGCTACATTTGAGGTGCATGCCCAATTTGCTACATGCATGATGTCGACCTCACAATCTCTGGATAAAGAAAAGACTACACCTTTCGGCGTCAATTTAGTGAGAAGCCAAGTATTATACCGGGCTGCCCAGGCTGCCCCTAAACCCTCACAATCTCTGCCATTGTGCTTCAGAAAGCAATATGGCATTTGCATGTGCATGATGTCAACCTCACAATCTGTGCTTCAGGGAGCAATACGGCATTCCAGTGCTAGTGAAGCTATTGGAGGCTATGCCCTTTGATGGTGTGACAGCAGCTGCAGCTGATGCCCTGAGGGCGCTGGCTATGAGCAATGAGGCTAACAAGACAGCCATCAGGGAAGCTTGGGCCGTCCCTCTTCTTGTCAACCTGCTGGGATCAGAGGTACGTCTTTGCTTTTCCAGATGCTCCTGGGTCTGCATTTCTGTTTGGCATGATGTGTGACAGATGGTATACCTCAGCAGGCTGTGAGTGAGCAAGAGCTACGCTGTGTCACTGCTGTGTTGTCTGCGATGAATGCATTGTTCTGTTATGCTATGGTTGCTTCTGCTTGCTTGAATGCATTGTTCTGTTATGCTATGGTTGCTCCTGCTTGCTTGCTTGCTTGCTTGCTTGCTTGCTTGCTTGCTTGCTTGCTTGCTTGCTTGCTTGCTTGCTTGGCTGTCATGGACACCACCGACCATGATCTGAATCAACATTTTAGTCACTGTGGGCGCATGAGCAACCAACTGTGTAGAGCTTATCAGGCTGACACACATGGCTTCTGTTTCTCTTGCTTGTGACGACGTCATCATGATGCAGGTTGATATTTCAGTCATAGAGAAAGCAGTGGACTGTCTGCGAATCTTGACAACAGGCAATGAAGCCAACAAAGTAGCTCTGCTGACAAGCGCCTCAGGCCTTCCCTGCCTTGTACGCCTCATGGAAAGTTCTCCAGACCAGGTAATCTGCAGAACACCCTTAGGAGCAGTGCCACTCCTGTACGTGACTGTCAGCCGCAACGTGCATAATAATGTGTTGCGGCTAAGCATGTCTGTTTTGCATCTGACTTTGTGTATGGCCGTCTCCCAGACCAGCATGTTTTGCGTTTGATTTTTTTGTCAGGTTGGGCATAGCCATACAAGAGAAAGCAACAATTGACAAACCGTAATTCTGTTTTAGGCTTCAATCTCTTAGTCAGGCTGGTTTTTAATGTGCGCAGCAACTACCTTGCCATGACTGGGTTGAGCTCAGTTCACATGTCCTCCTTCAATGAATGCCACACCGCATCAACTGTTTTTCCATGAAAGGAAATCGATTTTTGGCAAAAGCCTTTTCCGCTTTCACTTTTATTTCTTCTTAAACCACAAATGATGCTGCCTGCAGCTTGTCATAGAGAGGGCCGCAGCGGTTGTGGGTAACTTGTCCACAACAGACCAGTTCTTTTCAGCGATCAGGGAGGCAGGAGCAATCCAGAGGCTGGTCAGGTTGCTGGACTCTGGCTCTACCAACAGAACCACCGAGATTGCTGCCAAGACTCTGGCCAACTTGGCCAGCGAGAGCAGCAACCGGAAGGGAGTCCGGCTGGCAGGCGGCGTGCCTCCATTGATGAGACTATTAATGGACAAGCCCAGCGAACAGGTAAGCATAGCACAAGTAATTTACTCTTCTGCTGATGTATGGACCGGCTGGCAGGCAGGGTGCGATGAGACGATTAGTGGGCAAGCCCAGCGAATAGGTGAGGATGCCACAGAGAGTCACTTGTCACCTGTGACACTCTTCCATTGGTTCATGGGTGATGAGGGCCAGAGTCTGGTGTGAATCCTGACAGCGTGACACAACGTCAGATTGCAATGTTGCTTTGCAAGAGGCTGTTCTAAAGCAAGCTTAGGTCAGGCATCTGGTCAAGTGCCCAGAAAAAAACTTTGGACTTGGAAGGTCAGTAAAGACAGGGTGCTCCTCAGATATGTACATACCCAGTAGTGGGGGAAGACATGCGCTGAATAACAAAATGAACAAATGCATGAGTGAGTGAGTGAGTGAGTGAGCGAGTGAGCGGGCCAGTGAATGAATGAATGGGTGGGTGAGTGAGTAAGTGAATGAACGAATGAATGGTTGATTGGACCTTCACCTCTGCATTTTGTTCTGTGTGTCATGAACACAATATGTTCAAGCTGAATGACTATGTGAGTATTTTGAATCGTCTGCATAGCTAGCTTAAAAAGGCAATGGTGGTCACGGCATTGTGGCTGACAGTGAATGATGCTGAGTTGCAACCTTAAGCAATGTCCTTGCTGTTGCACAATGTTGCATCGTCTGTTCTTACTTGGTGTTCTCAGCTGATGTAAACTCTTTGCATTGATAACCAGCGGCACTCAGGGTCGGCTATTCTTTGTGAAGAGGTAAATTTAAAGCCTGTCTACCCTACATACCATGGAAACCTTGCTTCGACCTCAGTGTAGCTGTCATTGTATTTTAAAGAGAGACCTCCGCAGCTGTGGCCAGTGTAACGCCCACCAGGGTCACTTGCACTATGACAACCTCTTTTCTCTGACCTGCATGAAGGTTATGATTGCCGTGGATGAAGCCTTGAGGCGACTAGAAATCTCTGCTCCAGAGCGCAATGCCACCTTAGAAGCATTCAGATACGCAGACGCCCGCAATGCAGCTGCCTTGGCAGGCGCCATTCAGGCAGCTCAGCAGGAAGCTGCGCAAGCTGCTCAGGAAGCTGACAGTGCGCGGTCTCAACAGGCAGCCCCTTTGCTCACAACCAAACCCTTTACAAGGTGGGCTGCTTGTGATGCAGCTATTGTCTGTGCAGTCAGCAGGCCCTTCAGCAAATTGTGTGCACAGACTCAACATTCCTCTCATTTGTCCATGCATTCATCTGTTCTTCCCCTACGGTCAGGTATGTACAGTCCTGAGTAGCTCTCTGAATGAGCTGCTGTTTTGATTTTCAGCATGTCAGCAGTGACATGTGCGCATCACGCTAATGTTGTCGTGCTTGTAGCGTCTTTAGCAAGCAGCCCAATGCTACGTGAGAGATGCCCGTCAAGGTGCACTAGCTGAGGCCTGTATGCTGTGTAATGTTGTCACTTCTGCAAGTGTTGTTTGTGAGTCTCATTCCAGCATATCTTACGGGTCTTTGTTGACAAAAAAGACAGACCTCTAGCACATTGACTCAGGCTTGCAAGGTGACAGTCCAAGATGCCAGCAACATTGCAGGCTATTGTGTGCCTGATCAAGAAAAGTTTCAACACCCTGTAATACTTCTTTGTGAGGCAGAGTGTTAGAGACTGATTGTGCAAGGCTTGCCAGACCTACCTTTGACGGCGACTTGTGCCTTGTGCTTGCAGGTACTCAGTAGCAGAGACAGTACAGTTGCTATCAGAGATAGGCTTAAGGGACGGCAGTCCTTTTGAAAGTAACGGCATCACAGGAGGAGATCTGCTGGACCTGGAGGAAGAAGAGCTCAAAGAAGACCTGCACCTGTCCAATCTTCAGGTCAGAGTTCCCCTCAAGTGCAAGAAAGCAACTGCAATTTTCGTATGACACACATGAGTTCAGGGGAAGAAGAGGTCAGTGAGGACCTGCAGCTGTCCAGTCCTTAGATCGAGTTTGTGATCCCTGATCTCTAGTGAGAAGTGCATTTCACCTAATATGCAGAGTCATTCAGGGAGAGCTCAAAATAGACCCTTACCCTTCCGATCATCAATGTATGTGTTGGTGTGCTCTGATTCATTGCTGTCAATTGCTTTGCATAAACCATGAGACATTGCACATCGCGAGGTTACGTTGTTTTGCACCAGATACCAATGCATTCTGCTTCCCCTTGCACAAAACCTCAACCTGTTGAAAAATTATCAGATACCACATGTCTCAAGGTGCACTGTTACTGATTTGCACATGCCTGATCCTTCCTGTGAGTCATGAGCACACCATGTGACTGTTGTCACAGCCCTGGTTGGACCTGATCTGTAAGTTGCATTGCCGCTTGCTATTGTGGTACATGGATGCCTATAGAGCTATCATCAACAACAGAAGTATTTGTGTGATAGTACTGCTGTAGACTGCCCTACATACACTGCCCTAGTGCCTTTTGGCACAATAAGAAGGACAGAAGTTTGGTGTGCATCGTGCATGGCATGGACTGACCATATACAGCACGACATCATTGCGCTGACTTACGTGCCAGTATAGTGTGAATGGTGTTCTTAACATGATGCTATGGTGCAGGCCAAGAAGGTGAGGCGGGTGCAGAGTGCATTTGAGCTGTTCAATCGTATGATGCAGACGCCGGGCAAATCAGAGCTCACACTCACTGAGCTCCGAGTAAGGCCACTCAACCCTGCCTGCATCACGGTGTTGCTGGATTGCACTGTTGCCTTGCAGCACCTGATGCCTGCTGAGCTCGCGTTTGCGTTATCTGTTATTATTGTTATTGTTGTGGTTATTATGCTGCACCTCGTGAATACCTGTGATGCTTGCATCGGCAAGCAATCGCATGCACATTTGCAAAATACTCTGTGTTTTTCGAGATGCTGTTTTCAGTTTCTGGTGGCATGCAGAATTTCCTTTCCTCTAGTGGGAGAGGCGAAGGGGACATTGCAGCAATTGTGAATGGGTTCAAGCAAGGGCTGCAGAAACAAACAGTCGCAACGCTCAACTTTGCTGAGTTCATACAATGCTATCAGTGGTTGTTGAAGACATTGCATCTCATGGATCAAGCTCAGGAGCCTTATGAGTTGCCGAGAGCAAACAGCATGCGTGGTCTTAGTACATCATCATCTATCAGTGATGTGAGTCCTCAGAAGCTTCCTCAAAACGGAATCTGAGTCTGTGACAATAGAATGCATTGTGCATGCATCCTGACTGTTATGCTTCATGCACATCAGTTCCTCTTATAAGTAGACAAACGTGTATGCAAATGTGTATACAAGCACTCCCTTTGCTAACTCACTCACTCCCTTGGGGGCAACCCAGTTGCTGCAAACTTAGCATAGACTGCTGTAGACTGTTGGAAGCTTGCGTGCATGATGGGTTGATGTAATAGGCTTTTGGGTGCACACTTAGCCTACACAATGTGATGCCGTTGTTAATGGATGACCCTCCTAGACTTGATGTGCACACGAAAACGACTGAAAAGTCACTCAAAGTGACCGCACAGCATGACAGCTCATAACTGATCAGAGACCACAGCAAAGCAATCCATCGTGCAAAGATTCATGGCCATATTGTTGAGTTGCAGATCTGATGGCATCTGCACGGTGGAACAGCCAGTGCATGATGATATCGGACGACAGACAACCCATGGGCCAGAAAACTGAGAGAAGCAAATCAAAATTTAACGAAATGTCATTCTCACTCCACAAAACAGGTGCCCATCAGACTGAGTTTTGAGTCAAATATGCCACACTTAGCAAATGCGTACCAAAAGGATGTGCGACAGGAGTGCAGCAACAACGACACGCGGCACAAAACAGACGTGTATTGTAAGATTGCCGACTGTGCAAACTTGTGCACAATAATTGCATATGCAAAAGTGATTGATTATGAACTCCAGATTTTTGAATCTCCTTCTACGACTTCATGACTCAGAACCTGCTGGATCTAGCTTTCTTACAACTGCGAGAAGCTCTTTCTTGCTGTCTTGTATCAATTATTATGAGGCTCTGTAGCTTGTGCCCATTTTGGGTCGCGGACGGCTTCCATCAGCCTTTTCCGTATACTGCCTCGCAGTGCGCTGCCGTAGCTGGCCGTAGCATGCACGTGAGCCGCGGTTAACGGGATATCATTGACGTATCGAACCTTCGCGAGCGTTGAGGTACTGAGCGCAGCAGACAAAGCAGGCTGACAGAAAGTTTTGCGCACTCAGACTCGAGTCACGTTCACGGGAACAGTGCACTGACGATATGCCCAAGACAGTCGGGGTTGAAGCCTTAGGTCACCTTCGTGAAGCGCGCAGTGCGTCGGCGTACTGCTGCAAGTTCAGCGCCATCTTTGACTGGCTGGACGACCATGTCAGTCGGAGTGTCAACGCGCAAGAGGTTTCGATACAAATGCAATCAATCAATAAATCAATATATTTAATGTCCTGGGGGGCAACTGGGACCCAACAGACAAGAAGTTCAGTTCAGTGAATTCATACAGACAAGATTTGCTTCCTACATGCAAAGCATTCCCTGAGGA
>JAABUO010001759.1_pt1 | contig 27526 bp, 33 predicted proteins | sample 5559291 | NCBI WGS metagenome assembly JAABUO01 (sample SAMN10711878, study PRJNA513372) | rock metagenome | isolation source: Antarctica rocks | place: Antarctica: Victoria Land, Finger Mt sud | reverse complement strand
TGGCATCGGTGCCAATCCCGCGTAGGCGGTCGCCGCCTCGGGCGTGGCGCACAACGTGAAGTTCATCGTACTCACCAGCAGCCATGCCGCAGTCAACACCCCGATTCCCGGCGCGCTCGTCAGGCATGCTGCCCAAAGGGCGCCCGGCGACTCCGCCCAATCACTCGCCGCCAGCACGGCGGCAATCTCCCCCTCCAAATCGGCGATCCGCATGTCAAGCATGGCGATCACGCCGTCCAGATGATCCCGCACCGAGGCGACGACCACCGGCCATTGCAGCAGCGCGTGCCGCTGGTTGCGTGTCTGTTGCCGCATCGCCACCAGGGCATCACGGACAGTGAGGCGCTGGCCGGGCGCCCTGTGGGCAGTATCGTGATAGACCGCAGGCGGGGGCGTCCAGACGGCGGGCTGCAAGGCAGCGGCCAACTGCGTCAGATTCTGGGCATCAAGGGGGTCGGTCTTGGCGCGGCGCAACTGGGCCTTGGCGAAGTGGTGCGCCTGCAAGGGATTGATGACGCTGACACCGTAGTTCGCCGTGTGGAGGGTGACGGCGAGGGCGATCCAGTAACTGCCGGTCGCTTCGATGACGACGAGGGTCGTATCGGGCGCGCTCCCGGTTGCGGCGAACTGGCGCTGCAAGGCGGCAAACCCTTGCGGCGTCTGGGGATGGGTGATGGGCGGGGTGGGCGAGCCACCAGGCGGCATCCACGCGGCGGTGAAGCTTGTCGCCGCGATGTCAATCCCGACGTACAACTGGTAATTGGCAGGCTCGTGCTCCATCTCTTCCTCCATTGCGTGAGCGGCTGGGTCACGCGCCAGTTCAGCGGGCGGTGGGCGTCTTGCCTCGTGATGCGTGGTCATCGCCACTTGATACGGTTCAGACTTGCCGCGCCCCGGCGGAGGGGGACACTCTCTGGGACGCAGTCGGTGCTGCATGGGCGCCCGCGTCCTCACCATCCGCCGTGAACCCTCACCAATATACGAGGGCGCCCGTTTGCGATGACGGGGATGGACTTGCCGCTACTCTGAACCAGCCGAACGGCTTCCGTTCTGAACGCGGGCGGATACGGGGGTTTGGTACGGGGCATCGGGACACCTCCTTGGGACGATCGCCCAAATCATCGAGTGTCCACGAAACCGACGCAACTCCAGATTGCCGTTTCCCAATAGCAGTGGACATCGCCCTACTCGCTCGCCACGATGCTGGACGAAGGAGTCCTGACCAGCGCGTGCAGATGGCGCGATTCTTCGACCGAGCCCACGCAGTCTTACCAATGGCATAGCAGGTTGACACGGCGAAATGCACGCGGCGGTTCCCAATAAGGGCACCCCTTTCTGGAGCGGCTGTAAGGTTCGCAGCGGTCGAGTAATCATTGGCATCAGCGTCGGTCAAAAACGATACGCCCCCCCTGCATCACGACGTCGGGCGCTGCCAGCGCCTTCAGGTCGGTGAGCGGGTCCCCGCGTACCGCGAGCAGGTCTGCGGCACAGCCCGTTGCGATGGTGCCGATGACCCCCGTAAGTTGGCACGCCTCCGCCGCCTGACCGGTCGCCGCGTGGATCGCTTCCAGCGGCGTCAACCCCGCTTGGACCAGCAACTCCAGCTCCCGGTAGAAATCGCCGAACCCCGTCCTCGCCCAGCCGGCATCGTTTCCCGCGACGATCGGCACCCCCAGCGCGTGGAGATGTCGTACGTTCGCCAGGTTGCCCTCGGCCATCCTCCCCTCTGCCATCACCTGCAGGGTTGGCGTTACATAGACCCCCGCATTGGCGACCCGGTCCGCGATCTGTTCATCATAGTGCTGCGATGTGTCGGGGGCCATGAAGGAGCAGTGCTCGATGTGGTCCGTCCCGGCATCGATTGCCTTGGTGATCGACTCGGTCGCGATGCAATGGCAGGAGGCGCGCTTGCCGATCGCGTGCGCCTCGTGGATCGCCGCGCGCATCTCGTCGACATCGAAGGATGGGAACTGCGAATACGTCCCGACCGTGCCGCCGCCCGATGCCATGATCTTGATGAAGTCGGCCCCTTCCTTGAGGAGCTGTCGTGCCGCCTGGCGCATCGCGTCGGGGCCGTCGACCTCGCCGCCGAAGTAGCGGCAGTGGCCCCCGGTGATCGTCAGCGGGCGACCGCTGAGCACGAGGCGCGGGCCGGCGACGATGCCCTTGCGGATCGCCTCCCGCAAGCGGAACGTCAGCATCCCTTTGCCGCCACAATCGCGGATGGTCGTCACCCCTGTCTCGAGGGCCGTGAGGACATTGCGGTGGGCCTGCAGGAGGAGGAGTTCGTCCGGCAGCTCCATCCACTCGGCGAAGGGCGTGCCGTCACCGGGCATGACGATGTGGGTGTGCATGTTGATCAGCCCGGGCAGGACCGTGTACTCGCCAAGGTCGAGGACTATCCCTTGCGACAACTTACCCGCCGGACCGACGTTGGTGATGACACCGTTCTCGATAGTGAGGAGGACATCGCGCCGCGGTGCCGCGCCGGTGCCATCAATAAGCCATCCGGCCCGGATTATCGTCGTCCCATCGAAGTGCTGCGCTGTCATGCCTTCTCCCTGTTTGGACTTGGACTTATGATCCTACACAAATACCGGCACTCATGAGTGGCAAAGAATCGCAGGCGCAAATCGGCATCCGTTCGGCACGATCCATTGCGGTGGCTCGAACCGCCGTATCACGCCATCGAAGAGAGAGCACGAAATCTTGCCACGCGTCATTGCCAATATTCGTGCAGCATCATGTGACGCAGTCCACCCTGTTTTGGTTCATGTCGCGCCACTCTTCTCGTGCGACACGCGCGGCGCGGATCCCCGCATCGGTCGCCCATGCCGCTCCTCGCCGGTCTCGGACTCAGGATGCGCCGGATTGGCTTCGCTTCCACCTCAGTACTGGCGCGCGAACGGGAACGGGGTCTCTGCACTTATGACGATCGGCGGCGTAAGCGACTGGAGAGGCCATCGCCGAGTAAGCTGAAGGCGATCCCGACCAGCGCGATGGCGAACCCGGGGAAGAGTGGCAACCACCACGCCGTAAAGACAAACTCACGTGACTCCGCGACCATCACCCCCCACTCCGGGTGGGGTGGCTGCACTCCCAGTCCCAGGAACCCGAGCGACGCGCCCGACAGGATGTTCAGCACTACTGCGGACATCGCGAAGACGAGCGTCGGGCCGATGATGTTCGGCAACAAATGGCGGACGATGATCCGCGCATTGCTACACCCCATCGTCCGCGCCGCGGTCACATACTCCAGGTGTTTGGCAACCAATACCTCGCCACGGATCAGCCGCGCGAACGCGATCCAACCGACGAGGATCAACGCATAATAAATGTTGATCGTTCCGGGGCCGAGGATCGCCAGGATCGCGATCAGCAGCACATAGAATGGGAATGCTACCTGGATGTCCACGATCCGCATGAGCAGCGTGTCGACCTTGCCCCCGTAATATCCCGCCACCGCGCCGACCGCCACGCCGATGATTGCGGGAATTAATGTGCAGACGATTCCTACCGATAGATCGATCCGCGTCCCCGTGATCACGCGGGAGAGCTGGTCCCGGCCGAACTTGTCCGTCCCGAAGGGGTGCGCCGCACTCGGCGGCTGCACCGCCGCCTCGTAGTTATTCTCCACCGGGTTGTACGGATCGAGCAGCGGGCCGAAGACCGCCACCCCGATGACCATCGCCACCAGCGCTGCGCCGACGATCAGCGCGCTATTCCGCCGCCAGAGCGAGCGCCGTCGCCGCGCAGTCCCTTCGATCACCGGTGGGCGGGCTTCGGCGCGCGTCGCAATCGTTGCCATACTCCGTCCCTCCTCTCCTGTGCGCGGCGATTATGACAGTGAGACGCGTGGATCAACGAACGAGTACGCGATGTCGGTGAGCAGATAGACGACCGACACCAGAATGGCGTAAATCAGCGTGAACCCTTGCACCACCTGGTAGTCCCGGCCGAGGATCGCCTGCACGATCATGCTCCCCATGCCGGGCAGGGCAAAGACCGACTCGATGATCACCGACCCGCCCACGAGATAGCCGATGTAAAGCCCGAACAGGGTCACCGTCGAGATCATCGCGTTGCGGAGCACATGGCCGAGCATCACCCGCCGGGCGTCCAGCCCTTTCGCCCGTGCCACCAGCACATGTTCGGCGTCCATCATCGTCAGGAGCGAGTCGCGCAAGTTGCGCGTCAGGACCGCCGCGACATGGAGCGCCAACGTCAGTGCGGGCAGGAAGAGATAATAGGGCCAATCCCGCGGCGATTTGCCCGCACCGCCCACCGGGAAGACATGGACCTTCACGCCGAGCAAAATCAGCAGCAGGATACCGATCCAGAATCCCGGCGTGGCGATCATCGTCATGGAGAACGCGCGCACCAGCTGGTCCGCCCAGCCCCCCCTCTTCAACGCCGCGAGGAGCGCGAGGGGCAGCGTCATCAGGAGCGCGAGTAGCATCGCATACGCGACGAGGAAAAGGGTCATCGGTAGCCGCTGGCGCACGAGGTCGAGCACCGGTATGCGCACGAGTAGCGAGGTGCCAAGATCCCCGTGCGCCAGGTTGACCACGTAGATGCCGAGTTGCGCGATCAGCGGCTTGTCCAGCCCGAGATGCTGGTGCAGCTCCTGCACCCGCTCCGGCGTCGCGTTCACTCCCAGCATCGTCACCGCCGGATCGCCCGGGATCAGGCGGATCATCAGGAAGACGAGCAGGACCAGCACGACGATCGTCGGGATCATCTGCAAGAGCCGTTGGAAGATTCGTGCGCGCTGTCCCATACTCACCTGCGCCTGTCACTATCGCGGGGCTGGCCCCGCGCCTCTCATGCCTACTTGCCGAGCCAAACATCCCGGTAGAGCGGCACGCCGAGCGGTGTCCGGAAGAAGCCCTTCACATTCGGGCTGAGGTAGTTGACGGACGGCGTGTAGTTGAGCGTGATCGTCCCACCCACCTGATCGTTGTAGATACCCTGCAGTTCGCTGTACATCTGACGGCGCTTGGTCGGGTCCAACTCCTGGGATGCGGCCGTCGCCAGATCCAGCGTGTGCTGGTCGGGCATCCATGCCGTGTTCATCCGGGGGGTGACACAGAAGAAGACCACATGCTGCTCCGGGTCGAGGATACCATTCGTCCACTGGTAGCCCGAAATCGCGTCGTAGCTCCCCTTGTACCAGCCGTCCGAGAGCGTCGATCCCTCCACTTCGGCGATCGTCAGGTGGATGCCGATCTTGTCCCACATGTCCTTGGCAATTGTCGCGTTATCCCGCCCGATCTGGCTGCCACTCGTCAGTTGCAGCGTTGCCCCGGAATGCCCGTTTGGGTACTTCGACTGCGCGATCAGTTGCTTCGCCTTTTCGAGGTCATACGGTAGCGTCGCATTGGGATCCCAGTCGAGTTCGTCCTTCGCGAAGAAGGAGTTGCCGATCGTCGCTTTGCCCGCCGTCGCCCGGTCCACGAATACCTTGCGGTCGAGGGCGAGACTCATCGCCTGGCGAACCTTCAGATCATCGAATGGCGGCTTGTCAAGCCGCAGGACCATGAAGTTCACCTGCTGCTGCGGGAAGGTCAGCAGTTGACCCCGGGAGTCTTTCTCCAGGGTTGGGATCTGGCTCCATGGAATCCCCTCTGAGCCGTTCAGGCTACCCGCCTGCACCTGCAATACCTGCGTCGTGGACTCGGCCACCTGCTTGAAGAGGAGTTGATCCAGGTATGGCTGCGGCTTGCCGTCCACACCCATCTGCCACCAGTTCGGATTCTTGTTCAGCGTCAGGTGATCGTTAACGACCCACTCCTGGACCATGAACGGCCCCGTGCCAATCGGCTTCATGAACTCGTTCGTGCCGATCTTGTCGATCTCCACCTTCGGGAAGATCGCGTTGGAGTTGAATGCCATCCGTGCAAGGAAACTCGCCACCTTCTTGTTCAGCACGATGTTGACCGTGGCGTCGTCCACCTTGTCGATGCTCGTCGCTTCCGCGAGCATCCACTTGTTGCTGCCGTTGTTCTTGGCCCGCGTCAGCGATGCGATCACGTCCTCCGGGGTCACCGGGGCACCGTTGTGAAACTTTACGCCGGGGCGGAGGTGGAAAGTGTAGGTCAGGCCGTCGCTACTCACCGTCCACTTGTCCGCAACTGCGGCCTCGACCGTGGACTCGCGGCTATTGCGAACTAAACCCTCCACAATCTGGGCGAGGACGAGCTGGTCCGTGCGCGCCTGACTCCAGACGGGGTCGAGTTTGGTCGGAATTAACGTATACGCCCAGGTAAGTGTGCCGCCACGCTGAACCTGGGTGGCTGTTCCAGTCGGAGGGATAACGGCGGCGGGCGCCGCTCCCGTTGCGACTGCAGAACCACTCGCCGCCGCTCGTGTCGGACTGGTCGCCGGGGCGCTCGCATTCGTACTTGCTTTCGCGCTGGGTGCCGACGTGGTCGTCGGGCTACTCCCACCACCACATGCGGCCAGCACCGAGGCGAGTGCTGTGGTACCCCCGGCGATCGCGATCGTGCGCAGCGCCTGCCGACGAGTGAGTGTGTGCGGCTGAGATCGCGCAAGACTGCAGGCGACCGAGGTGGTTGTCGAACTCATGGCTGCTACCCCTTTTCTGTGTGCGCAATGCGGTGCGCGCACCACGGACCGGCCAACCGGCCCCGTCTCAACATGATCAGCACTGTTCAGTCATCCGATCCCCTCACCAGCATGCAACATCTGCTCCCAGTTGAAGGCGAGTTTGGATACCTTAAAGACATGCACGGTGCGCATCTGGGTGATCCCGCACACCTGCGCGAGCCGCGTGATGAAGTCGCGCAGGTGCTCTTCGGACGGGAACATCCCTTCCGTAATGAGATCGCAATGTCCGGTCACCATACCGACCCAACGTACTTCATCCAATGCCGCCACCGCCTCGGCCACCGCCTCGAGCTTGGCTGGCTCGACGCAAAGCTCCGTCAAGGTGTGGACAGGAAGGCCGATCTTTGCGCTATTCGCGAAGACACCGATTCTGATGATACGCTCGCGAACCAGTCGCTCAATCCGGCGCGCGACGGTGGTACGTGGCACGTCAAGGGCGAGAGCGATTTCGCTCGTCGGCTTGCGACCATCGTCCTGCAACGCGGAAATAATCCGCAGATCGAGCTCGTCGAGGGCGAACCCATTACTCGTCGTGGCGCTACCTCCTGTGCGAGATGCGAGAAGGCACAAATGGTCGGGACGACTGCATTCTACCGACTAATGGGTGAATCGTCAATCATTAACCAAAAAGCAGGCTAAATGCCCATATTCCTTCTTCTTCGCTTCACCAAAATACCGAGGTGGACTGCATTCGGTCGGAGAAAAGCCTAGGCGCACGAGGTGATGGATGAGGCGATGCAGTAAGGGGGAGTGCTTAGGGGAGGCTATCACGGGATACATATCCATGCAGAACCTCTATCGATACTCAGCTTATGGCAGAGAAATGGGGGGCGATGGTCTCGCTCGGCATCGGCAACAGCGGAATGAAGGACTTCGCCTTCGACGGTCCCACCCTCGCGGCGGCGATCGGGGCAACCTTCTCTCGACGTGGCACAACGCTCCCTCCCGCGCCGCCGATTGCGCTCACCGACGCATTTGCCCACGACGACGCGAAGCAGCGCCAGTGGCAAGCATTCCGACGCCGCAACCCGGCGATCGGAACGCCAGCAGTTTGTCATGCGTCGCGGACGCACCACCGCCGATGAAAACGGGCATTTTCAGAGCAGCATTCACGGAAACGATCACCGCACTCGTTCCGTTCCTCATGTCGCCCCCGCATGCGCTCATGACCGGCCTGCCGTTCACGCGGCACGGTCACCCGGCGGACCGTGGCACGAGTGAAGACAGGCCTCTCGCAGCCCTATACATCAATGGCGCATAAGATTTCTTAACCGACAATCAGCGATTATGGCGTCTCCCCTTCTCTCCAATGGACGGCGCTCCGCCGTGTTCCGCCGTATTGCGGTGTTAGTTCGCGGCCATTCCTCACGACGAGCCACCGACGCGCCCACCGACGGAATGGCGCCTTCTCGACCCGGTCATTGCGTACCGGCAGCGGCCATCAGCATGCGATGAGGGGACGGCGGCGCCACGAAACGCCGCCGATCGCGCCTGCTCCATCACCATACGTCCAGGATCACCCTATATGAGGGATATGTCTCGGATACTTGCGCCTCTTAACGTGCTTACGCGCGCCGTAGCCACGCAGCCCCTTTTCCGTGCTGTTCACGCTTCGACTGTCGAAAATCCCGGTGCTTGGTGTCCGGTCCCCTACCCCTGCGCTATGGCGACGCCATTTTCCTGCCGATGCTCGACAGCCTCGCTCTCCCCTTGCCAACCAGGCACGTATAGGAGGACCAGTCCGTTCCCGATTCCGCGCATGTCACCCACCTCACACCGGCGAGGATGTGCATGTCACCACACGGGCATCGGCCCCGTATTCCCCGCGACGCCGACGAACGCATCCTCGATGCGCGCGAGGTCCGCGGATGAAAGCTGCCATCCGGTCGCGCCGACGTTGTCCTCCACCTCGCTCGGCTTGCGCATCCCCGAGAGGCCAAGCGTCACGCCGGGCCGATGAAGCACCCAGTTCAGCGCGAGTTGCGGCACGGTCTTGCCGAGGTCGGCCGCGATGGGCTTGAGCGCATCCACGGCGGCGACATTCGCGGGGAAGTTTTCCGGCGCGAAGAGCGAAAGCCCGAAGGCGCGTCCGGAGGCGCGCCAGTCGGGCGGTGCGAACCGGGTTTCCGGGGTGAACGCGCCCGTCAGCAGCCCGTAGCAGAGCGAGCCGTACGCCATGACCGCAGTGCCGCTCTCTCGGCAGTACGGCACTATCTCGTCCTCGATCCGGCGGTCGAAGAGGTTGTACCCCATCTGCATCACGCTCGCCCGCTGGACCGTATTGAACGCGCGGACCTGCTCGAGGCTGTAGTTCGAGACGCCGACATATCGGGCTTTCCCCGACCGGACGACGGTCGCCATCGCCTCCGCCGTCTCCTCGATCGGCGTTTTCAGGTCCGGCCAGTGCACGATGTAGACATCGATCCAGTCGGTGCCAAGGCGGCGCAGGCTGTCGTCGATCTCCTTGTAGATGCGTTGCGGTGTGCTATCGCGCCACTGCCTCGATCCTTCCTCCGCTTCGTTCCACGCGAGGCCGCATTTCGTCACGAGGACGATGTCTTTCCGCCGTGCCCCCAAGGCCTTCCCGACGATCGTTTCGGAACGCCCCTGACCGTAGCCCGGTGCGGTGTCGAAGCAGGTGATCCCCAAGTCCAAGGCGCGGTGGATAGCCCCAACCGCTTCGTCTTCGAGCGTGAGCCCATAGCCGGGGTTGCCGATCTCCCACGTGCCGAAGCCGAGTGCCGATACCCGCAAATCCGTCGTGCCGAACGGTCGATACTCCATCCAAACCTCCTTCGCGCCACCCCGCAAACGAAAACCACACCGCATCCACTACCCCTTGACGCCCCCCATCGTCAGCCCGCGAACGAGGAAGCGCTGCCCGAAGAGCGTGAAGAGATAGGCGGGAATCAGGCCGATGACGACCGCCCCCGCCGCCACCCCGAAGTCCTCCTGCGTCGGGGAGACCAACGCAGCGGTAAAGAACGCCATGATCGTGCGGGTCTCCGATCGCGTGAGGACGATCGCGATCAGTAAGTCGTTCCACGTGAACACGAAGACGAGAAGCGCGACGACGAAAATGCCCCCGGACAGGATCGGCAGCACGATCGTGAGGATACTCTTGACCTCGGAGCAGCCATCGATCATTGCCGCATCCTGGATCTCCTGGGGGAAATCCTGGAAGAAGCCCAGCAGGATCCAGATGGCGAACGGTGTGAGGAAGAGCGCGTACGCGATGATGATGCCGTGGTATGTGTTGATGAGATGCAGCGAGCGAGCGATCAGGAAGAGGGGGATGACGATCGCCACGGCGGGCAGCATGCGCTGGCTGATGATCCAGAACGACAACGCCTCGCCGCCGATCTTGTACCGCCCGATCGCGTAGGCGACGGGGATGGAAAGAAGGAGGACGACTGCGGTGTTGATGACCGAGATGATGATGCTATTCTTGACCGCCGTGCCGACCTCGTATTCCGTGAACATCAGCCGATAATGATCGAAGGTCGGGTGCGTGGGGATCCAGCGGGGCGGGTAACTGAAGTACTCGACCGGGTTCTTCAACGACGTCGAGACGATCCAGAGCGTCGGGAAGAGATAGAAGAGCACGATGAGGATGATCGCGGTATAAAACAGGATGTGCCGGACATACTTGAAGGTCCGTGCGGCCGTCATGCCCTTCCCTCCTTGCTGGTGACGCTGAGGAAGACCTTCGCGAAGGCGATTGTCACGATGCACAAGAGCCAGGCCATCGCGGCGGCGTACCCGACGCGGAAGTTCTGCAATCCCTGCGTGTAGACATAGTAGCTGATCGTCTGCGTCTGCGTCCCCGGCCCGCCCTTCGTCATGATGAAGATGAAGTCGAAGATCCGGCTGAGATCAATGGCGCGCAGCAGGAGTCCGAGCACGATCACCGGTTTAAGGAGCGGCAAGGTGATCCCCGTGAAGACTTGCCACGCGTTCGCGCCGTCGACCCGCGCGGCCTCGAAGAGATCGTCCGGGATGCCCTGGAGCCCGGCGAGGAGGAGGAGCATGAAGAAGGGTGAGGCGTGCCACATGTCCACAAAGACCATGGACGGGCGCGCCAAATTGATCGACCCGAGCCAGTCGATCTGCTGTTGATGGCCGGTGAGACGTGAGAGGATGTCGTTGATCGGTCCGTATTTCGGCGCATAGAGCAACCGGAATGACATCCCGGCGGCCGTCGCCGAGATCATCACGGGGGTGGAAATCAAGCTGACCGCGAGCGCGCGACCCCGGAAGGGCCGATTCAGGAAGAGCGCCAGCGCCAGGCCGAGCGAGAATTCCAGCGCGAGGGCGGGGACGGCGATCCACATCGTCTGGCCGAGCGAGCGCCAGAAGAGCGGGTCGTGCAGGGCCTCCGTGTAGTTCGCCAGGCCCGCCCACGTCCAATTGGGATTGAACTGCAGATCGTAGCGCGTGAAGCTCACGACGAGCGCGTAGACGAGCAGGAAGAACGTGCCGACGAAGAGAAAGAGCCCCGTCGGCAGGACGAAGAGGTATGGGCGCCAACGGCGGATGCCCGTCCCTCTCCTCGTTGCGGCGACCTGCGCGGGAGTATAGACGGCCCGTTGCGTCCGCTGCGCCATGGCGATGGGCTCCTTTCACTACGTGATCGGCTTATATTCCAGGCCCTGCGTCTTCATCGCCGTGTATGCCTGCTTCCACGCGTCGGTCTGCTTCTGCTTGCCGACGCGATCGCTGATCTTGTTCCAGGCGTCGGCGGCCGTATTCAGTGCGTCCGCCGTCGGCTTCACCTTGGTGATCGCCTGAGTGAGCGCATCGTTGAGCGGCGTGTAGTACGCGGACGCCCCCGGTATTTGGAGGTCCGGGAAGCCAACCGGGAGTGACTGCTTGATCGTATCGACGTACGGCTTGCTATACAAGGAAATGAACTGGTCGTTGACGAGGACGGAGGAGCGATAGGCATCGATCCCCGTATTGGGATCGAGGCAGAAATGCAGATGGACCTCGGGTTGGCTGTAGAACCAGACGACGTACGACGCGGCGTCTTTCTGCTTGCCGTACTTCGGGATGCCCAGCGACCAGCCGGTCGCCAGCGCGGGATGGACCAGTGTTTGCCCATTGACGACCGCCCCGGGGGTGACCGCGAAGCCAATTTTGCCGATAACGGCGGACTTTTTCGGATCGGTGACCACGCGACCGGTTGAACTCCAGTTCACGGAGAGCGCGACATCTCCCTTCGCCAGCGCGTTCTCCGTCTCCTGGTAGCCGAAGCTGTTGGAGCCCGGGGGCATAAATGCCGCCACTTTCACCAGGTTATCGGTGGCCAGTAAGGCATTTTTGCTATTGATGAGGGGGGTGAGGGCGTCATCGAAGTACACGCCGCCGTAGGCGCCCAGGCGGTTCTGCCACCACCAGTTCGGGCCGCCAAGCCCCTCGGCGGTCCCGTAGCCTTTCTGATTATCTTTGCGCCACGGTGTCTCGGTGAAGAACTGGGCGAGCGCGGCGTAATCGTCCCACGTCGCGGGCGGCGCGAGAGCCTTCCCCGTCTTGTCCTTGTACTGTTTGACGAGATCGGTGTTCTCGAAGGCATCCCGGTTGTAGTACATCATGTGCATATCGCCGTCGAACGAGACGGCGAGCATCGTGCCGCCCCAGGTGGTGTACACGTTGCGGAACACGGGGAGGATGTCGTCGAGCTTGAGATCGAAGCCGTTCTTGTCCATGAGCGGCTTGATCGGCTCGAGATGGGCGGCGTAGTCGGGGAGCTGGAAGGGTAGGAACATCGTAACGTCGTAACTCGTGGATTGGGTTGTGTACTCCGTGATGTTCCGCTGGAAGAGGTCAGTGCCGGGCACCACGTCGATGTTGAGCTTGAGGTTGCCCTCCTTCTCGATCTGGTCCCGGAATTGGCGCAGTGCATACGCGTAGTACTCGGTGGAGGCGGCGATCTTGATCGTGGCGCCATTGAAGTTCTTCTTGACGGCGGGGGCGGCGACGGTCGCGGGGACGAACGTCGAGGTGGGCTGCGCGGCGGCCAGCGTCGATGCCGCGCCGAGGACCGTGGCGGTAGGGGAGCCGCCAGCGGCGGGCGATGCCGCCCCAGCAGCGGAAGGGACCGCACCGGTCGTCGCCCCCGCCGCCTTGGTCGGTGCGGGGGAGTTCGTCGCCACATCACCCGCGCTACACGCTTGTAGCAGGGCAGCCCCCGCCGCGCTGCTCGCTGCGGTGACCGCTGCGCGGATAAAGGAACGGCGCGATAGTCGGGGATCACGTCTCTCTGCCACGGAATTCCTCCTCGAACACGATCATCTCATCGTTCTGCCGCCATGAAGCAGGGCACTGTGCGCCGAGACTTCCACCCTCCTTTTCCTTTTCCGTCCCCGTCAGGCACCGAAGACTTCTCCGCCACGGTGACCCGACTTTCCTTAGAGATCGGCGCTTGCGGGGGCATCGCCCGCCTTGGGCGGCCCCGGGATGTCGTTCGGAGCACGCTGTCGGAGGAAGGCGACGACCGCCGAGTAATTCGGGATACCCGCGCGTCCGCCGAGTTGCTGACACTTGAGCGCGGCGGCGGCGCTCGCAAACGGCACGACGGCCTCTAAGGACCAACCCTGGAGCAGCCCGAAGAGGTACGCGCCGTGGAACACGTCGCCCGCGCCCGTCGTGTCCACCACGGGCACGGCGAACGCCGGGTATGAAAATTCTTCCTCGCGTGTTTTCGTGAACGACCCGTCCGCGCCGAGCGTGACCGTCACGATCCCCGGCCCCATCGCCAGCAAGCGACACGCGCCGTCCCGGTAATCGCCGCCCCCTACGACGCGCGCGCACTGCTCCCCCGCGATCAGCACGTCGGCCACGGCGGCGAGGTCGGCGATGTGCGGCCCGAACCCACCGGCGTCGAGGCAGACCGGCACGCCCGCCGCCCGCGCCACGGTCGCCGCCCGCATCGCCGCCTGCGGCGCGTACCCGTCCAGATGGAGGAAACGACCGGAGCACAGATAGCCCGCGTCGAGCGCGTCGGCGTCAATCGGGGAGATTGTGCCGGGGTGGAAGCAGATACTGCGCTTGCCCGTCGCCGCATGCACGAGGATGATGCACTGCCCGGAGGTGGCGCCCCGCTCCACCTGCAACCGGCTCAGGTCCACGCCCTCGTTCGCCAACCCCCGCCGCATGAACGCGCCCGCCTCGTCGTCGCCGACGCGCCCGACGAACCCCGCCGACGCGCCGAGGCGCGCGAGGGTCACGAGCGCCTGCGCGACGGGGCCGCCGCCCTGCCGAGTGAAGTCCAGGATGCGCGTCCCCTCATCGAGGCGCGGCAACTCCGGCACGATGCCGATCACATCGAACGCCATCGCTCAGCCCCTCGCGAGTACTTTGCGCGTGTCGCCGGACAGGAAATTGCGGAACGCCTCCCCCAACTCCTCGAGGTCGTACACATGCGAGATCAGTTTCCTGGCATCCACCGTGCCGTCTGCGATTATCCGCTGGTTCTCGGCAAACTCGGCGAGCGGGAAGTACCACGAGCGCACGAGGCAATAGTCCTTGAGCATCGAGTCGGCGGTCGGCTGGAACTGCCACGGCTGCCACGCCTCGCCGAGCATCACGACCGTCCCCTGTGGTGCAATAAGGCGAATCGCCTCGTTGATGAGCGCCGGGTGCCCGACCGCCTCCACGATCACATCGAGATCGCCGATTGCCGCCACGGCGTCGGGCGTGACGGCGCGGGCGCCGAACTCCGCCGCCGCGTCCCGGCGCGTGGCGACGAGGTCGCTCGCGTAGTATTCCCGCACCCCGAACGCCTGCAACCCCGCCACCGCCCCCAGGCCGAGCGGGCCGCATCCCATCACGAGCACGCGGGAACCGGGGGCCACGCGGGCGAGTCGCAGCGCGTGCCACGCGGTGCCGACGGTATCGAGGAGCAGCACCGCCACATCTAGTCCGATCGCGGGATCGAGCGGCACGACATCGCGGGCGGGCACTGCCATGTACTCGGCATACCCGCCGTTCCACGGCTCGCTCCAGCCGAGCAGGCCCTTCCGGTGGAGGCAAAGATTCGTCAGGCCCCGGCGACAGTATGAACACTCGTTGCAATAGACCGAGAGGTACGCCACCGCCCGCGTCCCTTCGGCGATGTCGCACCCGTTCGCATCCACCACCGTGCCGCTCACCTCGTGGCCGGGTATGAGCGGGAAGCCCTGCCGATACGGGCGGCGGTCAGAGCCGCACACGCCGCAATACGCGACCTTCATCAGCACCTCGTCCGGGGCGAGCGTCGGCATCGGTGCGTCCACAATCTCGATCCGTCCCTCGCCCAGAAACCGCGCCGCGCGCATACACACCCCTCTTTCCGGCATTAGTCCTTCACCGCGCCCATCGCGAGGCCCGCGACGAGGTACTTCAGCACGAACACGGAGAACACGAAGACGGGCGCGAGCACGAGCAGGCCCGCCGCCGCCAGCGGCCCCCAGTTGATCCCCTCGAAACTCATGAACCCCGTGAGCGCGACGGGAGCCGTCCGCGCCGTCGTTCGGGTGAAGATGAGCGCGAACAGGAACTCATTCCATGCGGCGATGAATGAGAAGACCGCAACCGCCGCCATGCCCGGCGCGGCGATGGGTATCACCACGCGCATGAGCGTGGTCAGTCGCGACGCGCCGTCCACGACGGCGGCCTCCTCCAGTTCGAGTGGCACCTGCAGGAAGTAGCCGCGCATCATCCAGATCACGAAGACGAGCGTGAAGCTGAGGTACAGGAAGATCAACCCCTGATAGGTATCGAGCATGTGCAGCCGGTTGAAGATGATATACAGCGGGAAGAGCGTGCCAATGAGGGGGAGGAGCCGGGTGGAAAGGATCCACAGGGCGATGCCGCGCCGCGCCCGGAACTGGAAGCGGGTAAGGGCGTACGCCGCCGGCACCCCCACGAGCAGGGCGAGGAAAGTCGTCGTCCCCGCGACGATCACGCTGTTGACGTACTGATGGACGAAGTCCGCGCTGCTGAGCACCGTGCGGAAGTTCGCCAGCGTCGGCAGGAAAAACCATTTGGGCGGGATGGCGAAGGCGTCCGCGCGCGTCTTGAAAGCGGTCGAAACGAGCCACAGGATCGGGCACAGGAACAGCACGACGACGAGATAGGTGAGCAAGTCGAGCAAGCGCGAACCGACCGCGCGACGCCGACGAGCATGGGCGATCATCTGCGTCCTCCTTCCAGCTCAAGCCGCGAGTATTTCACGAGGATGATGCTGATCGCGAGGCAGATCGCGAGCAACACCACGGCGAGCGCGGAGCCGTAGCCCATGTTGAGGAACGAGAAGCCGACCTTGTAGGCGTACATGTTCAGCGTCTGCGTCGCGTTCGCGGGGCCGCCATTGGTCATCACAAAGATCGTGTCGAAGAGTCGAATCGCATCCGTCGCCCGGAAGATCAGGGCGAGGAAGATCAACGGCCGGAGCTGTGGCAGGGTGATATACCAGAACAACTGGAGGGGCGATGCGCCATCGAGCCGCGCGGCCTCGTTCGGCTCGGTCGGGAGCGACTGGAGGCCCGCGACGAACATCAGGGTGACGAACGGGGTCTGATGCCAGGCGTCGGTGATGACGATGCTCGGCAGGGCGAGTTGCGCGCTCGCCAGCCAATTCGGTGTCGGCAGATGCGCGCTGCGGAGCAGATAATTGATCATGCCGAGGTCGGAGTTGTACAGCATCCGCCACGTCAGTCCAACGACCACGGGGGTCATGATGAGCGGCAGGAGGAAGAGCGAGCGGAAGACGCGCTTGCCCGCGAACTCCCGGTTGAAGAGCAGGGCGAGGAGCATGCCCAGCGTCAGTTCGACGACGACGACCCCTGCTGCCGCGAGGAACGTCGTTTGCAGTGATGACCAGAAGAGCGGGTCATGCAGCATGTCCGCGTAGTTGCCGAGGCCCGCCCACGACTTGCCGAGGTACGCCCGGCGCAGGTCCCAGTGCGTCAGGCTGTTGTAGATGAGGTACGCGAAGGGGACTACAGTGGTGGAAAGGAGGATCAGCACCGCCGGGGCCATGTAGGCGATCCAGACATAGCCGGTGCGGGACATGCTCCGGTTCGCACGGGATTGGGCACGTCCGGGAGCGCGCACAGCAGCGCGAGATGGCGTAACGTTCGGGCTCGCGGTCATGTGTCCCGTCCTCGCGGTATCTGCGGGCCCGGAGCCGGGCCCGCAGATGCACCGCTTACTTGAGCAAGCCAGCCTTCTTCTGAATCGCGACGCTCCTATCCTGCGCCTCCGCGAGCGCGTCCTTGGCGGACTTCTTGCCGGTGAGTATCTGCGAGAGGGCAAGACCGAGCGTGTCGGCCAGTTCTGTCCCCGTCGCGATGCGGGGCCAGTAGTCCGGGCTGCCGAGCGCGAACATCTTAGTGAGGTCGCGCGCCCACTCACCCTCCTGATAGTTGTATTTCTTGATGAACTCCGGGCTTTCGAGCGAGGTTTTCCGCGTCGGGTCGGCACGTAGCCCGATCTGGGTCGTTTGCAGCATCACCGCTGGGCTAGTCGCCCACTGACTGAAGAGCCACGCCGCCTGCCACTTCTTGGAGGAGCGCGGGATGCCGAGGCCGTAGGCGCTCGCCGGCGCACCGAACCGCCCCTGGCTCCACTGCGGGCCGCGCGGCCCGTTCGGCCCCATCACCTGCGGCAGGATCGCGTACCCGACTTTGCCGACAATCTTCGACTGCGCCGGGTCCTCGAGGCGCGGGGCGAAGTTGGTCGCGTCCATGATGATCGCGGCCTTCCCCTGCTGCATGGAGAGCTGGACCTCGTTCCAGTAGTAGCTGGCGACATCCGACGGGCCGTAGTCGCGCAGGAAGTGGCCCCACTGCTCGGTCGCTTCGATCGTCTCCGGCTTCGTCAGGCCGATCGCGTGCGTATCCTTGTCGAACCACATCCCCCCATACCCATACACCCAGCCGAGGTACGGGTAGATCGCCGCGTTCCCCTCCTGGGATCCGCGCAGGGAGATGCCCGCCATGCGGCCCGCCGCCTTGATCTTCTTGCAGGCGTCCTCCAGCTCGGCCACCGTGTCCGGGGGCTTGGCGATCCCGACCTTCTGGAACTCGTCGGTGTTGTAGTACATCATGATGCTCTCGCCGTAGAACGGCAGGGCGTACAATTTCCCGTTGTACGTGAGCGTCTGCAGGAAGGGCGGGAAGAAGCCGTCCATCGCCAGCAGTTTCTCGTCGGTGATGCTCGCGTTGGCGCGCAGCTCGTCCACCGGGTAGATCCACTTGTTGTCCACGTACTCCGGGTTGAGGAACCAGCCGATCACGTCGTAAGTGCCCGTGCCGGTCGAGAGATCGGTCAATTGCTTCTGGCTTAGTTCCTGCTGCGGGATCTGCTCGAAGTTGACCTTGATGCCGGTTTGCTTCTCGAAATCCGGGGAGAGTTGCTGGATGGCGTCCGTCGCGGTGTGCTTCTGCACCGCGAGGTTGATCGTCTGCCCCGCGTACTTCTTCGTGTCCGCCGCGTTGATGGTCGGGAGCTGGCCCGCCGTCGCCGAACCGCTCGCGGAGACGGTCGCGGGGGCCGACGTCGCACCCGCACCCGTCGTCGCGGCCGCAGTCGGCACCGCCCCCGCCGCCCCTTTTGTCGGCGCGGCGGTGGGGGGCGGATTGCCGCTCCCCCCGCAGGCGGCGAGGATCGCGGTCGCGGCCCCGGCGGCGAACCCGCCGAGGAGCGCGCGACGCGACAGCATCTGGCGCTTCCCTCGATTCGGATGAGCATCCATGTTGGAATCCTCCTTCGCACAGCGAGTCCGCCGCGCATTTCCGCACGCTGGTAGCACGCGCACCGTTGGGATCTTTGGGAACCGATACCACCCCTTTCTCGTCGATAACGGTCGGGCAAAGGACGCCACGCTCCGCACATTTGCACATTTGTTCAGCAGCGATCTATTGTGCGAATATCCTACGTGCGGATCGCACGATTGTCAAATGACGGGGAAAGAAGGCGTGGCGCTGTCTGTGGCGATTCCACGTGCCACGCCCAGCAAAGGGGCAGCGCATGGATTGACAGTGGGAATCGCACGCCCTAGACTGGATGCACAAACAAGCGTCCATGAACAAATGTGCATATGGAGTGACAATGGCCTCGTCCACTGATGTCCATCAACGGCAATTGATCAGGATCGCGCAGCTGTATTACGAGGAAGACCGCACGCAGGAGGAGATCGCCGCGCGGCTTCGTTTATCCCGCTCCAAGGTGGTGCGGCTGTTGCAGGAAGCGCGCCGCGCGGGGATCGTGCAAATCCGCATCGTCGCGCCGCGGCAGACGAGCTTTGACCTCGAACGGCGGCTCGAGCGCCTTTTCGATTTACGGCAGGCCATCGTCGTGGACACGGACGGATTACGTGAGGAGAGTATCCGTCCGGCCGTAGGGGCGGAGGCGGCGTACTTTCTGGGGGAGGTGCTGCGCTCCGGGGATGTGCTGGCGATGTCGTCCGGGACGACGCTCGCGGCAACCGTGGATGCGATGATGCCGCTCCGCACGACGGACATCACCATCGTCGAAGTCGAGGGTGCGCCGAACGAGGACATCCCCCTCCCGGAGTACAGCACGTACGAACTGGCGACGCGCCTCGCCCCCCTGATCCACGCGCAGTACCGGATGATCCCCGTGCCGCGCGAGTTCGGGTCGCGCGAGACGGCGGAGATCATCCGGGCCGACGTCCGCATCCAGCGCACGCTCGCCCTCGCCCGCGCGGCGAACGTGCTGCTCATCGGGGTGAGCAGCCTCGACCCGATCGCGCCGACCTTGAGCCATCTGACGGCGGACATCCTCGCCCCCCTCAAAGCCGGGGGGGCGGTCGGGGAGATCGCGGCACGTTTTTTTGATGCGGCGGGGAAGCCGTGCCCGTCGGCGTTCGACGACCGCCTGATCGGGCTGGAACTCGCCGATTTCCTGCCGATCCCCGTCCGCATCGGCGTCACCTTCGGGCGGCACAAGGTCCCGGCCATCGCGGGGGCGTTGCGGGGTGGGTACGTCAACGTGCTCGTCACGGACTCGCGGACGGCGTCGGCGCTCCTGGAATACGCGTCGGATCGCGAGGCGAAGGTGCGGGAGCGGCGGGCGGACGCCGCGGGCGTGGCGGCGGGATGGTGAGCGTAATGGGGGCGCAATGATGCCGAGCCCGCGATTCCACGCCCTCGTCACTGCGGAGTTGACCGGCGAGGCGCGAATCCGCCTCGCCGCTGTGGTCGCGCTAACGGACGGCGATGCACCGCGTCGCGGGCGCCCCATGGGTGAGAATGAACTGATCGCGGCGCTCGCGGGGAAGGAGATCCTCGTGGTCGGCTACGAGCAGGTGACGGCGGCGGTGATCGGCGGATCCCCCGACCTCCGGTTGATCGCCTCCATCCGGGGCGGGCCGGAGGCGAATATCGCCATAGGCGCGGCGACGGCGCGAGGAATCCCCGTGCTGTATACCACGGGGCGGAATGCCCGCGCGGTTGCGGAACACACGCTGGGGCTGATGCTGGCGCTGGCGCGGCACATCCCGCGCGCGGACGCGCTCGTGCGAGAACATGTCTTGACACACGATGCCGTCGACACCCCGACAACGGACGTGCTTTGGCGGCTGCCGCCCTGCTCGCCGGCGGCCCGCGCGCACGAAACGCTCATCGGGAGCGAACTCTTCGGCAAGACCCTCGGCATCGTCGGCTGCGGCGCGGTCGGTCGCCTCGTGGCGTGCTTCGGCGAGGCGTTCGGGATGCGCGTCCTCGTGCATGACCCCTTCATCACCGATGCGATGGGGAATAGCGGCGAGAAAGCGCCGTTTGCCGCGGTCCTCGCCGACAGCGACTACCTGACCCTGCACGCACGTCTGACGCCGCGCTCCGCAGGAATGATCGGGGCGGCGGAGCTGGCGGGGATGAAGCCAACGGCCTGCCTCATCAACACCGCGCGTGCCGATCTCGTGGGCGAGCGAGCGTTGATCGAGGCCCTGCAAATGCGCAGGATCGCGGGTGCGGCGCTGGATGTCTTCCACCGCGAGCCGCTGCCTCCCGATTACCCCCTGATCGGCCTCGACCATGTCATCCTGACGCCCCATCTCGCGGGCTGGACTCGCGAGGTGCCAACGCACCATTCGGAGATCGTGGCCCGCGATCTCCTCCGATTCCTTGCTGGCGATCTACCACACGAACACCTCGCCAATCCCACCGTTCTGGCACAGCCTGCGTTCGCGGAACGCGGGGGACGATTGCTCGGCGCACTCGCCGGACCCGTATGACACGTTAGGAGGTCGCGATGCTCGGTTCACTTCGACGCACGTCCCGCATCACCGCACCGGACGGTCGCACGCTCATCCTCGCCTTCGACCACGGGATGTGGGGCGCGAATCACGGCGGCATGGCGCGCCCGCGCGAGACGATTGCCGACGCAATCGCGGCGGGCGCGGACGCGCTCCTGACGACCGTTGGGATTGCGCAGGAGTTCGAGTCGTTGCTCGCGCGCGTCGGCCTCGTGCTCAACATGGACATGTGCGCAGGCAGCGAAGAGGAGGCGGTGCGCGAGGCGATGCTGATCGGCGCGGACATGGGCAAGTTCATCACGACGCCGTGGAACGCCGAATTGCCCGACAGCATCGCGCGGGCGCGCAACGTCGTCGCGGTCTGCCATGCCTATGGGTTGCCGGTGATGATCGAGCCGATCCCCGTCTCGTTTGAGGCGAAGGAGGCGCACACGCCGGAGCGGATCGGTCAGGCCGCCCGGATCGCCTGCGAGATCGGCGCGGATGTCGTGAAGATGCAGTACAGCGGCGACGCCGCGAGTTTCGGGGGGATCATGCGCGCGATCTATCGCCCCGTGGTCATCCTCGGCGGCCCGCAGCACGACGACGACGCGGGCCTCCTGCAAGGCGTCCGCGATGCAATGGATGCGGGCGCCATCGGCATCGCGATCGGGCGAAATATCTGGGCGCACGAGCGGCCCGCGAAGATGATCGCGGCACTCGGCGCGATCATTCACGGCAACGCTTCGGTAGATCAGGCGATGCACGAGTTTCTCGGCATATCCGTCAGGTAATGGTTCCGTGACGAAGCACGGGGACATGAGGCTTCGCCGTTGCCAAGCCTCATGTCCCCGCGCCAAACACGATCTGTACCACACATTCCCTGCCCCGGAAAGTTACGAAAGACTGTTTCAGAAACGCTGTGCGACCCGAAGTCGCTCTGATACGAGTAGCAGGAGCATCGTAACCTTCAATGAGTAAAGGCAAGCCAAGACGAGAGACGTGGGCCAATCCTTGGACTCGGCACCCCTGGATGCACTGGGCGGCGATCTCCTCGCTGGCTTACTCAGGGGATATGTTCCCTACTCCTCACTGCTATCTTCCGTGAATAATGCGGCGATCGGCACTTCCAGCGCCGTGGCAATCTTGGCGAGTTGCTTCACACTCGGGTTGCGCTCTCCCCGCCCGATTCCCGCGTAATACGTCCGATCCAGTCCCGCTTTCGCTGCGAACTTCTCCTGCGACAGCCCCGTCCGCAGCCGCAATGCCCGTATCCGTTTTCCCAACGTGGCGACGACATCTTCCATGCCACAACGGTGGGGGGTTGCGGTTGCATCGTCTACGGTTTATATATACGGATTATTAGCATTATATTGGAGGACTAGCTATGCACATGGAGCCAGACAATCCCTTTCCCGACCGCGACCCCACCGACGTCGAGCGCGCTGCCCTGCTCGTGCGGGAATCGTGGTGGTTCCTCTTGGCACTAGGCCCGGTACGTCGGCGAAGACGCTGAGCAGCATCCCCTCCCCGGACGCCGGATACTCCTCGTTGCGTGCGGCGTTGTCCGGCTGGCCGCCCCACTCGCCCGCGAAGTGCCGCGCCAGCACCGCCGCCGGTGCGATACCCGCCGTGGCGAGTGTTTCGAGGGCTGCGGGTGTCGCGGTGATTGTCGGCGTCGTGAAACGTGCGCGGATGGTCGTCATGACCAGTCCTCCTCGTGACCGCACCGGTGGGGCATCTTCGGTAGTAGAGGACGGCCCTTCTAATAGATGTATATTAGCATCTTTTGATCAATCTGTCAAGGGGTCGGGGCTGGTAATTTGCCTATTTGCATCTTATGATGGGGGCATGGACGCGACGATGCGGACAGTCGCAGAAGCAGCGCACCATCTCGGCCTGACACCGGGGGCGGTGCGTGACGCCATCGCGAAAGGCAAGCTGGCGGCGGTGCGTATCGGCGGCGGGGAGCAGCGCGCCGGATTGCTCCTCATCGCCGACGACCAGATCGAGGCGTACCGGCGGACATACCGCGATCGGCGCGGCAAGTACGCGCGGCAGCACCCTCCACAAGCCGGAACGGACGACATAGGGCATGGCTGACGCGCCACCCACGCGCCGCCTCTGGCGCATCGCCCGCACCGATCCGCCGACGCGCGACGATTTCGTCTCCCGCGCGGCGCGCGGTGAGCCGTCCCCGGACGACCCGGAGGCCACGCGGCTGTGGGACGGGCTTTCGGTGTACGATACCCAGGCGCAGGCCCGCCGCACCGCCCGCCGCTATCGGGGACTGGGCGCGTTCCTCGCGGCGGTGGACGTGCCACTCGACGGGCGGTGTCGCATCGAGCGGACATTGCACCGCGCGGGGCATCACACGGTCTGGGGTGATGCGGATCTGCTGCACGCCGCGGTCGCGCGGGTCGTGTCCGTGGCAGCGGATGAAGGGAGCGAATGAGATGACCGTCTGGTACGAGATCATGGATCAGGGAACCGCGAACATGGTCGGGGACTTCGCCACTGAGGAGGAGGCGTTACGCCTCGTGGCGCGCTACGTGGCGGCGCACGGGCGGGCGGCGGTGGCGGCGTGGGCACTCGCCCGCGACGGGGAGCGGGACGAGGACTTCCTGCTCATGGCAGCGGGCGAGGCGCTCGCGGAGCGTGCCCACGCCACCGACCCTGCGGCGGCGGACTGATCGCACATGCTGCAGAAGGGTGAGGACGACTACGACGAGACGTACGGTGCCGACCGCTGCGGAGCGGTCTTCCGCTCCGCAGCGTCCATACGCGTCACTCCCCATCGTTCAGCGATTGCTCAGTGATCCAGTGTAGGCCGACAGGCATCCGGTCGTGGTCTTCCACGTAGCGGAGGGTGACCGCCAGCACCCCGAGCAACGGGCGCGGAAGATCGAGCGGACGCCAGAGCGGGGACCATACGGGCTGCCCTCCAGGGCTTATTCAAAGTCGGCAGATGAGGCGTGAGCAATATGCGTCCGCGTGCATTGTTCACGCTCCGGTCGTTCCATTGCTCACACATCGTCGGAAAATCGGCGGAGAAACGGACGATCTTCAGGGATCGTTTGAGCGGACGCCTGACTTTCCCGACAATGAATAAGCCCTGGCTGCCCTCCCCGCGCAGCATCGGGGCCGAGGAGGGTGGCGACAAGCGTCCGCGCCACGTCCAGCGCCGTCACGCTGTGCTCCGCCGCGAATTCGCACGCCACAGCGGCGCACAGCAGGTGGCGGTCATGCCCGCCCCATTCGCCCGTGATCGTCAATCGGTACATCGCCATCACCCACCTCCGTTGCTGGTTGCACTGGCGAGGGGCGCGATCTGTCCCCTCGCCGCACTTTTCGTCTCTGCGGTCAATCGGCCGCGTCGCCACGCGCCTCGTTTCCCTCGATGGCGACGATCAGCCGGTGCGCGACCTGCTGGATCGCCGCGAGGTTGCGCCGCACCACCGCCAGATCGCGTGCCCAATGCGCGACGTAGCCGAACGAATAGCCGCTTGTGTCGAGGCCGAAATGAGACAACACAGTGTACGCCGCTCCCTCCGCCACCGTCTCCGCGTCCTCCCACCGTACGTCCCCGGCGTGATCGGCGGCGAAGTGTGCCGCCTCATGCACGAGCGTCTTCACCTCGCGTAGGCCGGTGAGGTCGCGATGAATGGCGATCTCATGGGCAACGGGCAGGTAATAGCCGTTCGCTCGCCCCGTCTCCGTCCGCACGAGCGTCACGCCTTGTGACCGTAACCACTGCGTCAGTTCCTCGCGCACCATATCCGCCACCGTCACGTCGCCGGTGAGTGCGCCATGGATCGGTGGGGCGGCGAGCGGTTCCCCCACGGTTTGGTCAACGTCCCAGACGTATCCGACGCCCCAGCCGGTGACGATCTCCTGTTCCTGTGTATCGTCCTCCGCTGGCGCGATGCGAGCGCGGTGGGGCACGACGATACGGATACCACGCTCCCCCTTCTTCACCTGCCGCCCCAGCGCCTGCCATGCCCGGTATCCCGCCACACGGGTCGCCACCGGGCTCTGGGCATGGATCATGGCAACGTTGTTCGGTGAGTACATGTGAAAGCGGGCGAGCGTGGCGAGATAGCGGGCGAACTCCTCGCCGTCGAGGATGGCGGCAATCCCCTGTTCCAGCATCGCCAGCGCGTCCTGCATCTGCTCGTCGCGCCCGCCCGCGTCACCGCCACGGGTGGATGCAGCCATACGGCGGGGCATCAGTGTCGAGTTCGGTGATCCTATTGTCGTCATCTTCTTGCTCCTCGATACCATTAGTCCAATCGCGCATATCCTGGAACTCGGTGAGGCTCACTGCTGGCAGTCGCAGGCGGTCGCGGGTCGCACACTCAAAGCGGTACTCATCCCAGAGATCGCCGGGAAGTGGCCCGCTCGAAGGGGTGAGCGTATACCGCAGCGTTGCCGGCCACCCGCCCCGGTGCACCGCGAACGCAGGCACGGGCACTTGTTCTTTTTTGGATGCTGCCGTGCCGTCCAGCGCGAGCGCACATTGGGTGTAGGGCATGGCATCGCCCCCTGTTTCTTTGTGGCGTTGATCGGGTGAGGCGGGGACGGCTCTGCACCGTCCCCTGTGGGCGTTACGCCGCCGCGACTTCGCCGGGGAAGGTGACGGGATGCACGCAGCGCATCCGGTCGAGGCGGAAGGTCTGCGTCCGTTGGCGGAAGGTGCAGTATGCCTTGCACGCCACGTACTGCTCCTCGGTGAGCATCACGGCACTGGGGTAGAGGGTGCGGGCGGTCTGCTCGTGCTTCGCGTCCTCGTAAAGCACCGTCACCGCCCCGCTCTCCATCAGGGCAGTCACGAATGCTTGGATGGTGTCGCGGGTGGCGAGCACGCCGTCGCCGTCCTGATGGTTGTGCCACGAGTAGGTGACGCCGGAGAAGGCGCGCACGGCATAGTCGGCGGTCTGGGGATCGGTCTGGGGGGTGATGATGCGGGGAATCTGGACGGTTGTCGGGACGGTGAAGGTGACGTACGCTGTGTTCGCCATGGGGGTTTGCTCCCTCTGGTCGGCCCCGGCGGTGTTCGTAGCACCGGCTGGGGCATTTCGTCTGTCAGTGGCCGTTCCAACTGACATCAATATAATACGCTATTTAGGTGATAATGTCAACCCCATTGTGCCGCAATCGCCGGACGATTATGCTAGTCGTATGGCGAATGAGGAGATGGACATGTTGACGGTTACGCAGGCGGCGGCACGCCTCGGCTTGCAGCGCGCCACGTTGCTGCGCCAGATCTCGCGCGGCACCCTCCACGCCAAGCGGCTCGGCTCGATCTGGGTGATCGCCGCCGCCGAGGTGGAACGCTACCGGCACACCCATCAGGGAAAGACCGGATTCGCCAGTCCCGATCACCCGCTGCACGGGAAACGCGGCGGCGGGGGGCGACGGAAGAAGGATGACCCCTCCCCGCGCTGATCGCGCGCTCCCGGCTGTTCGTCAGTCGTCGCCGCGCAGGACACCCGCACGGCAGAGGTATCGCCGCAATCCCTCCAAGCCACCGATGACCATCTGCCAGAAGGCACGATCCATCGGTACGGGCGTCCAATCGTCCTCGGCTTCGAGGAAGTAGATCGGTGTCTTGCCCGTCGCTCGCTCCCGCTTCCAGTGCTGGATCATCTCGGCACGGGTGCGATGGTAGGCATGTCGTAAATCCTCATGCTCACGCCATTCGAGCTCGTGATCGCTCATCGTCCGGTTGTGCTCGTCCATTGTGCGCTCCTTTCTGTTCGCTGCATTTCCCGGCGTCCCCCGCCGCTACGGTTTCGGGTGCAGGGCGGTCAAGGCCGCAGAGCGACGCGCAGCGGAGCCGGGTGCCCTCAGGGCAGATTGAGGGCCATGCGACCCTCGTGCTCGCGGCGGGGGTTGACGGCGGGACATGATGACAGAGGCAATGGGTGCCGCTTCCCAAGGAAGAAGGGTCGTGGACATTGGTTGTCCTTGCACGGTTTCACTGTCGGGTGCGTCGCAGGAGTTCCGCATAATCGTGATCAGAAAGCCAGGGGCGGAGGGCGGGGATCGCGGCTGCGGGTACCGCGAAGTAGAGCCGCGTGTCGCCGACCGCCATCAGGACGTGCCCACCGTCGTACGGCCCGCCCGTGATCCGCGAGAGCGGCATGAGGGAGAGATGCATCTCCCACGCGACGAGCATGCCGAACCACTCAGTAAGGGCCACGGGTCGCCCATTGATGGCGATCTCGCCCCGCTCCCACGCCTCCCCATCAAGCTGCTGCACGACAATGTCATTTGTGCCATTCATCGTCTTCTCCGTCATCTCCGGCTCCCAGTCGCTCCGGCAATCGTTTCGCGTATCCGTGCCCGTGTCTCCTCGCGCCCTTCCCGCAGGTCCCGGTCGGTGACGACCTGCACCGCCCACCCCGCGCGGGCGTAGGTCTCGGTGCGCCGACTCTCCCGCTCCTCCATGCCCTTGGCGAGGAAGAACGCCGCCTGGTGTGCCCCGCCATGCACCTCGATCGCCAGCTTCCGTTCGGGGATCGCGAAGTCCGCGTACATACCGGGCGAGACTTTGTACTCGCGCTGGTAATCCCGCCCCTCCTCCGCCCCGAGTTCCTTCAAGAGGCCGACCATCTCACGCTCCGGGCGCGTCGGTTGCGCGCGGCGGTG
>JAABUO010001758.1_pt1 | contig 27539 bp, 30 predicted proteins | sample 5559291 | NCBI WGS metagenome assembly JAABUO01 (sample SAMN10711878, study PRJNA513372) | rock metagenome | isolation source: Antarctica rocks | place: Antarctica: Victoria Land, Finger Mt sud | reverse complement strand
GTACTGTTATCTATCATATGTGTACTGGCCTGCGTACATTGCCATCTGACAGCATTGCAGTATGCTTCCCCAAATAATTGAGCTTTGACCATGACCAAATTGAATTGTAGTACTCCTACAGCAACTATGTTGACACGCTGCATTGCACTCTGAAGAAACTCTTGTGTGTGCTTGAAGCTGTCTCATCAATGGAAGTATGTGTAGGGTTGGAGGCATTCATCAACAGCTTCATTAAGGACATTGGGCTGAAGCCCTTCGTGCTGCCTGAGGGCCTCACCGTTCCCCTGACCCCTGGCCGTGTTGATGGCCTGGTGGTAAACCACTGTCCCCACTGCTTTTAACCTACCACCTGCTTTCCCCCCCTGCTTCCTCCTGTCATGCATGATTGCTTGATTTCTGCTCTTTGCATGCAGACCCTTGTCAGCTCTTGCTTGCTTGTCAGCTTGATGTCTGCATGCATACAGTAGTGTTTCAAAGTTGCTAAGGGGCAATTCCGTCATGTTTGGTTTGTCCACCTGAGAACCTGTTCTACCATTGAAGGTGATTTGAATGCTTGCAGGTGCCCGCTGGCATGGTGTACGTAAGACTGCTTGAAGCCACCCATGTGCCTCGACTGGACTGGTACACCAGGCCCAGCCCCTATGTGAAGCTGTTTGTGAGAGACAAGCGCCCCAGGGCCAGTAAAGTGGCTCAGGGCAGTCACCCAAAGTGAGCCGCTGTGCCCTGCCTTGCCCTGCTTGACGCAGCCCTGCCCTGTTTTGTCAGCCCCTGGTGTGCCCTGTTGAACTTGCCCCAGCCCTGCCCTGTCAAGTGATCCTCAGGTTTACCCCAGCCTGGCTTGGATCTGCCCTGTCCTGCTCTGTCCTGCCTTTAGCAATTTGTGCAGCACATGTGTCACCCTCAGCAGCAGCAACAGCAGCTTGGGGGCTCATGTGCCCAGACTGCTGCCTGTGTGTCATCAACATCTTTTACATCTGACACGCCTATTCAACATAGGTGGGAGCAGGACTTTGAGCTGCTTGTGCATGAGCCGGAGCATCAGCAGCTGACAGCTGTCCTGTTGGAGCACCATGCCCTGGACAAAGATGATGAAGTAGGCAGAGTGTCCATCCCCATTGACCAGCTGGCTGTGGGGGAGATGCAAGACATGTGGCTGGACCTGGGGCCACCTGGCACCGATGAGCAGAGCAGCTTGCTCAGCCTCAGTGTAAGCCTCTTTAGCTAGCCTTGAATTGTGGGTTTTCCTCCCCCGCTCTACCGCGCCCGGTCTGCCCTGCCCTGGTCTGCCCTGCCCTGCCCAGCCCACCCCTGCCCTGCCCCGCCCTGCCCTGCCCTGCCCTGTCCCGCCCTGCCCTGCATCGCCCTGCCCTGTCCTGCCCTGCCCTGCATCGGCCTGCCCTGCCCTGCGATATTGTACAGTGTGGTATCCCAATAAACACTTGTTGACTTTGATATGAGATGTACGCTTGACTGCATATGACTTGCATCTGAAACATGATGACAGTTTTCTGCAGCTGCAATGTACAAAGCATAATGTCTCTGGATGCAAAGTATGATATTGCATGCCGCTTGCAGGCTGTGCGGCATGGTGTGAGGAACATCAGCAATGTGGCAGAGACAGCTGCTACCCTGGGCTTTGCTCCCAAGCACAAGCAATGCCAGATACACCTTCAGGTAACTCAAAACGACGTCTTCTTGCATGCTATGTATGCCTCGCACACAATAGCTCTAGCAGTGAGCACAACAGTCTTGTCTCCAGAGCTGGTTTTTTGATGCATTTGATGTGTGCTGCGACCAGATGAGAAGGCTTACGCTGCAGGTGACATTCCACAAAGTAGTGGAGGCAGAAGTTGAAGCAGCCAGCAGAGGTGCTTCAGCCGATGAGGTGGCTCACCTGACTGGCCAGCCTGAGAATGCTCGCCTGGTGACCCTGCTCAAGGGTGGGGCGCTGTCACTGACCATTAATAAGGGCACTGCCAAGCAACGCCCTGGCACAGCTGCCACTTCCAGTCAGCCTGATTTGGCCAACCAAGTGAGTCGAAACTGGTTGCCTGTACGGTTCGTCGCTGCGTTAGTTGGCTGACAGCTCAGTCGATGCATGCTGTCCGCTCTTGAGAGGCTTGCACGGCATTGTCACGCCCTTGTCGACGGCGGTACGACCCGACGGAATCTGTAATGGTCGCGCTAGCCGTTCTTTCGTCCGTTCGTAGTTGAAATGTCCTGTGAATGGCCGACGACTCTGACACAGCAACGAGACTGTCACAGCTCTAAAGTTTGAGTTGCTTTGTTGCAGGTGAAGGTGCGAATCGGTGACGAAGAGAAAGGAACAGCGGCGGCCGAGGGGCAGGAAGAGCCAGGCTGGTCTGAAGTCCTGGAGTTTGCTGTCTCTGGCGACATGGCCTCCAATGAAGATGAGGAGATAGTGGTCAGAGTGTGGGACCACCACTGGGTAAGCTGATTCTTTGGCTTGTAGCTAGCAGTATGTGATACCACCAGCTGCATTTAATTTGTAGTAAATGCACAGCCTCCAAGTATGCTGTGTACCTGGCATCTTAGAGCTGGTTATGCATGAATATGTCATGTTCAGGCTGTACAAGCACCAGTATGCATGATGCATACTGGCGCTGCCATGCATGAGTGGCAGCTGTGGCCACTCTTGCTGTGTAGTGCTGGGGGTGATCACAGAACCATCATGCTGTACACAGTCCGAACTACACTGAATGGTAACTTTCATACTCTTACTCAGAGTTTGCTTGCCATTGACTTCCAATGGCCCATTCATTTGCTCCATGTAGGTGAATGACATTCCCGGGACTCTGACGTGGGGATCAGCAGTCATTGCACCTGACCGCCATGCCCTGCCAAGAGAGGGCGTTGTCAGAATCAAGCTGCAGGATGTAATTGCACAGAAAAGCATCAAAGATGTGTGGAGGGTGGGCGCGGATGCTGACCCTGACAGCCATCATTTTGTGGACATGGAGTTGCAATGGCTTGGGATTCTAGATGCTGCATGAGTCATGCCCTGTTGTCATGTTCTACCTGGTTGTTGACTCATCGTTTGTGTGCTGGTTCTAGCGAATTGCTGTCATAGAATTTTGCAACCCCCTCTTGATAAGCCTAGTAGCATAGCAGAGTCAGTGCAGTGTGTTGCATAGCAATTCATAGCATACATCAATAGTGCTGGTCAGTGTGAGTGAGTGATAGAAATATGCAGCTGCAGACAATTTGAGTTGTGATCCTGCCAATGCATGTGCCCTTGCTGTTGCTTCTGCCTGTGACCACTGGTCAGTCACAGTCATCGGACAGATACACAGTCCGTGGTCAATCAAGTATGCTTTTGCTCTGCTTGACGCAGCAATTGCCTGTATGTCTAGCGCAATTTTGCAGAACTGTTGATCTGTCTGCATGTCCCATGTATCTGCTTCTTACACAACACTCATGTAAGCATACCATGTTTCCTGGGGCTTGTGCTGAGCCACTTCTGCTCGAGCAATGGTTGGCAATGATGAGGAGCTCAAGGATGTGGACTTCCTCCAAGTCCTCTCTTTTCTGAGGTATGTGGTACAAGATGCACACATTTGCTGCTTTGCTTGCATTGAGGTGCTGCATGACAGTCAGCACTACTGCAATGCCAAGATGTAATGTCAATGGCATCAATGTCAAATCTTCACATTGCGTAGTTGGCTTGCAATAGTGCTGAATTACTTGACAGTACTTGAAGCAAGCAAAGCAGCACATATTGCTGCCATGGCTGGGATGGTCTGCTGACTGTACATTGATGCTGTACATTGATGCTGTACTCTGTCTGGACCCAGCCTAGCTTGTGCTGTATCTGTAATCAGAACTTTAATCAGGCAGAGATAATCTTTAGTATCATCACAGGCACGCTTTACAAACTGTATGCTGCTTCTAAAACTCTGCAGCCTCGCGGCACCTGGAAAAACCCTGAGCTGATTATATAATGTAGCATGCATATGGCTGCCTAATCATGACGCGATCAACTTAAAGACCCAAATTTATGTTGACAAGAACAGAGAAGGTCAATTGGAGTATCCTGTTGTATTTCAATCTCACATGCCTTGGGAAGTACATGATCTCACATGCTTATGGAAGTACACAGTCTCACATGCCTTTGGAACTATAAATCAGGCCATAGGAGGCCGCTGTGTGCAGGTTAACTGTGGCTACATGTCTCTGGGGCAGCATCAGGCCTTGTAGGGGACCAGCTCAGTCCCCAGCTGGCCATAAATAAGCCTAAGTGGATCAGCAACATCCCCTTGCGCAGTTTGAACTTGGAAGATGAGCCTCTCAACATCTTGGGAATTCAGGTCAGTCTGCTCTCCTTGATTCTGCTCATCCGCCTACGCTCATCGGCATCTGATTGTCGGTTTGAAGGTGAAGCAGCAAATGTGACCCCCCCCCCTCCCCCCCCGGCCTCTGAGGACCGCCTTTGAGGAATAGGGAAGGGGAGCAAACAAATCAAAGTGGTCAGATAGTGTGTGTCACATGAATGACAAAGAAATGGCATTGCTCTATATCAGCAGGTTGTATTTGAGCATTGGATCGCTCCTATGTGTTTGGCTTCACCAGTCAACCTTGAATAGCACTGAAAATAAGTGGGGCTAATGCAAATTAATACAATTGTGGCTTGCATTCAGAATGCACTTTGAAGCAAGGGCACGTATGTGCATAAACCATATCCCAGTTTAAGCACATCATATGATGCCAGGTTGGCCGTGCTGCTGCTAGGCACCACCACTCCAAAGTGAGTAGTGAGTGTGTTAGGTTGCAGCTTGACTGGACAAGTCTTTGACTCACAGATCAGGCTGTTTCAAGATGGACAAGCATGTGTGCCTAGCGTACCGTCACAGCCAATATGACAGCCAATATTACAGTCTTGTGACAGCACTCGTCACAAGATTGTAACACAGAGTAGAATTGCAATTTGGCTCAGAAGCAGGCAGCAAGGTGCTTTGTCGCACAAATTTATCATTGACTGACTTAAAGAGCAGCAAGGTGGTGTTGGTTGTATGGGCTGTCATCCATGTCATGTTACTCAGCAAACTTTTGCTAGGGTTGCAAGCCATACTGTATGGCCTGTTGTGTTTAATTATCAACTCGGCATTTTGGGTTGTCATGACGGTAAGCCAGACCCCTACCACTACCCCTATCTCTAAGTCTGCCCCTACCCCTAAGGCAGTCACACCCATGTTGTCACTCTGCGCCGTCAGGAAGGGTAGGGGCAGGGGTAGAGATAGGGGTAGTGGTGACGTTCTGTTTTAGCCGGGCAACATTGATCAAAACTGGAAAGTGTGACTATATGCCGTTGAATTTTTCATGATGTATGCTGTCTGCTATTATCTATCTAACGTGTCTAACGTATGGTGGCTTCTGCTCATGGCCATCTGCATCCGACAACAGTGCTGTATGCCTGAACTCATCAACAGCATCATCAAGGACATTGGGCTGAAGCCATTTGTGGTGCCTGAGGGCCTCACTGTCATACGTGACCCCTCACAAGGTCAATGTGCTCACCATCAGACCCTTCACATGGCCGGCCATATGGATGGTCTGATGGTGCACAATGTCACCTTATGACTTGTCCTACCATTTGCCTCCACCCCTGCCTTCACCCCTGCCTCCACCCCAACCCCCAACTTTGCTGTCTATAGCAGCAGAAACGGAATTTTCATGCCACCAACAGCAACATGTGTCACATGATGTGGAATGTGTGCTTTGGCCATGGATACAGACTTACAGACCTGACAGCAACCAAACTAATTGTTGAACCTCAGGCTGGACATGCACATAGTTTGTCAACAACAACACAACATGCATGTGTCTGATAGTGTGTTCTTTCAGCCTTGCAAACATGTTTGCTGATAGTGACATGTTCAGCTCTTTCACCTGTTCCCAAAAAGCTCCAGGTGCCTATCAGACTGCTAAGCACTCACATCAGAGTCACATCACATGCGTCACATCAGTCACATCGGATGCGTTAGTTGACATGCTGACATAGGGCTTTTTGCAAACTAGCAATGTCACCTGCGCCTGCCCCTGGATGCGACAGAGTCAAACGGCTGGAGGTTATTGTGTGACAAGGGCCATTGTCTTGGTTGATCTTGAGAGTGTCACAGAGAGTGTATCTCCATCTGACATCTCCAGCTTGCAGCAAAGATGCATTGCCCTATGCACATACATGTTTGCCAGCACGCCCAGCAGGAGTACCAGCAGGAGATCAGCCAGCTGAAGGTACCATGCACGCCCAAGCCTGGCTGCATATGAGTGCATGCTGGGCTGTACATTGACCAACCCTACTGGCGGTCATTGCTCCTGCTTGCGATCAGCCCTGAGGCTCCTGCAAGAATGCCTGCTACTGCGCCTAGGGTCACCCCAGTATGCAAGGTGACGGGCATTTGTTTGCCAAGCATCACATGCACACGTATACGGTTGGGCACCTGCCTCAACCTGCAGCAATTGTCACCTGTACTCCATTGGCACTAGAGAAGAAGATGAAGATCAAAAGCTTTGGCCTGCCAACAAGTGCATGTGGGCACACGTGTCAACTCTGCTGCCCCTGCAACAGCCTCAGACAGCAGAGGCGACCAGGCACAAGGAGGCATCGGAGTCTGAGGTGGAGATCTCACGGAACGGGGAGCGTGATCACACTCTTCCTTTTGTGAGATCTCCACCTCGGACTCCGATGCCTCATGAGGGACACAAGGCTGTGGGCAGTGTTAGGTACACTGGTGCATATCACCAGTTTGTACCCAGCCTGACTTTGTCGCAAACTGCCCCAGTCAGCACTGATGGGCAGCGCAGTGTGCAGAATATTAATGTGAGTTGCAGAACATACCACTCATTGACATGATACACGGCATGCACTGACTAGGACCAATTACTGTGACATCTTGGTGACCGGTGTATGCAGGAAGAGGGTGTCTCTCCTGGAGCAAGAGATCACTGCTCTGAAGAGTGGCAAGCAGACTGGGCATGCAAGAGCGGATGCCCTTTGAGAGAGAAGGGCAGGGTGGAGAGGGAGCTAGACAATGCCAGGCAGGCAGGCATTCATTGAGTCAGTATCATCATGGCTCCCTTGTATTGTCTGCTTGCTCGTGTGCCAAAGGGGGTTCAACAGCAGCTGTCAAAGTATACACTTGAGTAGGACTCCAGATTGCTGTTGCTTCTGGCACTGATAAGATTTTTGACTCAGATGCTCTTCACATCTGGAGTTTGACATTGTGCAAAATGTTCCTGACAAGGTATTCAAATACGGCAAACAATGCAAAGTTTGACATATGTTGATGTGCAGCTGACAGGTCAGCTTGAGAATACTTGCCTCACCATGATGGGATGATCTCTCACAAGATGACTGTGCTCACCACCAGACCATTCGCATGGCCGGCCGTGTGGATTGTTTGGGTGTCTGCATTGTCACTTTTTGACTTGTCCTACCACTGACCTCCACCCTTGCCCCCACCCCTGCCCTCACCCCTGCCCTCACCACTGGAAGTGTGACTATATGCCCTTGAATTGTTCATGACATTTACTGTCTGCTATCATCTGTCTAACGTATGATGGCTTCTGCTCATGGCCATCTACATCCGACAGCAGTGCTGTGTGCCTGAATTCATCAGCAGCTTCATTAAGGACATTGGGCTGAAGCCCTTTGTGCTTCCTGAGGGTCTCACCATGCCCCCACCCCTGCCTCAACCCCTGCCTCCACCCCTGCCCCCACCCTGGCCTCCACCCCTGCCTCCACCCCTGCCCCCTAGCAAAAAGGGAATTTCCATGCGACCAACAGCAACATGTGTCACATGATAAGGAATGTATGCTTCAGCTATTAGTACAGACTCACAGACCTGACAGGACTCAATTCAGATATCAACCCTGTGGCTGGACATGCAGATGACTTGTCAACAGCAGCAGCTATATCACATGCATCTGATGGTGTCCAGCCTCGCAAATCTGTTTGCTGGATAGTGAGATTGTCACCTCTTTCAGCTGTTGCCAAAACACTCCAGGTGCCTATCAGACCACCAAGCCAGGTCACAACGCATCAGATGCATTTGCTGACATGCTGACATAGGGCTTTCTGCAAATTTGCAATCAAGCGCAATGTCAGCTGCGCCTGCCCCTGGATGCGACAGAGTCAAACAGCTGTATGGATATTACTGTCTGACAAGGGCAACAGTCTGTGCTAATCCTGGGCGTGTCACAGAGGCTGTAGCTCCATCTGACATCCCCAGCTTGCAGCAATATGCATTGCCCTTTGCCCATGCATGTTTGCCAGACTGTCTGCAACCCTTGATGGGTTGCATTACTGTTAAGTAAGCTGTTGGGGTTTCCTTTGTGGAGCAATCGCATTTCCAAGTTATATCCAAATTAATTAAGTAGTTACCGTGCATGATGGTGACATTTTGTTCCCACCGGGTATTGCCAAGTACACCTGGAAAGTGTGTCCTTTGTAGAGCCTCACCGTGATGAGATGACCCCTCACAAGGTGACGCTGCTCACCACCAGACCCTCCACATGGCCAGCCCTGTGGATGGTCTGATGATGACTACTGTCACCTTATGACTTGTCCTACCATCTACCTCCACCCCTGCCTCCACCCCTGCCTCCGCCCCTGCCTCCGCCTCTGCCTCCCACCCTGCCTCCACCCCTGCCCCCAACCTTGCCTTCTCCTGGACATGCATGAGAAATTGCAGACTTTTGATTGCATATAGAAACCCACTGGCATGGTGCGTGTGAGACTGGTTGAAGCCACCCTTGTGCCCAAGCTGGATTGGTATAGCAGGCCCAGCCTCTACCCCCGGGGTTGGGCCCAAGGCCCAGCAAAGTGTCTCAGGGCAATCATCCAAAGTGAGCCCTGCCTTGCTTGGCCCAGCCCTGCCCTGTATTGTCAGCCCCTGCTGTGCTCCTGCCCTGCTCTGTCTAGCCTGTAACTCCTTAGCTAGCCTTGACTCAGAACAGTTGAGAGAATGTGTTGGCATTAGTCAGCATGCAAGGTGCCTGGACAATGGTGCTGCAGGTTCAACGTGCTTTGGGCGCAGCAAGAGAGTACGTGTTTGCTGCATGCTGATAATGATGGCATGATCAAACACGCACTTTCTTGCTGCGCTCAAATCACGTTGAACCTGCAGCACCATTGTCAATGCACCTTGCATGCTGACTAACGCTAACATACTCTATTTTCCTGCGCCACATAGAAGTGATCAAGTTGACCAGCCTGATCATTAAGCCGGCTTCCTCAGAACTTTGTCAGAAAGGACCAGAGAGTTCTGCATTGATGTGGCAATTCTGTCAGAGTCATGCGGAAGGCAGCACCCTGGGTCTCTCACCTTGTATATCATGCTGTTGACTGTTGGGGGTGCAAACATGACCCTGCTAGGATCTGCAGTCCCAGGCACTCTGGCTGGGGCCCCAGCTGTGTGGGGTACCTGCTCCACATGTTTACCCTGCAGTACATGTGGAGCAAATAGCGCAGTCAGCTGGCGCCCCAGCCAGAGTGCATGAGGCTGCACAATCTAGAGCACCATTATGTTTGCAACCTCAACAGTAAGCAGCATGATGTACTAGTACCATTGCTACGCATACATGCACTCCTTTTTGACATTACTGCTTGACAGTGACTGCACTGCTGCTTCTGACTCTATCAAGTGTGCACTTACTCTGGGCTGAGGTTCGTCACTGTATTTGTGCCTCTGTGCTCTTCACATTGTCAAGCTGGTTGGATGACCAAGGCCTGGAGAACAATGATCTGGCTGCCCATTCTAAAAAGGCAAGAATGTGTCTAATCTGCCCAATACTGGGGTGACAAATGCACTCCATATTGTCTTACCAATGAAGTGTTGCGTCGCATCTTGGGCAACTTTGGAAAAGGCTGATCATCTGCCTGCTGGGGAAAGGTAAAACAGCTGGAAGTCTCAGTATCCAGCAACTTGCAGGATACTGAGACTTCCAGCTGTTTTACCTTTCTTAGCAGGTTGAACCCAGTTGCTGGGGCTACTAGCTTTCTCGGCCTGTTCCCAAAAGCTTCAGGTGCTATTAGACTGCTAAGCCAGATCACAGCACACCAGAAGCAGCTGCTGTCAAATCTAACAAAGGTGCCTAGGGAGGCCTGGGGGCTGCCTTGCTGTTGCCTGTGGATTTGAAAGCTCGCGCTTGTACACTTCAGCATACTCAGCATACTGTTGTTCTGAGTAGTCTTCGTCCTGCAGAACCAGGAAGACTGTTCAGAAGAAGAGTATGATGTGCGTGGTGAAGTGCACAAGCTGACTCAATATGAGTATAGGTTACAAAACACGCACTTTCAAGTGCACATTTTGTACTTCTCACACTTACTGTTGCAAAAGATAAGTCATCACTTCGGTCTTTCTCTGAGTGGATTTTGAAATCAGGTCTGCACTTGTTGAGTGCTGTGAAAGGGCCATTTACCGCAGCGTCATGGCATCACAGCCAAGCCTTTCAAATCGAATGCGGTGCCTTGCTCTGCATGGTTGGGCCTCAGCTTGATGAATGACTATGCCTTCACACACAGTGAAATGTACAAGCATGGGGGTGGGGGCACATGTTCTTCATCAAGTTGAGCTTGTTCCTGCAGCGCATGACACGACACTCAACCAGCTGCAGTCACCAAGCCAGGGTCTGTCGTGTGTGAACAACACTGCCTTCTGCTTGGTAGGCGTACTTTGTAGCCACACTAAGCCATACCCTCATAGTCAATCAAGCCTGTCATGGTACGTTCAAGCTAGGCAGTCTAGTCAGTCAGCGCGTCAGCCAATAAATTGGATAATCAGGAGAGACATGTGCTGTGCTGACAACAAGCTGTCAGCACACCTCAAAGCTTCTCTCGCGATCCAGCTCAAAAAGCTCCTGCAATGTGCAGAGCTCGCGGGCACTCACCATTTTGTCTAAGCTGCATCTGCGCTGATGGGCAGCCTGGACTTGCACAGACGGCACTGGGTTTGAGCTGCTGTGCTGCTGTGTTGCAAAAACACTGCTTGCTCTCATCAAGCCTCCTTTTCAAGGCTTGATGAGACGTTAAATTTGCAAGCTGATACTTGGCAAACAAGGCATCATGCACATGTGTACATGCTATATATATCACAGCCTATGTCATTGTCTACTGATTTGTGCAGGCTGTTAGTTTGAGTGTCCACTTGTGCCTTAGCTTCAGAACAACAGAATCACATAGCATGAAGGTTCTTGTCTCGCATGGGCAAGTTTCCTTGCTGAAAGGCCAGACGCAAATTCGCTGCAGCCTGGGTGGCGCTGTGAGTCACGAGTCGCTGTCAGACATAACAGATCTGGCAATGTCACAATAACATCCCAGCTTGCAGCAAAACTGCATCACCCTTTCATACTTCAGTCATGATGTGACCTGTTTTATTTTATCTATGGGCTTGTATACATACCAGCATCATCATGGTATGGGCCATACCTAGTGTTTTGACTTATTGCCAAGTTGCAAACTAGTCCATGTCAATACATTTGTGATTTACTTTGGTGTCAAAACATTTCCAGCTACTCTGGTGGTACAGGTATACAAAGCATAACATGTAAGCCGCTGCAATAAAGTCATGATATAACTGATGTCATATGCATATGGGCTGGTGAGCAAAACGTTCAGCTCACAATCAATTTTTTGTTCAAACTCCACCTTAGAGTAGGGCTCGCTGTTGGCAGACTGATGTTCAATTTCCAGAGAAGAAGAGTTTCCTACGCCAACCCTCTGACCATGGTGATATAAAGTTGGCGTAGGAAACTCTGCCTCTCTGGCAGGGTCAGGCTGTTCCTAAAATCTTTGATGGGTCGCATTCCTGTTGTGGGAGCTGTTAGGGCTCCTTGGTTAGGGCTCCTTTGTGGAGCAGCCACACCTCAACTATGCTCCTACCATGTATGGCGGTAACATCTCGACCTTACCAGGTAACACCAGTTCCACTTGAAAAGTGTGTTCCAACTGCCCTTAGACTGTCCACTACACCTGCTCTGATGTATCATATATGGACTTGCATTACATGCACCTGATGCCTTTTGGCCAAGGCTGCGCTTCAGTTATCATCAATACTGTCATTATAACTGATACCATCATTATGATTGTCACTATCATCATCATCATCATTACTACTATCATTAGCATCACTATGTGTATACTGGCTTGTGCACATTGCCATCTGGCAGCAGTGCTGTATGCCTGCTCAGGTGGCTGACTTCCAACCAAGACCAAGTTGATTGTGTTGTGTCTGTAGCGATTGTACCAACAAGCTGCATTTGCTGCTTGCGCACAGTAAACAATGACAGGTGTGTTGTGTCAGGCTGCTATTTGCAGTGCAAGTATGCTCAGGGTTGGAGGTGTTCATCAACAGCTTCATCAAGGACATTGGGCTGAAGCCCTTCGTGCTGCTTGAGGGCCTCACCGTTCCCCTAACCCCCGGCCATGTTGATGGCCTGGTGGTCATCACCGCCAGCTTATCTTCCATACTACCACCTGCCTCAAGTCCTGCCTGCTTCCTGTCATGCATGACTGATTCTGCTTTCATACCTGCTGTTTGCATGTAGATCCTTCTTCTTCCGCTTTGCTTCTTTTCCTGCTTGCTTGCTGCAGCATGGCTTCAAAGTTGTTGCGATTGTGTCTGTTCTGTCCGCATGCTATCTGTGTTCTCTAACTTGCACTCAGCTCCTCTCAAACGCGTCATGAATGTTTGCAGGTGCCTGCTGGCATGGTGTATGTACGACTAACGGAGGCCACCCATGTGCCCAGACTGGATTGGAGCACCAGGCCCAGCCCCGACGTGAAGCTGTTTGTGAGGGACAAGCGCCCCAGGGCCAGCAAAGCGTCTCAGGGCATTCATCCAATATGAAACAGAGCTCTGCCCTGCCAGGCTTAGCCCTGCGCAGCCCAGCCCTGTATTGTCAGCCCCTGCTGTGCCCTGTTGACCTTGCCCCAGCCCAGCCCTGCCCTGTCAAGTGATGCTCTGTTCTGCCCCAGCCTGGCTTGGACCTGCCCTGCCCAGTACTGTCTCGCCCTACTCTTCTCTTGTTCTGCTCTGTCTTGCCCTACTCTATCTTGCGCATGACATGAGTCAACCTCAGGAGCACACAATATCCTCAATGGCATGAGTCAAGTCAGCCACAGCAGCAGCTTGGGAACTCATATGCCCTGACTGTTGCCTGTTTGTGGTCAATACTTGTTACATCTGACACTTCAATGCAGGTGGGAGCAGGACTTTGAGCTGCTTGTGCATGAGCCGGAGCATCAGCTGTACTGCTGGAGCACCATGCCCTGGACAAAGATGATGACAAAGCTACCTGTTGGCAGAATGTTCATTTCCACTGATGAGCCATCAGGTGGAGAGATACAAGACAGGTGGTTGGACGTGCAGTTAGAGCCACCTGGCCTTGTTGGACAAAACAGCTTGCTCAGCCTCATCAACTCATCTGATCAGTGTAAGCCTATTTGGCTGGGCCTGACTTTTGAGCTGCCCTGCCCTGCCCTGCACTGCCCTGCTGTGCCTTGCCCTGCTCAATCAAGACCTGCCCTGCCCTGCCCTGCCCTGCCCTGCCCTGCCCTGCCCTGCCTACTGTTTGCCATGAGTTGTGTGTTCCAGAGAGGTCCTAAGCAGCGGCTGCTCATTCAGTCCAGTCAGACAGAGTGCATGTGAAGACTTAAGCTTGCGTTGATGGCCAAGATCAGCACCGCTGTCAGGATGCAACTCTGACAGTCCACCTTGGCACCATGGCTATGGTGGGCTGACTTTACATTTATGCTCCGTAGGAATGAGCATGAGGCCTAGAGGCAGGCTGGTCTGCGCTTTGCTTGTTGCTGGAGTGCCAAACAACATTGTGCCAGAATGAGCTGGGCTTTAGCCACACAGGCAAGCTATGCAAGCTGTGAGCTGTACAGCATGTTCTTGAACTCCTGCTACTTACCTGTCAACACTGTGAAACAATCACTTGGACATGATCATTCTTGCTTGCGCAATGCAACCTTGGTAACAGTCTCAGCTGATCACTCCAAAGTGACATGGCCGTCACAAAACAGCATGATCAGTGCCGTCACAAAGCAGCACTGATCATGCTAGCAGTGTTGCCATCATGCGTCGCAAGACACATTGACATGTATCATATCTAGAGATCTTTGGCTTGTTGCATAGGCACTCAGGACCACCGGTCGTCCTGCAGACATGAAAGCTGCACACATGCTCTTGCAAGACTACGCTGTCAACTGAATCAGAGGGAAGACACTCTTCTTCTTCGCACTGGCATCCTACAGAGGAGCTTCTTATCACCCTTGAGTTTCAGGTGAGCCTGTGCTGCTGTACAGTCGTGCTTCTCATAACGATTGAGTCCAGCAACAGGAAGCTTCTTAAGTGCATCACGCTAGACAGAACAACATGACGCTGATCAAGGCTTGCGAAAGAAACAACCCGTTTCGCTCCTTAGTATCGTTTTCCCAACTTCAAGCCAAGCCTCACAGCGTAAAACTTGTCACTCAGACATGTCCAACTCTTGGTCTGGCAGCAACCACTTGTTGCAAGAGCAAGGCTCCTGTCAATGCCCCCCTCAACAGCAGTGGTCCTGGTGCTAGCGCCTTGGTATGTAGGGCTGCTCCAGTGCCTGAGCAATTTTCTGGCCAGCATGCGCATAGAGCGCTGCTGTTGGTCTGTAGATTGCAAGGCACTGCAACATTTCATCAATGACCTCTACCAGCCTAGCACACATTTTCAATACAAGATTTTTGAAGGGATACAACGAAAAGGGATAGATTCAAAAAACATAAGGGATTCCTTTGGCAAAAGCAACTGCAAGGCATGCGGTGTATATAGACACAGGTACATGTGTGTGTTCAAGCTTGGGTCTAAATATGCACGGTCAAACTGACAGACAATGCTGCCAAAGCAAGTCAAGTTCAACTTTGAACACCTGACAGGAAAATTCTTCAAAGGCACAGCACTGGCATAGTAGTACTGTACACAATGGTTTGCTTGACAGCTCTGGTTACCAGTCACAGTGTCACATACTGAGAAGCCCAGGAAAGCATTGCGGATCAGGTTCTGCCACGAGATTCATATGATGCTGCAAGCCTTGCAGTGTGGACAATTGTGAGGGGTGCCATTGTACTTCTTACCCACTTTTGCCACTCATGCCGTTGTGCAACATTTGCCAGCTCTTCAAACACAGCGGTTGGCAGCGCTAGCCTCTTGACAGTCCGACATGTGTCCAGAAAGTCTTGGCTGATCAGACTTTCTGGACACTTGTCAAACCGTCAAGACCTGATCAGCCCAGACATGTAGGCGCATGTCAAATTGTCATTTAGGCACATCCAATTCGACTGCTGATTGGGATGACATGCACAGCCTGGCACAAAGCCAGCACCACTGACTGCAACTTCTTCTGATCCTGGTTTTTAAGGTGCAAATCTCAGCTGGCTTCAATGCCATCAATGCATGTTGTCATATGTGCTGGGAAAAGCAGAGCCGTGATGGAAATGTTGCTGTTCCTGGTGCCAAATCTATCATGGATTTTGCTTGGTCCCAGTTATGCAGTGCTAGATTATCAGCGCTCTCTTGTGTGGCCGAGGCTGAATGGAACTCAGGCGTGTGAGAGGGCTCAAGGTCTGCATATTCAACCTCATACAGCTGGTCAGGCTATTTGCAACAACTGCAGCTGCCAAGTACAACGGAAAGCTCCAGACTGCCTCATCTGAGAATTCTCTATACAGCTTTGAAGAACTGGCAATGAAATCATGCTCTGATCTTGTGGGGACCAAGAAGAGTAAGCACAACACAGATCAGGTCACTCACAAGACAGACTGACCTGTGCAAGCTTGAGCCCTTCAGGCATGTTCACTGTAGTCTGACCTGTGCCTGACCTCATGCCCTGCTGTGCTTGCTCTTCTTGGTGCCCACAAAGTCACTGGGCTTTTTTGTGACTCGCTCAGGAGTCCCAGTGGGAGTCCATGGATCAAAAGATTTGATGGGGGATCAGTGGATCAGAGGATCTTCAGCTGTCTCTCTTTGCATTCGCAACCATGAATCTGTGGCATCTGCTGTACATGCATCTGGACATCACAAATCACAGGTATGAGTCCTGACATACACCAGCCATTGGCATATACCCTGCACAGATGTACTATGCTGATCTCATGAGAGGATGCATCAATGCACTTGCAGCACATCTGCGTACAAACGTTTGTACTGGTGCAAGCAGATGTGCTGCCAAGTGCATTGATGCATGCTCTCATGAGATGTTAACACTGCAGTCTATTGCAGCTGCGCAAGCAGAATTGAATGAGGTGGTCAGCAGACAGGCGCTTGCCCTGGCATTAAAGGAAGGCGCCGCATTTGCGCTACCCATCTACAACCTTGTTGCACACCTGTACTCGTCCAGCTGATCATTCTCTTGGTCTTGACAGCAGTGGTAGTACAGTCAGCCTTGGCAAGGTAGTACCACTTGGCCAAAAGCAAGAGCATAACCAACATCTTGCAAGAAATATGCATAAAGTCAGCTTTTGCAGGTAGGACCAGTCCCTGTTGGCGGCTAGTAACCAAATCAGCGTTGGCAATAGCCTTGGCAGTGTTTACTACCTGCAGTTGTTTACCTGGAGTCTTCTGTTATAGTCCTGCTGGACAGCTGTGACAGCCCAATCCACCTGACTTTTGGCAGCCTGAGCGCTGCAGTCTCAAGACCTCTGTCATTGTCAGCACATTGTCTTTCCGGACAGCTGCGTCTCAGCCGCTTTTGTTCAGATTCAGTCTTCTTGAGTTGTAGGTACAGCGCTCCACAGCACAATGGCAGCGCTCACTGCTGATGCAGGCCAGCATGCAGTTAACAGCTTCTTGTGTTGTGGAGAGCTGTACTTCAATGATGCAGGCCACAACCCTGTTTCAGTTCCATTTGCATATTAGCCTGCGTCAGCATTGAACTGATGTCACTGTGCATGCACACACAAATCTGTCAGAATCTTATAATGTGTAGCTGCAACTGCAATGGCTGTCAATGGAAATACCATAAAACTCCTTGTAGATCCAGATGGCATGTGCATGTATGTGCCGCTCTTGGGTTTAGGTGTGGACGTATCTGATTCAGGAGCAGCTGCAGCAGCTGAGCAGGCATGCGCACACAAAAGCTCAGTGCTGCCGGTGGTCATTGCAGGCACCTGATCATATCCCTGAAGGTCAGGTAGTTTGAAATTGCTGACTTCCATGCCGTCGCAGACCTTCACAGGCATGCATAGTTTCAGCAATGTGCCTTACCAAACGACCTGAAGTTTAGGGATGTCATGGCAAGATCTGGCCATGTGCTGGAAGCACGCCAGTCTCTGTTCACAGCAGTACACTCTGCGACACTGGTACTACTTATGGCGGCCACAAGAAGGCCTAGGGACATGGCAGGTATGGGTCCCTGGGTATTCTGGTACCTGCCATCAGCAAGACCTGATTGCATCACTCATGGTTGAGCCCTGCTCTGTGGTGTGTATTGTTACCTGCACTCTGCTATGTAACAGATGGAAGGACATTACCAGCATTTTAGGCCAGGGCAGTAACATGCTGAAATCCTCAATGCTTTCAATGTCCCATCCATGCTCAATATTGATCGCAATGAAAGCTGATATAGGAGAGGTTGTATTGGCTAAACAAATCAGCTCGTGAATCATTGGATTTGATCAACTTTGATATGTAAAAGCCATTGAGCAGCTCTGACAGTGAGTGTTCCATGCATCTGGATCCAATTGGCGTGCAATGTAAAGCAGCTACAATGCACTGCATAGTCGTCTGATGGTAGCAGCAGAATGTGCAGTACTCCAGATCTGGAGGTTTCGAGCGCAGTCATGAGCTTCCTGCACATGAACATCCTTTGGGACTGCTTGTGGTGTCGTTTGCTCTGCTGACTCAGAAGCTGTGCTGTGAGCGTACAATATTTGCAAAACAGTTGGTATTAACTCTGTTGAGTTTGTTGCATCAGTCAGCCAGGCGTTTGAGCATGCTTGCAACTGTCATAGTGTTGAGCGTGTTCAGACACATGGCCGGCTGTTGCGATATGGTATGTCTGCACTGGCCACCACCACACAGGCCAGGCCCTTGGTGACATGCAGTCTGATTGTCTGTCCACCAAGTGAACTTATGACGTTTCCCAGAATCACTCACCATTGAATTTGACTGTTTGCTTGCAGGTACCACCAGCACGTCCGATGGTCGTCAACATTGTGCACCAGCTGGCACAGCGTATGGGAGGTTGATTTAGGGCCCTCGTGTGCCAAGACTGCGGTGACGCGCTGTGGCCAGCCCCTGTGTCAACCTATTGGTGACAGCCAATGCTCAACAACATCTGAAAGCGTGTTAGCCCGCTGCCATGCTCTAGAGAGATCTGCTGTGTCCTTCAAGGCTCCTCCGGCCCTGCCCTTGCAGCGCCCTGCTTCCTGTAAATGTCAGGAGCTGCAACAGCAGCAGCTGCAGCTGTTTTTCACAGACACTAGTTGTGCAGCTCGAGCAGCTAAACCCTAACTCTGCTCTTTGGCTGCAAGGACAACTGAAAGCTGACATAGTGATCTGATGCACAGGTGTGAGCAGTCCCTTGAGCTGCTACTACCTGAGCCTGCACAGTGACAGCTGGCATCTGAAGAGAGGTCAACGGCTGGCTTATATGTATCAGCGTCACACTGACTGGCAAGTGCAAGTGCAAGCAAGCACAAAACATTCCCAGCACAGTCCATTCCCCAAAGCCCAGGAGGGCTGCAGTCACCTGCAGCTTTGCGCATGATGGGGATACAGCTGCCAAAGCCTACGAGCATCTGCAGAGCTGAACACACAATGATGATGGGCTATACACAAGGGCGACGTGATTGGACGCATCTTCTGTAGTCAATATTGTTGAAACAGCTCTTTTGTCTTTGAATCATGGTTGTCACTATGGGATCCAGCATGCTTACTTGTCTTTGTTCAATTCTGTCAAACATCTTTTCATCAGCGTCATTCAATGTTGAAAACATGTTGAAGGCTACCTCAAAGTTTGCCATATTATTGCGCATTCATGCTTGCCTTCCTTTTGGTTTCTTGAATATGCCACAATGTTCATAAGTTTCTAGCCTAAAGGTTTTTTTGAATGAGCAATGCAGCTCAATCAGGCTATCCATGATGCACAGCTGCTCTCCCTGCACAATGTCATGTCTCACTTTTCGCTGTCAAAGTGCTGCAAATGCAATGTCTGATTCAGAACTACACTTCATTACATAGATGAGAGGTGTGCTAATGCCATGCCTCATGATCAGTCCAGAAGCACAGGACAGCCTGAAGTAGGCTTTGATAACAGACATCAGCTGCAATGTTCTGTCAGGAACTCGACAGGCTCCTTCAGCAACATACTATTCGAATGATGCTCACGAGATTTGCCACTTAGTGCCCTGTGCAAAGGTGCATTGAGCTTTATGTCACCTCAGATTTCAAGGCTATGTTGCACCCGAAACGAATACACAAGAAAGGATCAGACCCCAAAGGAGTGGCTGTGCAGTTGAGAGGTGACAGTCTTTCTTGACGTAGAGCACTGTTGAAAAGAAGCAACACGCTCATGGTGCAAACGCGTGCACAGGGTTGGAATTTGCACATGAGTTGTAAGATGTTCATTCCAGCGTTGTGAAATGGCTTGACCTCAGTGCGTGTAAGATCTGGCACTGCAGCTCTGCATGCAGTGTGGGTCAACACATGTGAATGTGCATGCAAAGCTGCAACTCTTACAACTGAGTATACCAAATTGTTCATCTGTTGGCAGTGTTACATTTGTATGACAATCGCAGCAGCCAGCCAAAAGCAGGGTTTACAATCTACACAGCCCCCACGGGAGTCAGCTGACTCAAATGGGACCCTGCTAGCCTCAAACAAAGAAGACAGCATCGCTTGCTGCAGAACCTGGATGACTCAGGAAAGACCTCAACAAATCTGGAGCAAGACAGTACCACAAAACCTATCAACACACAGGCTTTTCGCAGCCTGTTCTTGATGTCGCCTTCACAGTCAAATACACAAGGATAATGTCAAGTTGACCAAGGTACAGGGTAAGTTGCACTCTGCAAGGTAGGCAACATAGCATGTCTGCACATACTCTGTAATGATATCGTAAACAAACTGCAAGTACAGGCACAGCAAATGGTACACTCTTGGCTTCATGTTTCGGCGCGTCATGCATTCAGCAGATCTGTGTGTCATGCGTTAGGCGTATCAAAACCAAAAGTCTTCTCTTTCAGGCACATAGCCTGCCCTACTGTTGTGTCCTCTCAACTGCTAATGATTGTAGGCAACTTGCAGTCAGGCCATGGTCTTTGCATGAAATGTTAAAACTGGCTTCAAACCGGTGTTCTACCAGCTGATACCTGCTACATACTGGTGGCATGCAAGCCTGCCGTAAGGCTGCTATTAGCTACACTGGTTACCGATGTCTTCGGCTTCCGTTACGCCCCCTGCAGGGCAATACAGAGTCAGATCGCCTTACAGCCTGCTCTTGCAGCAAATTGCAAGCATGACATGGTTGTGGTCAGGCACATAGACAAAGGCATCTCTGGTCATATATGCATCACGTGTAGATGCAAACAGGAGGCCCTTTCAGTCAGGGACAATGACGCAAGAGCATATGACCAAGTGCACAGGTCTCTGCAGGCACTTGTGTGGGCGCCAGAAAATGTGGGACAGTGAAACAAGCAATGGAAAACTACAGGGAGCACAGTGGACTAACTGTACCTTCTTTGCCTGGAACTGTTCACATTCATCTTGAGCAAGATCTCAGCCACTTCGGTCATGTCCTGATCAGCACCAGGCTGTCCAGCATGAGCAGTGTGACGGCTGTAGGATGAGTCATCGATGTCCATGGGGCCAGCCAAGAGGTCATCCTCTGCGCCAGATTCCCCGCTGAGCTCCTGAGATGAGCTGCTCTGATATGAGTTCAGAGCTTCTGCCTTCAGTCTGCAACATCAAACAAACCCTAAAATCAAAGGACTGGTGGCTGGCCACTGTAGGGTTAACTCTAAAGAAGTCACAGTCGGATTACACAACTCTGATCCTGAATAGATGACCTGTGACCCCACAAGCTAAGCCTATACTAAATCCAAACTGAGCAGACAAGATGTCACATAAGCAGACCTGCTAGTGAGCAAGTCGGGAAGAAGTAGAGGCACTGAGTTCACAAAAGCTGTAGATGAAGGAGCTGAATATTCAATGGCTAGATGACAAACTCTACTCACCTTTGGACTTGAGAGCCAAAATGGCGGGAAGAAGTCCCCCCTGGAGGGGTCACAGGGGGATCTGAGATGCCGTTCACTCCCTGCAGTCTGCTGCCTTGGACAGAGGAGGCGGTGCGCCGGGGCCTTTGATGCAGCCCTGATCCTGCTGGGGCTGATCCCTGACCTGGCCTCTCCATGAACCCATCTGCATCTGAACCCGGAGATGTGCCTGCATGTCACAGCACATGTGCGTGCCACTGTAGCTGCAGATGCGTATGTCACTCATTTCACATGCCAGATTGTACAGAAGGGCTGTTGCCCATCAATCAGCATGTTTGTGCCCTGCACATTGTGTGACTCAAGGTCAGCACAAAGGTTGCAGTCAAATGAGATCAACAGCTTGACCAGATTGAAACCAATGTAGTGCACAAGAGCATGTTTGTGATTGATTGCTACATGTGTGCTGATGCTCATCTGCACAGCTGATGATTACAGACACTGTGTACAGATTGCGGTCACATCATCACAGCAAGACTGCTCATTGCCACAGCAAACCAAGGCACCAGCAGTGAGCAAGCCCTAAGGCATCTCTCCAATGCAGGAGCGCGTTTCTACTGTCCCCACAGGTTCTTCACCTTATAATTCCACTGTGACGTGGACATTTCTTTTGATACTTTGATGCTTGTGAATGTCAAAGAGCTACCTGCTACAGAGTCAACAGGCTCTGGGAAAGCAGGTACATCACCACCAGCCACTGTGGTGGGCGTTCCATCCTCAGTGAAGTTGCAGATGGCCATGACGCCTCTGATGCGCCTGGCTGCAGCGTCATATGCCAGAGCTGCCTCTTCTGCTGAGTCGAAGGTGCCTAGCCATAGCCTGCAGCTCTGCACAAAACAAGACACATGCTGCAATACTTGTGTAGAAAATGAGCAGACTTCGCAGTCTGTGATGGTCCTGGCTGCAGCGTCATGCGTCAGAGCTGCTTCCTCAGCTGAGTCAAAAGAGCTCAGCCGTAGCGTGCAGCTCTGCTTGAAACAGAACAGACTTGGCAAAATATAAAACACACATGGCATAATTATTGTGCGTCAAAAAGCAGATTATGATCCGTGAAAACGCATAATGAAGAGGCACAGACAAACAGGGTATGCTGCATAAGTGCACGCAAATGCAACTGCCTGTGATACCCTTTGCTGCACTATCACACACCAGTGCTGCCTCCTTTGCAAGCGCAGAGGAATGATGGCCAACCAACATCACTGTGCAGCCTCTGATGCAGTGCAACAGATGACTGCATGTCTCAGTCTAAGCCTTCATCAACAAGACCTTGTCCCGCAACCCACCCACCCCTCCCCCCCTTTCCCCGCACAAGGGGCCCCATCAGCAAAGAGGCAAGTCTCACCTTGGTTGGATCTCTGATCTCAGCAGCAAACTTCCCCCAGGGCCTTTGCCTGACTCCCCTGTACTTGACAGCCCCATTGGCCTTGACACCATTCCCGGATTTGGCACCAGCGCCCTTGCCAGGCTTACTGACGCCAGAAGAAGCCGAGTGCATGCGCTGCATGTGACTCATGTTGGGGGACTTTCCCTTGTCGTGCTTCCTGTCATGTAGGAGCCCAGGGAGCAGAGCTGCCCAGTGGATGCTCAAGCCCATTCTGCAGACCAGCAGAGTGCCTCATTAATGCAGGAAGCAATGCCTGTCAATGCAGTCCCTAGCTTATGGGAGCATGACCAGTACGATGCAAGGCTCAGCATACTAATGTAGCTTTGTAGCCGATTGCTGATTAGACGGGTACAAGCTGGTGTCTTGTCATGATGTAGAAGACATGCACCCCAGTATAAAACAAAGCAACTGTATGATAGTGAAGTCAGGTCTGGTGCATGCAGGCTTGCCATGCACACAGCCTTAACAGCATACTGCATTCTGACACACTCCAGTCTTGTCTTCTAACCCAAAGTAGCATAGGTGGCAATGCTGCATTTGCCATGCAGCAACAGCTATGTCATGATTGCATTGGCGACAGTACCTGACCAGTGAAGAGCGCTGTCTCGCCAGGCACAGACCTGTTCACATCAATGGCGTGTGCTGGCAAACTACCCAGCACTGGTATGTTAGTGAAAGCGCTGCCACTGTAGCCACTGGGGGCACTGCTACCTGCAGCCATGTCTCACACAACTTCAGCCAGTTGCACCACTTCAAGAGAGGGTTTGACAGTGCGTGCCAGCCAGAGCAGGCTGTCAATATGGGCTGCAACAAGAGCCTGAATGTGTAAGCAGTGGACAGTCTGTATCAAACTGTACTGCATGAAATGATGCTGATGGAGCATTGTTCATGCCACAGCTGCACGAATGATATGGTACAGATGCTATGTTGCTCCAGCTAGCATTTGCTTGGATGGAAATCTGAAGCCAACCAACATGTGCATCTGGCAGACTATTTACTGACTACCAACTTTCAGTACCATGTGCTCACCAAGCACCTTTCACTACAAAAGACAAGAACCATTCAGCAGGACAGGCCACCGGTCCTGCTCCAAATTCACACAGGCACACTTCATCAAGGAGCGCTGCAGCCAGGGTTTAAAAAGCAGTAAGCCAGCAGACAGTGACTGACCTGAGGGTGCAGTGTCCCACAGATCCAGGAGAGACTCACTTGCTGCAGTCTGTGCAGCTGTAGCTGGCAAGTGCAAAGGGGGCTGAGTGTTCAAGGGAGCAATGGTCAGACTAGAGCCCTGATTGGGCGCAGGCATGCTCAGTGACGCCGGCGAAGCACCAAAGTGGGAGCTGTTGTGACTGTTGCTGAACTGGCTGCTGGCAGGCTTGAGATGTGCTGGGATCTGCACCTGTCTGGAGTTGATGGTCTGTGGTTGACTGGCTGTGATCTGCATAGCCAGGCCGATGAGCCCGTTTGGGTTGCTAGGCGCACTGCTTGGTGCACTGTTGGGTGCACTGTTCGGGGCGCTGCTGGTAGCAGGGGTAGGGTTGGGGTGGGGTTGGGGCTGGCTGGAGACCTGTCCGCTTGACTCTGCATGGGCATTAGCTTGGAAGCCATGCTGAGTGGCAAGTGGCCGAGCAGAAAAGGAAGCTGGTCCAGCAGCTGCTGTCTGTGAGAAGGGTGCGCTGCTGAAAGGGAGGGAAGCTGGATGCTTGGGAGGAAGATCAGCTGCTGTGGAAAGGCTGTCTGCTGATAGGCTTAGTGAGGTGCCCCCTACACTACCTGCCTTGGCTTCAGAGCTGCTGAACCCTACAGAGCAAGACAAGTGTCATTGTAAATGATCTGCTGAACTCGATTGTAAAAGGTACATTGTGATGCACACTGGGTTGCTGAGTTCTGAAGAATTGGGCGACTGCCAGGCAAATTGGTTTGCTGAAACCTATAGAGCTGGACAACTGTGTATGCTGAACTCTCCAAGGACAGAGACACAACACACTTAATTGAGGGCCACACACAGCAAAGTATTTACATACAGCGCAGACATCAGAGATGCCAAATGCATCGCAGACAGTAAAGAGATTGTTCTGGATGCTATGCAAGTCAGGATGTTGGTCAGAGAGCTGCTGGGATGTATCAAAGCAGATTTAGATTAGGCTGAGACTATCAGGTCAGATCGGGTGAAGCTGTCAGGATATGTTCCTTGCAGCGCATGCCTCAATGAACACTGCACCCAAAGTAGCAGAAGGCATATGCCAACAATACAGAAACAGCCAGGCATCTCAGGAATGTGATGCCACTACAAAGCCGGTGCCAAACTATCTGGGTGAGCCAAACCACTCGAAAGATGAGGTACAGAAAAGGCATGGTCAGGTGTAGCTGAGGGTCACTGCAGTGAGCTAAGGAATGTAGCTCACCCTGAGGAATGTCAGTGGGGCCAGTCTGTATACTGCTGTCTATAGCATGAAGCTGAATTGCCAGGGGACCAGGCGACTTGGGCGCAGAACTGTGAGCCAAAAGGGGCAGCAAAGAACCACTGGACTCTTGAGGGCTTGCTGAGTTATGGAAGGCGTCTGAATGGTTCATCTGCGCTATTGACTTCAAAAGGTCCAGAATAATCAAGCAGCAATCATCAGCAGAAGCCTGCACTGAGGTTCATGAGTGGCTACGCACTGCCAGCAGAACATGTGCCTGCACGTCCATGGTACAGCAGGGTCAGCGCTTACGCAGGGGACAACTGCCCTGAGATCCAAGCTTATGAAAGTCTGTATGAATCAACGCACAGATTCATGGCCAAATTTGGTGACAAGCAAAGCTACTTGAATGCCAGGCATAATCTGAGCCCGCTCGGAGGCACAGTGCGACTCTATCTGCAAAGAGGCAAGAATCTTGACCCTTGCGAGATTGCGGACATGTCGGCAAGAAGGCTTATATCAAGCCATGTGCAACCTCCTATCACAAGCAAAACCAGTGCAAATGGCGGCTGAAGTTCAGCGGGTGATTCTACAACGGAGCTAGCGGCTGTATAGGTCAAGACTGCAATCCACCGCCAGGCCTTTGACCAAACTTCAAAACAAGAGTCGGGTCTGGATTTGCGTGACAAGACGGACGGCTTGCAGTTGCAAGAATGCAGTATGATGTAAACAGTCACCCAGCAGCGCCCAAACGTTCCTGTTCACTGCGGTTTGCGGATACCCCAACTTGCAGTGCAGTAATGGCGCGTGTGACCACGGGTCGTACCTTGGGTCAACCCGCAGTAGCTTCACTCTAGGGCCCCTGTTCGCTGATCCAATAGCAAAGGCAGGGAGGCCGCCGGTGCCGCAGGCGCAACAAGAACCAAAAGTAATCCACAAACTTCTGACTCCACGATAGCAGAATCGACCCCAACGGGAACGCAAGTGACTCTGAATAGCGAACCCTGGCAATCAAGTTGCAGTGGCCCTGATCATGCACTTCTGTACCAGGCTTGGCGCGGTGAAAAGTTTGGTGCTGATCCGAGGATCCAAGGGCGCATCGCAATTTTGCTCAAGAATCTGACAAGACAAGGTTTGAAGTCACTTCAGTACTTTGGCTTATGCAAGCGAAGAAGAAGAATGATGAGCCTGCACACGTCACAGCATCGCTACGCTTGACTACGGCGACTTGTCACTCTGGCGCAGCTCTTAAGCTTGAGTCAGGATAATGTGCGAGATTCGCCTGGGCAGATGGCACAGCAGCTTCAAGCTGATGTCTCATACTTGGTAGACAGCTCCAGTAGATCCGCAGAGACACCGGCGACCATTCGCAAGTGTACTGTCTGTGTCACAGAGCATCCTGCTCTGACATAGAGCATCCTCTGTTTGTACGTACATGGCACTCGCGGACTTGTTTATAAATTAATTAATTTACAAGTTTTGCAGAAAGTATTCTGGGTGATTCAGGAAGTGCATATGGAAACAATGCATATATGGTGGTTTCATTTGGCCCATGCTGCCCGTGTCTCTGATTGAAGTTCATGTGTGCACTTTGTGCACACTGATAGACATGCCCAATGCTAGCATCAGCGCTATGCACAGCAAATGCCCAGACCAGGTGAGCATGCCACACTAGTACTAAGCCTGGTTTGCTTTGCAAACGCCTTAGCCTGACTCAAGGTCAAGGCAGCTTCAGATCACAAGTGCAACTAGTTCGTAGCATGCGCTGCCAGTGACAGTCGCACCCAGTCTGCGCCATAGGGTGTTCTCGCATGTGTCTGCCTCATGATGCTGCAGCGACATTAAACACCTCTGTCATTTTGTGGTGCATTTGACAGAAACAAGGTACAATTGCATTAGCAATGCAAAGTAACAGATGTAAGCTTTATAGCTCAACATGACATAGAAAATTTGTGGCATTTACAATCAGCACATATCACAAAGATGTTGTTCTCCAGCTAGCTAGCTAGCGCTGGAGATTTGGACCACAATGAGATAGTCTATGAGATAATCAATGAGACAATCATTGTGATTGCCTGTCAAACAAACTGGCCAAGCCTTCCATCTTTGCACAAGTCCATCAAGCACAACTTAGGGTAATAGCTCATTATCATATGTAGTTACTTTCGATGTATACCTATGATTGCCAATAAGCAGTGTGCCAATAGGCTCTTTGAGTATGCTTGCCAAGAACAGGATCGATGGCAACAAGAAGTGTTCGTGCCATCGATAATGGTCCGGTCTTCCTGATCCTTCTCTTCTTCGTATCCATAAAACTGAAAGGTAACTTGAATGTCATCTCAAGTTGCACTGGAACTAGCAGTTTGCGTGCGTTACGTTTTCCCGGTGCCGCTGCCACCGCTAGAGGCCAAAACCCTTGATCCTTGATACATGCCCTAAAAAACTCCTTGCATACGCCGCATCCTGGTACGTGATACATATTCGC
>JAABUO010001757.1_pt1 | contig 27544 bp, 28 predicted proteins | sample 5559291 | NCBI WGS metagenome assembly JAABUO01 (sample SAMN10711878, study PRJNA513372) | rock metagenome | isolation source: Antarctica rocks | place: Antarctica: Victoria Land, Finger Mt sud | reverse complement strand
CAACGAAACACGTTCTCTACGATAATAGATACTACTATACTCACGTGGCTGGTTCAATTACATTGATAGGTGATCAAACATTAGTTCTATGCTTCGTGATACTTTATAGGGTGGGCTCGTACTGTGTAGTAAAGTTCGAAATTCTCCACATCAGCACCCACATCAGCACGCGTGACACAAGCTCAAGGAGAAGACTCCCACGACAAATGCATGCCTTTCACGCCGTCGCATTCATACACGCGAATGGGAGCTAAGAGCCAAGGGTTGTCGTTTGAGCAACGCCTCAAGAGGCAGGCAATATCAAATATTCTCGATGATTGGAGTCTGGTGGCGATGCACGCCCTGAGTGAAGACGAGTCGTACACGCGGGCGAGATTACGATTGACGAAAGCACTCTTGAGTGCTTGATTACTGTATATATATTCTACCATACAAGAGCAAACTCTTTCTTTGTTTTCCTTGGTTGCTTCTCGCCCACGTGACCCTCACCAAAAGATCACGTGAACCAACTTTTTGTGGAGAATAAAGGAACGTCACCGCTGCAGGAAGTAGGGGTCTAGAAAGCTGAAGCAGACTTTTTGTCGATTGTGGGCCTGGATATTGGGTGGGCGCTAAGCTCTGGAGCTTCCCGGAAATTTTAAATGGTTCTTGAACATCCTTGGCACACTCAATCAAGCATGCGGCCTGCTCACCATGGACATCACATTCGAGCTTCGGCAGATTTTGCAGACTTTCGTTCACCGCTGTCTAGTCGTGTCAGACCATCTTCTGAGATTTATCTAGGCACACCAGCCAGTGCTGGCCTGCCTCACAGCACAGGGTTCGATGATATTAACACTGGCGAATGGTTGGGTGACTTGGAGACTTACCAAAGCACGTTGGAAGATATGGCTAATGTGCAACTAGCGGACTCCTTCAAAGGCGAGCTAGCTGCCATCGAGCAATGGTTTCGACTTCTATCGGAAGCAGAGCGAACGGCTGCTTTATACGCTGTCCTACAACAGAAGGAGACGACGCAAGTACAGACACGGTTTTTTATCACTGTACTGCAACAAAAAGCTCGGCACGACCCTATGAGTGCCATCTTGTCTCCTGCTCAATATAATGATAAAGATGGGATGCAGGCAAGATTTAATGAGGCGATGGACCGTCTTACGGTAGAAGGTGAATCACAAAAGGCACGAGGCATCTCACCTAGCCCTAGCCGTGAAAATCACCTCAATATCAATAGGACTACGTTTGGCGGTATGTTCCCTGATGCAGCGGCAGCTATTGCCTACCAAAGGGCGCAGATGAACAACAAACTGTCCAACTCTCCCAATCGAACTTCTTCCATACTATCTGGCGACAGAGGTGCTGCTGCAAAACACGCGACAGCCGGGGCTTGGGCATCACCTGTTGCGGACTATGCTCATGAGCCGCGCCCCAAGTCAGCTGATCCCACATCGTGGCGGCCCCTTATGAGAACATCACCTCGAGCCAATAACAGCCTTGATCCAGTAGGAGACATGTCTTCTCCCTTTATGGCTCCGAGTGGCGGCAATTGGGCAAGCATGGTGAATACGCCGGTGTCTTCAATGTTCCCCAGCTCGCAGCAACAGAATGCTGAAATGATAGGAAATCCAGCATCGACGAAACGCGCGGGCCTGGCATCTGTCAATGATCGACTAGTACTTGACCCGGTTACTCGTGGATATCAACAAGCATATAAGTCTGATTCGCCCGGGCCACGACCAGAATCCCACAATCCACTCATTGGTACGCCTTCATACATTGGGAACCGATCCTCCGCACAACCAGCTTCATCATATACCCCCAACTCATGGAATGTAAGCTCTTCTCCCCAGGTGACTGCACCTTATACGGCGAATGATGCCTCTTCCTTCATATCGGATTTCTACTCGGACGACAATCGCGGGCGTTCACCAAACACGAGTGGGCGGGGAATCCTGAGACCCCCAGAGGACCCAACGGATCCCACACTACTCCAAGATATCCCAAATTGGCTGCGAGCACTACGGCTCCATAAATATACCGATAACCTACAAGATCTGAACTGGCAAGATCTGGTGAATTTGAGCGACGATCAACTTGTGGCCCGAGGTGTTACTACAATCGGCGCCCGTCGCAAGCTTCTGAAAGTATGTCAATTTGATTAAGCAAGCTAAGTTTAGGTTTTTGAACAAGTGAAAGAATCTCATGAAATCTAAAGAATGCATTTTACATAGTTTCATACCAAAACATCATATCATTCTGCCGCACGTGACCGTTATAGATGTCCAATGTGAACGACCCCGGATTATGGTCTTCAGACGAAGAAGACGCACCTCGAGATGCTCGAATCGAGGAAGCTTTTGATAAGGACAAAGATATTGGTCTTTATAATGAGTATGGAATTGCAACAATTCCGGGTTCACCTTCAGATGTCGAATCGGATACGCAGATGGAAGCCGACGAAAGTATGTCGAGTTTTTATTCCGATCTACGGACTGCTGTCGGTTTCAAAAGGAAAATGCTTCCACACAAGAAGAAGCGAGGCCGAAGGTCTATAGCTGACCTAGATCCTTCCGGAGAAGTACGAGCTCTCCTTGGCGAGGCCAATCAGTATTTTGCAAATGGTCAATTGGAGAAGTCTCAAAAACTCCTCGAAGAAGTAATTCGCATCGACTTCAATATCTACGCGGCTTGGAAGACGCTTGGAGAGGTGCACTGCGATCGAGGTGACGAAGAGAAGTGCTTACTTGCTTGGATAACCGCAGCTCATCTCAAACCTAGAGACGCGAGTTTATGGATACAATGTGCGAAACTTAGTGAAGCTCATAATAGACGCCAGCAGACCATCTACTGCTACTCTCGTGCTATCACAGCAAAACCTAGAAACGTAGCGTTGATTTTTGAGCGGGCTCGTCTGTACAAAGAAAATGGCAATTTTGCAAAGGCGCTGGAGCAATATAAACATCTTCAGAAATGGTCCCCATTCCAAATGAATGTCATACGCGAGCTAGCACGAATCTACCATTATATGAAGAACCCTACAGAAGGAATCAAGTTGTATGAAGCGGCTTTAGCTCATTATAGAGCTAAAGTCAAATCACCATCAACTAGTTGCCCTTTCAGCTTGAGTGAGGTAAATATTATGGCAGAGCTCTACATAGAAGCTGGACGGTATATGGATAGTATCCACGCGATCAGATCCACATGTAGATGGTTAATTGGTCGTGGAGAAGAATCATATTGGGACAAAATAGTTGCAGACGACCGAGAATGGGATGCTGATGATAAGAGACGGCAAGAAATTCGAGATTATGTGCCACGTCAGAATGCCCAATATCGATTGCCAATAGAAATACGGGTGAAGCTAGGCATTTGCCGACTGGAAATTGGCAACGTGGAAGAAGCAGAGGAGCATTTCTTTTATCTGAAGGAACAGCAGCCTGAAATCATGGGGGATCTTTACTTCGACGTGGGAATTGCTTTGATGAAACACGAGTTCTGGGACCCCGCAATGAATCTCTTTGAACGACTTGTCGACACCAAGCAAAGTCAGAGCTCAGAGCTCTGGTTTGCCATGGCTGCTTGCTATCAAGGAACCGACGACGTATCAAGTGCTATCCGTTGTCTTGAGCGTATCGCTGCCAATGACCGTTCCAACGAGGATGCTAGACTGCAGTTGGCTGACTTACTCCAGAAATTAGATCGACGTGAAGAAGCTTTGGCTCTTCTTACAGATGTAGTCAAAATACGGCGTGAACCGGGAATATTGCCAGAGCGAAGCCGTCCAGAGGAGCTCATGTCCGTCGTTGCTGTTCGAAAGAGACGCTCAAGAAAAACTAAGCCGCCGAAAAGCGAAGTCCCAAGTATGCCACCGAAGAGTGTGGTTGTGTCGAAGGAAGCTGATGAAGAAAAGATAGCAGCGACCTTCCGCCAACTCGATGTTTTGCGACCAGGTGTCGAACGAGGCGTTGCAAATGATATTCGCGATTGGTTGCAAAATGCAGAACAGCTAGTCAAACTCTTTCGTGGGACCAAAGCATTATACCCTGCCGACAAAAGCACTGTGTTTAAAGGATTTTCCACTAGAATAAAGCGATCGACGACACCTGATCGAACAGCTGATGGGACTGCCTCTGTTCGTGAAAAGGACGGTAGAGGCAAATCAACGTCTCTAGATGTGTCAACCTCTGAATTTTTGGGCCTTCAATTTGGAGATTGGTTTGCAGTCTTTATGCAGTACGCACTGTTTTTGACAGTTCATCGAAGTCTTTATTTAGGGATAGAGATAATTCAAGCAGCAAGAGATTCCAGCATATTTTTCCAGGACAGGGCAAAAATGCACACCACATACTCTGTACAACTAGCTTGTGCATTGTATGCTAGCGACCTAGCAACAGTCTCGGACTGCGTACGGTTTTTCATGAACAAGTACCAATGCCGTCCTGAAACCTACCGCCTATACGCTGCAGCATTTTCATCCGGAACTTTACCTGCAATTGACTTTTTCTCTTCCAGTGCCAATCAAAAGTACATCTTGCGTTTGATCAAAGCAATTGACGCCTCTGTTAACGAAGAGAACATTCCAGGTATGGCGTCACTCCACGCAGAAACGCACCCAGACAACTCTACGTCGTTGAAACCAAAAGCTTATGATGCGCACGTGCTTCTACTCTATGGGCAAATCCTGAATTGCTGTCGTAGCCATTACTCGGCATTGAGTATGTATTCAGAGATAAAAAGGCTAATACAAAGACTATTTTATGAGGTCGTATGCGGTGGTTAAGGATGACCCGCTAGTATTGCTGCATATCGGGCTAACTTATCTACATATTGCCATGCAACGGCTTTCAAACAATCGGCAGCTGCAGGTTCTCCGTGGAATGAGCTTTGTATACAAGTATTATGAGAAACGCCGGAAAGGCGGAAGTTTAGAAAGCGTAGAAGCAGAATACAACATCGGACGCGCCTTTCATCAGCTTGGTATGAATTCTTACCGCAAATCCTAATTAATAGGTCTAACTTACCTGGCCGTAAAATACTACGACAAAGTGCTAGAGATGGGTGTACACTCGCTTCAAGCCACATTATGCCAGGAGACAGCGTATAATTTGGTCCACATTTACATGTCCAGTGGCAATAGTCAGCAAGCGCGTCGCATCACAGACCGGTACCTCTCCTTGTAAATTATCTTCATAGAAATAGAATCTAGTATTAATTCTGGGCGTGGGTTTGTTGTGGTTTTCCTTCAATCGAGCGGTGGGATCCGGGGGAGTTGCCCCTTTCCACGAAAAAAACCCAATCGACCACGAATCTCACAGCAGCACGGGCGCAGCCGCCCCCCAAAGAACAGCGCACACGCCTACAGTGGCAATACTCTAGAGCGTCTGTGCCTTAGAGTGTTTAAGGGCACGAGACTAGAAGCAGTTCTTCGCCTTGCTTTTGACTGGGTCGCCTCGTCTCTTATCAGGCCAATCAAGGAGGATTAGCGGGTCCGACAAGAGCTAAAAGCACGTCGCCACCTGCAGCAGAAATCCGCTCTTGCTGCTATCGAGGCGCGACGAGAACCGACGCCTACCGATCATTTGACCACCTTTTTCTAAGAATAGCACATACCGCGGGTATTTGAGAATGGGCGACCAGACGGAAGTAGATCTCGATTCCGTTATAGACAGATTACTGGAAGTACGGGGCAGCCGACCGGGCAAGCAGGTCCAACTTTTGGAAGTGGAGATTCGGTATCTGTGCACGAAGGCGCGCGAGATATGTATACAGCAGCCGATTCTCCTGGAGTTGGAGGCGCCTATAAAAATTTGCGGCGACATACATGGGCAGTATTATGACCTATTAAGATTGTTTGAATACGGCGGCTTTCCACCCGAAGCCAATTATCTCTTCCTGGGAGACTACGTCGATCGTGGCAAACAGTCTCTCGAAACCATCTGTCTTCTTCTTGCATACAAAATCAAATACCCTGAAAACTTTTTCATTCTTAGGGGGAATCACGAGTGCGCCTCCATCAACAGGATTTATGGATTTTACGATGAATGTGAGACAGACTTGATGAGTTTTATACTAACATTCAGGCAAACGAAGGTACAACATCAAGCTATGGAAGACCTTCACGGACTGCTTTAATTGTCTTCCTATTGCAGCCGTGATTGACGAGAAGATATTCACTATGCACGGCGGCTTGTCTCCGGAACTGAATTCCATGGAGCAGATTCGGAGAGTCATGCGACCGACTGACATCCCTGATTGCGGATTACTGTGTGATCTGTTGTGGTCAGATCCGGAAAAACTTATAACTGGATGGTCGGAGAATGACCGTGGTGTATCATTTACATTTGGGCCAGATGTGGTTTCGAGATTCTTGCAAAAACACGATATGGATCTAATCTGCCGTGCCCATCAAGTCGTGGAGGATGGATATGAATTTTTTTCCAAGCGACAGTTGGTTACTCTTTTTTCGGCGCCAAACTACTGTGGCGAGTTTGATAACGCAGGTGCAATGATGAGCGTGGACGAGAACTTGCTGTGTTCCTTTCAGGTTTGTCTCTGGGTAAAGCGTTTGCTGACTGTAGATACTGAAGCCAGCGGAGAAAAAGCAAAAGTACGTTTATGGAGGGATGGGGAGTGGGCGACCAGTGACCCCTCCACGGAAGCAGAAGAAAAAGTAGAGTATCAGGGTGAGATTGTCGCAGGAGAATTCGAGCCGACAGCATTTTTCCTTTTGTTTGCCAACATGTCTATATTATCTGCTATAAAATGCTGCTCCTCCTTTGATGTATTGCCGCTGCGAGTAGACCGGAGAGGACACAGAGTACGTGACGTGCGTGTATTTTGGAAAGGTTTTCTCCAAAAGTAAGGTCACCGCTCGGTTCAGTTTTATTCCGTTTCGTAAAAGGCTCAGTGGTCGATGACTTGATCTGACATTTTATGTATCTTGTCGATATGGCCTAAATCTCTTGCCGGATCAATAACATCCCTGACCAGCTGTTTCAGCACCTTGCTTTCCGGAAATCCGCTTTGCTCCTTACGATCCCAGAGCACAATTGCCATTGGCTGCGTATCTGTGAAGATGGAAATGCGGTAGATGCCGCCAGTGCTCGGTACGAGGCCCACCTCTCCCAACTCTGTTCCAAAGGTCGAGAGGAGCTCTTGCATGTTCCACGCGGCCCGAAGCATCAATTTGCACTGGTGTAAGTCAAATCTCACGCCGTGATGAACCACGTACCTGCGTGCAATACTCGATGCAGAGTCGAGGCAAGTGACGCGTGTCGGATGGTGTGGTAGCCATGTAATGAATGATTCGGCAGCGGGAATTACGTCAGAGAATGGACAAGACCCTGTCCACGGGTCTCGGTGGCTTCCAGGAGTGCACGCTGAGTACAGCGGCTGCAGCACAGCAACTGTTTACGCAAGCAACTGCACAACGACGGCTGCGGTGTGCAAAGCGAGTCCTTCTTCACCCGTACTCCTCCATCTCCTACATATGCCTGCTCCTCTGGACCCTCTACGCAAACACGCGAATATTCACGCACGCAGAAGTTGGAAGCAGCATGCTGTTGTTGATTGGTGTCACTATGGCTTATCTGGTCTTCATTGAAAGGATAACGGCTCCGTTTCTCGAGGATGCACGCAAGATCGAAGTGAGAAATGATATGACTCACGTTATGGACAAGGCCAAAGGACGCACATTCATTTACGAGTTTGCAGGGAATGTCATTGGCGCGATTTCAGCAACGACAAGTCTGGTGGGGAAGCCTTATTGCCGGATGGACGGCTGGGCGGTCATTTCGACCTTTCGCAGCAGACACATGGGCTCAGACTTGTTTGATATGCTGCTCGAGACCCTGCCTAAGGACTGTGCAGTCGAAGTGCCGCTGACCACGCTCGACACGGAGGCATTGCGTGTGCTTAACCGGCGTGGGTTCTTTCGTGTCAAGAGGAGTAAGCGCAAAGGGTTAGTGGGTATTTTCGTGCACCATGAGACGTGGCGTCTGGAGGAACTGACTCGGTGGGCGGAAAAGAGGGATGCAAAGAAGCAGTATTTTGAAGGATTCCAGTCTCATAAGATAGATTAATCCTCGCTACATGATGACCTCTTCGATAAACTCCTACTTCTTTGCTTTCGCTTTGGCTTCTCTCAGCACTTTCTGCGTCCCTGCAAGTGCATATCTGTGATTCCTTCGAAACTTCGAGTCGACACCTCTCAGCGACGGATACTTGCTGGTCTTTGGCTTCTTGATTCCATTCTTGTGAGCCTTCTTGTTCTGGTTATGCAAGGACGCGTTCTTGGCTGGCGGTTAGCAAGTCTTCCTTTCCTCCATACATTTGGCCATGTCTCGTCGTTGCTTGGGTAAAAACGGTTGCTGTTGTCAGGGTTGACCCTAGACCGAAAATCTACCTAGAAAAGGAGATATAATGGAACTGTAAGAAAAACAGAAAACATGCTATAGAGAAAAACGATCGTACGTGTTCCTCTGCCAGACGGTTTGTGTATATGTTTTTTGTTTTTACTGGCATCTTGGTGGCTGCCAGTGTCCAGCCAATCACAATGCTGCGATAAGAAATGTCAGTTTCGGGAAAGGGTTTCGGCAACGTGGACGAGAGATAAGCAAGAAGCGATGAACTCGTAACAAGAGCCTGATTGATGCATTTCACGCCGCAAGTGCGAGACAAAGGGACAGTCCTGCATGCTGACACACCCTCGATGGACGCATCGCACGGCATTGGCACGAATGAAGACCCGCCCCTTGGTGTCATCCTCCTTGGCGAAAGGAGCCAATGCCACAGGATGGGACACCCCGCGAACCCCGGCACTTTCCCGTTCCCCATCATAACGGAGCATGTTGTGCTCCCATCAACCTCCAACGATACGATTTACTGCCCGGAAGTGGTAAACACCGTCGTCGAGGCAGCCAAGAAACTGATTTATCGCGGTGCCGTCGCACTCATCACATCGAATGGACAGTTGGCTGGCCTTCAACGTGAAATTGCCAATCGTTGTAATGTACCAATTGCAACAAGCAGCCTCTTACAAATCCCCATGCTCATGGCTTGCCTGAAGGCTTCTGCACAAGTTGGTGTTCTCGCAGTCGACGAAAGGAAGCTCACAGAGTACCACTTGATTGCCATCAATGCAGACCCGCATCTGCCAATCATCGGCATGCCGAGGCATGGAGCATGGCAGACTGTGGAATCGGATGAGGTGTGGAACACGGACGAGGACTTGGAGAAAGAGCTTATCGGGGCGGCGAAAAAGATTCTTGAACAGTTTGAAAATGTTGAGGCGTTGGTCTTGGAAGATCCACGTATGACACCTTATGCCGCTGAAATAAAGGAGTCCATGCTCGTTCCGGTATTCACGATCGTTGACGTTGGCAAGTGGCTCTACTGGGCAAACAGAAAGATAGATGCATTCAAGGATTTTTGAGCAAAGCCTCAGTGACGCACAATACCTAACCCGCACTGTATTTACATCACCGTTGCATTCTTATTACGAAGGAAGCGAATAAGCAAGATCGTTAGAAGTTCCATGCGTTCTTTTATCATCATCAGTAAACCTTGTACCAAAACGCCTTTGGATATTTGTGGGGCAATCCCTTTGAACAGGCCTTGTGGGCCTTCAGTGTGAATGATGTAGCGCATGACATCTACAAACGACCTGAATGGTTTCTTCCCCGAGGGGCGTTTTGACTGTAACCCGACTTTTGCCACAATCAGAGGCTGCGTAAACATGGTTGCCAGGCTCTTTGACAAAGCTCCGAGCACTTGTGTTAGCACGATAAGCGGATCAAAAGTCTACCAAAAGAATCTATCGGAGACAGGGATTGCTTATGAGGAAAGGCAATTTCACGTACTCTTTGGTACGATCCATATGTAATTGCGGGATTCACACAGAGCACCAAGCTTGCCTTCAACCCTCGCCATAGACCCGTGATTCCGTCGTCGTCGATGACACCAATGGCTGTATTGTACAGACTCTGCCCTTTCCCCGAGCTTTGAGTCTGTTGACGGGTTGTTACTACCGACACCGGTATCGTGAACACTTGTGCCAAAGCTCCAGCCACAGTCCCAAGGCACAATTCTGCAGCGGTCGATAGAGAGGTTGAGGAGGAACGTTTGAGGTATGCTAAACGCACAGTCCTGTACCAGTAGAAGTAGGCAAAGTTGGTAGATGCAACTCCAATCAAATTACCGGCGATACCTCGGTACAAGCCCATAACCCCATCACGGACGAGAATCTGGAGGAGAGCGTCTGACGTAGAGTCATAGAACATCGTTTCATCCTGTGACTCTATGTCTCCTCCTGTTTCCTTTTCCTGCACCTGTAGCCTTGTTTTCACTCTAATCATCGTTAGCCTGCGATACATTAATCTGCAGCCTACAGATCCAATGGGTAGACAATGGCGTTGGCAAGAACTGCACCAGCAGCCCCAGCAACTGCATACGCCGCTGGAGATATTGGTGCCTCTGGACGAGAAACGACGCCCATTGTCTTGGCGATGCTTGAAGAAGGGTTTTGGGATGGAAGTTTCGATCTGAATTTCCCCGCGAATGTGAACATGAACATGGAAGAGCGCGCCACCAAATGAAGGTCCAAGAGGCCGAGGAAGCAAGTGGGCGGGCATGAGCCAGTGCTAACAGCCAGGTTGAAAAGCAAGCTGCCTCCTTTTTGGCAGTCTCCGACCTGCACAAAGCTCTCAATGCTTCGATTGTTGCGGCGGAGAAGTATCTCTCTCTCCGCCTGGAAGCGAATGAACTCGATAAGAAGGAGGCATTCAAGGCAGCTTCGGAAAGAAACTTGGCTCGCGCAGAGACAGTGAAAGAACGAATCAATACGAAAAAGTGTATTTCTCAGCTCAGTCCGCAAGAGAGAATACTATTGAAGTCGTCCAGGATCCAAAATAACGTTTTCCCACCATGGAAGGCAGATCCATCAGATGAAGATTTTAGGTCTGAACTATTCGTTGACGCATCGGGCCTTCCAGCATTATCTATTTCACAGGAAGCGTCCTTGAGAAGTTGGAGCCGGCCAAAAGGCATCTGGAGTTCTCCTCGAATTACGAGCTCAGTGGACAGCGACGCAGGTATATCTCTTGTTCAGAATCAACTTAGTAATTGCTCTATTGTTGCCTCTTTTTGCGCCGCTGCTGAACGAAGAAACGGCTCTCGTGATCAGTTATCGCAAATCGTGTTTCCGCATGGCACCAAGGACGGAAGTGTGAGTGAGAATGGAAAGTATGTGGTGAAGCTCTTGATCAATGGGTGCTATAGACGAGTGGTTGTTGATGATTTCTTGCCAATGTCCGCGCAAGGACCGATCTTCACCGTCTCACAGTCGTGGCCCGAATTGATCTGGCCCGCCATTCTGGAAAAGGCGTATCTCAAAGTCATGGGCGGCTATGATTTCCCTGGATCGAACTCTGCAATGGATCTCTATGCATTCACCGGGTGGATCCCAGAGCACGTCTTTCCACATTCTGAAGATTTCAATATCGACCGCGTATGGAAACGGGTGTACAGGGCATTTAAGTTTGAAGATGTCTTGGTCACTCTAGGGACCGGAAAACTGACACCAAAGGCAACCGATATTGGTCTTGTTGCGAATCACAACTACTCTGTTTTGGACATGATGCTGTTTCATGACCGACGACTCATGCTGGTCAAGAACCCTTGGGCTGCGTCCAGCGATCTTTGGAAGCTTAAAGGACCCGAAATTTTATCCAGTAAAGTAGGGCCGACCGAACGTGGGTGCGAATGGATCGAATTTGAGCACGTTTGTAGGTACTGGGAACGTATGTATCTCAACTGGAACCCGGAACTTTTCAAATTCCATCAGGATGTGCACTTTACAGCGGAGGTTCAAGATTCGGCTGATGATGATGTGTCTTCCCGGATGCAATACACCTTTCGGAATACAACGGATCAACAGATTTGCCTGTGGGCTTTGATATCACGCCATACAAGCTCCCTCAAACCCCTCCCCGGATACCTTAGTTTACACATGTTTGACTCTGCGACACGTGTACACGGTAACCAAAAACCATTCCAGGAGGCACCTCTTCTCGATTCTCCTCAGCGCCTAGTCCGACTCCATCTAGGAGCTCAACTTTCAGCCACAGCAGTGCTTGTAACCGAGGATCTGCCAGCTGGGAAATACAACTACACTCTCTCGACGTATTCTAGGGAACAAGTTATTGTCTCCGAAGCAAGCTCGTCTTTCCTTTATTCTGCAGTGGCAGAATCAACATGGACTTCACAGTCTAATGGTGGCGGATTTGGAAACCCTGACTACAACTATTCTCCACAATTTGCATTGGATGTGAGTGGGCCGTCAGATGTTTTGTTTCGCCTCTCCTCTGACGTGTCGACAGCAGTCAACGTGCATTTGCTCTGGGGCACTGGCGTACCATCATCCAAGTTACTGCTTCGAGACATCGTCTGTAGTAGTCCAGAGTACCAATTACGGAAAGTGCTGGTAGAAGCCCATATTCGTCCCGGCAAATATACGCTTGTCTGCTCCACGTTCGAGCCTGGTGTAGGAGGTGAATTTCGACTCAATGTCCAAGGAACTCAGCCATTTACTCTGAGACCACTGGCCAATGAGAAGTCCGCTAGATTGCAGCAATCTCAAACTCTCGACTGGCATGGTGGCAAGATCATCAACTTTACATTTTCTGGCGAACGTCTGACGACGGCTTCTTTCTCCCTAAACTCTGCATACTCGGCAATTGCACGACTACTGGAAGATGGTGTTCTCCTTCGAGTATCAGGGAACCGCGCTGAGAAGGAGATCAATCTGTCCGACGTTGTAATACTTGGGGGCAAAACTTACTCGCTCCAGGTTGAACGCATTGGTGTTGGTGAGGGCGTGTGCGAGCTCACCTGCTTCACCAAAGGAATACGTATAACATTTGGGGGCTAAACACTGCATTGGGAGGCCTGATAGGAGTTGAAAGTGCATTTTTTGGCGCGTCTACACATAATTACGTAGCGGTAGATAAAATCTCTGGAAATTGAGCACGTGACATTCGACTTGAATTAGGGCAACGAAGCAGTCCACCAGAGGGAGATCGAACTTCACAATGCCACCAAAGCTCGATCCTAATGAGGTCAAAATCATCCACTTACGAGCGACTGGCGGAGAGGTAGGTGCGTCTTCTGCGCTTGCCCCCAAAATCGGCCCGTTGGGGCTGTCGCCCAAAAAAGTGGGTGAAGATATTGCAAAGGCGACCGGCGACTGGAAGGGACTCAGAGTGACAGTGCGCCTGACCATTCAGAACCGCCAGGCTGCCGTGAGTGTCGTTCCATCCGCATCTTCCCTGGTCATCAAAGCCCTTAACGAGCCGCCGCGCGACAGGAAGAAGCAAAAGAACATCAAGCATGCAGGTAACATTGAGATGGAAGAGATCATCAAAATTGCGCGCACGATGCGAGAGTATAGTCTTGCAAAGGACCTCAAAGGAACCGTCAAGGAGATCCTTGGGACGGCGAACAGTGTTGGGTGCAGAGTGGACGGGAAGAGCCCCAAGGATGTGAGCGACGAAGTTGAATCCGGTGAAGTAGAAAGTGAGTGTCACGCTTGGCCACCAGCTAACTCTAGTACCCGCAGAGTAAATAAGAGAAACCGTTGCACGTCCTGTGTCCGACACACGTTGTCTGTCCCTGTTTGCCACACTCTGGGTTGCGTGGGTCACATTTCGCAATCCAATTTAGGTGCAAACGAGATGAAACTACAAACCCCGCCTCTACTCAGCGGCTCTTTTACCCTTTCTTGAAAGACTCGTTCCGTGATTGCGGACATTTTGTCTCGTAGACTTGTTCGTAGTGTCGTGTCTTTGATCATACGTTACGCTGAACTTCGACGACTCCAACTCACAAGGACCATGAATAGAACCATGCTCCGAGCCGCTCGGTTCTCGCAAGCTTGGCCCCAAATGCGCAACGCTGCGCCGCGGCTACAATCCCGCGCGTATGCAGACGCCGCGGTCCCATCCGACAAAATCAGGCTGTCGCTCAGTCTCCCTCATGAAGCGCTCTACTCGGCCTCCGACGTCATACAGGTCAACATTCCAGCTACGTCTGGCGATATGGGTGTCTTGGCGAACCATGTGCCCTCCATCCAGCAGCTCAAAGCTGGCTTGGTGGAAGTGCTTGAAGAATCTGGCTCGAGCAAACAATTCTTTGTCTCTGGCGGGTTTGCTGTCGTGCAACCGGACTCCAAGCTCACCATCAACGCCATCGAGGCATACCCTTTGGCCGACTTTTCCTCGGAAGCGGTGCGAAACCAGCTTTCGGAGGCACAGCGCGCGGCTAGCGGGAGTGGCAGTGAGCAAGACATTGCAGAAGCACGTATCGAAGTGGAGGTCTTGGAAGCTCTACAAAGTGTTGTGAAATAGTTGACAATATGCGTTGGTATTTCCAGAAGCTCTCGGCTGGTCTTTGGATCCGTTTTCTATGCCCATTGCCCATACTAATCTGTACCCAACGTGCATTGAAATACACCTGCTGCGTCTGAAAGCAGGAACTATACCCTTCAGTTTCGCTGAAGTCTGTTTTGAAAGATTAAAATCGATTAGAGCCATAGAATTGAACAACGTCACGTGCTGTATTGAATATTTTTTCACAAGCTCTTAATCTATTTATTGCCGAATTAGGTTATTCGCGCCTGTAGCTCAGTTGGTTTAGAGCATCAGTCTCATAATCTGGAGGTCGTGGGTTCGACCCCCATCAGACGCATTCACTTTTTGGATGTATCGTGAGAAGTTCTTTTTTACAGTTATGCCTTCCAAACGCACACGGAGCTGTCGGCCATTCCTCCACTCAGCAGGACCTCCTTGCCATGCAACATCCCAGCCCACAACGCTTTGACTCGCCCATCATGCTTCTTCAGTTCTACGTCTATCTTTCCAGTTTGTATGTTGATCGCCCTGATTACTCCGTCATCACTATTGACCCACACTGCGTCACCACTGGGCCGAAAACAACACCGTGGAGAACTATAATTATCCTGTGGCGCACCTGTTCGGGCATTCTGCACCACATTCGGCTCCACTGAGCTGTGATCGAGGTATAGAAAGCGCATAGTTGGAGCACTAGTCGTCACCACACCGTACTGTTGCGGATGTGTGGGGCTGCGTGCGATATCCCCACAACAGAAAGAGACCCAAGAACCCTGTTCGGCAAGATTGTATTGACGAAGTGGGTTGGGGAGATTCGCCAAGTCGTAGTAATAGAGGAAGGTTGAGTCTCTTTTGGAGACGATAAGCACATCCTTTTGGTCTGCTTCGGTGAGTAGTAGTGCTTCTGGATTACTGGACAGTTCAATTGTGCCTAGCCAAGTATCACCTCTCGGTCCATACACGTGAATCCGTTTATCGTACCCTGCGGTGACGAGGTGCTTTGAGGAAGTCTTCAGGTGTACCGCATACTTGTCATGTTGTTTGAGTGTTCTATGAACCGATCCCGTCTCGAAATTCACAACATGCACGCAGCCATCCATCCCGGCGGTAACCAGGAATCCATTATCTTCCATGACTGAGAGGATGGGAGAGGGATGCAAGTCTGACAAGACTCGTGTCAGCTTGAGAGTCTCACCATGGTGAATGCAGAGTGTTCGGTCCGCACAGGCGGTCACTATATATGGAATCTCATTCGCATTCACCACCGTAATGAAAAGCACGTTGCTGCTTATCCCTTCGAGCAGCTGAGGTACACACGGATACGGAAGTGTCTCCTCTTCTTGTATCTCCTGGACCAATTCGTATTCCGGGGAGACACTAAACATTCGTCGTTCCTCCAAGATGGCCTCGAGCGTCATGCCATCACCCGGCTTGGCTGCTTCCTCCTCGTCCAGGCCAATCTCCTGGAGGAAGGAGTCCAGCGTCTGCTGAAAATTCGACTTCAGAAATCTTGCAATGATCAAGTGCGGTGAATCAGACGATGGTATCTACATCATCTTCCACGATTGAATCTATGTAAAGACACCGACTGTGCAAACACCATATAGCTCCCCTTTCCTACGCCCGACAATCCAATAACGCACTGTGCTTTTGCCAGCCGAGGCCTCAAAGCACCGAATCTGCTGTTGGTCCACAGTCGCTTTAACGGCGTCGACTACATCCTGATACTCCCCCCGCGCGTCCCACTCAGCTACCTCTAGCCCCTGAACGCCTTTCATTTGCACAAGCTCTCCAAATGCACGCACATCTGGCACATCCTGCCCGTCGTACGAGACTCTGAACTCCTCAAACGGCTCGTCAGACTCGGTGCTGTAGAATCTGTTTTGGAGAGCTGGAAAGAAGCGCGGCTCCTCCTCCTCCTCCTCCACCTTCCCTCTTGTCGCCCGCACACGATTCTGCTGGTCAGAGGCCTTGTTCAAGAAGGCGGAATAGGCTTCGTCAGACGACATGAAGCACGATCGTCGTTGCCCAGACCACAACAACGACGTCGAATGCCGCTCCAACGGCTGCTGACCTAACCGCCGTATGGCAGCAGAAAATACCGCCGCAGCGGGCGATCGTAATTTCAATCTGCACGCCGAAGAGCAGGATAGCAAGGCGGGGTGGGAGATGGAGCGCATGGATATCGATGCAGCATCCAACGACACGGTCAAGCCGACGAATGATGCCAACGGACTCGGAGGCGAGCCTCGGCCAGAGGCAGTGAATTTGCGAGGAGTGGATAACTTGAGCTCGGCCGAAGTACTGGCTTTTGCAACCTCTCACTTCTCGACCTCTCCGATAGTGGACTGGGTGGACGACACTTCGTGCAATCTGGTATATGCGGACGCAGGCACGGCAAGTAAAGCATTAGAGGCACTGTCTGTCTCCGCGGATGGAATCACGCCATCCACGCTACGCATTGCACATCCTCTCTCCACAAACGCAGATGCACGTCTTCAGGTAAGAATAGCCTATCAGAACGACAAGAAAGTACAGGGTGCGCGAGTTCGCAGCAAGTATTACCTCTTCCACGGTGATCCACATGAAGACCGGGATCGGACGATGAGGAGAGAAGCGGACGGGCGGCGCCCTCGCGAACGACGGAGGTCACGCGGGAGAAGGCGCAGTACGAATGGAGATGTGGATTTGTTCCCAGAGCGCGCTCGCAGTGCCAGTCCGCTAAGAAACAATTTCCGCTCAGACAAGGCACCTGCTGGTCCAAGATCGCATCATCGACGACACGACGATGACTTATTTCCCAGCAAAATCTCAAACGCGAACCAAGTGGCGGCATCCAAGCCGCTGGACGAAAGAATCGGCCCGCTGCCGAGTAGAAGACATGCAAGGACGCGAGCAGAAGATCTTTTTCGGTAGAGGTATCCTGCTCTGTGTAGAACTAATTACATATCATAGAAGCTTCGTCTATGCGCCGGAAGCGTCACCTTTTGTCCAGCGGTGTCGGAAAAACGGAAGCCGCGCTTTCATGCTCCCTTTCAACTCTGGCTTTGATGCCATGGCGTGAAGAGTCCTTTCCGATGTCTTCCCCCGTGTAATCTTGGCCTGCGAGGTTGCATTCGCCTCCGTCCCGTTTTGGCGGTACTCCTGCAGCTTACCATCCCACAGTCTTTGATTTCGCTCCAAAGCGTGAACTGTCCACTGCATATTTGGAACCAAAGAAGAAACAGCCCTGAACAGAGGTAAAGCAAAGTACTCGATGAAACTGGTTTGGCCGGTTGCCAAAGCAGTCTCTGGATTCATGTCATCGCCAAATGGCAAAGAAGTCGGGACATGGAACTCCTTCTCCAACAACCGTTGCCTTGCAAATTCCTCAGTCAAATCATCAGCCCAGCGGCTAGATATATCATGCGAACGAACCTGGTATTAGATTATTTTAGGGAAGCCACATACGACGTTGCTGATATCGGCGCATTTGATGAGCATTCCACATAGCTGGTTCCTCTTCCCTTCATCGCTCTGTGACGAGATGTCTTCAAATTTCCGCAGATAGTCAAAGTGCACAGCCATGTCTGTTGCCAGAATGCATTCGAAAATTAGCTTCCGCATTTCCGGCGCCTGAGTCGACGGCCAGTAGTTGAGAAGGAGTTGCGCAAGAGCCGCGGAATGAAAGTTTTCTAGGATGCTGCGGTCGTTGTAGATCTGTGCCAGTGGGGTCCGCTGGTCAACTAAAAACTGGTTATTGACTCCCGGATGGCCAACATCGTGGCCGAGTGCCACTATACACAGCGTAAAAGCATCAATAGGCCGCAACAATGAAGCAATAGGATGTATCTCTGGTTTAGGTGAGGGTGAGGAGATGGACGGCTGCAAGGGCGGAATGATTCCAATACATGTCAGAAAGTGAAAAGTAGCCTGCAGAACATCAACTGCGTGGCGAAAGTTATGGTAGGGGTTGTTGGAGTAGGATGCCCACATATCTCGCACAAACTCAATGAGGCGATCTTTGTTAGCCAATACGAAGTGGTGATCTACCTTGTGGTAAACTGTACGGTTCCACGCCCTCGAATGTTAAGGCATGGTTAAGGAGGGTATGGGTTGCATAGAGTAGTTCATCCTGAGAGAGGTCATGAGCGTGAAAGTTCCACTTATGCAGGGCGGAGTGCACTTTCGGCTTGTCGATGCCAGGAGAATCAAGAGAGGGGTAATTTCGGCAGTCCCCGCTGTCCGATGCAGCGAATAGCCGAGAGAGGAACTTAGAGGCAGCTATGTTTTGCTGAAGGATGGTATTTAGTGGCGATAGAGGTAGATGTAATAAGGTGGTGGAATCCCGCGTGGAAGGCCCAAGCCGCCTACGCATCCTTGAGAGAAGCGTGCGGCATCGTGCATGCTCCAGTGGCGAACGTATGACGTCCGATGCTCCAAGATCCAAAAGGTGGAACATTTTGTCTTCGTCAACGGACACAAGCGCTACAAGTTCAAGCACGTTAGGGGTCGTTGCAGCACCTGAGACAATGTACCTCAACAACATGGTCCCGTAAACCGAGTCATTCAGCTGGCTCGGCAGCTCTCTCGTAAGCGTATCCTGAGGCTCCGATTCTGGAATACCAATCAGCATGAGTGCCGGTGAGTGTGAGTTGGAGAGTAGCGACAAGCCCGACCTCGCCGACCCACAGGTTGTCACTTGCTTGAAGAGATCCACAAGCACGCTGACATTCTTCGTGATCCAAGGTTCGTGATCCGACGATGGTCTTTGCGACTCGTGGGTGCCCACACGGTAGGTGTGGTCGCCATGTGGGTGCCGACAGTCGACGTATATCACAGTCAGGGAGGGCTCTTGCTCCTCGGCCGTACCAGCCATGACCCGACTTCACCAGCCTGCAAGTAGCTGACGTTGTGCGTGCAAGCAAGCCTCCTTGTATAAGGGTCAGTTGCAGGTAGAAATATCTGTCTGTGGCGATCGGTTTGACAGGGCGGGCGCCGTGCGGGAGATGGGGTAGGATCCACAATGGCGATTTCCCAAAGGGTGGCGTTGGGTGTGAAAGTGGGGATCGAGGCCCAAAGAAGAAAGGGTTCGTTCCTCGCTTCTGGGTGGGGTTGGATCCAGGCTGTCGAGCCGGATGGCGACGAGGATGCCACTTGGGTCTCTCTCTCACTGTAGCTTTCGCTAGCCAACGGCGGGCACGCTGGTGGCACAGAGTTTGTCACGTCCTACGGAACAGCTTGCCGGCATGGCATCGAGGAAGGAGCAGTGAGCAGACCCGACTCGGGAGGATAAATGCCATAAGGAGCCTGATTGCCTCAAAAGGTACGAGGATGCCATCCCGAAGCGGACAATTCCTCGGTCACGGATCGAGTAATCCCACCAATCACAGGAGAATTGCCTCCGAATTAGGCAAAGGCAACAGACATGTAGGAGGTCAGTGCGCGTTTGAAGCGCCTTACTCGACCTTCCATCAGCGGGTACGTGGGTGCCAAGGATAAGCGCCGTGTAGGCGGGTCGCTCTTCTCCGCAGCCCCCTTGCCCATACCGCCTCGATGGACCCGGCATGGCTCTGAATGGATCTACCATGATAGGTGGAATACGATATATCTCTAGGGCTGACAGGACATCTCCAACAGGGTCACTACATGTCCTGCTTTGTGACAAGCAGTCTGCTGAACTTCGCTACGCGTACTTGCCTTTCAATTCCACAGCCTTGGTGATGTACTGCTTCTCCGCATCCTCCTGAGTCGTGCCCTTTGATTTGTTCCAGGCCTCCCATTTGTATTTTCCCTTGAGGTCGAACATTCCCGGCTTGGTAGTGTCATTGTCTCCCACATTAACCTGCTTGTACAACCCATACAACTACGCGTTAGTCAATTCTGTCGCGTTGCTTACATCGAGCAGTTCTTGGTCATTGGGTCGTTGCGTCAGGTTTTGTACGTGTTGCACCGCCTTTTCAAACTCTGCGGACGGCATTGGTGCGTTGCGCGTTGGGCTTTTGCGGGAAATGTGGAGTTTGTGGAGTTGAGGAGACCACGTGAATTGGATTATGAGCGTGGCGCTTACGAGTATTGTATGGGTGATCTCGTCCCTTTTACACATAGCCCATTATAAATACAGATAGTCTACGTTTTCTGCTTCTTGGCAGGCCTCTTTCTCGTATCACTCCCAGACTCATCCATATTATCATCCGATCCACTGCTCTTCGCGTTCTCGTCAAATTCTTCTGCAACTTCACTGTCGCTATCCGTGTGGAAATCTTCATCCACCTCTTCTGAATCCTCGTCAGCGCTACCACGATCAACAGCTGCATCGCTGGAGTCATCGTCATCTGATAATTCATCTCCAAGTGCAGCGGCAAGGAGCGCAGAGTTCTATTGTTAATGTTTTCACGAGCCGTGCTTACGTCTTCCTCGGCAAGGTCGTTCTTTATCCGGATGTTCTTGGATTTGAAATAATCCTCCAGTGGCTTTTGTTCCTCACTGCAAATTAGTCAATTCGTTGATATAGGAATAGAGATACCGATTGATATTCATAAACTGATGTTCTCCGCCCTCGGCCAGGGCAAATGTAAGATCAAATGTCCTCGATGCGGAGACAGAAGCTCCAACACGTGAAAGTGTGACTGATCGGACATGAGAGATGGGAATGTAGATTGTCGGCTTAGGAATAAAAATAAAGCTTTTTTCCAAACAGTAGAGCCATCCTTCGTTCGCCTTCATTGAACACTTCACGGCAGCTTGACCATGATGACTTTGGAAGGACCCTGGTGTGGTTACTTTACGTCCTGTCAATCCTCGAAATATCTGAGTGACCACTTCATGCGCAGAGTTGTCGTATTTCCTTTTTAATTTATCAGCATATTTTTCATCAAACTCAGCATCCTCCAGGTTCAACTCTACCTCAATTTCCTCCTCCTTGAGAAACTGAAGGATGATGAAAGGGTAGCGGGTCTGCCCTTGACGAAGTGGTGGATCCAGCCCAATGACAATCATGTTGTGCGTCTCATCAGGCTTTGGAAGAAGGAAAATTTTCACAACAGAAGTGTACTGGATCTTGTAATCGTACGTCTTGCCACGCAGTCGAAGAGACGACGGATACATGTCGACATCGTAACGCCCACGCGGGGTGAGAAACAGGATGTCAGAAAAGGATACAATGCTCTCTCCAGCAACTTCTCCAATTTCTGCCTTATCTCGAAGAGTCTGGTAAAAAGCAGACGCCGCGTCTTCTTGTTCCGCATGGTCGTCATCATTGCTACTATTCTCACTGGCATCCTCGTCCTTGACAACTTGGCCGGGAACATAGAATCTCATTTCAACCAATTCATCTTTGACGGCACCAAGGCTAGTAGTCCCATTTGTCTCCTGCTTTGGATGATCTCCCTGTAAATCGAATTCCAAAACCACCTCGCTCTTGCCGGCAAGATTTGAATTCGTTACATTCGAGAATGGAATCTCAAAGGCTGGCCTGTTTTGTACGGTGAACATCATTTCATTCTTTCCAAATTTGGTCTTGCCCCAGTTCCACCCTTTGACAGAGTGTTCCCGTTGTTCCAGGTTTATATTGAAGAGAAGTTTTAGCGTCCGCTGTAAGGTCTCGAAATCATCTTGCTCAAAGCCGTCAAGCTGCACTATCCCTTTCTTATTCGTGATAATCTTACATTCGTAGCCGCGCGCTGCTCTGGACCATTGTGCGATGCGAATTTCGCTGGCTTCCAACGTCCACGGGTCGCCTTTTGCTGGCTTCCATCCCAAACCCGACGCGACAAACCTTACTCGTCCAGATGCTTTGGAAAGGTTCAGAAACACATTTTCAAATTCCGTGACTTCTGCACTCATGGCGAGAGATGGGATGCAATTACACGCGTTGCAGTATTATTGGCGAATTTAATTACGAGACGAATTTGGGAGAGACTTCTTCTACCGTCTAGCTCTACCTAGAATACTCCGAGCCCGAATCCGACGCTGAGTCGGAGTACGATCCTGATTCAGAAGAGGCAGAAGATACGGGGGCATTCTTCAGATCCTCTCTCAGTTGCTCCGTCACAGCACCCAGCCCTATACTCGTAAAGTAATTGATGGCAAAACGCATATGACTCGCGCCCACCTTTGGGAACATTCCCGAGAGCGCGCCCGCAAGGAATGGATCTTCCAGCTTTTCTTTCAGCTTCCTCAGGCTCATTGCCTCACTCAAATCCTGGAAGAGAATTTTGATGAAAATGCGACTACTACTTGTTGTCTGCTCTTCGCTCAGGTGAACACCGTGCATGACCTCCCACCCAAGCGAATTGGTTGCAAAAAGGTGGGAAAAGAACTCTGCAATGTTCCGCAGCTGATTTGTATCATACTGATGAATAACATCGTAGTAGCGTTGGAAAGCCATGGCGTACATATCGGCCCATTTCCTATGCAGCTTGCAGAACCTCTCACCTATAAGCCCAAAGAACCTGGAGTATGTACGCCCCTGAGAACAGGAATCGATCACCATCTGGCACAAGACGTACTCCTGGCTCTCAGCCAAATCGAGTTTCAAGAGTTTATGCACACATTCCTCAAAATCGATGCTGGATTGTATAGTGAGATAGATTGTCTTTCGTAGATTAGAAATATCTGTATTCGTTCGATCAAGTATTTTGGTGGCACCATTTTGGCCCATTACAATTTGCTCACCCCCATCATCGCTGTCACTTTGTCCACTCTCTGCCACGTCATCAGATTCCGCACCCTCTTCGCCTAGGATCTCTGTTTTGATTTTGGCGTACTCGTCGTCTTCCTTATCGAGATCAGATGTTAACTTGAAAACATTGAGTCCTTCTTCTGCATCTAAATCCTCATCGTCGAGACCAATATTGTGCGTTATCTGATCTTCTTCTTCCACCAAATCGAGCTCGCTTGAAATGGGCGGGTTGTCTTTGTATCTGTCTTTGCGCACTTGAAACAGGACCTCGATCATATACTGGACACGCTTCTCAATTGTACCTTCATGAAGTATAGCGCGAAATCGTTCAAAAGCAGCGTTGTTGGCCTTTGGCGCAGCCTCTTGTAGAAATGCACCGACTTCTCTCATGAAGCCAACTGCGATCTCAACAGAGTCGTCGGAAGGTCGTTCAAGGAGGAGAAAGATAAGTTGGAGAGCAATAAATTCATTCACGACCTGGTGGTTACAAAGGTGCGCAAGAAATGAAGTGGAAGACAAACACACAGGCTTGTCGTTGCGACGAAAGGCTTTTCGAAATTGAACAATGAGTCGCTTAATGAGTAGCTCCCCTACTTGTGGGAGCTTTGTGTTGATGACGGCGGCCATCGTTGCATAGATGGGCGTGAATGTAAGAGAGACAGCCTGCGCCTTCATAAGACTGCGGCAAAAGAGACCGCGACCTCGAATGAGATTGTGCTGGAACAGCTCGGGAACTATCGACTTGATGTTGCCCGTGTTGATCTTATTGATAAGCCCATTTATCTTCTTCTTGAGATTTTCCCATATTAGGCGCTGATACTCTTTGCTGCTCTTGTCCGTGAACTGGGCTTGCAGAGCACGTAAACGGGCCGGTGGAATGTAGACACCTCCTGAGCGAGTATTTATAAGCCGTTCATACTCCGCCTTTGCATCAAAAGGTGCTTTTTCTTGCCTCGGTTCCCCTTCCGCCAATCTCTGTGCCAGCTGTCGCTCTCTCTCTCTTGCTCTCTGAGGGTCTACGTCGGGTAAGAGATGGTTTCCGTGGATGGTCGCTCTTCCAGCCCCTACTTCTTCTTCCTGCTGAACACGCATATGGATGGGTGACGCAGACCGCGACCTCCTCCTCCTCTTCTTGGGAGGCGAGTGAAGGGCCGCTCCATCTGCCCTCTGGATGGTGGACTTTACCAGCACTTGCATCTATCCTGTGCCTAGCTCGCTTCCACCTTCCCAATTTGAAACTCCTTATCGGATGGGCCGACGGAAATCGGCGGGAAGGACCAAATTGCACTCCGAAATACCTCCACAGACACAAATGACCGTTCACTCCAAGCAGCAGCAGGAGCAGCAGGAGAAGGAAGCCAGCCCCTATGGACGCAAACTACGCTCCCAATTCGCCCTCGCAGACGACTACGTAGCCATGAATCATGGTTCCTACGGAACTTCCCCAAAGTCCGTTTTGGCGACACGAAGGAAGGTCCTTGATTGGTGTGAAAGCCGCCCCGACTTCTTCCTCAAGTGGAACTACTACCCCGAGCTAGTCCACTCCCGCGAAATGGTAGCTCGACAGGTCAATTGCCCAGCGCAGGACCTTGTTCTGATCCTCAATGCCACAACCGGCACAAACACGGTCCTGTGGTCCGTTGATTTCAAACCCGGAGACAAAATATTGTACTACGCGACTACATATGGGGCGCTCAAGAAGACAGTTATGCACGTCTGTGACCGCACGGGTGCGCAAGCAGTCAAAATCGTCCTCGAGTACCCCAATATCACGACCGAAGACATTCTCTCGACGACCGAGGCAGAGCTGAAGAAAGGAGGCTACAAAGTGGCGATAATTGATACCGTCTGTTCCACGCCTGCTTTTCGACAGCCATTCGAGAAGCTAATTGCGCTTTGTCGAAAATATGACTGCCTGAGTCTTATCGACGGTGCACATGGCATTGGGTGCATTCCTCTGGATATTGCAAGCTTTCAACCCGACTTTCTCACTAGCAATTTGCACAAGTGGTTCTTCGCTCCGCGGCCTTGTGCGCTATTGTACGTTGCACCCAAGCATCAGGGCTGGGTGCATGCCATACCAACGAGTGAAGGCTATCCAGCCGAAGAGATGCCAGCGGGAGTGGAGGTGAAGAAGGGCACTGACGTGAATGCCAACTTCCTCAAAGAATTTCAATATGTCGGAACCATGGACAATAGTGCCATCGTGTCGATCCCGGCTGCTTTCGATTTTTGGCATTCCCTTGGCGGCTTTGAAAGGACGCTCGATTATATCCACACGTTGGCGAGAGACGGCGGACAGCTCGTAGCGGATATCTTGGGCACCGGCATCTTGCGGGGAACCGAGCCTGGAGGTTTGACGATGGTCAATGTGTTCCTCCCTCTCGACGCCACCAAGCCTATGATGCAGACGATAGCTTTGCTGAATAAGAAGATGCGCTATGAGCATTATGCATATGTGGCCACAACTATTTATGGCGGAAGGTGGGTTGCACGGCTGAGCGCGCAAGTGTATTTGGATCTCGACGATTTTCGGAAGATTGGTCATGTTCTCAAACGGGTGTGTCAAGAAATCACTGACGAAATCGAGGCCATAGACGGATGAATGAAGTCATATAAAGAGTATTGTGAGGTATCTTTAAAGTTTTTTAAGCTATACAAACAGCAAAAGGAAAATTCTATCGTGAATGCATCCTCTGTCCCGGATTTGTCCTGCAAACCCAATCATATCGAGCCCCGCCGGGGAATATGCTCGACCCCTCGCCATGGCTTCTTTAATGACTTGATTTTGGCATTTGCAGCCGAGTCTGTAAACCACACTACTTTCTCTCCCGCTCCTTCATTAACCAGCGAACAAGGCAGTCCTTTTTCCGGGCTGTCAAACACAGTTTCCAAGATGTCCTGCTTTCCCTCGCCAGTCGCAACGTACGCAATACGGAGAGCAGCGCAAATGACTGGAAGTGAAAACGTAATGCGCTTTGGAGGTGGCTTTGGTGAATCATCGAGATTCAGAACCCAGCCTTCAGCCTCTCGTAATAGTTTATGCCCCGGGAAAAGAGATCCCGTGTGTCCGTCTGGGCCACACCCCAGAAGGATAGCATCAAAGATAGGCAATCGCACGCTATCTTTTGCAGCGAAACTCTTAATAAGGTGCTGCTCATATTCATCTGCGAGCTCTGTGAGGTCATCGAGGTGGTCTTCATTGATGGTGTATACATGTGGTTGACTTGCACCGATCTTATCCAGAAGCTCCGTCTTTAGTAGCGCGTAATTGGAGTCTTCGTGGCTGAGCTTCACAGCCCTTTCATCGGCGAAAAAGATCTCCCACTTTTCCCATTCAATAGCCTTATTTTCGATGAGGTACTTGGCGAGCACTTTGGGCAGACTACCCTGTTTGTCAGCTCCTGTAAAGTTACACACTCACTCCCGACACTGCCACCTTGAACTTTCCATGGCGCGCGAACGCCTCTGCCTGGGCCTTGACAACGTAGCCGGCCAACGCTGACGAGAGATTGTCAGTCGTCTCGAAGGAATACAGGGTTGGTTGTCCCACCATTTCTGTTTGCCTTAAACTCGGCGAATTTAAAGGCTATTTAGGCTGAGGGATCCGTGGGTCGATGCTACTGCGTACTGTCTGACTTCTAGAGGTCGTCTGTATCGGGGAAAGCAGCGCGGAACGGTTGAGGGTCGGGGATATTTGGTTGGGTATGTTCTTGGCAGCGTAGGTCGTCGTGTGCTTGGGTGGGGAGTTTTCCCAACTACTGGGTTTGCAGGCCTCTGATTGGCTGGGATCGCACTCCACCAATCACATGTCATTTTTGGAGGTCGAATCGCATGAAGTCGCAAACAAGCTTCAATTCCATGGAGACAGTACTACTCAGGCTATGAAGAAGCTTACTGCACCACACCTACAAGGTTGCTGTATTCATGAAACATTTGCACTCGCTCCCTGTTTGTCTCTTGTTGCCGACACCCCATTTCCAATGCCTTGAAAGCAGCCTGAATACTTCCAAGTCGCCGATTAGGACTGTTTGCAAAATCTTTGCAAAAATGAAGTGCAAATCAATTGCAATACAGCTTCCGGAAATTCTATTTGATTTGCAAATATATGTGGGACCTATATCTTTCGCAAATGCAGATGCAAATAATGGCATTCTTTGATTTGATTCGACATGTGCGGAACCCTATCGCCAATAATGCCAAACCCAGACCTTTTTTAACGTAGTCAAAACTCGTTGGCGATGCGGTGGTGAATACTTCGTAGCCAGCAGCAACAGCAAGCAGAGTAAGCATTAATTCAGCCGCGAGCCGAACCACTTTAAAGGAGTAAAGTATCACCGATTGCCTTCGGTACTACCCTAGCATATTGAAGAGCCGATATTACTCTTGCAAATAAGTCGCAGGCAAGTGCGAAAACTTCTAGAAGGGGTAGGCCGTGTACACATTGCGCACTTGACCTCGAGCGGGTTGCTATTGGCTG
>JAABUO010001756.1_pt1 | contig 27545 bp, 39 predicted proteins | sample 5559291 | NCBI WGS metagenome assembly JAABUO01 (sample SAMN10711878, study PRJNA513372) | rock metagenome | isolation source: Antarctica rocks | place: Antarctica: Victoria Land, Finger Mt sud | reverse complement strand
CCAGCACCACACCCAGGACCGGCACCCATACCGGCGTACGGGCGCGCTCCAGCTGGTGCTCGGCGTAGTCACGACCGGCAGGACGCAAAGCTGCCCGCATCACTTGACCCGAGTCAACCAGATGCATCGCCATGCGCGCGTCATAGCTGGACAAGTCGTACTTATCCGCGAGTCGAATGCGTGCTCGGCGATGGTCCCACCAACGGCCGCCTAGGAGCGCGAATACGACCACAGACGCTGCGGCGAGCACACTTAGGACGACTGGGAGGAAATAGTCACCCGCGAGGGGCGCCACAACAAAGCCGACCGAGACGAGGTATAGCACGCCGATAAACTCGTTTTTTACTTGCGTTGACACATGCACACTATAGTTCTGCCGACTCCGCTAACTCAAAGGCGGAAGGTCTGGCGGTTCACCAGATCAACTGACCGGCCTGGCCTGCCACAGCACCCGCACACCGTAAAGCGCGCCGTCGAGCAGGATGGTTACGACCTGGTGGTGACGTGGGTGCTCAGGTATTCGGCCACCGCGTCCCGTAGGACATCACTGGTGGTGCGGTGCTGCTGTTGCGCGAGAGTGGCTAGACCCTCATCCATCGAGCCGGGTAGGCGCACCTGGCGAACGCGGGAGTGCTGCCCGGGTGTTGCGTCCGGGTCGATCGAGGGCCGCCCACCCAGGGCGCGCTCGAGCACGGATCGCCCGTACTCGGCCGCGTCCTCCCCGCGTACCGCGGTGGCAGAGTTGTGGGGCAGCACCATTTCGTGCTCGGCCCACTCGGCGGCGGCCGTGTAGTCCTTCTCGGTGCTCATTGCGGATCCTCCATTCGATCAAGATGCTTCTGCCGGGCTTGCATGACGTGGAACACGTGAATATCGCGCGGCGGGGTCATCTCGACCATCACCTCCAGCAAGGGTCCACCCAGCTGGCGCGGCGGCCCAAGGAACAGCGTCGGCCGCACACGTCCCGGCACCCGAGGCTCGTCGAACTCCCGCTCAACGTAGTAGGCGTTGGCGATCGCGTGCAGCGCGTCCTCGTGTTCGATCCCGTGCTTATCGGCACTGTTCGCCCACGTGACCGCCATACCCGTAGTGTACTACACAACATGCGGTTGTGCAATACATAACCAGTCAGCGTCGACTTTGATCCGGGAGCGATGGGCGTTGATCGTCGATGAATCGATGCATTTTAGCTAACGAAGTGATACGATTCAAATGCTCATGGTGAGCGAACGGCACAGCAGAGGGTAGGTACGTCCGATGGACGAACAGAAGATCCGGAAGCTTCTCCAGATAGCCGAGGAAGCGCTGCGCCAGGCGCAGGCTGTCTTTACGGACGAGAACACCGAAGAGCCCCACGAGGGGGCTGAGAAGAAGCTCACCGACCCACAGCGGTGGGCACGGCTACTCGCCCACTTCGTAGCGGCGAAAAACAACAGCCTGTCCCGGGCGCAGGTTAGCCACGCGGCCAAGGTGAGCGGCTATGGAGACCCTCGTGGCGTCGCAGCGCTCTACAACGGACAAACGAACTGGCTAAAGAGCCAGGGCGACGAGCGGATCATGACACCGACCGCCGTCGAGTGGTTCGAATCCAAGGGCAAGCAACACCTCGACGGGTACAAGGCCGTCAACATCTAAGGCGTTGTGCAGGTTAACGCTGGGGGCGCGCCTGTCGCTGCGCGCCTGGGGCATTGAGGGAGGCGGTACATCAGCAGCGGGTCGTCATCGACCAATCGGAAGTCGTGCGTGCGGGCTACGGCGCATCACCGACCTCATCGATGCCGGGGTCAACCTCGCCGGCATCGCCCAGATCCTGCACCTGCAAACCACCAACACCCAACTGGAAACCGACAACGCCCAACTCCGCGCAACCAAGGAGGCCGACCATGATCGAGCCCACCCCCGGCCGGGCGAGATGCCGATGCTGCTCGGACCCCACAACGGCGGTGGGCGGCGTCGTCGTCGTGGTGGTGTGGGAACCGGTGCCGGTGCTGTGGTGGGGATGGCCGCAAGGTTCGTGCCGTGCACTGCACCCGATAGGCGCCGGCGTTCGGCCGTACTCGGGCCGACTCGTGCCGGGCGTACCTCAGACGTCCTGCCCAGCCTGCGCGGGAAGCCGCACGACCAATCGGCGGTCGGTGCTCTCGGCGAACCGGAAGCCGTAGTGCTTGATGTACGCCTTCGCGAGACCTTCGTCGCGGGCGTCGGCGACGACCGCCATGCGGTGAGCGTCAGCGTGCGCCAACCAGGCTCGCATCACCTCGCCGCCGTGGCCGTGCTTCTGTGGATGCGCGGCGAAGTTTGAGGCGATGGCCACAGGCCTGCGCACGCAACCGACGGGATTCTCACAAGCCGAACCCCCACCGCACACACCCCACGCCCACCGTCAACCCGCCGTGACCTGGACCTGCGCATTCGCAATAGACCCGACTAAATGCCCGGTGACCTGGGGGGGCCAACCGCAACACCGTCGTCGTCCCGTTGCTGCCGAGTTCGACGCCACCGCTAATGTCAGACACAATCAGTTTTGCCTCTCAATACTCCGACACTGTGCCGGATACGCCCCCGTCATCGGGAATCACTGCGGACAGGTCTTGCGGGACGTTCTGTGGCCCTACCGACCTCGGCAAACGCTGATTGTTCGAAGTCGGTTGCACCGTCCCGGGTGACGATGGGTCTACGGCACGCTGGTTCTCCTTGGATCCTGTGTCGCCGCAGGACCGGTGCACAGGCAACGGCGGGAATACTGAACCGAAGGATGGACATCACTGGGTACGGAACTCGGCGGCCAGGAGGCTTCTCGGCGGTGCTCAGCCGCACCGTGTGGTCGCTGGTCTGCCCGCTGACGTGGTAGCACTGGGTAACGACGAACTCGACCGTGCGAGAAGGTGGACGTGAACACACTGCAGGCGTGGACGGCGGCCGTCGTCAGCGAGTTGGGGCTGGCCGAGATACCGGACCGCGACGTGGTGCTGGATCTGGCCCGCGACGTCGCGCACGGCGTCGCCCGTCCGGCAGCACCGCTCACGACGTACCTCGCGGGGCTGGCCGTGGGGGCTGGGCAGGACGCCGGTGATGTGGCTGCCCGCATCACCCGTCTTGCGCAGGGGTGGGTTCCTCCGGAATGACCGGCAGGTTAGCCGGCGGCGGGGCGACACTGACCTTGAACCGCTGATCGATGGTCGTCCTGCCCGCTGAGGGTGCTTCCGCGGCGTCGTGTGCGCGGGACGCCGGGGGGCCTCTGGTGGGAACACGCCCGAGCACGGATGATTTCGCCCGCAATGTCCTCGGTGCCGACCCTAATGTGAGGAGGTGTCCAACAACGAGCTAGTCCTGCTCGACCAGGTTCTTCAGCAACGGCAGACTGAGCGGGCGACTTCCATCGCCGACGACTACGCATTCGAGCTCTTCGCCTGCGAGCAGGCGCTCCGCGAGCACGACCTGTCCGCCGAGGAGATCGCTGATGGCGTCGTCGGCGGCGGCAATGACGGTGGCCTCGACGGCATCTACGTATTCCTCGGTGACGTTCGCCTGACCGAGGACAGCGATCTCTTCCAGCCCGACTTCAACCGCAACAAGGTGCCGACCCGTACCCGGCTTGAGCTGTGGATGGTGCAGGCCAAGCGGGAGACTTCCTTCACCGAAACAGCGATCGAGAAGGTCGCCGACTGCAGTCGGCGGCTGCTGAGCCTGGCCGAAGACGATGAAGACCTCCAAAAGCTATATGCGGCGCCGGTCGTGACCCGCACCGGCTTCTTTCGGAATGTTGGCGCAGTCGCAGAAGGCGGTCGACGCATTCCTCCTCTCTGAGGGCGCGGGGGTGACTGCCCAGGAGCGTACAAACCTACGCTTTCACCTCGCCATGGTCGCAGCAGCTCGACTCACGGGCAGCAAGGTACGGAACCCCTCACAGCTGCGCGCCATCGCACAGGCCAGCCAGGCCATCACCGACGCTGACCTCGCTGCCTGTCTCGAGGTCGTCAGGCAAAAGTTCGCCGAACGTGAGCGCGCCACCGGAGATGCAGCCGACAAGATCGCGAAGGGCCTAGATTTCGTCGACTTCCTGCTTGACCGTGCCCTACCCCCGACGGACGCGATCGAATAAAGTTTCCGAGGGCATGCCGGTACTGGCTTCCAGCGACGATTCCGACTCCTCGACCGAGGTGATCTTGTGTCACTTGTCGATCCGCTTGCGGCTGGTCATTGCAGCACGGCCTGACACGACGCACACTTAAGCCGTGTCGGCTCGTCTGTCGCCTCGCTCAGCGGGCCCGGAACTTCCGGCACCTCGTAAAGGCAGCTGCGGGTCGGAGTGTCGAGGTTGGCCATGTCGGCGGCCGCGGCGCGGCCCTCAGGCGAGGCGAAGGCCCGCTCGACGGCGTCCCAGTCCGGCCAGGTGACCTCCACGACCTGGTGGTACACCGACCCGCGAACCGCCCGCGGCGCCCGGTGCACCGTGTAGCTGAGGATGCCCGGCAGGCGAGCCGTCAGCGGCTGATGCACCTCGCGGTAGTGGCGGTCGAACGCCGCCGGATCGCGCGGGATGTCGTAGGTGATGAGGAACCTGATCACGACCGCTCCTCCGGCTCCGGCGCGAGCACGGTGAGGACCGCGGGGCCGACGTGTTCGCTGGAGAGCAGCGTCAGCTCACGGCGGCCCCGGAACAACCCACGACCGGCACCGAGGACAGTCGGGAAGGTCAGCAGCCGGTATTCCTCGACCAGCCCCTGATCGGCCAGCTCGGCCGCGACCGAGCTGCTGCCGATCACCACGATGTCGGTGGTGGCGACCTCGCGGTGTACCCACTCGGCCAGCGACGCGTCGATCGCGCGGGAGTGTGCCCACTCGGTCTCGTCCACGGGCCGGTGGGTGACCACGGCTTTGGTAGCGGCGTTCATGGCCTGGGAGAACGGGTCGTCGCGCTGGGGCCACAGGGTCCGGAAGTGGTCCCAGGTCCGGCGCCCGAACAGCAGGGTGCCGTGCTCGAGGATCGGGCCGAGGCGGAACTTGTCGCCGGCGACGGCCTGCGGGCCGTGCCGCATGGCCCAGCCGCCGAACGGTGTCCCGTCCGAGCCGGCGGGGTCCTCGACGACGCCGTCGAGGGTGGTGAACGAGGTGACGATCAGGCGTCCCATGGGGGCGCTCCTTCCGTGAGTGCGACGAGAGGTCACCGCTATCTACGGATGGGCGCGCCGAAACTCATCGCCCCGGCGAAGAGTGCTCTTCGAAGAGTGCGAACAGCCGGTCGTCGCGGTAGACCAGCACGTGGTCGATCGCCCCGCTCTCGTCGGCCGCGAACAGCTGCACCGTGTGCGGGACGCGGCGGCCGCCGTCGACGGCGTACAGCAGCAGGCCGGGCTGACCGCCGGCCAATACCCGAGTCGCCCAGTCGGTGCCGCGCACGGCGAACAGGTGGGCCATGAAGTCGCGGTACTGCTCCACCCCGCGCGACCACGCCGGCACCGGGGGCATCTCCAGGACCACGTCGGCCGACACCAGGGAGACCAGCGTCTGTACGTCACCACGCTCGATGGCTGCGGCGTACCGCGCGACGCGGTCGCGGTCGACGGTCCCAGCCGTTGGTGCGCCGTCGCGCAGGGTGGCCCGCGCCCGCTGGAGGGCGGAGTTGACCGCGGCCACCGTGGTGTCGAGCACGGCCGCGGTTTCCGCGGCGGAGAAGCCGAGCACCTCGCGCAGCGTGAAGGCGCCGCGCTGGGCCGCGGGCAGCGACTGCAGCAGCCGGGTGACCGCGAACCGGACCTCACCGGAGCGCTGCACGACCTCCTCCACCATCGAACCGCCGGACCAGCCGGCCGGTGCCGGCATCAGCCACGGCACGTCGAGCGCCGGGACCAGCGGGGCGCCGACGTCGATCCCGGACTCCTGCAGGTCCCGCGGCAGCGCCCGGCGCCCGGTCTCGCGGAGCCGGTCGATGCAGACGTTGCGGGCGATCCGGAAGCACCAGGTGATCAGGCTGGACCGGGTCTCGTCGTACCGCTCGCGGGATCGCCAAGCTCGCTCCAGGACGTCTTGCACGGCATCCTCGGCGTCGAACGGCGAGCCCAACATCTGGTAGCAAAACGACCCCAACCGACCGCGCAGTCCCTCCAGCCGTTCCGCCGTGACCGCGCCCATGGGCCGATGGTGTCAGATCAGAGGAAGCCAGCGTCCGGCCGAAACGCCCACATCCAAGTCTTCGATCAGTCCGCGGCCGAGATCGTCGAGGACGATGTCCGCGGCGGTCGGACTGGTACCGTTCCGGGCACGTAACCGATGCGAGGAGGTGAGACCCATTACCGCTGTATCAGGCTGGGTGCTCCCTCTCACCGTTGTTCACCGTTGTGCGGTCTCCCTGACATAGGTGGCCCGTGGGAGCGCCCGAAGGCATCCCGAAAGGCAACGAACCTATGCGCTTCACCTCGGAAACGACGTCCAAGGGCGTCTCGGAACGTCTCTTCACCCTCGGCGACGTCCTCGGCGTGGTCTGGGCACCTACCGATCCCACCGGTAGCCGCCCGTTGGTGCTGCTGGGTCACGGCGGCGGGCAGCACAAGAAGGCCCCGGGCCTGGTGGCCCGCGCCCACCGCTATGTGACAGCTTGCGGCTTCACGGTGGTGGCCATCGACGCGCCCGGGCATGGCGATCGGCCGCGCACCGAGCAGGACGAGCAGTTCGCAGCAGGCCTCAGACAGCGGATGGCGTCAGGCGAGCCCGTCGGCCCGCGCGTCACCCGCTACAACACCGAACTCTCCGGGCGAGCCGTTCCCGAATGGCAGGCCACCCTGGACGCCCTCCAAGGACTGGACATCGTCGACGCAGACGGACCAGTCGGGTTCTGGGGCGTGTCACTCGGCAGCGCGATCGGCGTGCCGTTCGCGGCCGTCGACGCGAGGATCACCGCCGCCGTCTTCGGCCTCGCGAGCCACGAAACCCTCGCCGAGGCAGCGGCCCGGGTCACCGTCCCGGTCGAATTTCTGCTGCAGTGGGACGACGAGCTGGTGCCGCGTGACGCGGGCCTCGCCCTGTTCGGCGCCTTCGCGTCCCGCGAGAAGACGCTGCACGCCAACCCCGGCCGCCACACGGCCGTACCCGCGTTCGAGCTGGACAGCTCCGCGCGTTTCTTCCTCCGCCACCTCGTCGCAGGAGGGCATCCGCGATAGGCGGGCAGGCGCCGCTCCCTCTGGGGGCCGCAGTGCCTGGGCGGCGGGTTCACCGAGCCGATGGAGCTACGGGCGCCGACAAGCGTCCAGGCACGCTCGTCGACTGGCGAACTATGATTGGGTCATGTCGGAACTCATGACCGCCGATCGGCGCGCCACGATCGATGAGGTAGCGGCCAAGCGCGTCGAGCTTCGCGAGCTTTCATCCCAGCATCGTTTCGGCTCGGTCCGCGTCGCCGCTGACGGCATGATCATCGTTCACACCGACGATCCGGGGTATCGAGACCTTGCGCGTTTTGCAGGCGAAGCCTCCCGCCTCGTTGGCGCCTACGTCCAGGTGATCACTGACGACGTCGCGGCGGGGTCGGTCCCAGCAAACCCTCTGTGAACCAAGCCGACCTACTCGCTGGCTTGGTTCGCGAACTGGAAGCGATCGACCAGCTGAAATCGCGCGGACGAGCAGCCTGGGAGACCGATGAGCTGCTCAGGTTGTCGATCGAGAGGCGCTGGATCACCGCTGGCAATTACGCCGAGAGCTACCGGCTCGCAGCTGGCCTTCCGTCGGCAACAGATCCATGGACCGAGTTGTACGACTACCGATGTCTTCTCGCCCATGCCCTACCTGAGCTGCTCGATCCAGAACGCGTCTGGCACGACACGGTGACTGACGTAGGTCGTCTCCGCGATGCAGTTGCCCGACTGTGGACTGGAGAGTCTCAGTAGTGGCCATGCCCTACGGGAACGTCGTCGTGGGTCGGCGGCCACACTCCTGCAACTCGCAACGGCAAGTGGCGTGCTTCGCACAACGCTCCGAGGGACGCTGCCAGAGAGTGACGCGAGACATGCCAGCCAACGCAGGACATCAGACCGGGTTAGGACCACACTCGAACCTGAGCCGTGAGCCCCTCGGACCAGTCCTCCTGTTCCATGTTCGATTTGTTCGTCTTACAATATTGTATGACGACTCTCGCGGATCGCACGGTGCTTCCTCCGGACGCGGCGGAGGTCGACCCCGCCCTGTCGGCGTTGGCCGTCCTGCTCGCCGCCGACCACCCCATGACGCTGGTCGACCCGGCCGACGAGTCCTCCCCGGCGGTGCCCGTCCCGGACACGGTGCGCGCAGCGCTGCGTCAGATAGTGGACGCGATGACCCACCACCAGGCGGTCACCGTGACCGGCACGAATACGGTGCTGACCACCCAGCAGGCCGCGGACTTACTGGGGGTCTCTCGTCCCACCCTGGTCCGGCTGCTGGAATCTGGCCAACTCGCCTACACCACTCCGAGCCGGCACCGCCGGGTGCGGCTCGATGACGTCCTGGACTTCCAACGCCGCGGCGCAGCGGTGCGCCGACACGAGATCGAGGCCATGACCCAGGAAGCCGCCGAGCAAGACGGGTTCGCCGCGGTCAACGGCTTCCCGACCACCCGCTGACCCGGGCACGACCGCAATGCCTTTCCGCGTACTACTGGATGCCTGCGTCCTGGCGCCCTACCACCTGAGCGACCTCCTCCTGCGCCTCGGCGAGGCGGAGCTGTTCGACCCGCTGTGGTCAGCGGAGATCCTCGATGAAGTGCGACGACACGTCCCCGCCGGCGCGCAGGGCCGCGTCGACCGCATGGCGCGCGCCTTCCCGCTGGCCGACGTCGAGGGTTATGAGGGGCTGATCCCAGCGATGTCGAACCAGGAGAAGGACCGCCACGTCCTCGCTGCTGCGGTACGCGGCGGGTCCGCGCTGGTAGTCACCGCCAACCTCAAGGACTTCCCCGCCGCCGCATTGGAGCCATACGGCATCGAAGCGATCCACCCCGACGCGTTCCTCCTCGACCAGTTCGATCTCGACCCCGCCCGGGTGCTGCAGGTTCTCGCCGACCAGCGCAACGGCTACACCCGCCCCGAGCTGTCGATCGAGGAGTTCTACCGCACCCTGGCGGTGACGGTCCCCGCCTTCGCCGCCGCCGCTGCCGCGGCCGCCGTGGCGGCGTTTGGCCCGGACACCCCGCTCCCCCTCGAAATTGTCGACCCCGGAGTAGCGGCGACCGCGTTCTTTCCCGACGGCGACCCGAGCCCCGCGACGCCGCGCGGCGCCGCGTACCTGTGGTGGTCAGCCCTGCTCCACCGGGACGAGGCCGGTCAGGCCGAGATACTGCGGGACCTCAGTTACTGCCCCGCCGACTGGGACGATTACAGCCAAGCCGCCAGCGGCTTAGAAGGATGGGCAATGATGCAGTTCGTCGCGCCGTGCGCCGACGCTCCCGAGGACATCGCGTACGCGAAGTTCATGCCCGACCCCGGACACTCGGTGCGCAGCTTCGGTGACGCGCCTCTGCCTTACATACAGATCCTCACCATGGTCAGGCTTCCGGACGGGTGGTGGCGGGTGTGGGGGTTGTCCGACAACCACTACCGCCCGTCGGCCGCGCAGGTGTACGGCACGGGAGGGCACTGACTCGCCTCACCGACCCAGCCGCTGCAGTACTCAGGCACTTGGTGGGCGGCTCGAGCCAGTAGAGGAACCTGCTGCGACCACGCTCGGGGCAGCCGCGGGCCCCCGCCTCGTCACCGCAACGGGATCGCTCGGCGGGGCTGGCGCTCTCGGCGTTATGCATCGGCGGCATGCTGTGGCGGGTGACGATGGCCGGGAGCGAGCAGGACCGTCGGCTGCTGGCCCAGTGGGCCAGCAGCTGCGCTCAGCGCGTGCTGCCGATGTTTGAGGTGCAGCACCCGACCGACGCAAGGCCTAGGGAGGCCCTGGAGACGGCGCGTGCCTGGGTACGCGGTGAGGTGAGCGTGGGCCAAGCCCGCGAAGTCGCGCTCGCGGCGCACGGCGCCGCCCGCGCAGCGGCGGACCCAGCAGCACGCGCCGCCGCCCGCTCTGCCGGGCAAGCGGTCGCCACCGCTCACATGGCCGGACACGCCCGTCACGCCGCGGACTATGCACTGACGGCCGTCCGCCTCGCACCGTCCGGCGACAACGAGGCAGTCGAGCGAGAGCGGACGTGGCAGACCGAGGCGCTGCCCGATGCCGTGCGGCAACTCGCCACCGGAGCCTGACCAACTCAGGCTCGGCCCTGCCCGATAAGCGTCAACCGGGAACGGCGTGCGTCGGGGTCGCTGGGTCGGTTCGACGCTGCCGGTAGCTGCGCATCTTCTCGCGTGACCCGCAGATCGACATCACGCACCAGGCCCCACTGTGGTTGCGGGACGTGTCGTAGAAGACCCATCGGCAGTCCGGGTTTGCGCACGCCTTGAGCCGCGGCCATGTCCCGTTGAGGCCGGCCTCGACGATCGCCGCGAAGACCCGCGACACGGTGTCGTCGTGGCGGCGTGGCTGGACGAAGCAGCTTCCGTCGACGGCGACGCCGGTTGCTAGCTCGCTCGGAGCAGAGAGCTGTTGCAGCCGACTGACAGCTTGAGCCTCTACCGGCTCCTGAGTGGTGTGGGTGAGCAGCACACGGCGGAGGGTCTCGCGCAGGTCCCGGAGCTCGCTGAGCTGCTGATCGTCGTCGCGTCCTCGTGGCGGCGCCGGCAGCCACGCCTGCGCCGCGACCGGGTCGGCGAGGGAATCGGTGCCCCGCATGAGGTTGCGGGTGTTCACGAAGTCCTGCACCAGGTCAAGGGGTGTGGGCGCGGCGGGCCCCTCGTCCCCCGTCCTGCGCTGGGTCCTCCGACGGCGCCGTCGCTTCAGCCACCGCCCCAGTGTGGCACCCCACGGTCGTTGGTCTTTCTTACCGCGATTTTTGAGTATCGTGCTCACATTGCGGTATCGGGGCGGCCGTCATCGGCCGGTCTGTCCGGCTTTTCCACTTCTGGTCCTCTGGTCGCGCCCGTTGGGGGCTGGGTGGTCAGGCTGCTGCTGGGGTGGGTGGCCCGGTGGTGGCGGTGTCGAAGAGTTGTTGCCAGCCGGGTTGCCAGGGCCAGTCCCGGGGTAGGTGCAGGGTCGGTCGGCGCCCGGAGGTGGCGATGCGGGCCGGGACGCTGATCAGGTGTGCACGCACGGACGCGGTGGTGGCCTTGGTGTGCAGGCTGCCGGCCAGGGCGCCGGCGGCGCGGGTGAGGTTGAACGCCATCATCACCGCGCAGACACCCATTCCTCTGCCGCACAAGCGAACTCACCGAAGCAGCCGCAGCAAATCGGTGCATCCAGGCTCAGGGCGTCGTGCTGCAACGCCGGGTCCTGTCCGGCGGTGGACACCCTCACGTAGCAGCGGGCACAGCGCCCAGAGATCCTGCTGTACCGCCACGTGGACGGCCTGATCCTCGGCGACACCCCCGTCGACGGGCGCGCCGCCGACACCCTCGCCGCGCGGGGCGTCCCCTTCGTCCTCGTCCTCCGCCGCGCCGGGGCCAACCCAGCGTGACGTGCGACGACGAGAGGGGCGGTCGGCTCGTCGACGAGCACCTGCTGTCCCTCGGGCACCGCCGTCCCGGTGTGGTCGCCCGCCGAGTCTCGGAGGTTCGCCCCCACCCTGGTGGTGCGAGCGTCCAGCGGGCCTCCCCGAGCCTGATCGGGCGGGGCTGCCGACAGGCTGGGCATCGGACCCACGCCGTTAACGCGGGGTCCTCACCGCGTAACACGCGGCCCCTATGGTCGTCTGAGCAACTGCCCCATCACCCGCCCGCCGCACCCCACCGTCTCCTCCGTCCGCACCCTGCTGAGAGGCACCGACATGACCGCTCCCGCAGCCCCCGAGACCGACCATGGCCTCACCCACGAGTACGAGCACGAACCCGTCCCCACCGAGCACCGGCGCTCGCTGCGGTCGGTCTCCGCGGTGTGGTTCGGGTTCCCGATGATCCTGACCAACGCCATCTTCGGCGGCACCATCGTCTACGGCCTCGGCTTCTGGAAGGACCCCGCCGCGATCGTCGTCGGCAACCTCGTGCTGCTCACCTACGTGGGGGCCCTGAGCTACGTGGCGGGCGCACCAAGGCTCAGCCCTCCGTCGCTGACATCTCACCAAGCTCCGCCGCGTCATCATCGCCAACCAATTTCGGCACACATACCCCCAACCGGCCACCCCCGCCGAAATCAACATCCTCCGCCTGGCCTGGACCGACACAGCCGCATAAATGCGAAAGTCGAGCGCGATCCCGCGTATCAAAAGTCCAGTTCGTGTCAGCATGTCACCCAGCGGTATCTAGCAGTGGGCGGCTGACATGGCACCGGACGAACGTGTTGCGGCATGGGTCGTCTGGGCCGCAAAAGGCGCGTTTCCGCGTCGCCGACCGTTGGTCCACAGGCACAGGCACAGAACAACCGCTCGACACGAGATACCGCCAACAGACAACCCCAGGAGGACACATGAGCGTTGGCGCTCCGGCACCGGACGTCATACGCGCGGCGCCGATCAAGGTCGATCACATCACCAAGGTGTACGGCCGCGGGTCGCGGCGGCACCTTGTTTTGGATGACGTCAGCCTGGATGTCGCCGGGGGTGAGTTCCTGTGCCTTCTGGGTCCGTCAGGATGTGGGAAGTCGACGCTCCTCAACATCATCGGCGGCTTCCTTGCTCCGGATGCGGGGAGCGTCTCCCTCGCCGACCAGCCAGTCCGACGGCCTGGACCGGATCGGTGCATGATCTTCCAGCAACCTGCATTGTTTGGTTGGCTAAAAGCCATAGACAACGTCATGTTTGGTCCTCGAGCGCAGCATAAAGCGAACGACGAGGCGAAGGAACGAGCGCTGGCCCTCTTGGAGGTCGTGGGGCTGCGCCGGGTCGCAGATAAGTACCCGCACCAGTTGTCTGGTGGTATGCGACAGCGCCTGTCTATCGCCCGGGCGCTGGTCAACCAGCCGCAGGTCTTGCTCATGGACGAGCCCTTCGCAGCGCTTGACGCGATCACTCGTGGACAGATGCAAGAGTTCTTGCTGCAGCTGTGGGAACAACGTCGGATGACCATCGTCTTCGTCACTCATGACGTCGAGGAAGCCACTCTGCTCGCAGACCGTGTCGTTGTTATGGCGGGCACCGGGCGCTTGGACTACATCCGTGCAGTTGACATACCCCGTCCGCGGGACTACTCGCTTATCGACAGCCCGGACTATTCGCGGGTCCGAATGGAAATTCGGTCCGTCATTGAGAAGGGTGTGCGCGGTGTCAATCAGCGACAGGGATAGGACAGCAACTGACTTAGCTCCCAAACTAGGGGACGGTCCGGCATCGGCGCCCATCGCGGCGGTCGCGAGGTTAGACATCGAGGAGCGGCGCGACGCACGCGCGCGATTGCGGCGCCCGCTGACCGCCCTCGCTAGCGTCTGCATCGGCCTCGTGCTGTGGGCCTTTGTTGCGGCTGTCATCGTCCGCGACCCTGTGACGCTTCCTGGTCCTGGCGCCGTGGTAGCCGCCCTGGTGAAATACGCAACGCACCCGTACCCGTCTCGTGGCATGCCTCTGTGGGGCCATGCCGCTTACAGTTCGGCCCGCATCGCCGTCGGCTTTGTGGCAGGTTCAGTCATCGGCATCACCCTCGGGGCGGTCATGGCCGGCATTCGGGTCGTACGCAACGCGATCGATCCATTCATCGAACTGACTCGGCCATTGCCTCCGCTCGCCTTTATACCGCTGCTGATTGTGTGGGCTGGCATTGGGGAAGTGCCCAAGGTCCTACTCATCCTCATCGGTGTAGTACCGGTAATGACGATCGCTACCATTTCGGGGCTCGACGGTGTGGAGCCGGAACTGCTCCACGCGGCCCGCTCCCTCGGAGCCTCGGAGCGGTACACGATGCTGCACGTCCGCGTGCGCGCCGCGCTCCCCACGGTGGTCACGGGTATGCGACTGGCCATCGGCGTCTCTTGGACGAGCATCGTCGCCGCAGAAATGATCGCCGCTCAGAACGGGCTCGGGTACGTCATCCTGACGGCCGGGAATTTCCTCGACACGGCACTGATCTTCGCAGCGATCCTTGTTATCGGCGTGCTTGGTCTTCTCATGGATAGCGTGTTGCGTCTTCTGCTGCGACGACTGGACCCGGCGGGAGCCGCCAAACGCGCGTAAACCCGCGGCAATGCCGCTCGACTCCTTGGGCCCTGCCTTCTTAGTAGATCTCCCCGGCGTGCCGGAAGCACGCTTCTGACGCATGAAGAAAAGGAAACAGACGCCAATGCATCCCTCTATGAAGCATCGCATCGTCGCCCCCAGGCCGTCCACCTGGCTTCCAACTAGACGGGCTCTGACCGTGATTGCGGTTCTTCTCGTCGCACCGCTCGCGGCAGCGTGCGGTAGCAGCAGCACGAGCGCGACTAACGCGTCGAAGCCCAAAATCGTTGTCTCGTATTGGCAGCAGCCGACCCCTCTGCCGGAGACGATCCTGGCGACACAGAAGAGCCTGCAGGCCAAGGTTCCGGCGACGGTCGACTTCCTATCGATTGACAGTGGTCCAGCAGCCCTCGCCGCACTATCCTCCGGTGCCCTTAGCATCGTCGGTGGAGTCGGTAACCCACCGGTCGTCGCGGCCATCGCCAAGCACACCAACATGAAGATTGTGTGGGCGCAGTATTACGACTTCGCCGGACTGACCATCCGCAACAGCCTGAAGACCCCCCAACAGATGGCCGGACACACGTTCGGCACGCAGATCGGATCGTCCGAGGACTTCTCGTTCCACGGGTGGCTCCAGAGCAACGGTCTCGAGGGGAAGGTGACGCTCGTTGACATGCAGCCGAACGCGATGCTGGCGGCCTACAAGACCGGAGCCATCGACGGCGGATGGGTGAGCGAGCCATATCCGCATCTGATGGCGAGTGCCGACGGTCACATCGTCACGACCAGCGCCGACATGGTGCAGACCGGCTCCCCAGGCGTCAATGGGATCGCCGTGAACGGCACGCTCATCAAGCAGCATCCCGACGTGGTGCAAGCCTATGTGTGCGCCATTTCTCAGGCGGCTGCGATGATCAAGGGACCGGACGCGACGCAGGTGTTGAACACGGCCGGTGAGTATGCCGGTGGTAAGCCCAACACCCCCGAGGTCGTCCAGCTCGGTGCACAGTGGCCATACTGGCCGCTCGGCGATGAGATTGGTCCGAAGGGGCTGGGTTCGACCAGCGACCCCGGCTCGGGTCTATACGCGAGTGTGCTGATCAAGACCGGGAAGTTCCTCGAGCAGAGCGGCAAGATCCCGGCGGCGCCTTCGGCGCAAGACATCGCAGCAGTGATCGACCCGACCTTCGCCGACAAGGCGGTGAACGGCGGGTGCAAGTAGTTCCCGTCTCCGATCTGGTTGCCTCAGCCTGCTCGGCGGTCGTGCCGTGCAACACCATCCACGCCTACCTGCCCCTCGCCCTGAAGGCAAGAACGTGGAGCTCATCAGCATCATCGACGCGACCCTCGATGCCGTGCAGGAAACGGACCGGACCGCGCTCGCTCCGGCAGCGCACCAGCAGCTCGTCGCGGACCTGCTCCGGGCGTCGTTCGGCCTCGCACACGTTGACGGCCAACCATCCAGTCAACGTGTCCGCGTCGGCCACCGAGCACTCTCGGAAACCCAAATGGGCCCGGATCTGCGCCCGGTGATACTCGATCGTGCGCCCGGACCACTCATAGAACCCCAGGTCAACCGGCTCGACACCGACCTGCTGGGCGACGAACGCCACCGCCTCATCCGGCAGCTCCCCGCGGCCGCGGGGAAACCGGCCGCGGCGGATGTTAGAACTTCAACAGCAGCACGAACCCCAACCGGGTCGCCCCGCGCTTGCCGGCCACCAACTCGCGCTCGTCATCGAGCAAGATCCAGTGCTCGACCAACTCCTCGAGATCCATCGACCCAGCCACGGACGACCATCCTTCCGCGGCCGAACCATCACCGACAGCCCCGCAGACACACGATTCAGCCGATCAACCATGGCTGACGATGTCCGGCCGGGCTGCGCCGAGACGGAGTGAGGAGACCGATCTGGTCGTAGTAGCGCACGGTGCGGATCGACAGCCCAGATGCACGGGCCAGCTCCCCAACCTTGAGTCCACCCTCGACGTCGCTCACGACCCGAACGGTAAGACCTGACGCCACGTCACCTGCAAGCTCGCGATCAGCGCGCCGCAGGTCGATCCTCTATGACCGGGCGCTACCCTCCGCTGTCGACGGCTGGCCGCAAGTCGTTGGGGTGGACGTGTTCAACAGTGCCATCAAGGAAGCGGACGGCGATTAGCCGCTCGTGGACTCAACTGACGATGCCTCGCGCTCCACGTGCCACGCGTCGATGCCATACGGGCCCGATCGCGATCACCGCGGTGACCCGGTCACCGACGTCATACTCGGGCGGGTCATCGAAGGTCGTTGCTGGCACAGGGCACCTCGGTGACAGCGTAGACATCGAAATTGGCCCGCCAACGGATCCGCGTTTGCGGCTGGTGACACGTTCCTTACCGGCACGTCCTCCGTGGGTTCAGCCGGACTGAAGCGACTTCGGCTGGAACCCACGGCTTTTCGCCGCTCGGCGCGCGGACCCTCAGCGGGTTCGCTGGCTGCAGCTTAGCGGCGACGGACGGATTCCCCGCTCAACCGGTAGCTCGAGCTCGTCGCCGAGTAGGGCCTCAGCGACGGTCGTGTAGCGGGTGGCGGTGGCGTGGGAGATGTTGAAGACCCGCGACAGGCGAAGCGGGTCCGCTCCTGTCGTCAGCGCCTCGTCGAGGATACGGTCGGCCCGAATGCGGTCGACGCTGAAGCCGTTGTGGCCCAACTGGAAGCGCACGAACTGCCCGGTGACCGGTCTTGAGCCGAGTGCAGTCCTGGCGCTGACGATGACGTGCGGATTGCCGGTATGTGGCCAGGCGCTGCGGCGGTGATCAAGCCACTCGCGCAGGGCGCGACAGCTCAGATCCCCGAGACGCTGACGGTGACCAGCCAGGGTGATACGACGGTTGGGCAGGTCGACATCCTCAAGCGTGAGCAGTCGGATGGTGCCGGTGCGGGCAGCATGTTCGGCGGCCAAGGCGACGATCACCCGTTCGGCGGGGGATACGGTCAGCTGCTCGACGGCGCGGATCTCATCGGCAGTCATCGGCAGCAGATCGGGGTCGCTGGGCCAGACTTTGACGCCCGTAGTCGGGTTGGTGAAGATCAAGGCGCGTTTCTTCGCAAACCGGAACAGCGACCTCAGTGCCGTGACGGAGTTCTTTCGCCGCCAGCCGCTGAGCGGCTCGAGCACAGAGTAGATGTCGGTGGCGGTGACTTCGCGGAGGTGCTCGTGCGTCGTCGCCCAGCGCTCGAGGAACGGACGTACGGCACCGAAATACACGTGGATGGTCGACTGCGATCGAGGTCTGGCGCGGGCGTCGCCGTCGAGCAAGACAACCAACCATCGGTGGGATGGTTCGGCGAATCCGGACGCCAGGTTGCTGGTAGCACGGTCGATCCAGGCCCGGGTCGCCGAGCTGGTGTCGTCGTCAAGCATTGCGAGATCGGCGAGCACCTCGGCCAGCCGCGGCCTGGATACCCAACGATGCGGGCGGGAACGAACCTCGCTCAGCGGGACGCGTTCACCAGCAGGCCGACCGTCCAGCACAGTGACCAAACCGTCAAGCACGCAGCGTGTGGTCGACTTGCTCCACCCGTGTGCCTGGCCGAGTTGCTGGGCACGTACCGCCGAGCTGTGCAGAACCGGATCGTGCGAGACCAGGGCAGGATGCTGCCAGCGCGGAGGCGGTGGCTGTCCTGCCTTGCGACGGTAGTAGGACGCCAAGGCCGAACAGTTGTTGTTGCAGTACCTGCGATCGCAGCGACTCGTGACCGGCAGCGGCGTATCGCAGTGCATGCAGTTCATCGCGGCGGCAGCGACCTGCCTGCCCAGGCGCGGGGGGTGACAGGCCGGGCCGTAGCGACCGCAGTGCTCTTCTCCTCGGTCATCGCCACGGGCATGGCCACCGTATCGAGTTCGGGGATGAGTAACTCATCGACGCCGCAGCCCAACACCGCGCACAGAGCGTCGAGATCGTGCAGCTTGATGGCGTTGGGGTTGCCCGACCACAGCCCCGACATCTTGCCGGCGCTGATCACCAGGCCACGCTCGGCGAGCATCCGTTGAAGCTCGCTAGCCTTCCAGATGCCACGGTTGGCAGCGGCCAGGCGCAGGTTCCACTTCATCGGGCCAATCCTTTCCATCGGTCGGCGACGCGGCGCTGCCCGGTGACCCAGGCATCCTCGACGTGGGTGGCGTGGACATGGATGTACCGGGCCGTGGTGCCGGTCCATGCGTGGCCGAGAAGCTCCTGGATCGCGAACAGGTTCATGCCGCCGAGATAAAGCTGGGACGCGCAGAAGTGCCGCAGTACGTGCGGGGTCAACTTCGACGACCAGGCGGGCAGATGCCGATCCGCAGCCTCGGCCAGGGAGCGGCGGAACACATCGGCGGTCGCCCGCATGCAGGTCCCGTCGACGTTCTTGCGTTCGGAGGGAAACAACGGAACGCCGTGCCCGGTCGGGTCGATGTCGAACAGGCCGAGCACGTCTTCGATGAACCAGCTCAGGCTGCGGTCGGCTCCGTTGATCAGCGGCACCAGCCGCGGCTTGGGGCCTTTGCGCCGCGAACCCTTGCCGTGACGGACGTTGAGCTTGCCGAACCGGCCCAGCTCCCACCGCACGTCGTCGAGATCGAGCATCCTCGCCTCGTTGATCCGCAGGCCGACGTCGGCCGCCAGCCGGGCGAGCGCGTAGTTGCGGGCGACCGGGGCGAACTTGCGGCAGGTGACCAGCTCCTCGCGCCACCCCGTGAACAGTTGCTCCACCTCTTCGCCGGTCGGCGGAATCCGCAGCTGCGCATCGACCGAGGCACGCGGCCTGTTGATCTCATCAAGCGGGCACTCCACCACGCGGCCGGTCAGATTGTGCAGCTCGACCTTGTGACGCAGCTCCAGGAACTGGAAGAACACCGTCAGCGCCGCCGCTCGGCCGGTCCGGGTCGAGGGGCGCGCATCGCGCAGCACCTTGCCGAAGTAACTGTCCGCGTCAGCGGGCTGCATCTCCCACAGTGGCCGACCAAACCAATCGCGGATCAGCTCGAGATGGTTGACGTCGTTACGGATCGTGCTGTCCACCAGCCCGGCCGACGCCCGCGCCAAGACGAACCCGGCCAGCACGTCGGTCTCGAAATCGTCGAGTTCACCCTCGCCCACCGGTCCCCGCTGCTCCCGCAGATCGTGCACGACCGCCAGAGTCAACCCACGCCTCCTTGACTTCACCCGCAGTGAAGACTCATCAGTCGATCGCTAAATCAGCTACTACGAATGATCATCCTTCATTCGACGGATTCGCCGCAGGACACGCCGTCAACGGCCAGGCCAGCCAAGGGAAAGAGGTTCCGGGTCGCACCTCAGGGGCTCAGGAACCCGTCGACTGTTGCGTACTTGGACGACAAGCCGGCGGGAATGGTGAGCGCGACCGCGCCCAGCCGCGACGGCGCAATCGAGCTGATCTCGATGTGGGTCTCACCGTTCGCCCGCGGACATGGTGTCGGCGACGCGGCCATTGGCCGCGTCTTGACATGGGCGCATGCCGAACAGGGCGGAGCCCCCGTGGTGCTGTCCGTGAAAACACACAACGAGCCAGCGATACAGCTCTACCAACGCCACGGGTTCACCGACGCTGGACCCTCGCCGGGCGACCCCAGTGAGCGACTGATGCGCCTGTGAGCGATCCCCAATCGAACGCGCCCTCAAGCCACTAGGTGGCCCTTGACGTGGGCTTCCCCGGAGGTCCTACAGTTTCGGTCGGCTGCTCAGTCCTGCGGAGGATTGATCATTCGTTGTCGGTCTTGCGCTTTGTTCAGCTCGCCACGGAGCTCGGTATCGAGCCGAACGACGAGCGGCTTGACGTCCCAAGCGCGGGCCGCCTCGGCCAGCCAGCCGCGCCCGTACAGGATGGCTGCCGCGGACTTGTCGGCGAATACGACGTAGAGCTGAGCATTCGGCGCGAGGAGCTTGCGTACTGTCACCAACTTGAGTACATCCTGGGCGACTTTGTGGATTTGACCGCCCTTCAGCTTTCCCTGCCGAGCAAAGACCTCGGCATAGGTCAGCGGATCGGGACAGTAACCGTCGACGTCGATGCGGGCGCCATCGGGCAGGGTCGGGCGTGCTTCGGTCCAAACCCTGTGCTTCAGTTCGAAGTGCAGCTCCTCGCTGGCGAGTCTGAGGATGTGTTCCTCCACCCTGCGTTGCACAGCACTGTCGCTGGCGTGACCGGCGCCCATGTCTCCTCCGGTGAAATCAGCGTCTTGCATCTCCCTAGTGCATCACCTCGCTGGACCTGCCGCTCCAGGTGGACCGAGCGCAGTCGTGGATCGATGCTCACGAGCCTCAACCCGGTGGTGTGGTGCCGAGGATCTGCCGGTAGGCGGTGATCCAGTCGGTGGCGATCATGTGCTGGGCGGCGGTGAGGGTGATGCGGTGCGCGCAGAGGAGATCGTGCAGTGCGCCCTCGAGTTTGTCCTTGGGGTTCGGGGAGGATCCCGGCTCGGGCCAGAGGTTCGCCGCACTGTTGGGAGTGCCCCCCAACTCGAGGGGCACGAGGTGGTCGAGCTCGTACGCCGAGGGCCCGTCGCTTTGCCCGTAGGCGGCCTGAGCCAGACGTTTCTCACTGTTGGTGATGCTCGTGGGTGGCCGCACGGTGGAGGTGTAGCCACCGCGTCGGCAGACGGTGCTCTCCAGCGTGGCGTCGGTGACATGAGGGTCCACGGCCCCCGGGGTGCAAGCGGGGTCCGGTAATACGCCGTTGGCCCCTTGCCGTGCATAGCAGCGTCCCGCGGCAGGGAAAGGTTGGACCGCGTTGTGCGCCGGGTCGGTAACCAGCAGGCCGCCCGCCAGTGAAACCGAGGTGGATGCCGGCGCCGCAGATGTCGCCGACGCTCCTGTGGCTGTTGTCGTTGCTGTGGTCGTGGTCGTGGGCGCGGCGGTGGTGTCCACCGCCGAGCCGGTTGCTCCGCAGCCGACTGCTAGCCAGGTCAGGGCCGCGAGCGCGACCGTCCGACGGGTGCGTACCCAGGTGCGGGCGCAGCGGTGGTTCATCGGTTCTCCTCGTATAGGTCGGGTAGGGCACCTAGCACCAGCTCGGGCGGGTTGCCACTCTGTGTTCGCCAGGTGCGGCCCTCGAGGGTGAACGTCACCACTGCCGCCCGGGTGAGAAGGGGGCGGTCGCCGGCCTGGTCAGCTGGGATCGCGAACGGCTTGGTCGTCTGCCACCACGTGGCGCTGCCCCCTGCGACGAGGGACAAGGGGCGGTCGCCCACCAGGTGCGGGAACTCCACGAGCGGCTCGATCGCCACGTTGATACCACTGATGGGGAGTCGGCTCCCGTTGGGGAGCTGAAACCTGACCTGGTCGCACTGCACGAAGACGTTGTCAGTGAGGCCACCCCCTCCAAAGGCCTCCAACACCACCACGGCGGCGGCGTCACGGACTTGCTGATGCGCCCCTCGGCTCGGGCCCGTGCTCGGGACTCTGCTCGCTCCAGGCGGTCCATCTCGTCCTTTCCTCGGGTGTAGCGGCGGCCGGAGTGCGCCATGACCTGCCCGGTGGCCGTGAGCACGACCCCCGCCACTGCTGCGACGGCGCCGACTGCACCGACTCCGAGCACTGTGAGGTGGCCGCCGACCAGTAGTCCTCCTATGACACCGACGACCAGGCCGATGGCCCCGCCACCTGTCCCCCAGCGGATGCGGTTGCGGCGTACGGGGTCGCTGGGCCCACCTGTGCTCACTTGCCGACCCGGCTCACGCCACTATCGAGCCGGCGGTACAGCGTGGAGACGCTGACACCGACGACGCTGGCGATTTCGTCCTTGGTGGCGCCCTCGGCGAGCATCCTCCGGGCCTGCCGCTCCTTCGCCGGCGTGAGCACCGTCTTGCGGCCACCGACCCGGCCGCGCCGACGGGCGGCGTCGAGCCCGGCCCGGGTGCGTTCCCGGATGAGGTCGCGCTCGAACTCGGCCAGCGAGGCGAAAATGTGGAACACCAACCGTCCCCCGGGGGTGGTGGTGTCGATCGCTTCCTGGAGGGACTTGAATCCGACGCCGCGCTCCTCGAGCTGGCGGACGGTCTCGACGAGGTGCGGCAGGGACCGCCCGAGCCGGTCGAGTCGCCACACCACCAAGGTGTCCCCCGGCCGCAGCGACGCCATCACCTCGGCCAGCTGCGGGCGATCGGTCTTGGCGCCCGACGCGGTGTCGGTCCACGTCCGCCAGCACCCCGCGGCGCTGAGAGCGTCGTGCTGCAACGCAGCGTCCTGCACGGTCGTCGACACCCTCGCGTACCCCAACAACTCGCCCATGAACCGGCACCCTGTCACAACCCACCGACAGAACCGCTCATGACCGACAGCTAGTGACCGTGAGTTGTGACCGACCCGCCAACGACGCCGACCAGCACCGACCCGATCGGGCCCGAGAGCTTCCGTGGTCGGTCAGAAACGATCGATTATGCGACGAGTCAGTAGCGTGCGACGTTGACAGTCTCGAGTGCGTCTGCAACGAGCGGGACCCCTATCTGGCCGATGGTGGCGTGGAACTGGCGGGCCTTCTCGTTCGCTGCGTGCAGGTGCCGGCTCACCTGTTGCAGATGGTCGGCGGCTTCTGCGCAGCGGGCGGCGGGGTCGTGGGTACCGGTGTCGTCGCGCAGAATGCGTCCATCGGGGTAGTTCCCCGTCTGGGCGGCGGGGCTCTCAATGGATACGAGGTCAGAGGGTGAGCAAGCCAGGGCTGAGCACAACCCCACCACTAACGTCAACGACACACGTTCTGGCGTTCCAGACACAATCCTGCACACTTGCGATTGGGACAGTGCCACTCCCCTATTATTCAGCGCAGCATGCAGTGCGGTCGCCGTGTGATACCCGGATTGCGCCATCAGTTCTCGAAGACGCCACCGATATGAAGTCGTAAGAACGCGCGAGCCGTTGCTCATGCGTCCCTCCGGTAGAGCACCATTAGCGACACGGCACACACTGCAAGTGGCCAGAGCACAGTGACAAGCACTGCCTCCGTTGTCGAAGGTGAGCCGGACCATGGCACGGTCGAGCCGAATGCCCGCAGCGCTGTACCCGGCATGATCCTCGACAGCGCCTCACCTGCCCCGGTCGTCTGGCGTAGGACCTGGGGGAGTAAAAACTCAAGTGCAAACAAAGCTATGATCGCGCCTGGGCCGCTCCGCAGCAGGAAACCGAGAGACGCGCCGAGTGCTGCAACTGCTGCAATGTAAAGAGACACTGCCAACATATGAAGGCCGACTGATGCCAGCCCCACACTTAGCCCAGTGTTTCCGTGACCGAGGGCGACATAACCAAACGCAGAGGACGTCACAGTAAGCACTGCCCCTGCGATGAACCCGTAGGAAGTAACGGCGGCGAGTTTTGCGCTCAAGAACACTCCGCGGCGCGGACACGCCACAAGGCTCTGACGAACCATCCCGGATGAATATTCCATCGTGGCCATAAGCGCACCCACCGTCGAAATCAGTATCTGGGATAAGGTAAGTCCGCTGAACATGCCGGCCACGGGATCTATAAACGACCTCTGTTGCGGAAACCTATTCCAATGTGCGACATCGCTTGTGCACGTCATGTAACTAAACACAATCCCGCAGAGGCCTGCCGCGAGTGTGACCCACACAACATGCCGCTGCGCGCGCAACTTGATCAGCTCGGCGAGATACTCGTCTCTGAAGCTACGCCCCACGCGTCGCCTCGCGCGATGCACGCCCACTGCTTCCGCATCGCCTTGAATGGTAGTCATCCTTCTCCCACTGTCTCGTATTCTCTACTCTGTGAAGTCATCGCCATGAAGGACTCCTCTAGGCTCGTTTCCTTGCCCCGTAACTCGTACACCATGATCGACTCCTCCCAGGCCAATCGCCCCAGTTGCTGCGCCGTGACTTCGTCCGCGAACAATTCGTCCTCCCCGGTCATACGTACTGCCATACCGAGAGACGTGAGTTTCTGTCTTAGTTGGTGCGCGCTTGGAGTTCGGATAAACGCACCGGCACTCTTAAATGAGCCGAGCACATCATCAACGGAACCCTGAGACAACAGACGTCCCATTCCAATTACGATCAGCTGGTCGGCGGATTTCTCCATTTCAAGCAGCTGGTGGCTTGACACGAACACCGTTCGCCCGTCGTTCGCCAGCCTCCTTATGAGGCCGCGTAACCACAGGATGCCCTCGGGGTCTAACCCATTCGACGGCTCGTCGAGAACTATTACGGATGGATCACCAAGCAGCGCCGCCGCCAGGCCAAGGCGTTGCTTCATGCCTAGCGAGTAGTTTCCGATTCTTATGCTACGGGCCTCGGCCAAGCCGACCGACGAGAGGACAGCATCGACGCGGCGGCTCGAAATTCCGTTCGAGCGAGCTAGGTATTGGAGGTACCGCTTTGCGCTGAACCCGCCGTTTACATCTGCGGCGTCGAGCATCGCACCTACCGTCGTGAGCGGCGTCGACAACTGTTGAATCGCCACACCGTTAATAGTGGCCGTCCCTCGAGTTGGTTTGTCCAGACCGAGTACCATACGCATCGTCGTCGACTTTCCTGATCCGTTCGGACCAAGGAAGCCAGTGACTTCCCCGGGGCGCGCAGTGAAAGTAAGATCGGACACCGCCACCTTGTCTCCGTAGTGTTTTGTCAGTCCAGCGACCTCAATCACAGGACTGCCCACCGGCCTCATTCACATCCATGCAACATTTTTACCATTTCACGAATACGAAGTCGCCAGACCAGTGGTGTATATTCCACGTCAGCCCTGGGTAGGAGGCGACATACGCCCGTAGCTGGATAGGGGTGCGATAGGGCACCACGGTGTAGCATGCTGTCGTGTCGATGACCGGGAACTCCCCGCTGCCGGAGAGGGTTCTGGGTCGATTCAGTGGCACGATGTATGTACGTGTCCTCGTCGCTTCTATCTACGCGGCCGCGATTGGCCGGTCAGGTGTTGCGCGCATCCACACTGCGCAACTTCCGGCCCTGCACTACTGGTATCTCGCCGGTATTATCGTTGTTAGTGTAGCGTGTCTTACATTTTCTGCGCGCGCTCCGTTCTTGACTCTCGCGGGATGCACGCTCGCATCCGCGGCGCTGGAAGTCACACATTTCACGAGAGAGCCGTTCGTTGGCTCTGCGCTCATCCTCGTAGCTACCTTTCGAAACGCGCGCATACAAGAGGCTTCGTTGCGGCTTGTTGGCGTGATAGGGGCCGTGCTTGCGACAGCTTGGTATTGCAGGGTCGATGGGTTATCATCGACGTCAAGCGGTCCACCTAGCCGGGAATGGGTGATCATAACAATAGTAACGCTGATTGCCTCCAGCATTCTGGGTACTGAACTCCGCTTTCGCGATTTAGCGGCCGTTGCATTGGACCGCCAGCATGAGGAACGTGTAGAACTCGAACGGATTGGTGCACGCACAGTCGAGAGGCTCCGGATCGCGCAGGATCTACATGATGTTGTAGCGAATGCCATGAGCGTCATTGCGCTGCATGCGGGAACCGCTCGCATGCTGATTCGAAAGCGTCCCGACGGTGCCGAAACTGCACTTCACGCCATTGAGTCGACGAGTAGGTCGGCCCTCGACGAATTGCGCGCCTTATTGTCTGTGTTGCGGGAGCGAGATACAACGTTGCCTGACGATGCGCTCAAGAGCACGGGTGCACTTCTGGAACCATTGCGTCTACAAGGCGTATGTGTCGCCCTCGATGTTTCCGGACTTGAACGGTACAAAGTTACGGCTGGCCAGCAGGCCGCCTGCTATCGGATAATTCAGGAATGCGTGACCAACATGATGAAGCATGCTGCCGCGACAGCAGTTGAGGTTTCCGTGAACGTCACCCTCACGCATGTCCTACTCGTTGTATCGAACGATGGCCCTCACAAGGGCACGAGCGGTCACCAGACTGGCCATGGAATTGTTGGTATTGCCGAACGGGCTCGCGTCTATAACGGGCGTTTGGAGGTGGACAATACGCCTCCGGGATTCATAGTTCGCGTCACGATGCAACGCATGCACTAGTGCTCATGAGGTGATGTTCTGTGGAGTCGAGCCTGATCCGTATAGTGATTGCGGACGATCAAGACATTGTTCGCGTGGGGCTGAAACTATTAGTCAACAATACAGACGGTATGACTGTTGTTGGTGAAGCCTCAACGGGACGGGAGGCGCTGCTGGCAGTGTCGCACCACCAGCCTGACGTACTTCTGTTAGACCTGCACATGCCGGATGGGGACGGCCTCTCTGTATTACGTGAGTTGAGTTCTCGCGAGGATTCGCGGGCGATTGGTATCTTAGTACTCAGCACCTTCGGCACCGACGAGTACGTCATAGAGAGCCTTCGACTAGGTGCCATCGGGTATGTACTCAAAGACTCGCCGCCCGAGGTACTTCTAAGCGCGATCGTCGAAGTGTCGCAAGACCGCCCGTTGTTGTCATCTGAGGTGACGCGCACGTTGATGAACAATGTCGCGCTGCTCAATGGGTCTCCCCGTATTAGCGCAGATCTGTCCGTCTTGACTGCGCGCGAGACTGAAGTTCTCCAGATGATCGCGCGGGGCACGAATAATACCCTCATCGGGGAGACACTATCGATCTCTCGGGCAACAGTAAAGACGCATGTCGGCAGTCTGCTACGCAAGCTGGATGCGTCTGATCGAAGTCAACTGGTGATAGCGGCATACGAATATGGATTGGTCACGCGACGCTCAACTCCGGGGCAATGATAAGGAGTCCTTCGTTGACGAATACTTGCGCAAGGATGGCCTTGCTCGTCACGTCGAGGTCGCCTCGGAGTTCACGCGGGGTGAAGATTCGCTTCGAGAGCTGCGACAGCAGGGCAACGGTATGGTAAGTGAGTAATGGTAACTCAACCACCCGGTCTCGAAACACGAGGTCGATGTGATCATCACGCTCGGTGATAGCCCAACGGATCCCGGGGTTGATGCGTAAGGCCGTCTCGGCGGTCACCCGAACCTCCTCCCCGGGCCGCGGTGGGGGTACGGGGCGTGTACCGAGCGTGCCCACCCCAAAGACTGGGACTCCGTATGCGAGAGCGAGTCGAAACACTCGTACCGAAGAGACGAGCCCGAGGCGGCGGGCAGTCCACACCCGTAAGCTCAGTCCGTCGACCAAGTTCTCAATTGCGCCACCACCTACCTCGGCGCCCATTGGTTCAAACTTCCAGTGTGGGTTGAAACCGGCCACTGCGCGCTGCACACGCCTATCGCGAAGGTCAGCGTCGAGGACAGTGTGGCGCGACTCTCGCACTACGCGCTCGGCGAGATCACGACACCTGGCCCGCCGCTCCTGTCGCGAGTCCCTCGGTACCGCTGGTGCTCATCCGCTTGCGACCTCCGACGCTCTCCGGGCAAACATCCCCTCGCGAGCCATCCGGGCGTAGAGCCCGGTCGTCTCGATCA
>JAABUO010001754.1_pt1 | contig 27571 bp, 33 predicted proteins | sample 5559291 | NCBI WGS metagenome assembly JAABUO01 (sample SAMN10711878, study PRJNA513372) | rock metagenome | isolation source: Antarctica rocks | place: Antarctica: Victoria Land, Finger Mt sud | reverse complement strand
AACTGATTCATAGTTTATCACAGCCCGTCAATCGTATGAGTGGCTTTGTGACGCGCTCGAGGTGTATAAACCAAAACAGACCGAGTATGTGATATAAATTGTTATACTAAATTTCTTAGGTTTGGAGGACTTACTCTGGAGGGGACCGTGCTGAGTAAACGGAGAATCCTGCGATTAGTCAAAGAGAACATAGTGAGAGGCTGGGACGATCCGCGGCTTTACACGCTTGTCGGCATTCGGCGGAGAGGAGTTCCTCCCGGTGCAATCCTATCATTTGTTAATGAACTAGGCGTTACTACAGCAGCTGGTAACATTCAGATCAAGAGATTTGAAAATTCTGTTCGCAAATACTTGGAAGAACATACACCTCGTCTGTCTATGATTTTGGATCCAATACCGGTCGTCATTGAAAATCTTCCCTCTAATTATGTGACGGAAATCTCTGTTCATTTCAAACCGAACAATCCTGAGATGGGGGAACATCGAGTACCTTTCACGTCAAAGATATTTATCGACAGGAGTGACTTCCGGCTCCAGGACTCGCCAGATTATAATCGTCTTGCGCCCAACAAACTAGTCGGTCTGATAAAAGTCGATCATCCTATTCGTGCCACGTCGTATTCTGTTGACGAGAGCTCTGGAAAAGTCACGGAAATCCGTGCGCAATATGAGACCAATAACGAAAAGAAACCGCAAGCTTACATACACTGGGTTGCTGAGTCTATCGCACACCAGTCACCCATTATTGCGGAGGAGGTTCGTCTATTTGAACCACTATTCAAGTCGGAAGCGCCGCTCAGCCATCCTCAGGGGTTCATGGCGGACATCAATCCCCATAGTGAGACCATTTTCAAAAACGCGTATTTGGAAATTGGTTTCCGTGAAGTGCGCAAACGCTCGCCTTGGACTGCTTCAGATGCCGCAGGCCATGACAAGCCCGGTTCGTTTGAATCTGTGCGTTTCCAAGCACTTCGTGTCGGTTACTTTTGCATGGACAGGGACAGCACCGATATATCAGTCATCCTGAACAGGATTGTTACGATAAAGGAGGATGCGGCGAAGGGAAGGTGAGAGTGTGTATTATTTACAGAGCAACAACTCCCATAGATTGGAGCTCTTCTAGTCTATTGAGAATTGTTCTATACATGAGAAGCATCAAACTGCTTTGCGTGCTAGTCCAGACTAGCCGTGGACCTACCCCGCGAAAACATCCTCTTGTTCCTTCCCTGCTGTAGAGAAGTTTCAGACCCACTAATATACTTGACGTGTTGAGTTTCAGTGCCTCGGGGGGTGGTAGAGTGGTGGATGGAGAAGAAGTGGAAATAGCTCTGCAGGAAGTATGTCTCCTAGTATTCAAGGCTACCGGCGTTGCATAGTTTGCCACTCTGGATGGTGGTGTTTTCCTGACTTGTGTTTGAATCCTTGTCTTTACGACATCTAGGGGGGTCGTGAAGAATCCTGCCAGTCCACCAGCCAATGCACCTGTCAGTATTTCTTTCTGCACACCAATCTCCCTGCTCTTGGAAGACATATGAGCCCACTTTTGAAATTTTTCTGTAGGATTAGCTGGCTGTGTTGATTGTGCCTCACCATAGAATGCAAATTGCATGGCTGAAAAGGGAAGGTCGCGCATGAGGGTCGCTCGGTAGCCGTAGTATAAGGCGCCGGGTCCTTCATGACGTACAATCTGGAATGTGAGACAGCAAGAGTGGATTCACTTACGGTCTTAATGGCATCCCAAGTGCTCCGGTAGTTGTAGCCCGAGTTGAAGCTGGGATTGTTATGCCTGCCCTGTAGCTGTAGCCGTGTCTTTAAGACTTCCGAGGGCACATAGATTGTGGAAACAAGCAGATCCCCCAGGAAGCCTGCAGTCAGATGCGCAAGAGTCTCTGGAGTCTTCATGTCAAGGAGCTGATGTTTTGAGAATTCATAGAATCCAAAAAAGAGCATGGAGCCGGGCAGACTGCCCATGATGGCTGGTGTGATCCCACTGTACAGTCCACGCACCAGGCCTTCCTCCCGTAATATCGACCGGTAGGCTGATCCTAGCTGAACATACTTGGTAACATTCGGAGCAGCCTGCTGCCTTGTCTTGACTGTATCAAGGGAGTGCATGAGTATATCCCCAAAGGTTCCTCCAACAGCCCCAGCCAGCATCGCATTGACATAGTATGGCAGAGGTCCGTCCTCATTTTCCATCAAATTGCGATTTACGCTACCCCGAGTCTTTTGTCCCACCGACAGCAATGAAAGTGCGCTCAGCGAGGTAAAGACAGCGGTTGTGAAGCTGATTCAGATTTCTTCAAGGGTTCATGACGAGTTTCGATATATACATGAAATCTAGCCAGAACCGAGCATTTACTATGACCGAGATCTCCAAGTAGAGATCTTGATTATCCAGTGATATTTTGCAAATTATCAGCTGAGGTGTGTTTGTTGTTTTGTTGTTTGTTGTTTGCTTCCTCGGCGCACGGCCATCACCACTATCGCTCATTAAATCGCTGGACTCCAAGCAAGACGCTATAACTACGAACTCCAACAAATGTCGAGTATGTCTTTGCGGGGTAGGAAAAAGGTTGAACTCGTCTCGATCGCAAACTCACTGGGCATTGATCACGACGGATTGATAAAGGCTGAGATTGAAGGGGCCATTCAGCAGCACCTTCAGAAGCATCCTAAACTCATCACGGACGATGATTTCAAGCCTCTGTACGGCGCGCAAGCGACCGAGCGACCGCAGGCCGCAGCTACTGGCGAGGAAGCTTATCCGTTTGTTTAAGGCATACCAACTGAGCTGACATAGCAATAGAGAAAAGAAACCCCGCCGTAAGAGCATTTCTACGGCTACCCAAAATAAAGTCACACTTCCAGCTAGTCCTGAACAAGTAACGGATATGATTGAAATCAATACAAGAGCAATTGCGAGGAATGCAAAGAAATGGGCCCCGACAAAGTCAGGAACTAAACTATTACAAACTGCACAGAAATCCTTATCTCGGCCACTCACCGTCGAGTTCCTGGCGGGTACGGTAGAGGCTTTCGCCATCTTGTCTGAGACAATCCCTTGGAATCGTGAGGTCCCATTTCCTCCGTTGGCAGCTCTTGGATTTTCAGAGACATTCAAAGTTCCAGATCTATTTGCAGTGCTCCGTTTCGAGGAGTTCTGGAGACCGTTGCTACTTCTGCTACTTTTGATGGTAGCATTCCCTCTTGCTCTAGGGTTCCTCGTCAATAGGACTACCCGACGAAAGCAAATAGACCCTTTGTCGTTCTCTGTGGGCAAGCTACTGGTAAGGTATTAGGTTGGTGAGGTCTCATTTTAGGTCTATTATTTTTTCATCACCAAAAACCATGGCCGACATTTCCTCTCCACGAGGGACATCGAGATGCTCGCAACCTCCTTGGCAGAAATTCCCTACTTCACCAGCTCCGTCGGTGTCATTTATGCTATGTATGACGCTATCCTAACGAGACGGTAGAAAATACAACCTGGTAAAGGCCGATGGTAGTCGTAGTAATTTGTAAAATTGTTGTATTAGTAACGGTAAGCTTTCGTAAGAGTCGCAAAATGATCTTTTTCCTTCATAGCCATGCCGCCTTTAGCGTCCTGCTATTAGTGTCCTTTCATTTCTTTGTCCTCTTACGTTAATTATTGCACAGACAAGTGCAAATGTATTGTGCAAGAATCGTTCTCGAGTCTTTGAATCCCCTAGCTTTGCACTTATTTTTGTCATGCAGGCTTCAAACTCGCTTCGCAACCGTAGTATAGAGTTGGCAAGAGGTTCATCGTCACCACCTTCGGGAGTTAAAAGAAGTAGACCAAGAAGCAAGCCGGAGAATTTCTGTGAAAGTGGATGAGGTGAGGCTGACTGGTTTAGATCTCCAGGAGCTTTGTAGAGCACGCTTGCTTTCCGTAGACTCTCACAGTGTCCATCAATCGCACTTTGAAATCGTGGCCACAGCAGGATGTTTAGTTTGTTAATGAAAGCGTCTAGCACTGGCACTTTGCGATGTTGAGCGTCATAAGCTAATTGTTGCACAAGGCGTATGCAAATAAGAATTCCGAAACAATCGAAGTTTGCCTCAACAAGTTGCTTCGTGAAAGCCTCTGCGGTTATCAATGCATCCTGAAAAATCCCGTGAAAATCAATAGAAATCTGGTCCGCAGTACGAAATGATAGAAAGTCGACCAAAAATAAATATTCCGCGCTCGCATTGTCGAAAACTGCAGTGATGAAGCTTCTGAACACCCCTTCGATCCCGTGTATTGACTTGTCAACTTCGACTGTAAATGCATTAAGTAGTGCGGCATCCCTTTCTGAGAGAATTTTAGCCCGTAACTGGAGGGAGGTAAGATCTTGGCCATGAATGGTCTGTAGTGGAGCTGCAGCCTCAGTCCTTTTCATTGGACCTTCGGAAGTCAATAAGGCGGATCGATCATATTTGAGTATTTGTAGCTTGGCGAGACAGGCTCTGTAGCGTGAAAGGTGAGAGGAGTAGTACCAGCTCATTGTGTGAATGTAAGCCTGCTCGATCTCACCTGCCAGTTGCTCATGATGTCGATTTAGGAATACCATAAGGTGCCGATAATGGAGGAAAATAGACTGCTGTACGACGGAAACATTTGCATTCGGCGTTCGCAAGGTTTTGATGCGAAAGACATAAAAGTCCCGGATCCGTTCTAGAGCCTAGCAATTAGCTAGTCGAGGATGAGCCGAACCTTTGTCATAAGTTTGTCAATCACTTCCTTGACTTCATTAAAAGCTTTGATATCCTTTGTTGCATCCCTCTCAAGATTTGAAGCCTGATATTCTAATGCATTTAGAGCACCTACCCATCGCTCCCCGATGTCTTCTTCCAGGAGTGTCAGGATCAGGCTAGGAACAACGCATAAATCTTCTGTTAGTGGCGCCAGTTTACCGTCAATAGTTTTCCGCACTTCGAGTCTTGAGCTTATCAGCAACGACCTGTTTTGGAGAATTTCCATTTCGGCACCAACGTGTGCAAGCTCGTCCTGAAATCCTGTGAAGTACATTTCCACCTTCTCTAGAGCCTTGTCAAATGCCTATTGTAAACACAACGCCAGCACTTCTATACCTTGAATGAAGATCTCAATTGTAAAAGCGTTTGTACTTCCGCGTTGTCTTGCTGCGAGGTTTCCATGCCAAGTTCCAATGCAGGCTCGGTTTGTGAACCTAATGGGCTCAGTATTTGAGTAAGCGTATCCAATGGATTGCTCTTGAAGGCTTCGGGCTTTAGGTTGACTGTACTGCCATTGTTTGCGAGAGGAGATGCCCTTCCAGTCGGCCTATTGTCTGCTCGTCGTATTGAGGCTTGAAATGGGTTTATTGAATGCATGTAGTTTCCGTGACACAGCCAAATTGCGTACAGCGTCTATATCAAGCTCTGGTCTCTTAGCTTCTTCGCGGCTATTGCATGACCCGGCTCATCGCTGCTTGGTGGGCGCGTATGGAACCATCAATCAATCAAGTGGAAGATCACGTTGTACGCTTATTATTAAACATGGCCATATAAAGCACTTCCGCCTTCTCACTTCCATTGACTCCAACCATTCTGTGACCTTAAGAAACCAATGTCCTGTCTCTCATCAAGTCATCAAGCAAACCGAGAAGGCATAATAATAGGTGCCATCAAGGACCAAACTGATGATTAGTTTGAGATTCGAGTTAACTCACCATAAATAGCATAGCACGTCCATGCGCTAACGGTTTTCACCCAGAAAGAAAAGTACGTACGTCCCACAGGCACAAACGATCCATTGGCTTCGGGTTCAATATTCAGTGTAATCAGCGTCGCCGTGTACTGAGTTGCGAGGATAAAGATCAAATGGAATATGGTGTAGTCATATTTGGTGGACCAGGTTTCGTCGTCTCGCAACCCACCGTCTTCGTCATCGCTGTCGTCGTCAAGTGCAGATGCTGGTAGAGAACCACTCTCCACAGCTGCTTGCAGAGCGTGAGATCTCATCTGCGCTCTGGTTGGCTCGTCAGTGACAAGCGCAGGCTCTTCGTCGCTGTTTGATGTTAGCTTTATCCTTTGCGTTGCGGCTCTCGTGGTTGTGTAAGCGATAGCCAAAAAAGTGAAAATCGCTCCAAGGACAATACTAGCAGTGCGTGTACCCTTTGAACGGACGAGAGGGTTGCAAGACCGGTCTTCTGGCTCAGCGGCAACTGCTGACATCGTAAGATAAGTGCAGTAAATAGTGACCAGTGCCGCTTGGGCAATCCCAGACGAGGGGTTAAATTCTTGTACTGAAGGGTTGATGGCAATGAATGATATGGCAATCGCAAAAATCAAATTCAATGTAATCACAGTCTGATTCATTGAGCAACCTGAGGCGGCGAAGAAAACATACATCAGAATGGTGAGAGTGAGGGCACCCAGATACATTGAAACGGTGCCGCCGAGCAGAATCGTAGTCCAGAGCGTCGAATTTCCAGTCTCACTGTTTCTAATACATGTCTCAGCCCATGAATGCGCAAAGTCCACCAGTAGTAGTAGCCCAAAAAGCACGAAAAGGACTGATCCGATGATAGAAATATAGTTGCCCCAAACCATGAAGAACTTTTCAGGAAGGAGAAAAGAAATGACAACGAATGCCATCCAAGCAACTATTTTGGGGCCCCAGAATCCATTCTGGATTTTCGATCGGCCATCTCGAGTGGAACGAACTCCAAGGAGAAGCATCGCCAAGCAAAAGTGAAGGAGGGCTAGCGCAAAGTTGATTCGATGAACCGCTATAAATCCATAACACTCCCCGCCAGGACACGTAATTTTCATATAATCCAGTGTCAGATGCTCCAACTTCTTGACCGCCCAGTCCGTCAGCATGATCCATGATATGGATGAGTTAATCATGAATAAGATGGCATATGCGATCCTTGTAGCAATGCTCGACTTGCAAGTCCCGCAACTCTGACAGAGCGCGTTTGTGGCCGCGGCTCCACAGCAGGATGCTAGAAATGGCGCTGCAACAGAGCCGATAGCACCAGCCCCTAGTAAAGGGATGCTCAGTAACGCTCCCATATTTGTGGTGTGGGTCCGTTGGTGTAGTGTTTGTGTATCGTCAAACTCCGCCCACGAACGAAGTATTTCTCCGATGCGTCTGCGCACAGATTAAAACCCTCATGACGCGACTGCCAGTGAATGCCCACAGTCTGGGACTGTTTTTTTGCATTTTGACAAGTGTGGATGGTAAGGTCTCAGCAATCCGGGTGCTAACGCGAAAGTGGCTCAAACTACGTGGTATCAGCCTAGTAATGACATTTGCAAAATCCCACTAACATGGTCCAGTGCACCGCAGCTAGCTTCGAGATGTAACCTATCAGCAACCCAGATCAATGTCGTTATATTATTCGGTAATATCGGCGTATATTTCATGTCTCCTCTCGCCGGGTTTCTTGTCGACTACAAGGGCGTCAAGCCCGGACTCCTATTGTCGTGTATATGCTTGTTTATTGGATACGGTGGTCTGTATCGTGCTTACGTCCTTCCCGAGGGTTGGAGTGCCTTTTGGCTGTGTCTGTGTATGCTCTTAACCGGGATTGGGAGTACTTGTGGGTTTCTTTCCTGCATGAATGCAGCTACGAAGAACTTTCCGCGCAGTGTAAGGCGGTAGCTAATTACTTGCTGATGTATCAGAGAGGTTCTGCGACTGCGGGGCCATTAGCAGCCTTTGGGCTAAGCTCAGCTATATTTTCGACAGTCTCAACGGAATTCTTTGGAGGTGATGCAGAGACTCTTCTTCTTCTCCTCACCTTTGGAACAACAGGATCATGTGTAATAGGACTGTTGTTCATAAGGGTGTTGCCCGAGTGCGAGCTGAGTATCACGAAGGACATTGGCTCACGATCACCCAGCCCTTTTGCGGGCTCCATCGGTTCCTCTCAAAGAAGTATAGGGGAGGTCGATGAGAGATCACCCTCGAACCAGGAGCAAAATGTGGATGGTGAAACTCGCTATGGTTCTTTGAGCTCGTCAAACCGAAAGATAAGTACCGAGACTCTTCCGGATATCCGCGGCGGTCAACTATTCGGCAATGCGATATTCTGGATGTATTTCTTGATTATGACTCTACTGGCAGGGTCGGGTCTTCATTTGATCAACAACGTTGGGCTCTGCGTACGTGCGTGGATGACGCTTTGCTAATATCAGGTACGTGCTCTATGGAGTCAGTACTACCCCAACGTGACAGAGGGTCAGCTGCATCAGGCACAAGGTGTACAAGTCTCTCTGATCAGTATAGCATCGTGTACTTGCAGAATCTTAAGTGGAATAAGCAGTGATGTATTGAAGAGGCGAGGACATTCCAGATCATGGATGCTTGTAATCAGTGCAGTCCTGTTCTTCATCAGTCAATTTACTGGCCATTCACTTTCATCCCCTCATGGGCTGTATCTCGTCAGTCTGCTAACGGGCGCAGGCTATGGAGCACTGTTCGGGCCGAGCCCTACTATTGTCAGCGAAGCGTTTGGAATCCCAGGTATGTCTCAAAATTGGGGGTTCATGACCATATCCGCGGTCGTGGGGAGTTACGTCTTTAATACAATCTTCGGGCGCATCTTTGATGCACACTCGAAACTGTATCCGGATGGCCAGCGGTCATGTAAAGAGGGAGGGAATTGCTTTCGAACTAGCTTTGCCGTAACAGCGGTAGCTTGTTTCGTGGCTATCTTTCTTGGGATTCTCGTGTCCTCAAAGAGATGGAAGTAAACCTTTCTACGTAGAGATTTGTATAAATTAGACGAGGTTGTTCTATACACCCATTAAAGTGATTCCTCGTGGGTTTCATTTTCATCCATCATGTCTGCCACTCTCATCTTCTTTCTCTCGCCACTTTCAGCATTCAATTGGCACTCCATTTCTCGTATCTGGCTAATAAATTGTCGTTCCTTTCTCTGGGAATCTTCCAAACGTAAGCGCAGCTGCACTTCTGATCGCCTTGCATTTGCTTCCGATGTTTCAAGCTCATTGACTCTGGAACGAAATAGATCATTGACTAATTCCAATTCAGCGACGCGAGTCTGCAGGGCTCGACATAATTGTTGTGGCGCCGTAGAATCACCTTGTCCGCCTTCAGCTAATTTGGAGGATGAGTTTGGCAATGTCGAGACTGACATTGACGGCAGACCTGAAAAAACATTCGGAGACCCCGATGGGGATCCATTGGACTCGTTGGCTCCAGTCTGTTCGGAATGTGATCGGCCCATCCCAGCCCGGTTAGCCACCTCATCCAAATGCTCAAAGAGTACACCTGCTTTTTTCTTTGGTTGACCACTACTCTTTACTCTGTTTCTGGACTTGATGACGTCACTTTTCAGGCTTATGGGCCGTGGTCTTCCATGTAGCTTGAGAAAAAGGCCACATGCATTACACAGAACATTACCTGCCAATCAATATCAACGAAGAATTTTAAAACACACCTCCTTCGTCTCTTCTCCAAAGAGGCGTGTGCAGAGCTCTACAGTTGCTGCACTCGGGGGCATTCGTCTGACTTTCGTTTTCCAAAGCCCCATCCCGATTGTCCACTCCATTCACTTCGGGTGACTTTGACAACATCTCAAGCATTCATGACCAGAGTCGTAATATTAGACGTAGCGGTATCTGTTCCCTCCTCACGTAAGACCTGAAAGCTAAATATCAGTGGCGGGGGCGGGCGGGACACAGTTTGGTGGGTCGAAGTGAAGGGTCTGCTTTTTCTTATCTCCTCCTTATCCAGGCTTGGTGGAGTCCGAGAGAGAGCGAATAAACAGACAACGAGAGGATGCGCCAAGAACACGAATTTGTCAGCAAATTGACGCCTTGACTTGGGGATCACGAAGCAAATGAGTCAAATGCGGCAGATAAAAGCACAGCTGCTGTAACAAAGTGACTGATCAGTAGCAAGTCCTTACATCGTATACCGAGCCAAATCCTTCCTGGAAGTCCTGACGGAATGCATGGATAGTAAAGCAGCGAGGTTCCATTGCCCATGCGGAGCCCTTTGCCTTGTGTGCTTCTGTTGACGATCTGTTCTTTGCCACGAGCGTGCACGATTCCATGATTTTCTGACCTCCTGTGGATTGGAGCATTCGCGAACCCAATGTCCGGGTATCAGCGCCTGGATCAGGAGGACAGGGGCGATGGCAATGATCCAGACACATGGAGGCCAGATAGAACTAGCACATGGGCCGCCGGCGCGAGGGGCCGCGCTAGAACCAACTCATCGATAGACATCAAAGCAATCAATGCACGGCTTGAACGATGGGCAGACGAGATCACTAGCAAATTCAATTTTCGAAATAAGAAAGGCCAGGATGACCCTGCTCGTGAAGTTTACCATTCCGTATTCATTTGCCCTCCTGGGTATGAGCCTCAGCAGGCAGAGCAGGAAGATGAGCACGGAATGTCTGCTTTGCAGTTTGACGAGACTGTGGATGGTGTTCGTTATGCTATCTCTCAAGGTATACATCCTCAGATGATTCGCCAAGGATCATCGGGAAGCTACTTTGCGAGAGATAGAGATGGACGAATCGTCGCCGTCTTCAAACCTAAGAATGAGGAACCGTACGGGAAGCTGAATCCCAAGTGGACAAAGTGGCTGCATAGGAACTTGTTTCCCTGCTTTTTTGGGAGGAGTTGTCTGATTCCCAATTTAAGCTATATATCAGAGGCGGCGGCATTTCTTTTGGACAAGCGGCTTCAAACATTTCTTGTGCCATACACGGACATAATTTGGCTGTCAAGTAAATCGTTTCACTATGACTTTTGGGACCGAAGGTCATACTATCGGAAAGGAAAGCCACTTCCCCCAAAGGTCGGTAGTTTTCAAGTTTTTCTGGAAGGGTATCAAGATGCCAATCTATTTCTCAAAGATCACCCGTGGCCAGAAGGTCCTGTCACGCGGTATTCCAAGAACTCGCGCCGCGGTAAGAGATGGGTGAATAGGCTCCTTGAAGCTTCTCCGGTGGATGAAGGATACGAGGACGAGGACCTTGACAGTCAAAGCCATGCAGCAAGAGCTAACGATGTAAATACCCAACCTCAAAAATTTGCGTGGACTGGAAGCTTACAGCAGGCCTTTCGTGAAGAGCTTGAGAAATTAGTCATCCTTGATTACATCATGCGCAACACTGGTATTATACATAAGTTTCCTATATCTAATCTTTTAGATCGTGGCCTGGATAATTGGATGGTCAAAGTTAAATGGGACAAAGAGAAAGCCGACTCTCCAGCTGAGACTCCAAAGGGCTTCAATGTCATGAATGGTGAGCCAGAAGTGAACTCATCGATTCTACACGCGCAGCCCGTATACCAGCACCAACAGCCAATGGTACCGTCACGTCCATCTTCTAGTACACCTGCCAATTTTCAGCTGTCTCTTGGAGCAATCGATAATTCTTTGGCTTTTCCTTGGAAACACCCGGATCAATGGCGTTCATTTCCTTTCGGCTGGCTCTTTCTCCCAGTTGGCCTCATTGGACAGCCATTTTCGGCAAAGACTAGAGATCACTTTCTCCCAATTTTGACATCCACGAAGTGGTGGACAACAACCACAGCCCAACTTCGTGAGTTGTTTTGTCAAGACTCAGACTTTCAAGAGCGCATGTTTGCAAGGCAGATGGCCGTGCTCAAAGGGCAAGCGTGGAATGTGGTCGAGACGCTCAAACAGCAAGATCAGGGTCCTTTGGAGCTGACAAGAAGACCTCGAGTACATGTTTGGTCCGGTACGCTTATCGAAGACTACTTTGCTAACGAAAAGACGAGATGGAAGTGCCAGTTGCGGTGCCCTTGAGCAGTAATGTAGCATCACGTGCTGGAAATCGCGAACCGGATGAAGAGGCTGACATTTCGTCTATGGTCACCTCAGCGCCTGGGGCGAACCAGTTTCCGCGCAGAAGCATTTCGCCAGACAAAAATGCAACACCCCGAAATCCGAGCATACTGAGGAGCGTAAGCTTCCAAGCTGCGACCAATCTCTCGAGAGTACCGGAACATTCATTGCTTGATGATGAAGAGAGTCATGCCGGTGTCCTGCAGGACATCTGGGCTAACCAGGACCATAAAAGAAAATCAGAAATACTCAACGGAGGCAAGCGGAGAAGAGGACTGTCAGTTGGTGCAAGCCGAAGCCCAGATGAGGAACGAGATATCGGGTTTCTCGCAGCAGAAGACACTGATTCGTCTCGGAAGAAGGTAATTATTGAACGCTTGGAGACTGTGCAATCGGAACCCGTTTTTTCGTGGTTCTAGGTAGCCAAATTGCGGTTCTTACTCCAAATTTCCGGACAACCGATTCGACCATTGATAAACGGTATTATGAGTTTGCATGGGCCGCCCCAGATCGAGACCTAATAATTGAGGAAATCTGCTGATTCAAGACAGAAGTTCTCGCCTCCAGTTCTCGTTTCTTCTCGAAAGAATGAGACAGAGCGCGCTCTAGTTCCTGAATCTGGCTCATTTGTACACCCTCCGACTTATCAAGGCCAGGAAGGGATGTGATTAGCAGGTCAATTTGCTGCATTTTGGTGATCATATCCGCACTTAACTCTTTCATTGAACCTTGATTAAGCTTAGCCCAATGTTTTACGTTACCTTCCATCACCGCGTTCTTTTCGTTCTCTTTTTGGACGGAAGAATGCTCTTCAGATGGGACAATGTTCCGTGTCCCTCCATTCACAGACACAGATCCATGCTCATTGTTAATATGATTGATGGCGGAGTAGAACTGAACGGCCAGCATATCCACTGCATTCTGCAATTGAGTCAGCCTGTCTTCCATGTCAGCCAGCGTTGCACGTTCAATATGAAACAAGTGCTTGGGTACGGCTGAAGGACGAAAGTATGGAGCACGTCAGACCAGATGGGAAAAGCAAGTACAAGCTAACAGACTTACAATTAATAGCGTGCTATTTTTGTGTGTTCCTTGTTTCATGTTGCTCTTTGACTTCGCTTGATTTGGTTGCTGGGGAAATTGGTTTTGGCATCAGATGTCTCAATGCAGGCCGGAAGTACCATGACAATGAAGAGAAAGCGGCATTTAAATGCCACAGCAGTAGGTATGGAGGATGCCGAGTGAGTGTAGCTCAAATTTTTAACTAAGACTTAAAGAAATCTAAATGGTTCAAAACCGTTAGCATTGGGCGTGAGCGAGAGTGCTCCAAATGTGGACGCGGCTCAATCACTGGCGGAAAGTGAGCCTGAAGCGAATAAAAATGTGTCTGCTGTAGAGAATGAATCACAAGGCCGACCTTCGCTTCCTGAGCAGACGAGGGGTGATGGCTTTCGCAATTGGTACCATCGACAAGCAGATACGCAAAGTTCTCAAGTAATTAAGCATGGATTTGGCATGAAAGTAGACCAGAATCAGGAATTAGAGTCGTCGAAATCTCCGCCACGGTTACTAAAGAAGGACGTTCTTTCCACTGCGGTTCAGGTTGCTAAGACCCGTGATAATCACCCCTTGGCTGAACCAAAGACAATTGCTGACTATATTCTCGTAGAAAGAACATCTTCCATTGAAAGAATGAGAGAGAAGCTGCCAATTTTGACCGAACAACATTCGATCATTGATGCATTATCCGAAAATGACTGCATCATTGTCTATGGGCCAACTGGTAGCGGCAAAAGTACTCAGATGCCTCAATTTTTGTACGAAGCAGGTTTCTCAGGGACGGACACAGAGCAGAATGGACTCATTGGCATTACCGAGCCTCGTCGAGTTGCTGCGATCTCTATGGCTAAAAGAGTGGCTGAAGAATTAGGAAACGTCCACGGAAAACGCGTTGCTTATCAAGTACGCTTTTCAAGTAGTCTCCAAGACAATACTCGTATCAAGTTTCAAACTGAAGGTATCCTCTTGAATGAGATACGTGAAGACTTTCTATTACGAAAATATGCCGTGATAATTATCGATGAGGCTCATGAACGGTCTGTAAATAGTGATCTCTTGGTGGGCCTTCTCAGCCGGATCTGCCGATTACGACGCGAAAAGCATGGGTCGGATGGAGTGCGTTTACTCAAAGTTATAATAATGTCTGCGACCTTAGATGTGCATCATATTAAAGACAACAAACTCTTATTTAATCCTGCCCCACAAGTTGTTGAACTACAATCTCGCCAATTTGAGGTAAGACTTTCTTTTTCTACTTCGTTAACAGTGCAGGTGAATGACCATTATGCTCGTGTCACACCTTCTGACTATGTCGAAGCAAGCTTCCATACCATCAAAAACATACATTTGAGAATGCCAGCTGGAGGTGAAATGTGGTCTAATCGCTTTCTAATCAGCAGGTATACTTGTGTTTTTGCCAAGTAAAGGGACTGTGCAATCGTTGGCATCACGTCTTCGACAAGAAAGTTGGACGCATGCTGACACAGAACCGTCCCGCGCATCAAAGTATATGAGCTCAGAAGAAGCAGGTGAGGATTCGTGGTCCGAGTCGTCTCTAGATATCGGTATTGGTGATAATGCTAAAGGTAACGTGGGTACGATTTTTTCGTCAACAGCCTTTGGAGATGGAGACTTGGATGTGGAGAACTCCCTTGGAATGCACATCTGTGTGATGCATGCTAACTTATCGGCATCAGAACAGATGCACATTTTGCACTACAAGGAGAAGTGGCCGCGCCTATGTGTTATCGCAACAAACATTGCCGAGGCGTCTTTGACTATTCCATCAATACGATATGTAGTTGATTCTGGTAAAGTCAAACAAAGATACGACGACAATGCGGGGATCCCTTCATATCGTGTGGAATGGACCAGCAAAGCAAGTGCAGTACAAAGAAGTGGACGAGCAGCAAGGCATAGCAGTGGTCACTGCTATAGACTTTATTCCTCTGCCGTTTTTGAGCACTCGTTCCCACAACATGTTGAACCAGAAATTTTAAGAGTCTCTTTGGAAGGTTCGAGTCCCAAAACTTAATCTAACGACAGGCCCGATACTTCAAATGAAGAGTCTACGCATGAAAAAAATCGCTAACTTTCCATTTCCTTCTGCTCCATCGATTGCAAGGATCGATAGCGCATGCGAGGTGAGTAACCAATAAAAAGAATGACTAAAATATTAGATTCTGCGTCAACTTGGAGCGCTTAATGGAGACCTCGATATCACTGAAGTTGGAATTTTCATGAACAAGCTCTCAATCGTACCTCGACTAGCAAAAGCAGTACTTTTAGGCACTGTTAATGAATGTGGCCCTTGGATTATCGCGTTGTGTGCAGCATACTCTCTAGATTCTCCGTTCGCTTGGTCTAATGGAAAGGCCAAGAAGGCACAACCTACTTCATCGAAGGAAGGTTCTGATACTGCAACCGATAAACTGAGTAGGAGGGCTAACGATGCGATCTTACTTCTTGGACATGTTTACGCTTATGAAAAGGCGGTTGATAAGACTGCGTATTGTGCAAAATCTCGATTAAACGAAAAGGTAATGCAAAAATGCCTTCTCTAATCTTAAGATAATGACTGACATACACCGGCTCCGGTCCTACATGACCACCCTAGTTATGAAAGAGATATACGTAAAGCTGGATAGGTCTAAATTTCATCGACCTTCTCGCGCACAGGTATGTTTCAGGTATGGCGAAGATGCTCAAGCAAAGGAAGAGAAGATTCGATGGATTGTTTCATCGTGCTTCGAGCACGAAGATGCGCAAGGCGAAGTAAGCCAGATTGATAAGAAATCTCAATGAAGCACAAGTCTTGACTTCTTCTTCTGCTACGGAGTATGACATTCACGAGCAGCTTGGTGTTTAGTACGTGGCCTTATCGTGTGCCCCACCTGAGCCTGGCGTTTGACACAAGTTCAATATAAGGGCAGGCAAGGCTGGGCGTGACGGTGTGCCCATCACGTCGAAAACCCCAAGAAGCCGGAAAGTATGTGCCGTATGTGGAGTTCTTGGACGTAATTAAGCATGTGTCCAAGGACTCCAAACAGGTAGTTAAATCCACAGCGCCATAGTACCACTTACCCGCTTTCGCCGCTCTAAGATTGGGTCATGAAATCCAAATTTTTGATCACGTGTTTCGATTCGCCCGCCTTACCGGCCAATACCTGCCATCTAGTTTGCAGCGACATCTAATTCATGAGTCTAACACTAACGATCCGGCCTTTGGCATTACTGGGTATCTCAGACTATTTCACACGAGCAAAGCTGTCGGCTCAGAAAGAAGCCTACGGGGCATTGCTGGGGAGGATCGAAGGCCGTGAATTGATCATCGAAAATGCATTTGAGCTTAAAGTTGATTTCAATGAGATGCGGTTTGATCCCGCATTCTGCGAAGCAAAGCTGGAGCAATGTATGGTGGCGTTGGACGTGTTGGCTAATTTTCAGTCAAGACAGTATTCCCTAATTACGAACTCTTGGGATGGTTTGGGCAACGAGAGGGTAAGCAGCCGGCATCAAAGCACGTCTCGTTGAATTTGTCGCTTTTACCTTTTACGGAATCACCATATCTACTTCTTCTCGACCCCCAAATTGTCAATGCCTCCGAAGTCGTCTTGGATTTCTACGAAACCACCATTAGGAAGGAGGGCGAATATGAGCTCGTTCCCTTGCCAGACTACAGAATTGAAATGGTTGAAGATGAAAGAATTGCTATTGAAAGCACTAACCGAGAATCTGAAGGTGGAGAGTCGGACTTGATTGCGCATCTCACAACGCAACTCAATGCTGTGGTCCAATTAAGAGGCAGCCTCACTACCATGATTGATCAGCTAGAAAATGGCGGCCAACAGTCTCGGCAGTTATTGCGACAAGCAAGTGTGATTGCTTGTCGTTTGCCATTGGCCACCAGTGGAGAATTTAACACCGAGTACTCTAGTACTGTTTCTGAAGTGCTCGCTTCTGGTTTGCTAGGAACCGTCTTGAAGGGAAGCATGGAATTACAAGCCGCCAATACAAAGTTATCGATGATCCATCATAATAGACTCGGACAGATGCCTGGTGACGTCTTCAGTAGACGGAGACTTAGGCACTACGAAAGCAAGCCCTAAAGTTCGAAAGCCAGACTTTATGCAATAGGTGCTTGTGTCTGATAGCTCGCTCTTTCACACTCTTTCGATCCAATAGGCGAAGACGTCAAGCTCCGTCTTAGTCACGTCAAAACATATCCACCATTCTAAGGGTAACGCGATGAAGCTCTTCCCACAAGTATGAGAAATTGCCCCAGCTGCCAGAACGTTCTGGCTCTGCAGAACATACAAGGGCGTCCTGAGAGCATCATTGAGGGTGTTCCAACCTGTCTGTGCTATTCTCAACAAACCGAGTGTCGTCAAATAGTCCATTGCTATTATATGAGGCGAGATTGCATAACGGTGGAAGTTGGTCTGCCCTAAGATCTCACTTTCGACTTCGAGCGAACTGCGCACGAATTCTATTGTCTTACTGTCGGCGAGATGTCGCGACACCGTCAAGACGTCGCTCCAATCGACGTGCTCCGAGCCTGTCTGTTTGCTCGCAACTAGGAGGCACCCAGCAATTAATTCCACCTGCTCAAGTTTTGGAGGTGCATGGGCAGATATCACATTGTAGCGTTGCAAGCAGCATACAGCCGACACAACTGTAGACTGTGGTAGTTTAAGAAGAATCCCTGCTTCCTGTATCCCTTTGCTGCCACTGGCTATGATGGGCACCAGGGACTCGATCTCACGAAAATCCAAACCCCGTCCATATCCTTGTGCGATAGCGTGTGCCATCAAGAGCCCACCCCGTAAAGCCCCGGATGGCCACCAACAAACCCCAACATGCCGCGTATTTTCTGCGGACAAAGGTCAATGCGCTGGAACGAGCAGGCCGCAAGGATCCAATCGTTCGATTCGATGCACAGACCAATCTCCCCAGCTTCCGCACCACACAGTTCCGCGACATCAACAGGACGCATAGCGAATTTGTGAAGCTAGCGGAACATCTGAGCTCCGCAGTACCAGAGACCTATGTTCCGGCAGTGCCAGTTGCAACTACGTCTGCAGGAGCTGGTACAGAGGAAGATGACATGCGAATGAAGACGATGATGCAAACATGGCTCGACAGGGTCTGCGAAGATCTACTGCTCATACGCGACGAGGAGGTCATGTTCTTCATCGAAAGCGACTTTGGATATTCACCTGTCGTGCAAAAGAAGCAGCCAGCCACAGGTTTGCGACGGAAAGCATTGAAGATGCAGGCTCCACCTCCAGACGAATCCCACGAGCTTGCTGAAGCCCGCCCCTGTGTCAAGAGCTTCTACATTGCAACCCTGGATGCAGCAAGCAAGTTGGACAAGGAAGTCAAATCTAGGAAAGGCCTCGGCCTTTCCGAAAGCGAACTTGGAATAAAGCTTGGAACCATGACCAACGTGGAAACTCATAGCGGGCTGCACAATGCTTTCAAGAAGCTAGGGAAAACTATTCAGAATGCAGGCGATCTTCACTCAACTCAGGCGACTTCGGAAGCAGCCTCATTGGGGGACCAATTGAGTTACCATGCCTCTGATGCGTTCATTGTGAAGGAAACATTAACCAATCGACAAATCCTCATGAAAGATCTGATTGCCGCAGAAAAGAATACACGGTCAAAAAGGTCGACAGCAGATAGGATGAAAGGTGCAAGCAATTTGAAAGAGGACAAGGTGAATGAAGCCCTAACCTCACACGAAGAAGCCAGGAACCATGAGCAGTATCTGGATTCAAAAGTATCGAGGGTGACTGGGAATCTTCTGTTGCAGCAAAGGAAGTGGGTGAAATCGACCACCAACGATCTGCGACAAGCCATCCGCGACTATGCCATCCGCCAAATCGAATCAGAACGCCGTTTGCTGGGAACCCTGGAAACTGTAAGGCCAGACATCCGCTCTATCGATCCTAGTGGTGGCCTTTCCCGACTAGGAAGAGATGCCTCCGTAATTCAAAAGTCAAAGGCGGGCTTGATCAGCCAGACGGCTCATGGAGACGCGTGGAGCGGAGTGCCAAGGAACTCGTCGTCTGTGGTGCCGGTGGTTGAGGAACATAGCAACGAGCCGACCGCGCAACACGAAAGGGAACCCAGCGATGACTTTGATGCAAAGGGTGCTGCTGATCGTCTTGCCACTTCGACGTTTTAACGAGCATAATAGGCGCTTGGCGACATCTTCTGGAATTGGAGACAGAGCTGGGGGATGTTTTAAGAAGAGCATTTCGCTCTAGGTAGGAGAAGTCGTGTATATACATGTCCGCTGATCCTCACGATCGCCTCACAATGCTTGCATGCTCACATCACACTGCAGCAGCCATTACCACCTCCGCCTCCTGATGAGGGGGCATAAGGGTCATCCCTCCGGTCTATACTGCCCCAGACAGACGGCAACATGAAGTCCTTTGTCGTCTTGCAATACGAAATCAGACCCCCGCCAGCTTCACTGACAAGGGAGCGAGGGCGCTCCAGATCCTCCGTCAATCGAGCATTCAGTTCATCCAGTCGCCGCAGCTTCAACTCTGCCATCGAATGCTTCTTCTCTCTTCCATCGCGCGGATTCGGCGGCATGTCCGGTGGCGTTGTGTGGAGTTGCCGATCTATAGCCGCACACCAAGCCATCCTCCATGTCCATCAAAGTAGGCGACCCGATTCCCACAGACACGAAGCTGGTGTATGTGCCCTACACACCGGCAAGCGCTGACATCAATGCCTGTGGGATTCCCCTCCCAGTGAACATTGCACAGGAATGGGCCAACCAACTAGTCGTCGTCGTTTCTGTACCCGGCGCCTTCACCCCGACGTGTGCCACCTACCACATTCCGCCCTTCTTACAGCTCTACGAGGACTTCAAAGGCAAGGGCGTCGACACTTTGGCGGTCATTGCAGCAAATGATCCGTTTGTAATGAGTGCATGGGGAAAGGCGAGCAATGCTCAAGACAAGATTCTCTTCATGTCGGATCCGAATGCCCAGTTCTCCAAATCGATTGGCTGGTCCCTCGATCTGACGGAAAAGGGCCTGGGTGTGCGCACGGGGCGGTACGCAATTGTCTACGATCATGGCAAAGTATCTTATGCAGAGATAGAGAGCAACCCATCCGCTCACCCAACGGTCAGCAGCGCCAAAACTGTCTTGAGCAAACTGTAGACGGCTTGAGCTTATTGTACATGTAGTTTTAAGTCCGCCCTCCTTTTCATCGTCTCAGTCAAAAGGCTGTAGGAAGGCTTCCGCCACAAAGCGGGCACGCGCATTGAGGAAGAGCTTCATTTCCGAGATCTCCTTGTCCACGTCCTCCATAAACTGTATGATGAAATCGACAAGCTTGTGCTTTAGCATTTGCTCCGTGTGGAAGTTGGTAATGAGGAATGAAATGTCATATCCCTATAAATTAGACACGCCATTACCCATCCTCGTCACCTGTATCGCTTTGCGCCGAAGTATGAAGAACGACTCTGCTCTTCCCGTGAGGAATCTGGTGAATTTGTGAACGAGGATATGTTCAATTTCATCCGCCTGTTTTATCTTGATGCTGAATCTGACCGAGTTGACGCTCGGCTCTATGAATACATGCTCGTTCTCATTCCTGCTGATGTGGAGTGGGTTCAAGAGGACCTCGGGTGATGTTCCCGTCTCAATCTCTGGCTTATTGTGCCGCTCCACAATTTGACTGGCAAAGTTTTCGAGACACAAGGCGGCTGTTAGGGAGGCTCGCACACATGTCAAGTAGGGTCGTAAGGTTGTCGACTGTTTGTTAGTTTTGTGTTGATTGGTCTTCATACCATGACTGGACTTGAGTGTGTCTGGTTGATGCTCTGCCCAGTGGGTCCTAAACCAAGCCCCACGAACTACGCGATGAATATAGTATCACAAGGTTTATGCATATACAATTATGGAAGAGGATGGCATTGCGGTTGAGTGCATTAACTCGTAGGTGAACACGTAAGAGCATCACAGGCGCCATCAGGTTAAAATTGCCTCATAGTAAACTACATTGCTGGCGTAGTCTCCTCAGCTTCTTTGGAATCTCAAAGCATATTGTCAAGGTCCAGCATCTCGACAAGTTTAAGAATTAGGTCGTCTACGTCTCTGTTTCTCCTGAAACCAGACATCATCCACCGACGAAGTGTTTTCTGGACTAGTTTCAATTCTTCCTGATGCGGAGGACGGCATGTAGGATTTGCTTCGCTCCATCGAAACAGGCTTCCATTCTCCTCAGGCTTGCGTGTGAAGTGCCACAAAATCAATTGGAAGAAAGGTAGCCAAGTCATGCCATAGTTTGCACCAGTTATTGTCTCCACCAGACGGAAGAATTCGTCGTCTGAGACCTTGTCACGTAGATCACGCAGGCCATGTTCCGCTTTTTCATACTGCAGTGATAGAAAAGAGAACATTGTGTCGAGACAATACACATTGCAGAAGTTGTGGTTTAAGGAAAGGGTTTCTCCGACGTTCTGGACATAATGCAGCCAACCGCAGGGGACGAATAAGATATCGCCCGAATTTTGCAATACATTGATCACCCGCTCTCGAATCGCATCCGCCTGTATGAGAGATTCAGCCTCCGATTGATCTACAAAATCTCCTTTCGTATCATAAAGCATATGTGATATGTCAGGAGGAATCAATGTCCATGCCTTCCGCCCACACAGGTTCACGGACCATGAATTTGATGCGTAGACATCATGGTGCAAGGACGTTCGTGTACCGTCAGCACCTAAGTAAAGAAAACGAAAGTCATCATCCGTCTTTGCACAAGCAAAAGAATTGAGCCAATCGTCTTTGAAGAGGTTGGGCGTGGCATACTTGTCGCCTTGCAGAAGAGCCGACTTTTGCCAATGGAAGTCTTTCAGATAGATGCTTTCCCCACCTGCCCATTTTGCAGCGAATTGAGAAAACGTGATTTCCTCCCGCTGACCGTCCTGCTCGACGGGGACCACCTCTGGGCCAAATACCTTTTCGAGGGCATCGATATTTGGCCGGCCATCCAGCACGTATTCATGAGTACACGGCCAACCAAAAGTCTGAAATTTGATGAGTAGAGGCACCAGAGATCGAAAGAAAGGTAGAACATCGTCATAGGTTGGATTTACAAGTTCTTCCAGTTTCATTCGACTGAAGGTTGTTTGGGAGATTATGCGGAGACGCTACACTTTCTAGACCCCCGAGGGGCAAAACAACTCCACCAAGTGGCAATTTGCTGATGCTCTCTGTCTCTGAAAGTCCATCCAAATCCTGGCAGGCGGCCTCTGAATTGTCATCTAGTCGCTCCTCGCGGATTCACGCCGATTGGTCTCGTATCACGTGCTTTGCAACCTGCACCAAAAAGTGGCACCTGACTAGAGGACAATATTTATGCAGCAAGCCTTCCTGCAATGTATGGCGCCAAGAAGACCTCGAGCCCTGATCCTGGATTCCTGCATCATCCCCAGCCTCAGCATATAATTCCTCAGGTTGCGATGAGATCACCTCCGCCAGCCACCGATGGGTACCCGACCGCGTCATCCCATCCCTCGTACGGCAATTTCTTCAACGTGAATGACTCCACCGCTCAGATGGGTATTCAAGTTGGCAGAAGCGCTGTCATGGCAGGCCAGGAATACTTGGATGCCAATATATCTCGCTATGTCAGCGTGCAGAGGTTGCGACACTACTTCAACGTGTCGAATTCATATGTCATCAGTAAGATCTTTCTCATCCTCTTTCCCTGGCGACACAAGCCTTGGAGCAGGCAGATCCGCAGATCAGAAATTAATGGACAAATGGAAGGCTACATGCCTCCGCGCGACGATACAAACTCTCCGGACATGTACATACCTGTGATGGCAACAGTCACGTACATCTTGCTGTCTGGCGTTCTGGCCGGACTAGCTGGTAAATTCTCCCCAGAGATGCTAGGGGTTGTGGGCAGCAAGGCATTCCTTGTCATACTGTTGGAATTTTGCTTTCTTAGACTCGGTACGTATCTACTTACTATCAGCAACGAAAGCCAATTTCTGGATCTTTTTGCATACAGTGGGTACAAGTTTATTGGCATCATCATTGCTCAGCTTGCAGAAGGGCTGGGCAGCCTTTTCTACTGGCCCATATTTCTGTATTGCTTTGCTGCGAACGCTTTCTTTCTTATGCGTTCGCTAAAGTATGTGGTACTCCCAGAGACGAGTGGCAACAATGCGATAGCGGCAACAGTTACTTCCCGCCAGCGCACCAGAAGAATACAGTTTCTGTTTATATATTCGGTTATAGTACAGCTACTATTCATGTTTGGTCTACAGTATTGACAAACATACCCGTACTTAATTCATGAGCATCTTGACCGCCCACGAGATTGAAAGGACTTTCAAGTCGGTGTATGTCTGGCCTGTTCCAATGAACAAAACCGGGATCTTCGTCGCGTAAACCATGGATACCAGAGTCCCAATCATGTCTCCCACGGCATCCACCTTGGAGATAATGAACCCATCAAGTCCGCGTTCGCTACCAAATGCCGTATTGAAGCTTCGAGCTTGTTGCACAGAGTCAGTACCCACTAAGGCCTCCCCAACCATCAATATCTTGTCGGGATTCGCTAGCTTTGCAAATTTCTCCAACGAAGACATAAGTCGTTGATCGCTATGCCGTCGGCCAGCTGTGTCAATGAGAACAACATCAAACCCGTTGTTGCTAGCATGGATGATTGCATCCCTTGCCGTCACCGCCGCGTCCTTGCCATAGCCCTTTTCATAAAGTTCAATATCGCCATAACCTTCCCGACGACTGAGCTCCTTTAAAGTGCGCGCATGAATTTTGAGCTGCTCAACAGCGCCGGAACGGAAAGTATCGCATGCCGCAATAAGGATCTTCATTCGATTTTGTAATAACCAGAATGCAATTTTGGACAGGCTTGTTGATTTGCCAACTCCGTTGACTCCCACTACGGAGATCACGTAAGGTCTTTCTCGTGCTGAAGCGACACCAATATCTCGCAATATATCATTCGATGACTTGGCGGTGAGAATCCGCCGGAGCGTATCCTCCATAGCTGTCTTGATCACATTTTGTATTGATTGAAAAGAACCGCTTTTGTGACCATCTAATGATGATTTCACGCTATTGCAAATGTGACCTGCAACTTCTGGTGCCACGTTTTTCTTCAACAAGTGCTCATGCATAGCGGCCAAAGGCGCTTCAAGATCGCGTAAAGAAAGCGTCTTACTCCCGACCAGATTGCGAAAAAAGTTGACGGCTCCGTGAGTTTTTGAATTTGCAGAAACAGAGCTGTCCTGGAGTATATGGTTAATGTCATCGTCTAGAGCTGCAAGTGAAATTTCCCCGCCCATTCCTTTTCTTGCTTTATGGTCACCAAGACTATCGCTTATAATCTTCTCAGTGTCGGTCGGCGTCGTATCCAAATTCTCACCAGAGTAATCGAGAGACTCTTTTTGAACATCATTTGAAAAGCCATCGTCATTCCATTTTCTAAGCTCTTTCGAGCGAGATTTCTTGACATCGGTAATGGGCTCCTCGATGCTTCTGCTACGTTGAGCAGCACGTCCATTGGCGCCTTTACGAACAAGCCGTTGCCTTGCTCCCGAGGGGCCTTTTGATGCCGAACTTGATATTGGAGAAGAACGGCTATTCGTGCCAGGTATGACGGTTACCGTCTCTTTTTCTGTAAAATTATCTGGTAAGGCAGTGGTAGCATTTTGTCCATGAGTATTAGCTTTCACCAGCGGTAGTTGCTTTGGGAAAGGTTCGGGTGATCGAATTCCTGATCTGTCATTTGTTCTACTTTCTAACTCTTGAAACTTTTTGTCAAAATACTTGTCAAAGTCCGAGAAGTCATCCGTGTAGTCTTTTTGTTTCACTTGCTCCTTGTACTTTGCACAAAACAGCGTTCTTACGATCGCAAGTAAGTCTTCCACAAACGTCAAATTTCTGATGGTTTGGTAAGCTGCGACAAAGACAAGACCAAGGTCATTAGCTAGGATCCATCTGAATGTCTGTTGCCCTCTTTGAACAGACTTTGAGTCTGCTTCTTCAGTGAAAACGTCAGATATAAATCCATTTAGCAATAGATGCGAGGCATTTTCAAATGACCTGTGCCATAAGATGATGCCACCAGTCGTGAAAATAGAGAAGAATTGCAGCATCTATTCATTCGTTGCTACCCAGAAAAGTGTAACGACATTCCCGTTCGGATTGGTCGTCGTGACAACAGTCCCGCCACTTCCAGCAGATCCGCCGCCATACGACCCCGCCCGGCGAGCGCCATTAGCACGGACGATGCCGCCGATCGGGAAAGTGGTAGTGTTTGTGGTAAGCGGAGCTACTTGAGGGTACTGTACAGTCGGTCCAGCGTTCGTGGTAGAGGAGGCTGGCCTGGGAAGCCAGGAAACCCGGGAAATTTCTGGCTGTTGCGTCCGGCCACAATCGGTTGGCCTGCACTGTTGGTCCCGATATTCAATGTCCCTGCGTCCACTGCGCTACGATAGGGGTGTTGACGTTGTCGATGGCAGGATCATCGAACCCAGTCCCCAGATCTATAGCGACAACGGCACCATTCTCCATAACAATACCACCCGAACCCGGCACGGGAAAAACGTTGTAGCACTTGAAAACAACATTACTTTACACTTGGATGCGAGAGTTGAACGACTTTTCCTCAGATGCCTCCTGGGTTGGAGTACAGGACGACAACTTTGCTGCAAGATTGTTGCCTCCTGTCGCTGGCACCACGACGTTGTTCTGTGGACGATCTCCGGTGGGCACCACAAGGTTGCTTCGATGATTACGAACTGAAATGTTAGCAAAATCAATACCCAACGCTTGATTTTGAGATGCATTGCAGAAGATTCCTCTGGTTGAGCTGTTCATTGGATGCGTATCGTAGCATGAAAAGATGACTTTCATAAAGGCAGACTCCCAAAGGTTGTTTCCTTGCTCCGTTCATTGAAATTGAGTTAGACTACATGTAGATTGTCCTGCCAATTGGGGCGAAGACGCACCGCCTGCTTGCAAAATGGTAAGAACCAGCAGTGCTCGAATCCTAGCAGCTCAGTCAGTACGTTTAAAGGAATCAATCGTAACCTCTAGAGACAGGGAAAGGTTCACCGGCGATTAATTTAAAAGATCTAGATTACTCCGTCATCTGACACAGGTCCGGACGCCTATTGCGGGGACTAAGCAGTGAGTTCTGTCATCTCCTTTCACGGCAATGAGGAAGTATATGCGTAATTTGCCCCGGTTCGTCCTCATTTCAGATCATCCCGATTTCGGAGGTAAGATCGCGTGGCGTGGCCCGTGCACGTAAGTTGGGCTACATGGAGGCGTATTTTCCTATTTAGGATGCAAATTAAAAGGCTATTTCCCAACAATAATAAATAAATAATGTCCTTCTGTTTAGGGGACAGCGACAAGCGCCACAGGGCCACAAGCCACAGGGCCACAAGCCACAGGGCCACAAGTCACAGGCCCGCAGTTGTTACCACCCCACTTGCCTCGGCGATGTCCACACAGCATTATTGTCACAATGACAGGTCAAAGCTTAAGCGATATTGTCATGTAGTCGAGGGTAATATGTCCGTTGGGCCCCATATAGGGCCTTGTCAAACCAGCCCCCGTTTACATGAATAGCGACTCAACAGCTACCCACCCCCCATCCCCCTTTCCCCCCACACCTAAATAGCGCACTCGGAAAATCGTAATTTTGATGAAATAGTATATGGTGAACGAGTTTGCAAAAGGAGGAAAACTCAGATCAAAAAGGTGACAAAGCCTGTGTGGACGATCCCACCAGGATTGATTGATTTATACAGCCACGAGTTTGCGGCGGAAAGGCGCTCGTCCATGCTATGAATAATTCCGTGCCAAGAGTAATGAAAACATCCATACCGCCTCAGCCACAAAGCAAAATTTTGGAGTCGCATTCTGAATCTTCCCGAGTTCTTCAGTGGCTTGAAAATAAATGACTATTCTCCGCTGCCCGAGCTGCTACCACATTTGCTGGAATCGGGGTTGTATGCTCTCAAGTCGCAATCAATACAATGAATAATATTTATATTCCATTGGTATGGATATGGCAGGCTTATTCGCCCAAAATCCTTTCGTATTCGCGTGTTCGGAATGCTCTATAACAATCAGATTTTAGGGGTCATATGCCGGGCCCGATTCTCTCTATTGTAATGCAGTGGCAGTTTCTCAGCAGTCCAAGCACCTTCATCACTGTGCTAAGCGTATATTTTGTCTTTCTCAAACCTGGTCGGCATTATGGTTTGTGATTATTGGGTTATACGTTCGAACAGAATACAACTAAGTGCCTTATTTCCCCCGAGGATAATAACATCAAACAAGATGATGCTAAAGTACTGACCAAAGACGTGGTCGCCTGGCTTTCTTACAAATCTGGAATAGTCAGGCTGGTGTGAGACCTTAGGCAATGCCTCCCAATGACTGACGACACACCGGACACAATACCCTAGCCCAATTAGGATGAAATGTTCAAAATATTAGACTCGGAGAGCATATGGCCTCCAACATGAGCTGTATCAACCGCCCAAGTCAAAGTAATCAGACTTACTGTGTCGAAGAAGAGAAGGCGACTGCGAGTCTTCTCGAAGCGACAATTCAAAACTGGTAGGGAATTGATGTACACAATCCA
>JAABUO010001753.1_pt1 | contig 27577 bp, 25 predicted proteins | sample 5559291 | NCBI WGS metagenome assembly JAABUO01 (sample SAMN10711878, study PRJNA513372) | rock metagenome | isolation source: Antarctica rocks | place: Antarctica: Victoria Land, Finger Mt sud | reverse complement strand
GTGGGATCGTTGGCGTTGTCGGGGTAAACGTTGCTGCCGAACGACTCGTTCAGGACGTCGACCTTGGCCGTCTCGACGGCGTACTGGATGGCCTGGACGACGGCCGAATTCGTCGTCTGGTAGGTCGAGCCGAAGATCTTGAGGCCGACCAGCGACGCGCCCGGCGACATGCCGAGGATGCGGATGCGGCAGTGGGTCGACGGCGAGTTGTAGGCAGGGTTGATGAAGACGCCGGCGCCCTCGGGGTTCGTCGTCGTCACCGGCTTGCTGATGTCGTAGACGAAGCGGCCCTGCGCCGCGATCGACGACGCGTCACCGAAGGCCTCGCCCGCCGCGCTCGGCGCGCTCGGTCCGTCGCCACTGAAGTCCTGGTAGTCGACGAAGACGTGCGAGCCGTCCGGTCGGATGAAGTCGGGGTTGTTGATGTCGATGCCGTCGGCGATGTAGCCGACCTTCACCCCCGTGCCCGTCACGATGCTCTGGGCCGAGAGTTTGGTCGTATCAGTGAAGGCGGTGTTGGTGAGTTGCAGCGCCTCGGGCTCCAGCGACACCCCGTTCGTGCATGACGGCGAGGGGATCGCCGGGCCGGCCGCGGCGCTGGGCGCCAGCGCGCCGGCGCCTTGCGGGCGGGAGGACGGACGGGGGGCGTAGATGACCCGGTCGGGCACGACGGCCCGCACCCCTGGGTCGGATTTGAGATGGGCGGCCTCGGCCGACGACACAGTCGCGGCGACGGCGTTGATGAGGCTGTATGGGCGCACACGCGGGGCATGCACCTGCGCGAGTTCGCCCAGAACCGATTGCTGGTCAGAGGCGATGGCGGCCGCGCGCATGCTCCGCATCGCGCCCTTCGCGGGCAGGTTGGAGTGTTGATTGCGCAGAATAACGATGACATGCTGGTCCGCATTTTGGGCGAGGCGCCGCACCTCCGAGGCCGAGAGGCCCACGCCCTGTTGCGCGTGCGCGGACGTTGGAGATGTCGGGGACGGCGTGTCGCCGGTCGCGGCGTGGATAGGGGTCGAGACCGCCCCGACCGCCAGGGAGGAGACGACGCTCGCTGAGAGGAGCGTCCGCCAGGCTATGGATCGTCGCAAGATAAGCTCCTGTATCTACTATGGTGAAGGATCGATGGGCTGTCTGGCGCGTGCGATAGTCTACGGGGTAGGGCGGTGGGCGTCCGCACATCTACAGACCGGCTGCCGTCGTCGCTCCCCTCCTTAGGACTCGTGTGCTCACTCGGAGCGTATTCATGTGCTCACTTGGAGCGCCTGCATGGGGACGCAGGGCCGCATGGGTATGGGATGATAGTACTATAGTCCTGGCCGGACTGGCAAGAATGGGCTAGCGCGCGGCCCCCCCGCATACGTTCGCGCGACCGCTTCCCCTGTATCTGTTGCATGGTCTCTTGGCCGCCCCGGACACGACGCCCCCCACTCGTTCCCGCGTGGGGGGCGTCCGCCATAGGGGACGTTATCGACGAGGGAGACGAGCCACCGATCCGCGTCGTGGCACGTCGGCGCGTGGTACCATGCAGGGATAATCCCGAACGATACTTTTTGCATGGAGTGAGACGACAGGGCGATGGCTAAGGCGGCGAAAAAGGCGAGCGAGGCGAAGGACAGCGGCGGGACGCTGGTGGTCAACCGCCGCGCGGCCTACGACTACTTCATCGAGGACCGCCTCGAGGCGGGGATGTCGCTGACGGGGACCGAGATCAAGTCGCTGCGCGGCGGCCACGCCAACATACGCGAAGCCTACGCGCGCATCGAGGGCGGCGAGGCGTGGCTCTGGAACGCCCATATCTCCCCCTACGAGGGCGGGAATCGCCTCAACCACGAGCCGATGCGGCGGCGCAAGCTCCTGCTGCACCGCCGCCAAATCGCCCAACTCGCCGGGATCGCCAAACGTCCCGGCTACACGCTCGTGCCGCTGCGCATCTACCTCAAGCACAACCGCGCCAAACTCGAGATCGGGGTGGCGCGCGGTAAAAAGAGTTATGACAAGCGGGACGCCATCGCCGAGCGCGACGCCCGCCGCGACGTCGAGCGCGCCCTGGCCGACCGCCGACGGGATTAGCGGGCGCCGCGGGTCTGCGGCGCTCGGCAGGGCCATTCTATTGTCGACGTCACTGTGTAGGGGCGGCAATGGCCCGCTATGTGTGCTATACTTAGGATGTCACATCGACATGGGGATGTTAGGCTTCGACAGGGGTATGTGACAGGATATTGCAGGCCGAGGCGCCACCGCCCTCGTTAATCAGGTGGCAAAGCCATAACTGGCACCAACAACTACGCTCTCGCCGCTTAATTAAGTGACGAGCGTCCGGCCGGCCTCATCCCGATGGGCTGGATCCCGGGCGTCAATTAGTCGGGATGCCGCGGGCCAGACACCTATAAGGCCTGCTTAAGACTATAGGATCCGGGGCCGATGTACTCCGCCGGTAGAGGATGTCGGTCCGACATAAAGTGCCGGACATGCCTGTAGATGTATCCCGTTTAGTGCTCTTGGACGGGGCGTTCGATTCGCCCCCATCTCCACCACGGCGGCGCCATAAGCGGCGCCGCCCTTTTTTGTATCCACTCGGAACTGGGAGGCCTCCGTGACGTTGACGCCGCGCGAACGCGACATCCTGGCCGTGGCGCTCTCGCTCAACGCGGTCTTCATGATCCTCGTCTTGCCCGGAGTCGTGCCAATCTATTACGACCACGATCTGCGCGGCCTCGTCTTCACGACGCTGGCCTGGGGGCTGCCGCTCGGCGCTATCGGCGTGTGGTGGAACCACAGGGTCGCGGCCTGGATAGAACGCAAGGAAAGCACGAGCAGGGGCCCGTCGCGCCGGCGGTAGTGAGCACCTCTTTAAGTACGGCGCTTTAGTGCGTGCTGCTCTAGTACGGGCCGCTTTAGTGCGCCGCTCCCACGAGTTCGGCGAGCGAGCGCACGCCCTCGCGATCCATCCAGGCCGCGAGTTCGTCGATGAGATTGACCATCGTGCCGGGCCGCGCGAACGTCGCCGTCCCCACCTGCACGCACGAGGCGCCGGCCATCAGGAACTCGAGCACGTCCTCCAGCGTCATGACGCCGCCCACCCCGACGAGCGGGAGGTCGACCGTCGCGGCGACCTGGTAGACCATGCGCACGGCCAGCGGCTTGACGGCCGGGCCGGACAGGCCGCCCGTGACGTTGCCGAGGCGCGGGCGGCGGGCGCGCACGTCGATCGACATTCCCAGGACGGTATTGATGAGGCTCAGCGCGTCGGCCCCGGCCTCGGCCACGGCCAGCGCGACGGGGCGGATGTCGGTGACGTTGGGCGAGAGCTTGACGATGAGCGGGAGCGTCGTCGCGTCGCGCACCGCGCGCGTCACCCCCCCCGCCATGGCCGGGTCACACCCGAAGATCATGCCGCCGGCCGCGACGTTCGGGCACGAGATGTTGAGTTCGATCCCGGCCACGCCGGGCACGCCGTCGAGCGTGGCAGCAGTGTCGACGTACTCGTCGATCGTCTCGCCCGCCACGTTGACGACGACCGGCGTTTGCCAGCGCGCCCACAGCGGAGCCTTGTCGCGCACGACGTTGCGCACCCCGGGGTTTTGCAGCCCCACCGCGTTGAGCATGCCGCCAGGGGTCTCGGCCAGGCGCGGCGGCGGCGCGCCCCGCTTCGGACGCAGCGTCGTCCCTTTCGAGAAGATAGCGCCGAGGCGCTGGATGTCGACGATGCGCGCGTACTCGGAGCCATACCCGAAGGTCCCGGAGGCGGCGGCGATGGGGTTGCGCAACACGAGACCGCTGGGATTGTGCGGAGCTATATTGACGTGGAGATCGGGCATACCCTTATAGTAGCAGGCGCGTCCGCGCGTCTGTTCGAGCCCTCGGATACACTTACTATGAGTACAAGAAGTACAAGCTAAACCCCGAGGAGGACGAGTGGTGATGGCACAGGCCGACATCGACACGGTGTATCTCGATCACGCGGCGACGACGCCGACCGATCCGCGCGTGGTCGAGGCCATGCTGCCGTACTTCTCGGGTCACTTCGGCAACCCGTCGAGCGTCTATGGGTTGGGGCGCACGGCGCGCGCGGCGATCGACCGCGCGCGCGAGGACATGGCGGACGCCCTGGGAGCCCGACCGACCGAGATCGTGTTCACCAGCGGCGGCACGGAGAGCGACAACGCGGCCATCCGGGGCGTGGTCATGGCTCGCCAGCCCGAGGGCGCTCACATCATCACGGCCGCGACCGAGCACCACGCCGTGCTGCACGCCTGCGGATGGCTGGAGCGCCTGGGCTTCGAAACGACCGTGCTGCCCGTCGACCGCGGCGGGCGCGTCGACCCGGACGCCGTGGAGGCCGCGATCCGCCCCACGACGACGCTCATCACGTTGATGTACGCCAACAACGAGATCGGCTCGATCCACCCGTTGGCCGAGATCGGGCGCGTGGCCCGGCGCCGCAACGTCACGTTCCACACCGACGCGGTGCAAGCGGGCGGCGCGGCGCCGATCGACGTCGACGCGCTGGGCGTGGACCTGTTGAGCCTCTCGGCCCACAAGTTCTACGGACCCAAGGGGGTCGGCGCGCTCTACGTGCGACGCGGCGCCGCCTGGCTGCCGCAACAGCCCGGCGGGGGACAGGAGCGCGGCCGGCGCTCGGGCACGGAGAACACGGCGGGGATCGTCGGGCTCGCCGCGGCGCTGCGCCTGGCGGTCGACGCGCTTGAGAGCGAGGCGGCGCGCCAGGCGCGCCTGCGCGACCGTCTGCGAGACGAATTGATGCGCCAGGTACCCGACGTGACGCTCAACGGCCATCCGACCGAGCGCCTGCCCAATAACCTCAATCTCTCGTTCCGCGGCGTCGAAGGCGAATCGCTGCTGCTCAACCTCGACATGCACGGCATCGCGGCGTCGAGCGGCTCGGCCTGCGCGGCGGGCTCGCTCGACCCCTCGCACGTGCTCACCGCCATCGGACTCCCGCGCGACCTGGCGCAGGGCTCGCTGCGCTTCTCCGTCGGCCGCGGCACGACCGATGCCGAGATCGACCGCGTCCTCGCCGTCCTCCCCCCGGTCGTGGGCAAGCTGCGCAGCCTGACCGCGGTGTAACACAGCGTGGAACTCGTCGAGTGTGTCCCCAATTTCTCCGAGGGACGGCGGCGCGACGTCGTCGCGGCGGTCGTCGCGGCTGCCCACGGAGTTACGGGGGTGCGGGTGCTCGACGTACACAGCGACGAGACGCACAACCGCTCGGTGCTGACCTACGCCGCGCCGCCCGACGCGGCCCTCGCGGCCGCCTTCGCCGTGACGCGTGAGGCCGTGCGGCGCATCGACCTGCGCGATCACCACGGCGCCCATCCGCGATTGGGCGCCCTCGACGTCTTCCCCTTCGTGCCCCTCGGAAGCGCGCCGATGGCGCGCTGCGTCGAGTTGGCGCATGCGCTGGGGGAGCGCGTCGCCTCCGAGCTCGACGTACCGGTCTACTTCTACGAGGACGCCGCCGTGCGGTCGGAACGACGCCGCCTGGAAATGGTCAGGCGGGGCGGCTTCGAGGATCTGCGCAATAAGATCGGCCTCGACCCGGCGTACGCGCCGGACCTCGGGCCGCGTCGGGCGCACCCCACGGCCGGCGCGATCGCCATCGGGGCGCGCCAGGTCCTCGTCGCCTTCAACGTCTACCTGGCGACACGGGACGTCGAGGTCGCGCGCCGCGTCGCCCGGCGCGTCCGCGCAAGTTCGGGCGGCCCGCGCGGCGTCAAGGCGCTGGGGCTGGAGGTCGGCCGCGTGGGGGAGACGCAGGTCTCGATGAACCTGACGGACACGCGTGGAGGCGCGATCGTGGCGGTGATGGACCTCATCCGCGCCGAGGCCGCGCGCCACGGCGTGGCCGTGACGCGCTCGGAGGTGGTAGGGCTGCTCCCGCTCGACGCCCTGTTCGACGCCGCCGCCGCCTTCCTCCAACTCGACGCCTTCACCCCCGAGCGCATCCTCGAGCGCCGCCTATGGAACGACGAACCGGCCGCGGATGAACGCGCGTAAACACGTCTACCCGCGGCTATCGTTCCCTGGCCTATCGTTCACCTGTGGCGATGAATAGACGGGCACGGCGGCGTGCGGCGCGGCGGGGGAAGCGCGTTCGGAGAGGACGTCGGGGGCTGACACCGCCGCCGCGCATCGCGCTGGCAGTCGTCGGGGTCGCGCTGATCGTGGGCGGGATCCTGCTGGCGGCGCACGGGGGCGCGTCGCGCGCGGGACGGCTCCTCGGCGTCGTGACCGTGCTCGGGGCCGCCTGCCTCGTCGTGGCATGGCGGGGCGCGGGGGACAGGCTGTAGACTGTAGCCAACGCGCTCCGCCACGACGTTCGCGCTCCGCCACGACGTTCGCGCTCCGCCACGACGTTCGCGCTCCGCCACGACGTTCGCGCTCCGCCACGACGTTGTACTCTCGTGAGGTAACATATAGGTATGGCAACAGAGACTATACACGACACGCCTCCCGGCGCGGAGACCGGTGTCCCCGCGCCGGATCCGGCCGCTCAGGACCTTCCCACGCCCCGCCCCTCCGCGGGCCGTGGCGGCCCGGTCGTCGCCTTCGTTTCGTCCTACGTCCCGCGCGAGTGCGGCATCGCCACGTTCACGCGCGACCTGCACACCGGTCTCGACGGGGTACGGCACGGGCAGCAAAGCCTCATCGTCGCCATCAACGACCAGGACGCCGAGTACGCCTACGCGCGCCGCGTCGTGTTCCAGATCGATCAATCCGACCCGCAAAGCTACGTCGAGGCGGCGCGCTACCTCAATCGCAGCCGTGTGCAGGTCGTCAGCATTCAGCACGAGTTCGGCCGCTTCGGCGCGCTGTACGACGGGCAGATCGAGAGCGACCATCTCCTGCCGATGCTGCGCGCGCTCAAGAAACCGGCCATCGTCACGATGCACACCGTCTTGCCACAGCCGTCGCCAGACTTAAAAGCGTGGGCGCGCGAGGTGTACGCGTTGAGCGCCGGGGTGGTCGTGATGGTCAACGTGGCCGCGCTGATCCTGGCCGAGGACTACGGGCTGGCCGAGAACAAGCCGGATGAGCCATTCGTGCTCCCGCGCAAGCTGCACACGATTCCGCACGGCGTCCCCCAGGTCGAGATGCCGCGCCGCTCGTACAACTTCAAGCGGGCACTGCGCGAGGAGAACCTCGTGGCGACCTTCGGCCTGATCTCGTCCGGCAAGGGCCTGGAGTACGTTATCCAGGCGATGCCGCGCGTCATCGAGCAGCACCCCAACACGGCGTACCTCATCCTGGGCGCGACGCACCCCGACGTGCGGCGGCGCGAGGGCGAACGCTACCGCGAGTACCTCATGGAGTTGGCGCGCGAGCACGGTGTACAGAAGCACGTTCGCTTCAACAATCGCTACCTGCCGCAGGGTGAGCTCGTGGCCCATCTCAAGGCGTGCGATATCTACATCACGCCGTACCCCAACCGCAACCAGATCACCAGCGGGACGCTGGCCTACGCGCTGGGCGCGGGCAAGGCCATCATCAGCACGCCCTACCTCTACGCGCAGGAGGCGCTGGCGGAGGGGCGCGGTATGCTGGCCGAGTTCCGGTCGGCCGAGTCGATCGCCAACTGCATCAACCAGATCCTGGGCACCCCCGGCTTGAAGGAGCACCTGCAGGAGCAGGCCTACGCCTACGGGCGCGAGATGAGCTGGAAGCGCGTGGCCGAGCGCTACGACGCCCTCATCCGCGAGGTCGCGGACTGACGAAGCGCCGGTAGGCTGACCCCGCGGGGTCAGGCCAACGGCGCGGCGCCCGCATCCTACCCCTGAGCGGAGGCGCGTACGGCGGGGCGCCCCGCCGCGGCCGCCGTGGCGTGCTCCGGCTTGACCGAGCCCTTGTGACCGGCGTGCGCCAGCAAGACCGCCGAACTGATAAACCCGATGTGGGAGAGCGCCTGCGGGAAGTTGCCGAGCCGCAGGCCGTTGGAGGTATCCAGTTCCTCGGCGTACAGGCCCAACGGGCTGGCGTGGCGCGCCACGTTCTCGAACAGGGCGATCGCCTCGTCGGCGCGGCCAGCCAGAACTAGCGCGTTGACGAGCCAGAACGTGCAGATCATAAAGGCGCCTTCGTGGCCCGACACCGTACCGGGGGCGTCGCGGTAACGGTAGCAAAGGCCGTCGGTCACGAGCCTCTCCAGCGTGCGGTCGATCGTCGCGATCATACGGGAGTCGTCGCCGGCCACGAAGCCCACCGAGGACAGCCGGAGATTGGACGCGTCGAGCCGCGGGTCTTCGTACGACTGCGCGAAGGCGCCCAGGGCCTCGCTCCAGCCCCGCTCGTGGACCTGCGCGCGGATCTTGTCGCGCGCGCCGCTCCAGCGCGCCGTGTCGCCCGGCAAGCCACAGCCGGTCGCGATGGCGATACCGCGGTCGAGCGCGGCCCATAGCATCACCTTGCTGTACACGAAGTTGCGCCGCGCGCCGCGGACCTCCCAGATACCGTTGTCTTCCGCCTCCCAGTGCGCGGCGACCCACTCGACGAGCGGATGGATGTGTTCCCAGATGCTCGCCGGGTCGAACCGCCCCGCCTTCCAGGCGAAATGCACGGCGTCCATGACCTCGCCGTAGACGTCTAATTGCGCCTGCGCGCTGGCCGCGTTGCCGATACGCACCGGCCGCGAGCCCCGGTATCCCTCCAGGCCGTCGAGCTCCCGCTCGTCGAGCGAGCCGTCGGAGCTGATCGTATACATGATCTTGACCCCGGCCTTCTCGAACGCGACGGTCCGGGCGATAAAACCGAGGCACGCGTCGAGTTCGTCGGTGTAGCCCGCGAGGAGGAGCGCGTAGAGCGTCAAGGAGGAGTCGCGCAGCCAGGTGAATCGGTAGTCCCAATTGAGGGAGCCCCCGATCTGCTCGGGGAGGGAGGTTGTGGAGGCGGCGACGATCGCGCCGGTCGGGCTGTAGATCAGGAGCTTGAGCGCGAGCGCGCCGCGGATCACCTCGCCGCGATACGGCCCCTCGTAGCTGCACCGGCCGGCCCACTCCCGCCAGTAGTCGAGCGTCGCGTCCAGCAGGCCGCTCGGGTCGCGCGCGGCGCGCACGCCGGCGGCGTCGGCGTCGATGTCGCACAGAACGAAAGCGACGCGCTCCCCGGCCGCGACCCGCACCCGACTCGTCGCCGTCCCCCCGGCCGCGTCGATGGACCACGCGGACGGCGCGTTGACAATACACGACCCCGCGGTGAGCGCCGTCGTATCCGCGCGCAGGTCCGGATCAGCCCGGCCATAGTCGGGGCGCGGCGCGCAGACACTCGCGAGCTCGACCTCGCCCGCGATCCCTTCGACCACCCGGATCAACGCACGCGGCAGCCCTCCCTCATCAGGATCGGCCAGCATAGGCATGAAATCGATCAGGCGCGCGGTCCCCCCAGCGCAGACGAAGCGCGTCTCGAGCACGTTGGTGTCGTCGATATACGCGTGGGTGGAACGATAGGAGACCATCGGCTGGATGGCCCAATAGCCGCCTTTGCGCAGGTCGAGGATGCGGGCGAAGAGGGAGGGAGTATCGAAACGCTGGTGACAGTACCAGTCGATCGAGCCGGCGCTGCTCACCAGGGCGGCCGTATGGCCGTTGCCGATGAGGCCATAGTCGTCGATGGGAGGATACACGTCCGACCCGGTAGCATCCCCGTCCACGGTTCCCCCCTGTCATACCACCACACTAAATAGGCACAGCTGTTCGGTAGCAAATATTCTGCCACGATATAATGCGACACAAAGCGGCGGCTCTAATCGTCCTCCGCTTGCAGAGCGTCGAGGGCGCGCGCGGCGGCGCGGGCGACATCGGGAACGGGGTCGGCGCGCGCGGCCTCCAGGGCGGCGGCGTAGTCGGCGGCGCGCAACTCGCCGAGAGCGCGCGCGGCCGCGGCGCGATCGACCGCGTCGGGCGACGCCAAACCCTCCGCGATGCGTGGGGCGAGCTCGTCGAGGTCGAGCCCCGCGATGGCGCGGTAGAGGCGGGCGCGCTGCCACGGCACGCGCACGAGGTCGAGGCCGCGCCCGGCCCCTTGCAACAGCGGCGGGATGCTCTCGTCGGCCTCGATGGGCAGACCATCCTCCTCCGCCAGCACGTAGGCGGGGGCGCGGTCGCCGCCCAGGGACCGGCGCAGCCACACGGGCAGTTCTTCGGGGACGGCGGGACGGCCGCCGGGGTACGTGTGCAGGGCCGTCAGGTCGGGGAAGAGAGCGGCATAGCGCTCGGCCAGGGCCAGGGTCAACTCGGCGTCGCGCGCCGCGTAGTGGCGCAGGGGGCCGGGGACGGGGCGCGCCAGCCAGTCGGCCTGCTGGCCGGATTTGTCGAGGCTGACGCGGAAGTGGCGCCGCAAGGACTCGCGCAGGCTCTTGTCCTGCTCGCCGTAGACCCCGCGCGTCACCTGCAGCAGATCGGTCGCCGCGGACACGCCCACCCCCGCCCCTTCGAGCCAGCGCAGATCGCCGGGCGCGTCGAAGAGGGCGACGGGCGGCCCCTGCCGCAGGGCCGCGTCCAGCGGGCCGAGGCGTCTCTGTAGCCGCAGGGGGTCGATCAGCCAGGTGTGTCCGGGGGCCGCGATCTGGATCAAAGCGGCGATGGCGGCGGGGGCGTTGCGCGGCTTGCCCGCCTCGACGTCGAGCGCCAGCCGCGCGGCGCGGCCAATCCCATCGGCGGCCGTGTCCAGCGCGTCGGGCGTGTCGACGAAGACGCGCGCCCCCGCGGGCGGCTCGGGCAGCAACAGGGTTGGGCCGCCCACCACTACAACTCCTCGCCGCGGATGCGGCCGATCTTGTCCGCGATGCGGGCGAATATCTGATGGAGCAGCGCGCGGTCCTCCTGGAACTCGAGCACGGGCATGCGATCAAGCACGCGCTCGAAGTCGAGGGCCTTCTCGTAGACCGGGACGGCCAGGCGGCTGCGGGGCGGACGGGCGCCCTCGGCGCGCAGCAGGGCGTCGGCCGCCCCGCGCACAAGCTCCACGGGGGCGAGGGGGGCGAGGGGCGCCCGTGGGGGGGCGTCGGGTTCCGCGCCCTCCAGGGCGTCGCCAGCGGTCTCCCGGTCGTCTGTCGTCGACGTCAGGCTCTCCTGGACGCGCCGCACCAGGCTCTTGGTATGGCGCGTCTTGAGGCCGTTCTTCTCGACGACGGCCAGGGCCGGCTCCTGGTAGGGCTCGGGCAGGCGCGCGAGGGTGCGCGCGTGGTCCTCGGTGATGCGGTTGGCGCGCACGGCGTCCTGCAAGGGGGCGGGCAGCCGGGGCAGCGCGCGCAACTGCTCCACGCGACGGCGCGTCAGCCCGACGAGGTCGGCCATCTGCTGCCAGTTGCCGGGCATGATCGTCTTGAGGTGCTCCAACGCCTGCCCCTTGTCGACGGGGTTGAGATCCTCGCGCTGCAGATTCTCCATCAACTGAAGAACGTAGCGCTGCGCGTCGCCGATGGCGCGGACGAGGACGGGGACCTCCGTGAGGCCGGCGATGTGCGCCGCGCGGTAGCGGCGCTCGCCAGCGATGATCATGAAGTCGTCTTCCTCGTAGCGGTAGCGCACCAGCAGCGGCTGCAAGACGCCCTCCCGCCGGATGCTCTCGGCCAGCTCCTCCAACCCCTGCCGCTCGAACTCGCGCCGCGGCTGCGTCGGGTCGGGGCGCAGGCGGTCGAGGGCGATGATCCGCGCGCCCTCGAGCTCGCGGACGCCGTCGTCAACCGTCTTGCGCAGGATTTGCAGGTCGACCGCCGCCGGGGCCGCGTCCCGCTGGTCCTCGGGCGCCGGGGTCTTGAAGGTAAAGGTCTTCTTAGCCATGCCGCGCCTCGCGCTCGATGATCTCCTCCACGAGCTTACGATAGCGCTTGGCGACGGCGCCGCGCTTGGCGTAGACGGTGACGGGGACGGACATCTCGATCGCCTCTTTCACCTGGATCGAACTGGGGATGACGGTGTTGAAGACCTGACTGTCGTAGAGCGAGCGCAGGTGCTCGTCGCGCGCCTGATCGAGCTTGGTGCGCATGTTCACCTGCGTCGGCAGGATACCCAGGATCTTCAAGGCGAGATTCGTCTCTTTTCGTACGTGGTTGACCGTCTTCAGGGTCGATTCCAGGGCGCTCATACCCATTTTATCGAGGTTGACCGGCAGGATGACCTCATTGGCCGCGTTGCCGGCGTTGCTCGTCAAGTGTCCCAGCGCGGGCGGACAATCGATCAAGATATAGTCGTAGCGCCCGCGCAACGTTCGCATCGAGGATTGCAAGGCCTTGCGCAGGCGCATCTCACGCCCCTCCAACTCCCCCATCTCCAACTCGATACGCCGCAACTCGGGGTCGCCGGGGATCACGGCAATCCCCGGAACGGGACTGGGCACGATGAGGGCCGCCAGATCGAGATCGTCGCCCAGGAGGGCGGTGGACAGGAGGCCGGCGCGGGACGGCCGCATGTCGAGCGCGACCGTAAAGGACGCCTGCGGGTCGAGGTCGATCACGAGCACGGACTTGCCGCACTCGGCCAGCGCGCCCGCCACGTTGAGGCACGTGGTCGTCTTGCCGCTGCCCCCCTTCTGATTGACCAGCGCGATGACGTGGACGCGCCGGTCGTCGCCCGTAGACACTCCCATCTCCTTTTACATACATAGATGGCGACGGGCGCTTGCCCTCCAGGTCGCGCATCGTTATTTGGACGACACGCAGCCCCTACGGCCGCCCATCGCGAGCTACTCTATAGTAGTGTAAAGGCTCACACCGCGTTTTCGCGCCTGTTGTCGCGATAGGATAACGAGCGCGGCAGAGACGGACGCCGCGCTTCATAATGGAACGTGGGACAGATGGATGAAGCCGCGCGGCGCGAGGACTCAAACGGTCGTGTCGCCGCCTTGAACGGGCGTTTGCGACGCTTCGAGCGCGGCCTCGCTCTCCGCGGCGCGCCTGCGCTCCCGCGCCCGCTCCATCGCCTGCCGCTGCCGGTCGCCCCGCTCCCGCACCTCTCGCTCCTGCGCCAGGCGCACCCGCTCCCGCGCCTTCTCCCGCTCCATGTTCAACTCGCTCTCCCGATCGGGTCCCATCGATACCTCCTCAATACATAGCGCCGGCCCTGTGCCGACGCGCCGCGACACGGCGCCATCCGACGCGGGTAGGGTAGCGCGGCTCGTCGACAGGCGTGCGCGCGGAGGTCGCACCCTACAGGATGGGCCGACCCGCCGCCGACAAGAGGCCGCGCCTCGCGTCCCTGAGCATGAGCATAGTATAGCCCGGCGGGACGAAACGCTCTCTTGCGTATAACTTGCTATATAAAGTATAGTGCTAGGGTAAGTGTCGCGAGACCAGTGGTTCCATGGGATCTGAGAGGGTCTCGCCGCACGATGCTTAGTCCTATCTGGAGATGCTATTTTGACCGCCGACACCACGCTTGCCCGCCCCAACACGCCCGCCACGCTCCCCGACCCCACGGTCGCGGCGCTCTTCAACCCATACCAACTCGGGCCGATCACCCTGGCCAACCGCATCGTGATGGCGCCGATGACGCGTAACCGCGCGGGCGCAAGCAACGCGCCGACGGCGCTCAACGCGACCTACTACGCCCAGCGCGCGGGAGCTGGATTGATCGTCACCGAGGGGACGCAGCCCAGCGCCATCGGCCAGGGCTATCCCGCCACGCCCGGCCTGCACAGCGACGAGCAGGTCGCGGGCTGGCGCCTCGTGGCCGACGCGGTCCATGCGGCCGGCGGCCACATCTTCGTGCAGTTGATGCACGCCGGGCGCATCTCCCATCCGTCCATCCTACCGGACGGCGCGACGCCGGTCGCGCCCTCTACGACGGCGCCGGCGGGTGGGGTCTTTACAGGCCAGGGCATGGAACCGTTCGGAACCCCGCGGGCGCTGGAGACACACGAGCTTGCCGGGGTCGTGGCGGAGTTCGTCGACGCGGCCCGGCGCGCCGACGCCGCCGGACTCGACGGCGTGGAGCTCCACGCGGCGAACGGCTACCTGCTCAACCAATTCCTGTCCACCAACACCAACACGCGCGCCGACGCCTATGGAGGGTCACCCCAGGCGCGCATCCTGCTGGTGGTCGAGGTTGCCGAGGCCGTGGCGGAGGCCATCGGCGCCGAGCGGGTCGGCATCAGGGTCTCGCCCGGCGGCACGTTCAACAGTATCGACGACGCCGAGGCGCATCTGACGTACCCGGCGCTGGCGCGCGCGCTGAACGGCCTCGGACTGGCCTACCTGCACGTGATCGAGCCAGAGGGCTACTCCGCGGTCGACCTGCTTCGCCCGGTCTGGTCGGGCACGCTCATCGCGGCGGGTGGTTTCAGCGGAGCGAGCGCCGCCGCAGCCGTAGAGCACGGCCGCGCCGACCTGGCGGCCTTCGGGCACGAATTCATCGCCAACCCCGACCTGCCGGCGCGCCTGGCCGCGGGCGTCACGCTCGCCGAGGGTGATGCGTCCACGTACTACGGCGGCGACCATCGCGGCTACACCGATTATCCGCTTGCCTGACGTATCCGCGTCCGGCCGGCGCCGGAAACGGCTCCGCGACGCCTAGAAAGCCCTGGGCCGCGAGCAAGTTGCTCGCGGCCCAGGGCTTTCTCTATGTGTGAGCGACGGGTCGCGCTAAGCGCTGGCACGGTCGCTCACGACAAACTCCACGGCGGTCCCCGCGAGCACACGCGCCGCGGCGCGCTCGATCGTCCAGCGCAGGCGGCGGTCGAGCCATTGCGCGTCGAAGGCGTTGAGGGCGCCGACGACGAGCCGACCGTCGGCGAAGGACAGCGCAACCGTCGGCGCGAACCAGCGGTCGTAGTTCTCGGGCGTCAGTTCGGCCCGCAGCTCGGCGCACACCGCCCTCCAGGCCATCTCCTGGGGCGAGTCGGACGCCGCCTCTCCCGCTGTCGTCGCGGTCGTCGTCCCGTCCTGAGTGTGGAAAGGGAACTCAGTCGACGTGGCGTGCGGGGAGGACGCCAGCGCGTCATGTTCCACTCCCGACCCATCGGACGTTGCCCCCTCCTGTCCGGCGCGATAGCGGCCGCGGATCGCCTCGACGAGCCAGCCGGCGGGGTGCGCGACCGTCCCACGCTCGAGTTCGTGTTGCAAGCGCTCGATCTGCGCGAACACTTCGGTGGGGTCGGCGGCAAGCTCGGCGAGCACGCCGACGTTGCGAATGCCATAGGTCCGCAACACGACCGTGGCCATGTGAACGGTGTTCGTGGAAGCGTCCTCGTCCGCCGCTGTATCCGCGATCTGGACCGGGAGAGGCAACGTTGTCGCCGTATCGCTCACAGCCCGACTTTTAGGCCCAGCAGCAGCAACGTTTTGTTGCCGTGGCGTCTTCTCAGTTCTTGCTCTTTTAGAGGTGACGTGTTTGTTGTCTGAAGCGGCGCTCAGGTCTGGAGGCGCAGTACGGCGCGGATCTGCATGTGAAGCGTCTTGCGTGTCTGGAGCCGAACTCCGCTTCAGTCCTGGATGTGAAGCGGGCTTCACTTCTGGATGTGAAGCGTCTGGCGCGGTGTCCGGGAGGGGTGGATAGCGCAGAATATGGTAGACGTTCGTCTTGCCGAGTCCGCGTCGTTGGATGCGAATAAGCTGGTGGCTCTGTAGCTCCTTGAGATATTCGATGACGGAGCGGGTCGAGACCTCGAGCGTCCGCGCCAGCTTATCCTGTCCGGGGAAACACGACCCCTTTTGCCAGGCGTAGCTCATGATGATGCCGTAGGTCAGCTTGGCGCTGTGCGAGAGGCCGCGTATCTCGAAGAGGTAGTTGGGCAATTGCGTAAAGCCACGCCGCAGCGCCTCGTCTTCGACGACGATCGTCTGCTCATCGTCCGAGCCGTCGCCCCCGCCGCGCGCGTCTCCCGACCGCGCGGCGTCCCACTCCTCGCGCACGTCACTCCTCCGTTAGCCTAATGCTCAGGAGCGCATTGACAAGGGCGCGTGGGGAGTGCTCTAATAAGAGCAAGCGGACCCACACGGCCGCGCCAAAGCGCGCCGCTATGTTCGTGGCGGCCCCGCGATCCTGTGCTTGGCGGCTGGAATCGCGTGGCCTGACTAATGGTTGACGGGGTAGGGCATGACAGCGCCTTACCCCGTCGGCTTTTCTCTATCCCCTGTTACATCGGGTCTCCATCGGTCTCCACGCTATTTCACACATCGTGTCCGCGCTCGGCGTTCGCCATCGCGATGGATTGCCACACAAGCTCGAACTGCTCGTCGACCTTGCTCGGTTTGATCTCGAAACGCTCAAGCGTGCCCTCCTCGACCAGCCGGGTGAGAGCGCGCTTGAGCGTATTGACGGCCATCGAGGCGTTGCGGTTCGTGATCCCGGCGTGTTCTAGCAGCGCCGAGCGCGCCACGACGACGCGGCGCGCCTGCGACTGCTCCTTGCAGCGTTGCACATAGGCGCGCAAGAGGTCGGCCGTGCGCGACTGGCCGCGGTGCGTGTTGCCGGGCTTGGGACCCCGCCGGCCGTGCGTCGACTGCGGCGTCTGCGGACGCGGGAGCAGGCGGTAGTCGCGGCCGGGCCGTCCGTCCTCGCGCCGCACCCCCTCGTACCACACCGGGTTGATCACGACCTCGACGACCTCGGGCAGGCCCTGCTCGAAGGCGGCGCGTATGTTCATCTCGCCGACGTTCTCACTTGTGAGGTACCCGACCGCCGCGAGGAGGTTGGCGCTGAAGGCGCGTGTCGTCGTGCCGCGACGCCCGCGGCTCGTCCGTCGCGTGACCTCGATCGTCGTCTTGTGCAACGCGAAGAGCGTGCCGCCGAGACGTTTGCGGTTGACGCTGTAGTGGATGCCACGCCGGTCCCGCGTGTACCCGAGTTGATCCAGTAGATCGTTGATGGAGACGCGGAACTTATGCCGCCGGTAGTAGGGTGGATCGTTGGCAATGGCGTAGAGATGGTGCATCACGCGCGCGGGGAACTCGCCCACGGCGTGGCGCACGAGCTCCACAACCCCTTGCTGCCCGGGTTCGTCAAGATCCAGTGGGAGTTGCAGCGCCGTGTTCTGACGCCGCAACGTCCACGAGTCGCCATCGTCGCTCATCGCTTCCGTCGGGACAACAGGCTGATGTATCTCCAGCCGCAGCGACGCGTAGGTCGCGTCGACGGCGATGAAGCCCGCCGCCGCCTCTTCGTCGACCCTGACGCGGAAGTTGATTTCGTCGGGCGAGAGCGGTTCGCCGGTGATGACGTCGAATTCGCCGCCCGCCGGCAGCACGGTCACGGCGTGGTCCGTCGACCGCGTGACGCCCGTAAACTCTGCGCTCATGTTCTTCCTCACTTGCTATCTATACGGGAGCATAACGTAGTGGGATAGGATGAACAATATAGTTTTCGGCTCGTGTCAAGTCCGCGCCGACAAACCCCGTGCAACCCCCTCCACACCCGTTGTACGGGTTATCACCGTCTCCACCAGAGATAGGGCTCCACGCTATTTCACACATCGGCTCCATTGCCCTCACACAAGCGGGCCACTGTCTTCACACAAGCGGGCCACCGCCCTCACACAAGCGCGCCACTAGCCTCACACAACGTACCCACGCCTCTCACGCAGGAGACGGCGCCGCCGCGCGCCAAGGGGATGAGGGATCGGCGCAACTCTCGTGGTGAGGCCGTCGATCGCGCGCAAAGGCATACGACGTTATAGACGTAGGCGTGCTAGACTTGATGCGACGACTAGCGATTATAGAGCCGCCGCGCTGTCGGCGCGGCGTAGATACAGATAGTAACACGGGTGTCCGCGCTCGTAAAGAAACACACGGGCCAGGCGGGGATAAGTGGAGAGGCGGCGTATGGAAGAGGGACGGCAGGCCTACCTCGCGCTCGACGACGGGACGGTCTTCGCGGGCGTGGGGTTCGGCTCCGCGCGGCCCGTCGCGGGCGAGGTCGTGTTCAGCACCGGGATCGCGGGCTATCCGGAGAGCTTGACCGACCCGTCGTACCGCGGGCAGATCCTGGCGCTGACCTATCCTCTCATCGGGAACTACGGCGTGCCGGAGCGCACGGCGACGGCCGGCCTGCTCGACCACTTCGAGTCCGACCGCATCCAGGCCGCGGGGCTCGTGATCTCCTCGCTGTCGCGCCATCCGAGCCACTGGAGCGCCGTCTCCTCGCTCGACGAGTGGCTCAAGGCCGAGGACATCCCCGCCATCGAGGGGGTCGACACGCGCGCCCTGACGCAGCGCCTGCGCTCTCATGGCGTGATGGGCGGCCGCATCCTCGCGCGCCCCGACGTTCCGGGGACAGAAAGGCTACAGTATGACATGGCGAGCGTCGTTCCCGCGGTCTCGGTCGGCGCCCCCGCGATCCTGCGGTCGCCGCGCGGCGGCGGCCCGGTCGTGGGCGTGCTCGACTGTGGGGTCAAGAACAACACCCTGCGCCTGCTCCTGGAGCGCGGGGCCGATGTCGTGCGCCTGCCCTGGGACGCCGACCCGGCCACGGTCACCCCACGCATCGACGGCCTGCTCGTCTCGAACGGACCGGGCGACCCCAAGGACGTGGCCCCGAGCGTCGCGGTCGTGCGCCGCACGATGGAGCGGGGCGTGCCGACCTTCGGCATCTGCCTGGGTAACCAACTCATGGCCCTCGCGATAGGGGCGGACACCTACAAGCTCCCGTTTGGGCATCGCGGTCAGAACCAGCCCTGCCTCGATCTCGGGACCGGCCGGTGCTACATCACGAGCCAGAACCACGGATACGCCGTCGACGAGTCGACCCTGCCTGCCGGCTGGGAGCCATGGTTCCGCAACGCCAACGATGGGACGAACGAGGGGATCAGGCACACGGCGCGGCCCTTCCGCGCCGTGCAGTTCCACCCCGAGGCGCATCCCGGTCCCGAGGACATGCGCGGCCTCGTCGACGACTTCCTGGCCGGCCTGGGCTGACGCGCGTGGGCCGCCGCGCGAAAACGCTTTCGTATCGCCGCGGCGTGGTCCGTCCTATCGAGCGCCGCCGCTCCCTATACGCGCGGCCCTTGCCCTCTTCCGACGACGCGACGCTATCCGGGCTTTGCCGGGCACTATCCCTCGGCGCGCATCCCTGGGAGACCCCTGGGAGGCAAGGTGTATTCAAAAGTACACACGCCTATGCTATACTGGCGCTGGATTGAACTATAGTCGTCAAGGAGGCATAGAGCGTGTCTACTATCGCCACCACGGTTCGTATGTCCACTAGTCTTGCCGCGATGTACGACCGCCTTGCGGACGTCACTGGACGGTCGCGCAACCACCTGATGCAAGAGGCGCTGGAGCAGTACGCCGCGACGGAAGGATGGCAGATCGAGCAGGTTCGCGCCACGCTCGCTCGCCTCCAGGCTGGGACGCTTCACACGATTCCGGGCGACCAGGTCGTGAGTGAGTATCTGTCCAAGGGATGGATGACGACGGACGGCCTCGATGAAGCGCGTCAGCGATATGGCGTCCCGATACGGGAACAACGGGAAATACGGGAACAAGGGTAGTGCTCCCCTATGCGCTCAGCGACGAGGCCAAGGATGACCTGGACGGGCATTATGCCTATCTCGCGGAGCGTAATCCTAAAGCAGCGCAACGGCTTCTCCACTCAGTCTTCGCCGCTATCGAGCAAGCATGCGCTTTCCCCGACGCGGCTCCGCGCGTCGTGAGTGTCGATGAACCGGGCCACGTGCCTGGCACGCGCAAGCTCATCGAGACCGAGTATCGCTATGTCATTTATTATCGCGTGACGGATGGCGCCCTCGTGATCGTGCGCGTTTTCCATCCATCTCAGGGTCGCTGAGGAGGGCTAATGTCATTGCGGCCGCGAGGAGCGATTCTCGCCTGCGTCATCATGGTGATCGCCCTGACGGCGGCGCACTACCCCGTCGGCTTCGCCTCTGCCGACGCGGCCGACACGACCAGCGCGGCCGGTTACGCCCCGACGTTGCGGCTCGTCGGGCCAGGCGGGGGCGAGGCCAGCGTCGTGGCGCTGATCGACGCGGCGAAACAGCGCGTCCTGGTCGAGGCGTTCGCGCTCAACGACGGGACGATCCTCGGCGCGCTGGAGCGGGCGCGGCGGCGCGGCGTCGACGCGCGCGTGATGCTCGACGCGCGCGGCCCGAACAGCCAGGCCACGTTGAGCGTGCTGGGGGCGAACGGTGTGCGCGCCCGCGTGCCGAACCCGACCCACGCCGTGACGCATCTGGACTTCGTCGTCGCCGATACGACGGCCGTCGCCGTCTCCTCGGCGACGCTCCAATCCGATACGCTGGGGTACGCGGGGCGCGCCTACGTCGTCGTCGATCGCGACCGGTTCGACGTGCTGCAGGCCGCCAGCCTCTTTTACGACGACTGGCTGCGCCGTCCCGTGCGCCTCTTCGGACACAACCTACTCATCCTCCCCGACGACGCGGCGCGGATCACCGGCTTGATCGACGGGGCGGGCTCGCGGGTCGAGCTCTACACCTCGGGGATCGCCGACGGGGGCGTGCTAGCCGCCTTGCGCTCCGCCCGTTCGCGCGGCGTCGTCGTGCGCGTCCTGACGCCCCGGAAGAGCAATAGCCCCGCGCTGCGGCTCGTCGCGCCGTTCGGGAGTATCCGCTTCCGTGACGACGGCGGGGGGACCGTGCTCGTGGTCGACCGGCGCGACGTCCTCGTCGGCAGCATGGATCTCTCGGGCGCGACGCTCACGGGGAACCGCGAGCTTGGTGTGATCGTGCGGGACGGCGCGGTTGCGTCGGCCGTGGACACGACCTTCTTCTCCGAGTTTGCGCGCGGCATCCTGCTCAATCCCCCGGTCCCCGTGCGCCCGGTCCGGCCAGGCCGCGTCACGGTGGCCGGTAGCCTCGCCATCAAGGTCGAGGCGTCGCGGCTGGTCCGCGTCGGCGGCCAGGGGGAGGTGATCGTCACGACGGCGCCCGGCGCCCGGATCGGCGTCACGATCGTCTACCCATCTGGAAGCAAGCCGGGTCCCGGTACGACCGGTGGGAGCGGCGTCGCCGATAAGCATGGGTCCTACATTTACCGCTGGATCCTTGCCGGCAGCGTCAAGCCCGGTCAGGCCCTGTTGCGCGTCACGGCGCGCGGCGGAGGCAAGATGAGTACCGTGAGCGCGAGCTTCCCGGTGGCGCGTTGATGTGGCTCACGCGGCGGGCGGTGGCCTGTGTGGTGTGCGCGGCGGCCATCGCGACCTCGGCGGCGGCGCCCGCGCCTGGACGCCGTGACGCGGCGCCGGGCGCGACGAGCGCCGTCGTCGCCCAGGTCGAGGCGGCGACCGCGGCGATACGCGGCCTGCGCGCCAGGCGGGCGGTCCCCGTCTCGTTGCTCGACCCCGCGTCTTTCAGACGCTTGGCCGCGCGCGCGGCTGGGAGCGGCGCGTCGGCGGCCGCTATTCGCGACGAGGCGCAACCGCTCGTTCTGCTGGGCGTGTTGCCGCGGGGGACCGATCTCGGGCGCGTGTTGCGCGCGCAGGCGGCCGGCGATGTCGCCGCCTTCTACGACGCGGGGACGAAGCGCTTCTATATCCCCCTGCGCCCGGGCGGTCTGTCATTAAATGACCGGGTCACGATCGCGCACGAGTACACGCACGCCCTGCAAGATCAGGCGTTCGACCTCGGCCGGGTGCGGCCCGATCCCGCCCGCGGGGGACCGCGCGACTCCGACCGCGCCCTCGCCGCGACGGCCCTCGTCGAGGGCGACGCCAACACCGCCATGGAGCTCTACGCGCAGCAGACCTTCACGCAGCAGCAATACACGCGATATCAGCGTGAGGCCGCCGCCGCCGCCGCCAACGTGAAGGATAATCGCACGCCGCCCTACTTGCTCGACGGACTCGCCTTCCCCTACGACGCAGGCGCCCTTTTCGAGGAGCGGTTGCTGAGCCGCACCGTGCTCGGGGTGAGCTTTGCCGCTGTCGACGCCGCGTTCCGCCATCCGCCTGTCTCGACCCGCGAGATCTTGCACCCCGAGGTCTATCTGCGCGACCCGATGGCGCCCGCGCCCAATCTTGCTCCGCCGCGCCCCGCGCTCTCCGCGGGCTGGCGCCGCGTCGACAGCGATGTGGTCGGCGAGTTCGGGTTGCGGGATATGCTGGCGCAGCGGTTGGACGCTGGGACGGCGGCGCGCGCCGCGGACGGCTGGCGGGCGGACCGTTACACGCTCTTCAACCAGAGGACCGACTTCCTGATGGCCTGGCGCATCCACACGGCCTCCGTGGCCGCGGCGCGGGTCCTCGACGAGGCCCTGCGCGCCTATGTCGCGCGGGCCTACCACGCCACGCATGCCACGCATGCCGCGCCGACGCCGCCGGGATCGACGCTGGTCACGGCCACGGGGCCGGCCGCAATCGCCGTGCGGCGCGACGGTGTGGATCTATCTATCGCGCTGGCCTCGCGCGGGGCCCTGGCCGCGACGGCCCTTCGCGCCGTCGTCACGATGTGAGGATCGTAGATCCAGGCTCCTGACCGGAGCATGGATGTAGTAGACTGGGCCTGTAGGATGGGACTGCTCCAGGAGGGATCGTTAGATATCGTCGCTGGGGGCCGTCGTAATAAAGCTGTCGTAATAAAATGGAATGCGTAGGGTACACGATGAACGGCTCCGAGCTTGCTCCCCTGCTTGAGTACACAGCCCTGGCCCCCCTGGTCGGGGCGGCGCGGGTGACGCGGATGTGTGAAGAGGCGCGCGCGGGCGGTTTCGCCGCCGTCTGCGTCAACCCTGTCCACGTCGCCCGCGCCTCCCGCCTCCTCGACGGATGCGACGTGCATGTCTGCGCCGTCGTCGGCTACCCTCTCGGCTCGCTCACGACGCGTCAGAAGGCGTACGAGGCGGCCACGGCCCTGGAGGACGGGGCGTTAGAGATCGACATGAGCCTCGACCTCGCGGCGCTGCAAGCCGGCGGCGCCGACAGCGTACGCGCCGACATTTACGGGGTCGCCGACGTGGTGTCTCGGAACCCCTACGCCGTGCTCAAGGTCGATCTCGAAATCGCCCTGCTTACCGAGGCGCAACGCCACCTCGCGGTCAGGATGGCGATCGAGGGCGGGGCGCACTACGTCGTCGCGTCGCGGGGCTTCGGCGATTCCTCGCCGCTGGCCGCCGACGTGGAGGAACTACGGGGCGTCGCGAGCGATCTTATCGGCGTCAAGGCCACTGGAGTGCGTGACAGCGCCGGGGCTCGGGAGCTTCTCGCCGCGGGCGCTACCCGTCTCGGCAGTGAGGAACCGGCCACGCTCGTGCAAGGGATCGGTCGCAGGGTATAGAGCACGGGGCCGCGGCCTTACGCGGACGTTTTACGGTCCGGCGCTGATGGACCGCGCGGCCGCGCCGCTCGCCGTGGCGATGATCTCCTCGAGGCGTCTGATCTCCGCCGCGATGGCGGCGGCCCCGGTCACCAGCGCGCCATCGCTCTCCTCCTCCCGTTGGCGCCTCAACAGCGCGAGTTGCGCGCGCGTCTCTTCGACGAGCTTGGTGAGCCGCAAAGAGTCGAGTTCGCGCTGCGCCGTGGCGCGGATGACCTCGAGATAGTGCTCTTGCCGCGACAATTCTTGCAAGCGGGCGTCGACGTCCATCACCATGGCCAGACTGCGATCGACCGAGGCGTTCTCATGAATCGTGAAGCTGATGAGCCGGTCGATCTGCTCCTGATACTGATGGCGCGTCGCGCTCAGGGCGTCGCGCTTCCCGCCGATCTCGGCCAGGAGCAGCTTGAGGCGGGCGATGCTGAGATCGAGCTTGTGCATCGCGCCTATACCCCCTCGTCGGCCCCGACCGAGAAGAGGCGATCGAGGTCGTGATTGGAGTAGGCGCGGAACGCGATCAGCGTGGTCGTGCGCTGGATGGTCTGGATGGGGGCGAGTTTTTCCGTCACCACCTCGGCAAGGTGGTCGTGCGCCCGCACGCGGACCATCGCTACGATGTCCCAGTCGCCGGCCACGGAGTAGACCTCCGAGACCTCCTCGACCTCCAGCAGCGCCTGCGTCGTCTCCGGGATGCGGCTGCGGTCGACGGTACACAACAGGATAGCGGTGATCATGTCTCTTCCTCTCTGCTAAGCGCATGCGAAAGCGTTTGCGCGGCAAGGGACTACCCTCCCAGTGTACTCGGCGCCGTATGCTGGAGGGGTGATCGCACATCCTCGCCTGCTGGCGCTCGACGTCGACGGGACCCTGCTCTCCTCGCATGGGACGATCTTGCCCGCGACCCTGGAGGCGTTGGGCCGGGCGCGAGCGCGCGGGCTGATCATCACATTGGCGACAGGGCGTCGCCTCTCGACCGCGCACGCTTACATCGACGCGCTCGGCGTCACCGTCCCTGTCATCTTGCAGAGCGGCGCGCACATCGTCGATCCGCGGAGCGGGGATATCCTGTACTCCAACCCCTTGCCGCCGGATGTCCTGGGGCGGGTCGTCCCGCTCTTCGTCGCGGAGGGTGTACAGCCGATCCTCTACGAGGATCGCGCCGTCGACCAGCGCCTGTTGACGGGGCCCGTGGGGCGCGACTCGGCCGCGATGCGCCCGTACCTCGCCGCGCGTCCCGACCTCGTGCGCCGGCTCCCCTACGACGAGTTGGCGCGTGTCGGGAGCGTGCTGGAGTGCGCCGCGATCGACGCCCTCCCCATCGTCGAGAGGGTCGCGGCCCGTTTGGAGCTAGAGGGGTGTCGCGCGCTCGTGTCCTATAGCGCCGCGCTGGATGGCTATTTTCTCGAAGTGTTCCGCGCGACCTGCTCGAAGGGGGACGCGCTCCAGCGCCTCGCCGCCCTTTTAGGCGTCGCCATGGCGGATGTCGTGGCGGTGGGCGACAATTACAACGACCGCGAGATGCTACAGGCCGCCGGGCTCGGCGTGGCCATGGCCAACGCCGAGCCCGAGATACGCGCCGTCGCCGACAGGATCATCCCCTCCAACGACGAGGACGGCATCGCCGCCCTTCTTGCCGCGTTCTCGTAGCTTAGGCCCCGCTCCTGAATAACCTATACATCCATCGGGTACATCCACGGTGAGGAGGCCAGCGAATCTGGCGAACTTATTGTGGAGCGGGTCCTTAGCCGTCGCGGCGCTGGTAGTTGGGCGCCTCGTTCGTGACGTCGACCGAGTGGGGGTGATTCTCGAAAAGGCCGGCATTGGTGATGCGCACCATCGGCTTGGTGCGGAGTTCGGCGAGGGTGGGCGCGCCGGTGTAGCCCATGCCGGCGCGCAGGCCGCCGACGATCTGGTACACGACGCCGCCGACGGGCCCCTTGTAGGAGACGCGCCCCTCGATCCCCTCGGGTACGAGCTTCGACACCTCCGTGACGCGTTCCTGCCGGTAGCGGTCGGCACTGGTGCGCGTGCGCATGGCCCCGATCGACCCCATACCGCGATACTCTTTGAACCGCTCGCCGTTGTAGAGGACGACCTCGCCGGGGCTCTCGTCGGTCCCCGCCAGCATCGAGCCGAGCATCACCGTGCTGGCTCCCGCGGCCAGGGCTTTGACGATGTCGCCCGAGTATTTGACGCCGCCGTCGGCCACGATCGGAATATCATACGCGGCGGCGGCCTCCGCGCAGGCCGCGATCGCCGAGACCTGCGGCATGCCGACCCCGGTGACGACGCGCGTGGTGCAGATACTGCCAGCCCCGACGCCGACCTTGACCGCGTCGGCCCCCGCCTCGATGAGCGCGCGCGTGCCTTCGCTCGTGACGACGTTGCCCGCGATGAGGTCGATATCGGGGAAGCGTTTGCGCAGGCGCCCCACGGTCGCCACGACATCGCGCGCGTGACCGTGCGCCGTGTCGAGGACGAGGACGTCGACACCGGCCTCGACGAGCGCGTCGGCACGCTCCGGGGCGTCGGTCGTCCCGAGCGCGGCGGCGGCCAGCAGCCGTCCCTGCGCGTCTTTTGCCGCGTGAGGGTAGGCGCGGCGCTTCGAGATGTCCTTGACCGTGATGAGGCCCACGAGGCGGCCGTCGCCGTCGACGATGGGCAGTTTCTCGATCTTATGGCGATGCAGCAGGCGCTCGGCGTCGGTCAGGGTCGTGCCGACCGGCGCGGTAACGAGGTTCTCTTTCGTCATGACGGATCCGCACGCGCGGTCGACGTCGCCCTCGAAGAGCAGGTCGCGGTTGGTGAGGATCCCGACGAGACAGCCCCGCTCGTCGGTGATAGGCACGCCGGAGATGCGGTAGCGGCGCATCAGGTCGCGCGCCTCGCTGAGCGGTCGGTCCGGCGTAAGGGTGATGGGCCGGGTGATCATCCCGCTCTCACTGCGCTTGACGAGGTCGACCTCCTGGGCCTGCTCGGTGACGCTTAAATTGCGGTGGATCACACCGAGCGCGCCCTGGCGGGCCATGCTGATCGCCATCGTCCCCTCGGTCACGGTATCCATCGCCGCGCTGAGGAGCGGGACATTGAGGGTGATGCGCCGCGTCAGGCGCGTGGTGATATCGACCTCCTGGGGATGAACGTCCGAGGCGCAGGGCACGAGCAGGACATCGTCGAAGGTCAGGGCGTCGTGGTCTTGGAGTAGGTTCATGAAAGTCTCCGGTTAGGCGGTGGCGGGAGAGCGAGCGACGCACCCGGTGAACGGTGTTCCCCCATTCTCCCAAAGGCGCGTCCCCCGTGCAAGCGCGCTAAGGCGCTAAGAGGATGTGGGGTATGCGCAAACGCTTTCGCATAGGACGACAACCCTCTCCTTGACCGACGAGTATCGGCCCGTTATTCTTAGTGTAACTAAAACACTAACGATCGCGGAAGGTGTATGTCCGAGCAGCGTGACATGGAACTCGATCCCTCGGCTCACGACCACCCGTCGGTCACGGTCGACGTCGTCGTCTTTGGCATGTTCGGGTCGCTTGAGAATGGAGACGACGCCGAGGCTGAGAGCGCGTCGGAGGATCGGCCGGAGTTGCGCGTTTTGCTGATTCGCCGACGCCATCGGCCGTATCAGGGGTGTTGGGCCATCCCGGGCGGATTCGTCAACATGGCCGAGAGCCTGGACGACGCCGCGCGGCGCGAGCTCCAGGAGGAGACGGGGCTGCGCGACATCTACCTCGAGCAGCTCTATACCTTCGGCTCGCCCGGCCGCGACCCGCGCACGCGCGTCATCAGTGTCGCCTACTACGCGCTGCTACCCGGCAACGCGGAGGCGCGCGCCGATGGCGAGGCGGGCGAGGCGTGCTGGTTCCCCGTCACCGCTCTGCCCGCGAACCTTGCCTTCGACCATCCCCACATTCTCGACCTCGCGCTGCGGCGCTTGCGCGCCAAGGCCGACTACGCCGGGATCGCGCGTGAGTTCCTGCCGCCGCGCTTCACCTTGCGCCGGCTGCGCCGCATCTACGAAACCGTGCTCGCCCGCCCACTCGATCGCGCGAACTTCACCCGTCGCATCTTGACCGAGGGCGACATTGAGGAGACGGGCGACATCGACCGCCGGGGAGCCCACCGGCCGGCCAAGCTATATCGATACCGGCGCGACCGCGTGCAGGGGACGCACGACATAGGATAGGGGTGGGCGCCAGCCGGCGCGCCGGCTGGCGCCCACCCCCTTACCGGTACCCCGATGTTTCACGTGGCACATGGGACGCTGGCGCGGAGGCGCGGACGGGCCGCCTCCGCCTCCCGGCGATTACCGGCGCGGGAATTCGTCCTCCGTCTCCAGACT
>JAABUO010001752.1_pt1 | contig 27579 bp, 30 predicted proteins | sample 5559291 | NCBI WGS metagenome assembly JAABUO01 (sample SAMN10711878, study PRJNA513372) | rock metagenome | isolation source: Antarctica rocks | place: Antarctica: Victoria Land, Finger Mt sud | reverse complement strand
ATGCATCCCTGTGGAGTGTCTGCCCATGCAACAGCTTCAGAAACTGTCATGGCATCTTGACCCATGAGCCTGCTTGAGCCTGTGGCTTTGCTGGACTGTGTATTGCTTTTGGCTCTCGAGTGGTCATGTGACCGAACCGGTCCCTCTTGCACTAGACTCGTCTCAAGGGCATATTATGTGCTAGTTTGATTAGCGCCAAATGCTGCTGAGAGTAGACCAGTGCTAAATGCCATGCAAAAGTAGTTCGGCAGGGCAGGGCAGGGCAGGGCAGGGCAGGGCAGGGCAGGGCAGGGCAGGGCAGGGCAGGGCAGGGCAGGGCAGGGCAGGGCAGGGCAGGGCAGGGCAGGGCAGGGAGGGCATTTAAAAACTTTTACACCTTTCAGCGTTCCCGAGTGCAAGCCCGAAACAACCCTGGTACTGTAGACCGAGGTGGCCGCTCCATGTGTACTATCGTACCTCTGTGAAATCACCCTACTAACAACAAGTTTGATGCTGCTCTACCCAGAGCATGGTTCCAGTGAGTGGCTGCGGCGCAGGGCGCCCTGGTGAAGGTTGGGGGGTCACTTGAAAGGCCTAAATTGTGACAACAATAAGCTGTGTGGCCACGAATGCTTAGTATGTCTCCACATCTGCCTGATGCTTCCTATATGCCATCATCTTGTATTTGTGGAGCACATTCATGGGATCATTGAGTCAAAGGCAACCTCTGGTCTTAAGTTCATTAGTGCACATAAAATCAGGGCTTACCTTTGATGCATCGCTCTCAACTGGCTTGTAGATAGCAATCTTGTTGGCATGCTGCTAGCTAGCATGGGGTTCCATTCTATGACCAGAGACTAGCTGGCGTGGTCATAGCCAGATGGTGTCAGGCAGTAGAGTGGGACACCTTGCTACATCATGCATGCTCATGTTCACTAAGGTGAAAGACATTGTTGCCTTGCATGGAAGCTACTGCTGCTGCAAACCGGCCATATCGATATATCCATTACCCATTGTGTTGTGCTGAATGCCTTCTCGGCCTTTGCTCCCGCAATGAGCCAAGTGACTGATGTGTCACCCTAGCCCTTGTTGTTTTAAAGGATTTGAGCAGGTGCCGCTGTACATACTTGATCATCTGCGTCATGCCGCGCCAGGCCCCTTGAGGCATGAGGCGGACGAAGAAATGTCAACAGTGACAACTCACTGATGGTATTGAATACAAGGGGTAAGGTGACGCCATGTCTTGTGTAAGTCTGTACTTGTCAGGATGGTTGATGGTTAGGCTTGTAAGTGTATGGACTCCAAGCTTGGGAGACCCATTGCCCTTGCGGCAGTCTCAAGGTCATGTTGATCTGCACCTTTGCTTGGCTATGGCTGTGACTATGCTGCAGGCAAATGTGGCTTGGGACTGCTGCAAAGAAGGTGGGTCTTGCATGCTTGGTATTCACATGTGTGTGCAAATATAGACCTATGTAAAAGGGCTGATGCGTGCTAACATACTTTTCATGCATTGGCTGTCTCAACTGTTGCAAGGGAGGTTAAGACTGTTGCCTCCACTCCCTAGGTTTTTGAACAATTTCCAAAGTAGATCAAATAACAGTAAGTCTTGCAAGCTGTGTGAGACCTTGCAGTTTTCCGGAAGTTTTCAGGAGTATGCAGAACTGGCAGTTTGACTTTATTTGACTAAGCATGGAGAATTCACACTTTTGGAACTCGCTGTTATCCACACAGTGTTTTACACTTGTAGGAACTGACAGGCTTGATACCAGCTTGAACCATGCGTGGTATGATTTTCACAGTCCGACGTACACACAGTATATCACGAGTTGCGCATGCTTACTGCTACAGCAAAAGGAGTCCTGAGTCCTTTGGACCGCAGTTTATGTAGTGAGATTTGCTTTTGCATGTTCAAACAAATCGCATGCTGATTGACTGCTGACCTATAGTATGACCTTGTACAAAATGATGCATGTGATCAATTGACTACACTGTTAGCATGCTAGTGGTCCTTGGGTCATGTCTAAAGCTGCTTTACATCATTAGGTCAGGAAGTACGCCCTTCCTAATGTGCTGGTGTATGCAGCTTTGGACATGAGCATATACAAAAGACATCACTACTTAATAATTCAGTCAGTAGCATGAATCATCCTTTTCCTCCATTGCTGACTGGGCTGTTGTGTAGCAAAGGCATTCTCACCTGCTTGCTCTTCTGTAGCTGAGACTGAGAAAAAAAATCCAATAAGTCTGGCCGCTACCGATCTGAAAGATTGCACAGCTTGAAGCTGCAGCCATTCAAGGTAGCCTGATCAGACAATTGTCTGTGTAGCTTCGATTGAAGCAAGCACAATCTACCATAGTCCGTCTGTCTTTCTGTCTTGTGTACAGCGTGATCAGTGTTGTGCTTGCTCTTTTTGGAGCCCACAGAGTTACTGAGCTGCTTCACATCCTGATTTGAACTCAAACTCTGATTGTGACTGCCGAAACTGCCAGAGGCCAAACCAGGTGCGTGCATATGCTGGATGATGGTTAGTGGTGCACAGGTTTGATTGCCATATGCAGGCAAAAGCAAGCCTACTTTGTACCTTTCAGAAGTGCTTTCATGGCCAGACCTGAGCCATATTGCCGTTCTGTTTAATCCCTGATCACTGAAACATACGGAAATCTTGCATTAGCTTTGGTGTGTATCTTGCCCTGCACAAGCACATCGTGGCAAAAGCAGCTGGTGGCATCAGCAGTTGGACACTATGCACCATACTACATCTGATAAACAATTTGTCAAGAAATTTTCTCACTTCTTGATGAATTCTTTATCAGACTCGCAGCCAGTGTATACCAATATTGGTGTACACGGCAATATTGGTATACACAGGCTGCAAGTCTGATGAAGAATTCGTGCAGCAGCCTGTATCTTGTCATGATTCGGACTGCGCAACACAGCTGACCAGCTTGCAGATGATTTCAGCATTAAGGTCAGCCGCAGCTTCAGTAAGGCAGCAGAGGCTCTGCAAGGCCTTGTTCAACCCTGCAGGGCCCGGGCGCAGGGCAAATATACAGCCCTGCAAGGCCCAGCTCAGCTCTGCAAAACCCTGCTTGCTACCTGTGTTCCTACATAAACACAGGTGTAACGCATGTTTCTGCGAGTGCGAAGTCCGCTTGACAGTGCAGCTGTGAATCTGCAGGTTGCATACCTTGTCTGTGTAAGGCAGGTGTATGAGCAGTAGGTTGCCTGTTCTGCAGCCTTGCACTAACAGTCAGCTCCTGCTGCAGGCCTGCCTGGTTGATGGCAAAGGTGGTAGGTCTTTTGATCTATCTTGCTGGGTTCTGGTGGAGCTTGCCCTTTTCCTGCACAACAAGCACCAAGGTGACATAGAGCATGCGATCAACATTGTTTGTTTGTTTGTCCAGCCAGCCATTGACAAAATAATCCTTGGTGCCAGAAGGAAGTGATCATTGGATTAGGAGTCAGTGCAGGGCTCAGGTCCAATAAGATTGCAGACTCTGACAACAAAAATGTTTGTGTTATTAACAAGACATGCTTGCCATGCTCTGTACAAAAAACAAGGGCTGCATCTGCTTGCAAGGTTGAAGTGGGTGTCACACTAAAGAAAAAAACAAGCTTTGTCATGGCACAATCAGTAACACAAAGGATTGCATAGTGTTTGAAGCTGGCAGCTCTTCAACCAGGTTTTCCTCAGGCATATCATCTTCTTCACCAAACATCTTGTCTTGCTCCATTTGCTGCCATGTTGTGAGGGTTGCCAGTAGTCTGCATCACGATCACCCTGAGTTGATGGCTCAGCACTCTGTGACCCCTGATTTACCTGCACAAATCATGGAGTGCATCTCTCTGCAGGCCTCTGATCACACTTGCGAAAGGTGTGATCAGCGGCCTCCAGAGATATGCAGAGTTGATTTATGACCACTGACCATGCGCTTCATGCAAAAGCTCCATAATCACAAGATTCGGTCTGATGCAACGCACATAGGTTCTTGTGATTCTGGAGCATTTGCAAAGCCCTTGGCTTTGGGACCTTCAAGCGCATCATGCGTTTGTGATGCATTTGTTTTGCATTCTGCGGGTTGGGCAGACTCCAACCCATGAAAAACTCATCACCTCTCAGCTGATGATGTGTTCCTGTGGTAGTTACTAATGCCAGTCAATGTAATGGTGACTCATGCATGTCAAAGCATTGAGTCAGTGGCAATTTCAGCACGCATGCGCAAGCAATGCCTGGTGTTTGCTATGACTCTTGCACCAACTTTTAAAAGATTTGCAAGTTCACATCAACTGGGCGGAGGGGTCCTATCACCCACAGAGTGGCAGACGTAGTCAGATGTCATCCTGTGTTGACAAAGTAGATCCCTTGATTTGCTACTTATGCTAGCAAGCAAGAGCTCATCTTGAGTGACATAGAGCTGAATGGGAGAGAGTTGACGAGCGTACAATGCCTTTGCGCTCTCCAGCACATCGCAGCACGGCTGATGCGCGGTAACAGGAATTCGCACAAGCTGGCCGTCTCAATGATGCAAGGGAGTTGTATACTCATCAAATGTTTTGCCAACGCTCCCCAGTTTTCTGACCATTTCCAAAACTAGATCAAACAACAGTGAGCTTTGCAAGCTGTGTGAGAGCTTGTAGGTTCTTAGGAGTTTTGGGGAGTACGCAGAACTGACAGTTCTGTCTATGTGTGGAGAACACACAGTTTTGCAACCCGTTGTTATGCACACAGTGTTGTACACGTGCAGAGAGTGTCACTTTTGATGAACCCTCATACCATGAGTTTCAAACACACAGTCTGATGTACACACAGTACATCATGAGTTGTACATGCTGACTGCTACAGCAAAAGAAGCTTGAGTCCTTCGGACCGCGCTTGATCTACTGAAGGTTAACGTCACATGTTCAAACAACCAGCATGCTACTTGACTGTTGACCTATAGTATAACCCTCTACAAAATGATGCATGTGATCAAATCACTGCACCAGCAGTACTCGCGTCATGTCTAAAGTTACATCACATCACTAGGTCAGGAAGTATGTTCTTCCTGACCTGGTGGACATGAGCACATACCAAAGATCTCACTGCTTCACAAGTCAGTCAGTATAATGACAGTGACTGACTGTCAGTATACTACGTAGCAAGAATTGTCATTTTCCTGCATGGCTGACTTTTCGTCTGCTTGTTCTTCTGTAGCTAAGACTGAAAGCAGGTCTGCATGTCTGGGCGCTGCAGATCTGGGACATGGGACAGCTTGAAACTGCAGCCATTCAAGGTAGCCTGACGTTGACAACAAAGGATAGCTCGGACAGAGCGATCTCCGCATCTGCCATGTCACCAAAGCAAAGATCCATGAGACAGACATGTACTAGACATGTACCTTTGCTTTGGTGACATGGCAATAATTCTTGGGGAGCACTTGAAGGCAGCATCTGTTGCTGCAGGGGCCCCTCTCACTCCTGCAGAACTTGTCATCTGCAGCACAAAACCTGACCTATGACTGCAACAGCTGACATTGGCAATGGTCAAACCAGGTGCGTGCATATGCTTGTCAATGCTTAGTGGTGCAAAAATGTGACTGCCAATTGCAAGCAAAAGCAAGCCTGCTTTGTACCTGTCAGAAGTGCTTTCATGGTCGCGCCTGGGCCATATTGCCGTTCTGTTTCATCCCTTATCACAGAAGCATATGCACCTCTCGCATTAGCTTTGGTGTGTTTCTTGCCTTGCACAAGCACGTAGTGGCAAAAGCAGCTAATTGGCATTGCTCAGCAGCTGGACACTATGCACCGTACTATGTCTGATAAAGTATGCATCAAGAAGTTCAAGATCAGATACTGAGGTGATCTTGAGCTTCTTGTCGGATGCTTTATTAGACTTGCAGCCAGTGTACACCAACGCAGCAGGGTGTATCTTGTCATGGTCAGGACTGAGCAACACAGCTCACCAGCTTGCAGTTGATTTCAGCATTCAAGGTCAGCCGCAGCTTCAGTCAGGTAGCAGAGGCTCTGCAAGACCTTACTGTTCAGCCCTGTGGAACCCTGCTCGCTGCCTGTACTCCCTACACGAACACATGACTTACGGCTTGCTAGTCAAAACAAGCTTTCCACGGCAAAATCAGTAACACAAACACTTCAAAGGAATGCATACTGTTTAAGATCGGCGGTTCTTGAACCAGGTCTTCCACAGACGGTCTGAGGAACCGCCGGTCTTAAACAGCAGACCGCTGTCGGACACAGCAGTTTCTTCATCAAGCATGTTGTCTTGCTCCATTTGCTCATTGCCGCCATGTTGTGAGGGTTGCCAGTAGTCAGCATCACCATCACCCTGAGTTGATGGCTCAGCAGTCTGTGACCCCTGATTCACCTGCACAAATCATGGAGTGCACCTCTCTGGAGGCCTCTGATCACACTTGCAAAAGGTGTGATCAGAGGCCTCCAGAGATATGCAGGGTTGATTCATAACCACTGTCCATGTCGTTCATGCAAAAGCTCCATAATCGAAAGATGCGGTCTGATGCAACGCACATAGGTTCTTTTGATTTTGGAGCTTTGGCAAAGCCCTTGGCTTTGGGACCTGCAAGCGCATTATGCGTTTGTGATGCATTTGTTGTGCGTTCTGCGTGTTGGGCAGACTCCAGCTCATGAAACCGCACCTCTCAGCTGATGATGTTTTCCTGTAGTGATTACTAATGCCAGTCAATGTAATGGTGACTCATGCATGTCAAAGCATTGAGTCAGTGGCAATTTCAGCACGCATGCGCAAGCAATGCCTGGTGTTTGCTAGGACTCTTGTACTAACTTGTAAAAGATTTGCAGGTTCACATCAACTGGGCGGTGGGGGTATAATACCCACAGAGTGGCACTGCAGACGTCGAGCCTTGACAAAGTGGAACCCTTGATATGCTACATGTGCTAGCAAGCAAGAGCTCATCTTGAGTGACATAGAGCTGAATGGGAGAGATTTGATGAGCGTACAATGCCTTTGCGCTCTCCATTACATCGCCGATCAGGCTCATCGGATGATCCTGAAGAGCCAACTCCAATCAAGACAGTTTACTGTGACAAGCTTTCAGCCATCTTCTATGCACAGGTAGGCACAAATGTTACCATGCGTTGTTGTGTATGATTGATGCACACGAGGGATAACTTCAAGGCGCTGCATGGTCTGCCTTGTGTTGCTGCTTCAAGCTCATCACACTCACTGCAATGCCATACAGAGGGATCTTCTGATGCTTCACGTAACGCTTGCCTGTCTTGTCGGTGGAATGCAGAGGCTCACGCCTAGCAGGGACAGTGCCTCTGCGCTCCGGGCTGCCGCCTTAGGAGGCTCCCGTTATGACCGCTGAAAAGCGTAAACTTTTTCTTTTCTTTTTCTTTCAGTGCCTCTGCATTGCACAGACAAAGCAGGCAAACGTCACGTGAAGCACCAGAAGATCCCTTGATATCCAGACTGTTCGGCTTATGCTATTGCAGCTCTACTGCTGCTGCTGGTTGCTGATGACTTGAATGTACCAAGCCTACTCTACACCCTTCATTTGCCACTGTCTTCTATGTCAAATATGTTTGAAGACATCCTGACTATGGTGGTCTGCAGGTCCAAATGCTTTTCACAACAAGAGTCCGCAACCAGCATGCTCCTGACCTTGAAGCAGCAGCCCATCTGCTGTTTGTGCACCAATGCAGCACTTGACTTGCCGTTGTCAAAAGAAGAGTGTTGGCAGGATTTGACATTACGACACCTGGTTTGGGAACAGTCAGAGCCCCGCGGCAGGCCTGGGGCTCGCATGCCAGTGTATTTGGTTGTGGAGCTTGATGTAGTCAGGAAGCGGGTCTGCATTTTTCCACTCTTCAGGGGACAGGAACCATTTCCTGTTGAATGACCTGATTGATTGGTGGCCACCTGAGGAGGTCCTTCCTTTGATTGCGGCGTGTAAGCCAGCAAGGGGTCTTATTGCAGTGATGTTTGGTTACAGTGGCCTCAAGCTGCTTCAAATTTGTATGTGGTGTGTGCTGAAACTCTGTGAAATATACTGACAGGTTGCAACTGTTTGCACACACAGTTCTCAATGAAGCCTGATGCAGCTTTCAAAACCATGGTTTTCAGAAAATGCCAGCTTGCCATGAGTGTGAAATCTCTGTGTTGCTTAACTCTAGTCGGACTGCTCCCCAGGGGGCAACCGTAACGCCACCGTGCAAAGTCGACGAAGAGGAGGATGGACAACAACAAGCAGGTAGCGTTAACTGTCAACGACTCTCTGTTGCGCAGCTGGCCACATTCTGTCAAATACTTGTATTGTACTCAGCAACCCAATCCCTTGCTCGCTTCCAGCGATTCTCTTTGCAGAAAGAAAGCAGCCATCCAGGCCGCGGCTCTCTCCCGCGGGTATTTGCAAGTTCTTGCTGCGGTGCCCTAAATCGACAAGCTTCTGCTGCTGCCTTCGAGCCACTTGGCGATCCGTAACTGCCAAGACTTGCAGATCGGAGGGTGACGCACGGATCGGTAAGACGGCTCTGCCAGTTGCTGCAAGCAGCTGTCTCTGACGTGCATTGAAGGCTGCGAGCACAGCAGATGGTGCAGATGTGACGCTTATCTTCTGCTGGCTTTCGACGCATGACTGTTTTGCAGCATCTTTTGGTGCCTGCCTGCGTCTTGCCAAACAATCAGCTTATTTTCTTGTCCAGCTGCACTGAAGCAAACATATATATATTTTGGTTGCAGACAAGCCAAAGGGCAAGCAAGATGAGAGCTTTTGCAGCCTGCTTCATGGTGGTCGTATTACAGCTAGGTACGGCATTTTCTCAATTTCCTGCAACAAACCTCAGCCCACTCCCTCTAAGCTAGGCAAGCTTCTTGGTTCTGCTGGACTTGCATTGCTGCTTTATATCTGAGCGACACATGTTTCCCTTGCACAGCAGCTGTTAGCGTAGTTGATCTGCAGCACTTGTTGGTTTTACAATGTTGTGTCGCAAATTGTTTAACTCACTCTTGATTGCGCATCAGTCATTGCATGCTGTGGCTATGCATGTAAGGTTGCAAGGGCTGTTCACACCCAGCTTGGTCTCCAGAACAGCACATTCTGCTTGTGCTTTGGCTAGCAGCTATTGCGCACCTCCTTTTGAAGCTCCATCTGCTTGGCAGTATCCTGTACAGGCAGCATCATTGCAATGGTTTACCACAATCCTTGATCAAGACATGTATAGTACACAACAACTTCACAACTAGTCTGCTGTCATGCAGGCCATGCCTTTGCCCAGACCACATCAGCTGGCACACATTCTCCAGCTCCGACCCCTGCCCATGCCCCTGCCCATGCCCCTGCCCCCGCCCCAGCCCCAGGGCCCTCTGCATATGGGTGCTACACAGCCCTCAACGTCCTAGAAGCTAGCAGCCAATATACCACCCTGCTGAGTCTCCTAGACAGCACAGATTTGACGAGCTACTTTGACAACCCAAATCATTTCATCACAATCTTTGCGCCGACAAATGCTGGCATTCAGAGCACCCTGAATGGATTTGGGACCACTTTGGCAAAGTTTGCCAACTCAACGGCTGTCACAGCTGTGCTGGAATATCATTTACTTCCGTCCCCAGTCTTGGTGAGTTGGTCATATCTTTACCTTGAGTACCAAGCAAGCGCTTGTCTGACTTTCCCTGGGCATGATACCTTTTGCCTGCGTTTGCATTGAGTTATGTGAGACTCAAGTGCAAAGTGTACAAAGCACATGCCTGCTGTGCAACCTGTAGCAATCATCTCTCAGCTTTGCACTTTTCAGGTCTCAGATCTGTGCATGCATGTGATCTGCGCAGGCCATTTACCAGTCAACATTGCATGACTACTGATAGGTGTACATGGCATTTGCTGCAACTGGCAGTTTCTGTTCCCTCAGCACGCCCTGTCATCAGCTTACTCACTCACAGCAATGTGTAACATGCAGGTCACAGCGCTGCAAAATGGTAACTCCTTCAACACCATGTTCACCCAGAACAGCCAAGTCCAGACTGTCAGTGTGAACAGGACGTCAACACACATTACGGTTGAGGGATTCTTCAGCAATGCCAATGTGACAAGCACTGGCACTCAAGCATGCGGGGTATGGGTTGCTGTCTTGTCATACTGCTGTACATGTGTCACTGTATGTTCCAAAGCACAGAGAATGATGGCTTCTGTTCACAATGTGAGGCTGCTGCTTATTGTGCTACAAGAGTACACCAGTCAGAGGAGTTACAACAAGCGCACATTGACATGTGTGCTTTTGCATTTGTGTATTGACGGTGCAGCAATGCTGCCAGTTCTGTTTGTTCAGCTGGCAATCTACAAATTGGATGCTGATTGCACCATGGTCCTGGCATGCAATTATGTGCACATACTGACTGTCATGTCTCTGACTGCAGAGTGTGGTTTACTCTTTGGATGGGCTGCTGATCCCAGATATATCATTGAGCTTTGCTTCATCTTCTTGAGGCCACCTCAAACACATACCAAAGACCCATTTACTTGTTTATGTTGGTTGCTGATGGCAGAACCTATTCTGAAGCATGATGAGCGACAGCAACGGATTCAGCATGCAAAAGTCAGGCACTGCTAATGCGCTTGAAAACATTCAGGCAGCTTGTACAAATAAGTATCAGCAGTGATGCAGGCTATGATGTCTAGGCTGTTGTATGGAACCTACAAATGAACCCTTTCATGAGCAGAACCCAGAAGCACTGGTACATTGCTTGGCCAGCACGGTGTGCAGTAGTCTTCCATACAAGCATAGTAGTGCAATAGATACTCAAGCACAGGTATACATTTAGCTACAGAACTACACTGGTGAAGTAGTCGAAATTGCATACTGTATCTGTCACTGCTCAAATGTGGTACATCTTTGAGTCGCAGGAAATCGTGCTACATTGTACATGTCAATCCTCGTGACTGTTCACAGCTACATATCCAAAACTGTTACCCTGTGCATGTGACAACTTGTTCTAGGCAGTTTAAGACATGCATCATGGTCGCAAAGCCTACTGTACACGAAGCAGTTCATATAAATAGGGTGTAACTAAGATATACGCATATTTCCAAGTGTGACAGGACCAGGACTGTATCACAAAGAGCTAGTGCTGTGGGCTCAGCAGATGGGTGTATATCACAGTGATGGTCCTGCTGAGTCTATGTGAAAGTATGAGCTACCTCAAGCAACATGCGTCACTTATCATTTCCATATGAACAGACAGCAATGTATGCATCAATGATGCCCCGATAGCTGATCACATCATAGTCTTCTATTGAGCCCATTTTGGCTGCACCTAAAAAATTGCATGGGTCACTGCTGTTCAGAAACCAGTGAGGTCAATGACATCTGCTTGTCCCCCAGTGTTTCGGTTCCTTGCCGTCTGATTTGGCTCTGGCTTGATGGCTTTGTTGCTCTGAGGCTTCTCTGCCTTGACTCTCCTCTTGGTGCCTCTGGGGCTCAATCCATTCCCAATGAGACTGCTTGTGGATGCTGCTGCTGATTTGACATTTGCCGACTCACCCTCCCCTTCCTCTTGCTCATCAGGAGGCTGAGAGGCGTCTATGATGCGCTGATGAGCTGGGTTCTCAGGGTCTAGTACTTTGCGCAGCACCAGGATAGCGGCTGTCTCCATTCTCAATGTCAAGTTTGTTAGCACCCTGACTCTCTTGTAGACATTTGTAGAGAATGTGATGGGGGGTGCCACCACGACGTCACCAGCTTTTGCAGCTAGGGATGGCTGCAGGAACCACTTCTTGCCTACAGAAGCAGCATCAACTTATTGCAGGGAGAGCAAGGTAAGATGCGCAACACCCTTTGGTCAATGAGCGAGAGTCCAAAGCAGGCTTGAGAGTGCCAGCAGGCTTGTTTACAGGAGCTATAGCCTGAAGATGTGATGCACATTAACCGAAGTGGCTGAGTTGTGGACACGAGCAGCCACAACATGTGCCTGCAGACTTGTTCAGCTTAGGTTGGTCACGCCAAGGGAGATCAGTTGAATTTACCCTCTATAGCCTTAGGTGCAGCTGCAGCATACGATGAGACTTGCGCAGGTGGCTGGCACTGCCCTGGCATCTGCTCAACATGCTCAATGTTGATGCTGAGACCCCCAGTCTGAGAGGTACCAGGAGCAGTGGTGGGTGCTTGAAAGTCTGTCTGAGCAGCCCCGAATAGGAACTGTGAGGTGACGTGTTTTCCTTTCACTGTGCTGACGAAACCTGTGAAAGATGATGAGGGGATGAAGCTGTTCAACAGTTTAGAGATGCCGCAGCTTTGACCCTCCACGGTAAGGCTGACTCTTAGGAGAGGAGATGAGCGAAACACGGCTTGGGGGGCGGTGACTTTGACTTCAAAAGGCTGGTCGGGAATGCCAACAACGTACTTTTCACTACCGTGAGGGATGTCAGCATACGGGCCAGCATCGTTTGGTCTCAAAACGTCTACTTGCCAACCGTCGAAAAACTTCATGTGATCTAAGGCTCTATAGCAGTTACTAGCTGTCAGAAGCAGCTACACTTATAGTTCATGCTACTTGTGGAGCCAGGCAAAGCAACGCCTGCCCAGCAGGAAAATGTGTATAGCAGTTGGCGCTTAATATGCTTGACCTGAGTTCTGCTACGCGTGCTGAGGTGCCCAGCATACAATCAATTTGATGAGGGTTTTCGAAACCCTGAAGGCAATTTTCTTCTGACGCATAAGCTGTGGCGAGGGCAGGATTGACATGACCCAGCAGTGCACATTGGCAAGCGCGTTGCGCATCAAAATGCAGAAGCCGCTGTTGCCTTCGCCCTCACCTGGTGTTGGGCATGGTCCTAAACCGCAGTCGTGCAGTCGGCTTGAAACTTGCGTGCTTATACAGCTTGACTCGAATTCACGTCGGAGCTTCCGAGACCAGCTGCAAATCCTCCCAAGCTGCAGTTGGATTGTCTCCTGGCCTGCTTGCTTGCAAGTCTTCTTGTTTGGATGACTTCGGCTTCACGTGCAACGGTGGTCGTTCTCTCTCTGCTGATCTTAAGCCTGGCGTCAAGACCTGCAGAGGCAGGTCTGTGGAGACAACAGCGAGAGCAGCCTAGCTTTACCACGGTTCCTGCCCGCATAGCAGCCAAGGGTCAAGGCAAGGCTTCTCTGCCTTCGTATGCTCTGTCACCCGGCTGATGTTCAGCTTTGACAGTTTTGAATCTTGTGTCTAAGGTGTCAATTCCATGTACCGTAGGCAGCTTGACGGAGCTTCAGGCTCAAGCAGCTGGCGAGACGTTCGTCAACAAGCTTCTCGGCACCGACTGCTTCACCAAAAGCTTGAGCATCGTCAACAAGGACTGCAGCAAGTTAGACTCAGAGAAGAAGAGCCGACTGGCGATGGCCCTAGCAGTTTGCCATTTGGACCAGCTGGGGCTTCCTGCCTTTACATGTAAACCCTCAATGACCCTGAAGCAATGTGCAGACGACATCAAGGACGACAGGCAGTATACCACCTACATGGAATTCCTTTCCAATGTAGACACGTAAGAACTCTTCCTGCTGCCGATTATGCAAACTTGCCTGAATGTTCACATTGGCAAAGCGGAAACCCCGACTATGCTGTCATACCTGCATATTGTTGCCTGGATCTGTATGCCACCATTCAGGCTTGGGCATGCATGTCAGACAGCGATGGTTGATCTGCTTTGATAGTCGTGCAACAAGCATGCAGCTTGAGTGGTACTGCTTTGCATTGGAGTTTCACTTTGTGATACAACATCAAGGCCGCAGTGCAGATACTAGGAGCCTGCCTGTTTTGTCACGCTGCATTGCTATGTGATACTATGCTTTGTAAGGCACTCCTAGCAGTCTGACCAGTGACTGCTGCCAATGCAGAATGTGTTTGTTCCTTCAAAGCCAGGACTTCCAGCGCCACACAGAGTTCATGATCAACTCCCTATACAGCAGCTCACAGCATGCAGCAGAACAATTGGAAGCTGTTGACACACATCTTGAACAGTCGCTGCTGACTATGAAGGGCCTGGACAGAACTTTGGGCGGTGTTGCTACTGCCCAATCGCAGCAGCTACAACTGGCTGAAGAAAATCTGAAAAGCATTGGGCAGTTACATAATGACAGCCAAGCTTTGCACACACAGCTGGAGCACGCTCTGCAAAACGAGGTAAGCCAATCTGGTTGTTCCTTCTGGTGAGCAATGTTGCGGCTAAGTACACCAGCATCAAGGCGAGCATTCTGCAGGATTGTCAGTGCATGACAGTGTACACTTAGCCTGAAAACCAGAGGCAAGTGCAAATGCAGAATTCAGCAGCAAACATTGCACATGTGCACAGACAGCTGTTGCAATCACATCTTGCAAAGCAATTCATTGTGCATTACTTGCTGGATCCTGGGAATGCTGCCGATTCCTTGGGGATGCTGCTGATTCCTTGGGGATGCTGCTGACTCGTCCCTGACTCACTGGTCTTTACACCATGAGACAGATGCCCTAAGCAATATGCTGTGTATACTGCATGTCAGAAACTATGCAGGTCATGCAGTCCCACTATTTTATTATTGACTGCAGGAGCTGGTGCTGACTAAGCAAAACGAAGTGCTGAGTAATCTGGCCAGCTTAGATGAAGAAGAAGCTGCCAGAGCCCAAAGAGCAAGTTCCAGGTGGCAGGTCAGCCCCAGTTACAACACCACCTTTCTCTATGTTGTACTTGTAGTGTTCCCATTGTGTTTTGCACACCATGCCATGTCACTTTGCAATGCCTACCAACTATACCAAAAGACTGTGGCCTGATTCATCCTCACCCTTCTCCACACAACTGTGACCAGGGTGCTTTTACTTGCAAAATCGTTCAAAATACGACCCTTACAGAATCTGAGGATGCATTGCAGGAGGCTCAAGAGCAAGCGTCAGAGTTGCTGGTGCAGCAGCAGCAGTACCAGCAGGTGCAGCAGCAGCTTCTAGGTGACATCAGGTAAGTTATGCAGAGCAGGCACTCCACACCATTAACTGTTCAGCCTGCAATACTACCATCATGCACAACAGCAACCATCTGGGCTTTGTCGATGTCAAGCAATCTAGGCCCATGGACAGATGCATTACTGAGGCTCTTGAGAGTGGTCTTGGTGTTTTGCAGGCAGCTTTCAGACAGCTCAGCAGGCCTGCGTACTGCCCTGGATGTGGTTGTGCAGTATGAAGAGCGTGGTGCAGCAATGCTGACACACATGCTAGGCAGCACGTACAGTGTTCAGGACCTGCTAGGCTATGCACTGGCAGCAGTAGGGATTGCTGCGATGGGACTGAGCAAGGCCACAAAGGGAGCCAGGCTCCCATTGATGATGCTGTTTGCCCTTTCAGTGGTTGCTGAAAGGGCCATGATGCACAGCATGCACCATTTGCTGGAGATTGATCACACTGGGCAGGTAGGCAGCCGTCTTTATCCTCTGTGTGCGAAGTGTGAAGCTTGCAGATATGCCGTGTGGCAGCCGACTGTTTTCAGCTGCTTTGCTTGTTTGAAAGAGTGACTGTCTTTCCACTTGATGTGTGACTCAGCTGCTTTGCTTGTTTGAAAAGGTGACTGTCTTTCCACTTGATGTGTGGGTCATACATGCCATTGTCCATGTTTGAAGCCGCTGCCATCTGTCCACTAGGGTGTTGCTGCCTTTCGGTCTGAAGGGGTTGCCCTTTCCCCTGAAGGAGCTGCTGCTCTTCTGCCTGGTGCCTGGGACCCTGTCTGAAGCTTTTGGTCAATTACATGACGTTGCCACAGACAGCAGCATTACACAAGAGATCAATCCATGTCTTGCTCAGCTCTGCAAGGTTGTTGTGGTGAATCTAATTATGATTTAGGTAAAACGGAAAATAGCTGAGAGTCACAATATTCATGGAATGAGAGATAGCAGTGGCACTTTTACATCCAGTGTATTCAATTGCTGCAGGTGGGGCTGAGCCTGCCTGTTTTTGGGATCCCAATCAATTTGAAGAGCATGGTCAGGAGGCTTTGTCTGGCCACAGCTGTGGCACAAGTCATGTGGGCTGTTTGGAAGCACTCTGACCTTGAGCAAGAGACCATCAGGTAAGACCGGCTGCCTCCCTTTCTGAGCCTCTGACACAGTGGCACTTCCTATAAGGAACCTGGCTTTGGCCTTCTGCTTTTGCCCTTTGTCCTCTGCCTTGCTGTTGCTGTGCCACATCTGCTGCGCTGATGCTTAGAAAAGCAGACATCTTATGGTAGATAGCCTTTCCATATGCTGCAATTTTGACGCAGAGTCATGGACACTGTGGGCTGCATGTGAAGGCATGTTGACTCTGCCCTTGATGCCTTTCACTATGTGCATGCACTGCCATGTTGTATGTGTCAGATTGTTACTGTCTACGATGTCTCAGGGGATTGCATACTCTACCTGAAAAGATATCAAGCTCATGGACAATTGTAATCCTTATAAGGAAAAGCCCATTATGTAGAGAGAAGCCTTTTGCACCTTAAAGTTTCTGAGCAGCAATGTCTGAGAACAAGCACAAGGCGTTTGAACTGTATGGAAACGCTCTAATTGCTTGAGCATGACTGATCTGAGCATGAGTCATGAAGGTATGCCTTCAGCTGATGATCACATGACAGTCCTTTCTACCTCCTTGTAGGGCTTGCAGAAAAATGGAAGCGCAACAACAAGAACAGCTACGGTCCCAGGCAGCTTTCAATCAAGAGTTGCGTGAAGTACAGAAGCAGCAGTGGATCGAAATAATGGCAGCGCTACGTAGTAGCAACCCCAATGTCCACCCTACTAACCCCACCAGAACCCCAAGTGGCCGGCTGGCTGATGCTGGTCATGTGCCACAGCTGCAATGGCAATCAGATGGAGCAGATGACTACGACCAGCAGCTGCCGCAGCAGCTGTGCAAGCAGCATGAGTCAAATGATGATGCAAAGAGTACACCTAGCAGAGGCAGACATGTGTCACATGACACAGATGCAAGGTATGGCTGGTCTGCTCGTTGGTGTTGGCATTCCTGAAAGGTTGAGCATTTCCCTGAAGTTACAATGTTGCAATGTTGTTGCAGACCACTAAACATATTGAGCATTGTCATCATTGAACAGTGCAGATGAAGTCATAACAGAAGTCTGTTCTGCACGCATGTGTAACAAACTTTTGGCCTATCTTCCCATGTAGCAAAATCTGCAGTAGCTCAGTACTGCGCACGCTGTGTGACAAGTCCACATCTGCTTGTAGGGGGAAGATAACAACACAAGCAGAGAAGGTCAACAAAGTTGGCGCACAGGCAAGTCATAGTACAAAAGGACACAGGAACAGCATGTGCAACTGGAGCAGAGAACGCCCTTCTAGCCAGGGTCACAATGCAGACGGTGCACAGGGACCAGACTGCAATGCAGTCAGAGAGCACAAAAGCACATCGCAAGAGCAGGGCAGTTGCTGTTTGAACACACAGGACTCAGCCAACGCAGAGCACATCATGCATCAAGATGAGACTATAGCCAAAGAGACTGCGCATAGTCATGGAAGTGACAGCCGGAGCTGTCTTGGAGTGAAGACACCAGCAAAAGCAGGTCCAACAGGTGGCAAGCGGCAGCGTGCGGCAAGTGAGGCTCATGTGGTAACAGACCACCGTGGAGAACTACATTTGGCTGTTACGCAGCAGGGCAAGCGTGCTAGAACATGATGTAGCTTTGCATCTATGCACAGTACACTCATGCGTTGCGCAACATCAGAATGTGGCAAGAACTAGCTGAGTATTACAGAGGCGCTAGCGCTGTTCAATGTGCTGCAACACAATCCCACAGTTTCGTGGGCTTCCATTTGCTGCATTGGGCACCAGTAATTGACCTTTGATTCCTCCTGGATCTACGTTATTGTAAGGTATTCGTTTTCTCGAGCAGAGGCATTGACTCTGAATGCATGTTGCGTTCGTCAAGAAGCATCAGCCCATGCTTCTTCTATCCCAACCAGCGGCCCGGCAAGCTTCAGGGAATCTAAATCTGCTCTCAGAGCGTTGGCCTGTGCAGCGGCGTCAGCTTGTACCTTTGATTCATATCGTCACCTTTTGTGTGCTGGGCCGAGGGCAGGTGTCGCTGCATTTTATAGTTGCTTTGCGGCAGAGCAGTCTTGGAAACAGTGTCTTTTGTTGGCGCCGGCTGCCTTGCCGTACCTACTTGAATTCACACAGGTATCTACTAGTGATCTATCACGCGGTTGATACATCCACTGAAGCACAGCTCAATTGCATGTCTCTCTCAGTTTGCACAAGTCTCGACGGCGAATCTGCCTTGCCGGAGAGTCAGTTACGATCAAGCACTATCTGTCTCATGCCTGGCTACCTTTGACTTCAGTGTTGCCAACGCCTTTGTTTGAGAGCATTTTGATGCTTTGCAGGCATCATACATTTGGAAGGACTTGAAAGCTTTGTGTCAACTATCCATCTCTTTTACCTTAGCAGGTCTGACCTGCAAGCCTTTGAATTTGTCAGGCACCAGCAGCTTTGCTATAGCAGTTAAAACTCAGTCACGTACTCACAGTGCTGATCCACCACTGCGTTCACAGGCTCGCCATTCCTGCCTACAGCTTTGCAGCGTTATTCCTCTTAGGCTCACCTCAGTAACAATAGTTGCCGAAGCGCGGTCGAAGTTGTCATGGCCCGAACAGCACCTCGCCAGCCTGGGCCACCGGCCGGCGTCATCTTTGGCTGCAATCGCTCTTCCGAGGAGGAAAGTCTGAACGGCCTGTTTGGTATGTCGTCTGGCCACTGGAACCTGGTGAAGGAGATCATTCCTGGCACCCCTTGCTTCCTATTTAACTTCAACACAAAGGCAGGCCTTCTCCTAGATTTATTCCATGTTGCAGCCCTGCTATCTTATGTGCAGCTGCATATGCTGGGCCCAGGCTTAGAAGCTAGTGCTCTAGCAGATACACAGCCTTTTGGCCCTGATACAGACAATTTATCTGTTTGCACAGGAACTTCATGGGGTCTTCAGAGCTGTCTCTGCTGGTGGCTGGAACATTGACCCTTTGGCATATGGAGGCAAAGCTAAGGAAGGCAGTATGTATCCTGCTCAAGTGCGAGTGGAGTACTGCCCAAGGTGCCCTCCAATGGAAGAGCAGTACTTCAAGCCAGCCATTGCAGCCAACTATTTCAATCCCAACCGGTTCAGATGGGAGCTTAACGAGAGACAGGTATCATATATTTAGTCCCACTGTCACTTGCCCTGTCAGCCTGCCCCAGCATGGACGACCTGCAGCTGCCAGACCAGGTTTCACCTTCACACTGTCACAGTTGTTGAGTTGCATTCTGTAACATGTGCAATATCTGCCAGATGCATTTGTGCTGTATTGTGATGCATGCTGTGAATATCTAGGTGGAGGAGCTGCTGGACTTATTCCTGGGTCCAGGAATGCCATGGCCACCAAGATCCAATGCTGATGACCTTCCGCCTCGATTGGAGTACAAATATGCAGCACCTGCCTTCATTGAAGATCCAATTAGCAGACCCTATGCCATTGAGCCAGGTCCACGCCCTGCATTGGAAGGATTCAGAGACAGGGATTCGCTGTATGGTGCCAGGTGAATTCAAGCTCTTTTTAATCCCGAATTGTTTATTCTAACTCAGAAACGTCATTCCTACACTGGAAATCTAAACTCAGAAATGCCTGGGGACAGGAGATTCTTTAGCTCCATCCACCACAGGCGTATGTTTATGTCTTGTTCCACTTGTCATTGTTATGTCTCACTGTCTGCTTGATCTTGATAGGGCCTGCTCCTGTTTGTTGCGTTATCTGCATCTTCCAAGCACAAAGCTTTTGCAACCTGTTTTGTTAGCTGAGGCATGTTTTGTGCCTGCACAGTCTGTTGCTCAGTCCTTTATCGAAACATGACGCCCAGTTTTCTGGTGTGTTGCAGACATGGTTTTGGCTCAGCTTCACCTTCAAGAGACACCTACAGACAGCCATATGGTCATGAAGATGATGGCCGACACAGGCATCCAGCAGAGCTGCCCCCCTCTCTGCAGCCCCGCAGCAGGCGTGATGAGTACAGGTGAGACATTTTCCCAATGTGTTCTTTCCTGCACTGAATGTTGATTGGGAGTTGTCACAATGCTTGCAATATCCTGAGAGTTTTTGGTCCAAGCTGAAATGTATGTTAACTTCTCAAATTAATTGTGCACATACTCAAGACGATATGCTGACCTCTGTCAATGGTTGCAGTAGCGTCGGCAACGCAGCTGCATGTAACATTCTGTCGTAGGCATGCATGTACTGCACAGTATGAGTGTCATCTTTTGCCAGCTTACACAGTTTGTTTTGCTATGCAGGAGGTCTGTCAGTCCACATGATCGCTACAGGGACAGACCTAGAGCACTCCCTGAGGATCTACGTCCACCCCCCACAGATGTGATGGACCTGTTCAGGTCTCAGCCAGCACATGACGCCTACCGCCCTGATCTGCGACACTCCATGCCTCCTTCCAGCAGTGCAATTGGCAGCTTGTATGGTGACGTCATGAACATCCATCACACCGCCAGTGCTCCTGTCAGAGACCCCAGCCTTGCTGGATCACCCAATGCAGTCCGCAGAGCCACTCCTCCACGGCAACACATGCTGCTGGAGTCTGTCAGCCACAGGCAGAAAGCTGAGTCACAGCCAGTTTCCCCCTCGTGGGATTTCAGCAACATGTCCCACATTGGTGATCAGTTCACTGGCTTGGCTTCTGACACAGCTGTCCTGGACAGACCAGCGGGTAGCTTGCCAGCTTTGCCTGCAGACCTCACTCTATCTGAGCGCTTTCAGCAGCTTCCTGAGCACAAGGAGCAGCATGATGCTGCACAGGTTGGTACAGTTCCTTTGCGTGTCAGCTTGTCAGCTTCAGCAGGTAGAGCTGTGAGCTTTCCTCAGCCTGATACAGCCGCCCCCAGATCCCCTGTTGCAACCCCCTCAGAGCCAGCAGAGCCCACCACACTGGTCATTGGCAGTATCCCTCACAGCTGCACAATCAATGCCTTGGTCAGCATCTTGGATCAGCGTCATCAAGACCAGTACGATTTTCTCCACTACCAACCGTCAGAGGAGTTTGACAGCACAGCTGTTGTCAACTTTACCCGTCCTGCTTTTGCACAACAGTTTGAAGAAGAGTTGCAGGACGCCTCATGGTCAGATCTCCACCACTTTGACCCACCTACATCAGCCATCGCCTCTGTCACCTCCCACACCATCCAAGGCAAGGATGCCCTCATGGCTCACCACAGCAAGGCAGCAACACGCTTTGGTGGTGCTCCCGGTAAGGAGTCACGCCTCCCCACCAACAGGCCCCTCTTCTTCTTCTGTGCTGGACGCAAGCGCCCTGCTCCACCTGAGAGTGAGCAGGCGCCTGCGCCGGTGCGTCCCCGAATGCCTACCGCAGTCGGGCAAACCACCTACAGCAATCCAGCAATGCAGGGTCCGCCACCCTCCTTGCATGTTGGCATCAGGGGTGACCCCCATGATGGCAGGGTTCATGGTGCAGCTGTGAAGATGGAGCCAGAGTCTGTCGATGCTGGGTTTGCTTCAGACCATGGTGTACCCCTGTCACCAGGCAAGCAGCCCCCTGAGGAGACCATAGGGAGCATTTTCAGCGACCATGACAATGTTCACATCAGATCGCGCCCCAGCAGTGCTGCTGTCACCAGCAGCAGACCTCCTGGTGACAGCCTAGAGCCTCTCAAAATCACCATCAAGCAGGAGCCTGGCCTTGGGCAGCCCATCACTCCCAGCCCTGACTCTGCCCTTGATGTCATGGGTCACACCCTCAGCATGCTGGACGGCCCCAGCAGGGGTGTCAGCAGCAGTCCAGGCAGAGCAGCCGCTGATCCTGCCAGCCATCAGGAAGCTGCAGCCTTCCTGCAGCAGCTTGCCAAAGCCCCAGAGCTGAACCAGCATCCCCGCACCAGGTCCCCCAGCCGCCGCCCACGCTCCCCTTCCCGCCATTCCCACCGCCACCACTCCAGCAGCAGACAGCATGGCAGCAAGTCATCCAGGCTGCATGCAGACAAGGACAGCGACAGGCATGACAGCAAACCCAGCAGCCGCCGCACCTCGCATGTTGAGCACAAAAGCAGCAGAGGTGTTCAAAAGGTGTCTGGCAGAGATGCCAAGCCCCCTCGTGACAGAAGCAGCAAGGACAGAGACACCAAGCACCGCAGCAGCAAAGCTCCTGCAGATGATGTCAAGTACGCCACGCGCAGCAAACCTGAGCAGCCTGCAGACTTGCCAAAACCTCCATCTGCTGGCAGGTCTGTGCATGTGTCTGTCAATACTGCACCTGGTCATGATCAGCATGTCAGTGACTGGCAAGGCAACGGCTCAGTAGGACAACCAAGCTCATCAGTTGGGCGCCGCAAAGAGGAGGCAGTTGCAGACAACACAGAGGGTCTGCAGCAGTCTCATGAGCCTAAGCCTGTACAGGCCATACCTGTCACTGCAGCCAGGGAGCAGCCTTCCATTAGACACAGCACGGCACCTGCAGCTCGCAGGCACGCCGACTTTGGCGCAGACTTTCTGGCCATTCCTAACTCACCATAGGTGTGTCATTTGTGCTTCTTACAACGTGCCCAAGTCAGTTTGCTATGTCTATGATGTGCTTCTGCTTTCAAGTCTCAGTCAAAGCTCAATATGCTGCCAAGCTGTAATTGCTGTAACCATTTGCCTGTTAAGGTTTCCATTGTAGAGTTGCCTTCTGATGCGTATTCAGCAACTGCTGTGTTTGTTGCAGGGGCTCGGCTTCCTGGTCAATGTCGAGGGACAACAGATGCATGGTGGCTTGCAACGCGCCAACAGACTTGTGTTGTGCTTTAGTACAGCCTGTTATTGCGGATGACTATAGAACTTTTTATTGTCTGCTTTTGATTTGTTCCTGGCATTATGAATTGCTGCAAACATTTTGCATGTTGCGTTGGACTCTGTAGTGCTTATGCCATCTCGGTGATACTGCCTGCGGGCGCTCAGAGCATGCCGTGATCGCACGTGACTGTGATTGTCATGACGGATACACAAACGTACTGCTGATCAAGGGGCTACCCCAGTCAAACCGAAGGGTGAGCCCTGTAAAGACCCGCTGCCAAGAGACTGCAGCTCCTTTGCGGTCTCAGCTGGCTTTTGAACGTTGAGTAACCATGTCGAGACCCTGCTGCTAAACAGCACACTTTGTGCAGGATGTCTGCCTAAAGCTTGCTCCTTTGCAGCGTCAAAGCTGGAATATGCGGCTGAACTTTATCTGTGACATATGACCTAGGTGCCGTACAGACAGGTAACATGGAAGCAGAGGGGCCGTCGCAATCACAGGCTGACGAGCAGAGAGTCAAAGTCGTCAGCGTCAGCTGTGGAAGTTCGCATTCCATTGCACTCCTTAGTGAGTCACGCTCAGCGTCGACCTGTGCCGTCTTTTGATCGTTCGCATGCATTGACCTCAAGCGTGGAGCGCTTCAGGTTGTGACATGGTGATGGCATGGGGACGCGGCGAAGACGGCCAGTTAGGACACGGAGATGCTGACGACAGAAATGGTCCCGAGGCAGTACACACACTGATACGAAAAGGAGTGACCGGCGTTCACTGTGGAGCAGAGTACACAGTTGCAGTCTGTAGAGAACGTCAAGAGGTCTACAGTTGGGGCTGGTAAGATTGCAACCTCAGATGCAAATCTTTATTGTCCAGCATCTGCAGTCACACCCTCTGGTTTGAATGATACCGCTTGCATTGTTGCTTGGTGACACTTGGTATGTTGCAGGGGAGACTTTGGCAGATTAGGCCACGGCAGCTGCAGTGATAGCTTCATTCCTCATCCCATCAAAGGTCTGAGTAGGAAAGGAGTGATCAGCGTTGCGTGTGGTGACACACATACCATAGCAATGACAGCAGATGGTAAGCTGTACGGCTTTGGTCGGAATCAGAATGGCCAGCTTGGCTTGGGCACAAGCACTGATCAGCTCCATCCTACACTGATAGAGGCTCTGCAGGTCAGCCATTTTCCCCATTCTGCATGCTATCTGCAAACACTCTGCCTAGAGCCCCTCTGCCTCATATTTTGGCATGTGTCACCATCATTCTGTCACGGGGCACAGCATGTGTACACTACCTGCAACACCCTGACACACCCTTGGACAGCATGCAAGCATCCCCATCTTGTGACACTTGCAGAAAATGATGTTCAGTGTCTCCAGCTGCTGCAACTGGTAAGCAACTTATTTGCCTTGGGATGTGCTCCACAAGCTGATCTGCCTTGACTGTGCACAGGGTGAAAGAGTCATCAGTGTGGCTTGTGGGGCTGAACATACACTTGCAGCGCTTGACACTGGCGAGGTGAACCTCCTGTGTCTATTTTTCTTCCTGCATATACCCTTCACGCCGTTCATACCAGTGTCAGGCAACTTGTGAGTACCAATCTTATGACTGGAAGTCTCACAAGCGACACAGCTACAACATTGTTGCTGAAACACATTTGTCCACCTTTGAATGAGCGGAAGGTGCTGCTCAGAGTTGCATCCGCAGCAACAGCAAGCACTCAGTGCTCTCTTGGTCCAATTTCTGCTGAGCTATAGATCTGTCTGCATTCAACTCTTTAATTCTAAACCCTAAACCCTAAAACCTTGGCCCCTGTCCTCTTCCTGTAGCTTGCTCAGTGGGCGTTCATTGCAAATTTGATTTTCCTGACTGGGCACCATTGTGTCAATGCAGTTGTACGCATGGGGTTGGGGAAGATATGGCAACTTAGGTGATGGCGAGAAGACTGACAGGTGGGCACCAGGCATGCACACACAACCCATGTTTTCATGTTATACATATACATGCACCCTAAGTAATTTCAGACCCATGAACATAAAACAAGGGCATTCGTCTGAAAACACTCTGGGTGATGTGTTAGCACAAAAGCATCACATGGGGATGCCACTTCCCAGTCATGTAGTATTGGCAGCTGAGGCTTTGACAATCATCGTACATCAGCTCAAGCAGCATGCAAAAAGGCATAAACTAGACTTTAAACATTGCAAGCCGCCTTTCAACATGCCCAGGAAGGATCAAGGTTGCTTCCACTGCATATCAGCCAACGTTAATATAACCTTTATCTATGTACATCGTGATGCCGCAAAACCACGAGCTTAGCCTGTGCTTGTCAGTCCATGCTTACATAGCATTGCAAAGTCAGACAGTATTGCATAAGCCAGCAGCACGTCTGAGCACTGAATGCTTTGCTTGTGGCTGGTACACTAAGCCATGCCGTGCAACAGTCCAGCAGCACAGCAAATGATGTCAGCATCAGACAGCAATGGCACAACAAAAGCGTACATGCAGCTTGCGTGACCTGTACCAACATCCCTCTGCTGCGCTAAAATCACAACCGACACAAGGCATACAAACAAAGCAGCCAATCAGCAGCAATACCAAACAATTGGAACTGCAAGGCAGCTCAGCAGTATAGTATGAATGCAGCATCCTACAAAATGTGAAACTGAATGTGCACTTGACTTTAGGCAGCATCTTCAAACTCTGAATGTGGCTGATCACTAGACAGGCAAAAACCCTAGCCCGAAGTTGACATCAATGCAGAATGTGCCTTCACAGATGGCAAAGCCAGGCTTGCGTTTCAACACTGGATTCACTCAATTGCCAGACTCAGCCATCAAGCCACTCAGAAGATGTCTTTCTGCAGCAAAAGGCAGATCAAACTAAGCATTGTAGCAGAAATGAACAGCTCCATGCCTGTTGCAGGCATCTGCCCACGCACGTGAAGAAGCTAGGTAGCATACGCATGCGCCAGGTCTCGTGTGGCTGGAGGCACAGCGCAGCTATCACCACAGACGGCTCTGTCTACACTTTTGGCTGGTCTAAATATGGTCAATTGGGTCATGGCACATATGAGTGAGTTCCTGTCATCCAGTCTTCTGCTTCTGTGACAAGTTTGCTTACATGTTGGGGTGTTGTGGAAGGACTGAGTTGGGTGGAAAGGGTGATTCTCTGCTGTCCAATCCTATGTTGCTGTGACAGTTTTTTTATGTGTTGGTGAGGGCCTTCCGTTCAAGTATCTTTCCTTGCAATGACTTTCTTTTGTGTTGTGCTGAAGTTTCTGACTTGCACACACACTCCATTTGAGTCTGGTATGTTTTATGTACATGAGAGATTTGTGCAGGTTGCCTTGTGCATGCACATGGTCGCACATGAATCCCTTGACTGATAATGGTGTGAATATTTGATGTGCTTGTCAACATTGCGGCATGCATGTGTCAGCTGCTGTTGCACCAAACCGATACGTGTGACAGCGCATGCTGAAATTGTGCCTTGTCTGACCTGTTTTTACTGGCAGAATGAGAAATTCACCTTGTCCTGATGAGTCAGGCTTAAATCATACATACGCTTTCAGCATGTTTCACCTCCACCAGCAATACAGTCAAAAAGGACATGCCCCTCTCAAAGAAATAAGCAATATTCTTAACCATTGTCTTCCTGGAGCTCGTAAACATGTCAGAAGAACTCGCACACAAAAACAGAAACAAAAAGGCATTGTGGTCCATTGAGTATCTGCACAAATATGACCTGGTGTGTTTTGGGCAGGGATCTGGCTGTGCCCAAGAGGGTGGAGGCTCTCCAGGGGGTGAATGTGGTGATCCTGTCGGGGGGCTGGCGCCATGCTGTTGCTGCTGATGATCAGGGCAGGATGTATGGCTGGGGCTGGAACAAGGCATGGACCTCCTCCTTCTCTCCTCTCTTTTCCTCTTCTTCTTCTCCATGTCTTCTTCTTCTTCTTCTTTTGTTGTCCTTCTCCTTCTCCTCTGTCCCTTGTTTGTAATCCCCCTCCTTTCTCTTTTCCTTCTGCTCCTCCCCTCTGTTCCCCTCTTCTATCGTGTTTTGTTACCTGATTGATACTCGTCTGAGCTTCATTGTTAGGATGTGCTGATCATTGCTGTGCTTTGCATTGCTGCTGCTGCTGCTGCTGCTGCTGCTGCTGCTGCTGCTGCTGGTGACGAAGCAAGCTGACTGGATGGCTGGGGCTGAAACAAGGTCTACAATTCTTGTGCTGTGCCATTGTTCCAAGTTCAGGCCTGGATGTCTGATCTTTTCTTCTGCCTCCTCCTCTTTGTCACTTGTTGTGCTGCACAATGCTGTTGCAGCTAGTGACAACCATGGCTGAAGCTCGTCTGTCATACCTCTCATTATCCCAATTTGTTGTGCTTGCTTCTGGCAACAGAACACTGTTTTTCCAACAGACACTCCAGCGGCAACCAGCAAGCAAACAACATGCATGTCTGTTTCTGCAGTCTCTGCAGTCATGTCTCATTCATGTTTCTGCAGTTTCGCCAAGAGACCAAGCAACCATATGTCTGTTGTTGCAGTTCGGTCAAGTGGGCATAGGCAGCACTCAGGACTCAGTAGCCACGCCACAACTCATTGCGGCACTGCAAAATGACAAGATTAGTCAGTTTGCATGTGGCTGGCGGCATACCCTGGCTCTGACCCAGCAGGGGCAGATGTACAGCTGGGGTAGGGGGGTCAGCGGCCAGCTGGGCCATGCAGAGACCCTGGACTTGTAAGTCACCTATCACTCACTCACTCACTCACTCACTCACTCACTCACCCACCCACCCACCCACCCACCCACCCACCCACC
>JAABUO010001751.1_pt1 | contig 27601 bp, 38 predicted proteins | sample 5559291 | NCBI WGS metagenome assembly JAABUO01 (sample SAMN10711878, study PRJNA513372) | rock metagenome | isolation source: Antarctica rocks | place: Antarctica: Victoria Land, Finger Mt sud | reverse complement strand
GGCGGCAGCGGCCGCGGCCGTGCAGACGCAGGCCTGGGCGGCCGAGCGGGCCGAGCTGCAGGCGCAGCTGCAGGCCGCGCAGGAGGCCGGCCGCGACGCGGGCTCGGCCGAGCGCGCGCGCGCGGCCGCCGTGAGCGAGCTGCGCGCGCGCGAGGCCGAGAAGGCCGAGCTGCAGGCGCGGCTGCAGGCCGCGGAGGCGGACGTGTCGGAGCGGGCGGCCGCGGCCGCGCAGGCGCAGGCCTGGGCGGCCGAGCGGGCCGAGCTGCAGGCACAGCTGGGGCAGCTGCGCGCGGCCGCGCAGCCGGCCACGCCCTTCGCGCGCCGCGACAGCGCCGGTGCGGCCGTCAGCGCGCGCTGTGCGTGGGCCCCTGTCGCATGCGTCCTAGCAGAGAGGCAATCGCTGAGCAGGCACACGTCAGGCCTGTGCTGCTTGCACTGCGTTCCCGGTGACAGGACTGGCATCGGGGGCCCGCTTGCTTGCCGGCCACACATGTTGTCTTGTGTGGACCTCCCCTGCAGGGACTGGCTCCACAGCAGCACGCTGAGTGTGCAGCTTGCGCACGGGCGCCGCAGGCTCCGCGGAGACCGCGCCCGCGACCGGCGCGCCCGCTACGGGCGCGGCGGACGCGCCGGCGGCTGCACACGCCGCGCTGCAGGCCGCGCCGCCCGCGAGCGGCCGCAAGCGCGTCAGCTGGCAGCTGCCGGCCGACGCGGTGCCCCGCGCGCTCGCGCTGGGCGCCGCCTGCGCCAAGCCCGCGCGCGACGGCGCCCGCGCCGACAGCCCGGCGCGGCCGGAGACGCCGCAGGCGCCTGCGCACGCCGAGGCCGCTGCATCTTCGGCGGAGTCAGTGGCGCGTGCCCGCTGGCTCCTTGCATGTTGCATGGGCAAGCGCTGCCCGCAAGCGCGCAGGCACAGCAGCTGCCGCCAGGCATGCTTCCAGTGTGGGCGGGGCTGAAGGTCAGCGGATGTGCATGGGGCTGGCTGCCTGCGAGCGCCGCCAAAGTGCCTGCGCCACTGCACAGCGCCGCCTCGGCCGCATCATGCGCACACGCAGGACGGCCTCGCATGCGCGGCGCCAGCGATGCCTGGCGCTTGGCACCGCCGGCGCGAGGCGCGTGCTGTGTGCGCGCAGATATACAAGAATGCTGTGCTGGCGTGGCTGGAGAAGCGCGGGGCGGCCGCAGCGCCGGCCGAGATTGCGGCGGCCGTGGGCGCGCCGGGCGTGGATGCGCTGGCAACGGCGCTGCAGGCGCTGCAGGACGACTCCGAGATCTACGTGCGCAAGGGGCGCTACGCCGTGCTGTGAGGCCGTAGGGTGCGGCGCGCGGGGCGAGGAGCGGGCAGGGGAAGAGGAGGAGGTGGGGGCGGTGGGCCGCATGCCTGCGAGCCATGCAACGTAGGGCGCGGGCAAGCGTTTGGCTTGTGCGGCCAGCAGAGCGCGCAGGGGCGCTGCGGCGCGCCCCGCGAGGCCCATAAGGCGCGTTCTGGGTCCTGAGGTGGGGCGCGCGGCGGCGCGGGCCGCGAGCGCAGGCGGCGTCGCAGGGCAGCATGGCGTTCTGGTTGCGCCGCACGCCTGCTGTGCCCGCTCACGCGCACGGGCAGCAAGCAGGGCCTGGGAGCGCATGTTCAGGGCCTCACTCTGGTCACAGCACGGGGTGGTTTGCTGGTCCGCTCTAGGCCGCCAACCACATGTTAGAGACAGCTCGCTGGGCGCGCAGGCACTGTGGTAGGCATGAGCATGTCTGGTCACGGCGCATGACGCATGTGACTTGCATGGGGGTGTCAATGTGGTACCTGGTGTGATGGGCATCCGTAACTAGGCATGCCCAAAGTAGTATCTGCTGGCCAGGCTTTTCCGGGGGGCAATCTGGGCATATTATCAAGAGCGCAAGGGTCGTATGCACCATTGTGTGAGGCAGCCACGCCTTGTATTGAGCATGCCTGGGAAGAAATATTGGACGATATGCATGTGTGGGCAGTTTGCAGCCAAGGGCAAGGCGTAGTCGAGGCACCGGGTCCATGAGGATGCCGCCAGCACTCGCTCTGACTGGAGATATGCATTGTGCTTTCCGAGCGAAGGAAGGTGGTTCCAGATAACAGACCAGATAACGTGCGCTGCCAGGCCATGCGGCACACAAGTTAGGTCACTTTCGGGGGCTTCTTCTCCTTGTCCTTGCCCGCTGGCCGGACGCCCGCCGACCCGCCCCGGCTGAACAGCGTCCCCGCCCGCCGCCGCCGCCGCACGCGCGCGCCGCGCCAGCACGCCTGCAGCCACCCCCTCACATTTGGGCAAAGCTTTCCAGGCGGCGGGCAGCAAGACATTGCCTGCCATCCTGTGCAATAGGATCATGTTGAGCGTCAGAAGTATGCGCTCCATTCAAGCAAAGCCTAAAAGAGGACACGCGCAACACATGGCTGTTGCAGTGTACGTGCAAAACAGCTAATACATGTAAGACCGCAAACACATGCAAGACCCAAATCACGTGCCAGACTGTCACCCCCCGTCTGAGCGCGTGCCTGGATGACCAGCGCGGCCGCGAGCCGCCGCCCGGCAGCGGCCGTGTCCGCCGCGAGCGCCGCGGCTGCGGCCTCTGCCGCGGCCTCGCGGGCCGCGCACAGGTCTGCCTCCGCATCGTACCGCGCCTTGGCCGCCTGCCAAGCAGACCGAGCTGAGCCCGCCACGCCCCGCACTATCCGGGGCCAGGCGGAGCAGTGAGCATGGCCTGTGTGGCCCAGGCGCGTATGACTGTGCCAGGGTCAGGTGCACTTGTTACGTGTGGGGCGGCGGCGCTGCGCAGCCGAGCCACAAAGCGCCCCGCATGCCTTCCCAGCGCTTCCCGCGGGCTGTGCGCCTGCCGGCCGCAGCCAGCCGGGCACCGCGGCGCAGCGTTCCCGCATGCAGGGGCCGACGATGCATGCAGCACGGCCTCCATGGGGCGCCGCCGTAACACGGGTCACTGCGCATGTCCTGCGGCCAATAAGCCCAGGCAGGCGCCTGGGCGCGCGGCGGCGCCCGGCGCCGCATGCCAGAGGTCAGGGCCGCGCGCCGCGAGCTGCGCGTTCACGCGGCGCTGCTGCAGGCGCAGGTCCTCCAGCGCGCGGTCGGACGCGGCCGCCTCCGCGGCCGTGCGTTCCGCCCAGGCCGCCGCCTCGGCGCGCTTCGCGGCCTGCAGCGCGGCCATGTGCGCCTCCACCGCCTGGCGCGCCGGCCCCAGGGTAGGGTAGGGCGGCCGCACTGCCGGACTCTGCGACTGAGCGCTGGGCCATTGAGCCCTCACCAAGAGCAGCGCCTGACTATTTCCAGGCTGTGCCGCATCAAAGGACGTACTTTATATATGTGCTTTACGAGAGGAGAGTGTGGCACGCGTCATGCCTGCAGCGTTAGTGCATCTGTATCCATGGCATGCATCCATTCAGAGGCAAAGCTTGCAGCAGGGAGCGGGCGGCCCTGCTCGGCAGCCGCAGGGACGCCGCGGCGCCCTGCCGCGTGAGCACACGCAGCAGATTTCAGGGCCCTGCCCTATCCCACCTGGTGCACGCCGCGCTCGATGGCGGCGCGGTGGCGCAGCGCAGCCGCTGCGTCAGCCAGCGCCGCGAGCGCGTCCGCCTCCAGCCGCGCGGCGCACCTGCCGATGAAGGGATGGTTATAGGAGTTGGGTTAGGGTAGGATTGGGTACAGCGCCGCAAGCGCGTCCGCCTCCAGCCGCGTCGCGCACCTGTCGCTGCGACCGCGCCGGGCGCGTCCTGGGCGGCTGGCTCTCGGCTCCTGGGCATGGAGCATGAAGGTGCTGACACGTGTGTGCCACGACCGCATTATATCATGTCGTGAAGCAGACAGCACGGCGCCACCAGTGACGGCCGTGGCGCGCGCAGCCTCGGGGCATGCAGCGGCCGGGCGCGCACTCGTTCGCGGCGGCCGCCGCTGCCGCGCGCAGGCGCAGCGCCTCCGCCGCCTCGGCGTGGCCCGCCACGCAGGGATAAGGGGCGGAGACAGGGATGTGTGCAGGACAGGCGTACCCTACCCTACTGCATCTGGGGGCTGCGCACTCGTTCGCGGCGGCCGCCGCCGCCGCGCGCAGGCGCAGCGCCTCCGCCGCCTCGGCGTGGCCCGCCGCGGCCGCCGCCGCGGCCGCCTCGGCCGCGCCTCTTGCGGCCGCCATCTGCCGACAGCTGTGAGCGCTTGGCCAGAGGCGGCCGCGCTTGAGAACAGGAGGCACCGCATACGCTGCTCCTATGGATGAATGGCTGTTGTGCTTGCATGCAAGTGCTCATGGGTGATGCTGGCAACCCCAGGCTAGGGCCTCCAACATTCTTCATCACGGTCGTCGAGATACTCGTCGAGTGTGCTGCTACGCGCGCACCACGGGGACGTGCGCAGCGCGCTCGGAGAGCAGGCTGGCGTGCAGCTGCTTCACCGCCGCCGTCGCGGCGCGCTCGCGCTCCACCAGGCCGTGCGCCTCTGCCTGTAGTGCACCAGGTGCGGCCGCCTTGCCGCAGATTTTGCTCTGGGACTGGCTGCCAGGACGACACCTGAGGTACTGCAAGCTGCAAGCCAACGTGTGCTTGCAAGCAGCATAAAATGTGTCAAAAATGCAACAGGTGCCGCTGTCCACCCGCACTGCAGCATGGAGGATGCAAGCCGCACCGCCCCAGGAGCCTGGCGCGTCCATGGCTGAGACCTTGTCTTTCCCGCGCTGTAAGCCCGGAAACGCGAGCGATGACGTCCTATGACGTGGATGAGATACAGCGGCGTGCCTGGCGGCGGGCGTCAGTGTGCACGGCCGCGGCGATGCCGGCCAGGCGGCGCGAGGACGGCAGGTCGGCCAGCGCGGCCGTGGCGAGGGCGGTCAGGCGCGCGGCCGCCGCGGCCGCGCGCGCCGCGCGGCCGGCCATGGAGGGGCAGCTCTGCGCCGCGGCGCAGGCGCCGCTCGGCTCGCGCTCGGCGCCCGGCGCTGCGTCCGCTGACGCAGGCGCAGGCAGTGGCTGCATGCGTTGCTGCTGAGGTGCGGCCGGCTCGCAGCCTTGGTGTGCTGCTGCCGTATGGGCAGCACTCGCAGCACCGACCTTTGCCAGTCCTCGCGCAGGTGGTTTCAGGCAGGCGGTCCGGCACGCGCGCACCTGACCTCCTGAAGCCGCCCTTCACTGCCTGCTGACGTGATACTTTGAAGGCAATGCTTGGAATGTACTTTCCAGTCAGGGCAAGACCGGGCTCGAGCGCGCCTTTAGGCTGTGCGTCATCTGCACCGTGCTCTGCTTGAGCTCCCGCGACACGTCGCTGATGGCGGCCTGCACGTGACATGTATAGGTAAGCAGCCGCTTGTCTTTGTGTAAACGGTGGCTCCTTGCAGCACGCCTGCCCTGGACTTGTTCAGGTAGGAGGCATCGCCCATTACGCACGCGCGCTCATAACCTCGCGCAGGTGTTATAAAGCACCCAGTGTACACAGCGAGCAGTACTGAGGACCCCGCGGCAGCGCGAGCGCGCCTGGTTGGCTGCCTGCGAGGCGCGGTTCGGACGCTGCTGCAGCGCGCGCTGCACGGCCAGCAGCTCGGCAAAGCGGCCCTCCAGCGCGTGCTGGCGCGCCAGCAGCGGGCCCACACTCTCGCCCTCCCGGCCGCCGCGCAACCCCGAGCGGCACGCGCGCGCCTGCTGGCTGCAGAGGTCCGTGTTTGGGCAGGCCTGCTCTGCGAGAGGCGCCTTCGGCAGGCTGCCTGGAGCCGGACGCACCCGTACCTCATGCTCGTCAAGCTCTGGCGCCCTCTGCTGCAGCCGGTCGCGCACCATCAGCAGCACCGCGCGGACCTGCAAGGCATCAGAGTACGGCGAGTGACCCAGTCCGTCGCGTGCGCACTCAAGACCGCCTGGAGAGTATCTGAGGACTGTGAGCGCGTTATGCGCGCGAGGGGCCCGGCGCACGTGCGCCACTTCTAGGTCGGACAGTACGCCCGACTCCTCTGGCGCGCCGCCACGAGCGTCCATACTGCTGAGCGCAAGCTTTACAGGTTGGTGCGGCTCTGCCCTTGCCTGACGAGTCAGGACGTACGACACGCGCGCGCTCACCTTGTTCCGCTCTTCCAGCTGCGCCATCCGATTTCAAATCTTTTTGGGTCAGGAGGAGTCAATGCTGCTCTGATTCTGCTCTTGCCAAGTGCGCAGCGCCATCGATACAGGCAGCTGGGTAGAGTCACGACGTGCACTCTCCATCGGGCACTTGCCCCTGCGGCCTAGACAGCAAATCCTTCCTGGAGAGCCTTGTGGCGCATGGCAGCCCAGGGCGCCATCCTACAAAACCACAACAGCGAGCTGGTCACATGTGAGCGCCTGCATTGGGCGAGAGAGTGCATGCGCATCTCCAGACCTTGCACGCAGCCTGACTCTCCAGCGAGGCCCGCAGGCATAGAGGAGCTGCGGGAGAAGCGGGAAGCGCTGCAGGCGCAGGTACGGGACGAGGAGCTCGAAAAGTCAAAGATACAGCAGGACCTGCAGGCGTGCGCCCGCCTGCGGCCGCGAGCACAGCTCGGCCGTCGCACCTGCGCTGCAGACCTGGCGTCGTGCGCCGGCAGGTGCTCACCAAGCGGCTGTCACACATCAACGAGTCGCTGCAGCGTAAGGTGCGCGCCGCGCTCCGCGCTGCTGCTGCTCGCCGCTGCTGCGCCTGGCACTGAGCGCATGTCAAACTGCTGCTCCGGCGCGACTCAGGTGTCAGCGCGAGAGGAGTATGACAAGGTCATCCAGGCGAGGCGCCGCCCTGCGCCTGGCGCCGCACCGCCCACGCGCGCCTGCAGAGCCCGGCCAAGCCCGGCCGCGGGCGCCCCAGCGACAGTTCCTCGGGCCTGCGCGCAGGAGACCGAGTCCGCCTACGTGAAGATCCTGGAGAGCTCCCAGACGCTGCTCGCGATCCTGAAGAAGGAGAGCGCGAACATTGCCCGGAAGCGGCAGGTCGCGCCGCACGGCGAGGGGCTCGTCAGGTAGCCGGCGAGCATGCGTGCTCAAGCCTGCCTGGTCGGAGACCGGCAGACGCGACGCTGTGTGGGGAAAGCGTCAGGTAACCACCGCGCAACCTCGAGAGCTTTCCTGAATGTTTTGGTTGGTGCTGCCATCTGTGTGTTTGTTTAGGTGGCAATCTGTGTCGGAGCTTGCTTTGATGACTGGTCCTGCTCTGCTGTGTCTGCTTGTCTGTGCTGACAGCATGCGTCATGGGCTGAGAAGCTCGCAGGTCCTGCCAGAGTTTTGAGAGGATGTGGGTGGACGTGTGCAAAATGCGAAGTGTAACTGCAGATGTAAAGCCTTCAAAGCCTCTGCGCAGCCAGCTTGCACTGATAACAAGCACAGATAGGCCTGGGCTTGGGCTTGACAAGGCCTGGAGCTGCGCATGCCACTGATCGACGTAATCTGCCATGCGCTGTCTGGTGTCTAATACTGGCCCAGCCTAGCTAGCACAATGCCTGGCCAAAGCCGGTGCAGGTTTATCACTTGACCCAACTCGCAACAGGCAGCAAACCTATATAGTAGTGGTACAAAAGCAGCGGACATGGCGCAGCCTCTATTCTGAGGGAGCAAACAGGTCCATGAAGACCAAACACACAGCGTTTGGACACAACCCACCTTCACATGCGCCCTGCGTGCGCCGAAACGCACCCCGCTACGCACAACCTGCATGCTATGGACACGCCCCGTGCGCGCCCCGTACAGCCAGCGCCGTGCGCAGGGCACGTCAGCGCCGTCCACCCTGCGCCGGCCAGGGCCGCGCCCCGCCCGCGCGCGCCTCAGAAGCTGCCCTTGCATGCGGCGCCCGCGCCCGTGAAGGGCGCCGTGAGCTCGTCCGCGCAGGCCATGCGCAGGCGCTCGGGCGTCGCCGGCGCGTCCATGTGGAACCAACCCGGCAGGTTCGCCTCGGACCGCGCCGCGTACACGGCCTCCTGCGCGGCGTGCGCATCCATGTGTCGGTATGCGCGAACGGGCCTTGCCATACATGTATGTATTTCACCAGGCTTGACAAAGCGTCGCTGCTCTGCCATAATCCCTTCCACATGGAAAAGCTCGGCAGGGGAGCGAAGCAGTGCTCCACACGCTAATACTCTCTGGCTGTTTGCCTTCAACAGCTGTAGCTCAGGAGCGAAGGGCGCGCACACGAGCCAAAGGGGACAAGTGAGCACGAGCGGGCGCGCGCCTTGAGCGCGAAGAACACGGAGGCGCCCAGGAACAGCGGCGGCTCGCCGACCGCCTTGCTGCTGTGCACCAGCGGCGTCTGCGCGCACGGCGCGTCGCGCAGCAGCGTCACGCGCAGGTCCAGCGGGATGTCGTTGACGGTGGGGATCTTGTATGTGCCTGCGCGCGCAAACGGATTGGGGGTCACGCCACCACCACAGCAGACCTTAGGAGGCTGCACAGGCGGTCGCCCCTGCGGCCTGGGTCGTGGGGGGCGCGCGGCAGGGGGGGCGCACCGGGCCCGCGCGTGTGCAGGGTGCCCGGGGGCACCCAGGGGTGCGCCCCGTCGCCCCACACCAGCTCCTCCAGGCAGCACCAGCCCAGGCCCTGCACGAAGCCGCCCTCCACCTGCGCGCGCGGCGCCGTCCTGCGTTGACGCCTGGGGCACAACCCAAGCCGAACCCTACCATAAACCTATACAGCTCCTCCAGGCAGCACCAGCCCAGGCCCTGCACGAAGCCGCCCTCCACCTGTGCGCGGCGCGCCGTCCCGCGTCGGCGCCCAGGGCCGCAGCGCCGTGCACCACTGCAGGCCTGCAGTGCCGCCATGGGGCCCGCTCTGATGTCGTGCGACTCATGTAGCGCCCAGAAAGGGCTCCCGGGCGTCGAGTGAAACGAGCCTTCCTGAGCATTGAGCTGCCACTTTCTGTGTCTTGTCAGGGAAGCATTGCACAGCAGCATCAGCGAGCGAGGCATGGCACGACTCCCAAGCCTTACGCGGACTCGCATCACAGTGGCGGCGCAACTGGCGGTCAGGCGGCATGCGCGCCGATGGGCGTCGTCATGACCGGGTGGACCGGGTTGAGTGGGTAGTGGGTTGCCGAGGGGCATTATCAGGCCCTTGCGCAGTGCAACAACACTGAAACCACACTCCACAAAGGCGGCGCGCCCAGTTCGCCATGCCCCCGCCACGCTCCCAAGCCAATGCGTAAAAACCCTACACGCGCGCGAGGCGCGCGCGCGCGCGCGCGCCTGGCCGATGTCGATGGCCGGGTTGAGCGAGTCGCCGACGTCCATGGCCAGGTCGGTGCGCAGCAGGTGCCAGTCGCCGGTCAGCGCGTCCAGCTCCACCTCGCTCAGCGCGGCGCCGTAGCAGAAGTAGTTGAACGGCTTGGCGCCGCCGAAGCCTGCGGTGCAGCGCGCCGCTCGTCGGCCCCGCGCGAGTGGGCCCGGCTCAATCGCGCTCGCGCACGTTTCATGCGCATGGTGGCGCTTGCACTCATAGCGCGGTGCGTCCGGCGCATGCGTTGCGCTATGCACGTCATTTGATGACGTTCGCTCACCTTTCTGTTCTACTGACATACGGTGCGCGCTCCAAAAGGCTAGAAGGTGGATGCGAATGGTGATAAAAAATAAAGCAACAACCTGCATGAGTGCACGTGGCAGCTGGAGCGCAAGCGCAGCGATGGGAGCGGCCGCGCGCGAGGGGGTCCGCAGAGCCCAACCAAGGTTCGTCAGGGCCGCGGCGCGCACCGGTTGTGTCGGGCGTGGCATAGAAGCCGTGCGCGAAGGGGCTTGCGTACCCTAACCAGGGTGTGGCGGGCCGCGGCGCGCACCGGTGATGTCGGGCGTGGCATAGAAGCCGTGCGCGGAGAGGTCGACGCGCTCCAGGTAGGCCGCGGAGACCACCTCCTTGAAGGCCACGCCGGGCAGCCGCGCGCGGAAGGGCGCCAGCCGCTCGTTCAGCTGCCGGCACGCGTCCGCGACTGGCGCGCCCCGCGCGGCGCGCGCGCGTCAGGAGGCGCCGCCGGGCGCGGGCGCGAGTCGGCTCGCCGCCTCGCATCGGCCGGCTCCAGGCACGGGCGCAATTGCGAGAGTGCATGGTGTGACATGCGACGACGTCTGAAATGTTTGGCTGCGGCACGAGCATAGGCGGCATCAGATTCCAAACCCCTGACAAAGATTTTCGAAGCGATGACCCATGTACTCGGTTGCCATCCAGCACCACATTGCCCCTAGGTTGCACAAGCATGCAAGGCACATCACGAGGCACTGCTGCGGGCGGGCGCGCACCGGCCGCGCCGTACATGTCGGACGACGCGGACGCGGCGGTCGGGCTGGCGTTGGGCACCTTGTCGGTGGCCGTCTCGGCGACATACACGCCGGCCAGCGGCAGGCCCAGCGCGGCCGCCGCCACCTGCGCCACCTTGGTGTGCAGGCCCTGCGCGCGGCGCGCCGGCGGGCGTCGCCCTAGGCCCTACCATAGGGTTCCAACCCAAAGTCCTAAGTCCGACGAGACATCCGCCCATGGGCTTGCCAGCCTCGCGCGCCAGTGCATGCAGCCACTTTTCACCTCCAGACACCGCCATCATTGTCGGCGGCAGAGCGGGCCCACACAGCCACCAGGTGCTCCAGAACCGGCTTCGCCCGCCTGCGCGATGCGCGTGGGCCCCTGGCAGGAGCCGCACAGCAGGCCCGGGACAGGTGCATGGCGCGCGCGCGCCTGGCCCATCTCCACGCCGCCATGCGTCAGCAGCACCGTGCCGTCGGTGTAGACGTGCACGAGCGCGCCGGCCTGCCGAGCGCTGCGTCCATGTTTGGAGCGGCTCGAGCAGAGAAACAGGCAGCTGTGCCTGTACACACGTACCGACTGGATCATGCGACCGCATCACGTGGTGCTCTTGCAAGCCAGTATGGCTGTGCGACCAGGCAACCTCGCCGCCATGTGTCAACAACACGGGCACTGGCCCAGTCTTTGGCACCGCTGACTGTGCTCGTGCCACCCTGTGTGAACGGAGCACTGCGGCGCGGCGCCGCCACGCTAAGGTCAACCCTGCGCTGCCGCGCAGGGGCGCGCCTGGTTCAGGAACTTGGTTGTGAAGGAGATGCCAAACTTGGTGGGCACGGCGGCCAGGCCGCGCTTGCGGAAGCGGCTGCCCGCGTTGAACGCGTCCGCCGCGGCGCGCCGCGCCGCCAGGCCGCCCGCGCTGCGCAGCGCCAGGTCCCACACGCGCTGCACCTGCAGCGCGCGGCGCGCGCGGCTCAGGCTACCGGAACGACGCGCCCATGGTCAGGCCGTCCGCTGGGCGCCCTTGCTGCAGGGCCCTAGGGGTAGTGCAATCAATCGGCTATACACAGCCGTCCTGGCAAGGCCGCAGCGCCGCTCCAGCGGCCCCACAGCGGGCTCGACAGCCGCGCGGCGCATGCCGTCAGCGGCCGGCACGGCAGTCCGCGCTTCGCGCTCGGGGATGCGTGCAGGGCGCGAGACCCTGCGCCGCAGCTGCAGGGTCTTTGGGCAAGACGGAGGCCGCCGGCGCGCCTGGCAGCCCTCGAGGACCTGCCCAAAGTGCGTGGTGTCGCCCTCGCGGTAGAAGTTGAGCTCGCGGATGGCCTCGGGCGGCCGGCCGAGCGTGCGCGCGATGTGGTCCACCCACATCTCTGCCACCATCATCGCCTGCGCGGGGCAGGATGTTAGGGCTTCTGAGGGGCTTAAGGCATCAAAGGGCTCGCGCTATCACCGCCTGCGCGGGACAGGACAAGTCAGGCTAGTAAGACAAGCGCCAACACCGCGCTGCTATATACCGCCCCGGGCTGCGCCAGCCGACCCTGCAGCTGCTCCGCGGCGCCAGGCAGGCAGGCCGGCTGCACAGGCCGGCGCAAGGAGCGCGGGGCCGCATGACTGCGATCGCCCGCAAGCACGCCGGGGCCCGGTGCGGCCGCCGGCACCGCGCGCGCGCGCCTCGGCGCGCCACCGTCATGCGGCGCGGCAGGTCGCAAGCGCTAGGGTAGGGCTAAACCTAGCGCGCGCGCCTGCGGGCCGCCGAAGCCGCGGAAGGCGGTGTTGGACGCCTGGTTCGTGCGGCACACGTGGCCCACCGCGCGCAGGTTGGGGATCTTGTACCTGCGCGCCGCGCCGCGCTCCGGGCTCAGCGCGCCGCCCGGCGCCGGCGCCGCTATCCCCGGTCAAGTGCCACGCTCCGACGAGCAGGTGGCGGTCGCGGCCGCCGCGTGGCGGTGCGCGCATCGCTGGCAGGCAGCGCGCAGCGCTGCAGCCTGATAGGAGCTGATCGACCAGGCGGCGGCGGAGTCGCGACCTGAGCGGCGGCTGTGTGCTGAGGCGCGTGCTGTGTGCGCCGCTCTTGCTGGAGCGAGGCCCCGCGCCGGGGGACACCCCGCTTCCATGCATTCACATTGGGCAGGACGGAGGCCCTGGGCTAGGTTGTGCTAGGACTGCCCCGCTGCCGCGCAAGTGTGCTTACCCCAATCGCGCGGCCAGGCGGGCGGGCGGGCGGGCGCGCGGGGCGCGCACGCGCAGTCGCTGTGCACCAGCGCGCGGTCCATGATGGACGTGGACAGGTCCAGGCTGTTCCCTGCATTGCTGAACAGGTCCAGCTGCAGCGCGAGCACGCGGCCCTCCGCGGTGAAGCCCACCTGCGCGGCCGCGCCCCGCACTAAGCAGGGCAATGGTAGGGTAGGGGTAGCCCCGCGCGCCGCTGGCAGCGCGCCCGCCGCGCCGCGCCAGCCCCGGAGGCCGCCCGCCGGCCGTCGCTGGGGGAAGCAGCTAGCGCGTGCGCGGCGGCGACGCGCCGGGCGCGGCCGTGGACCGCGCGCACGGCCGGGTGTGCGCGCATCGCTCGCGGGCGGCGCGCGCGCGCGGGCGCGCCTTGTTAGTGGCTATATCGTGGCTATATCACGCAATTTTGAGCACGGGGGGACCCCATCCGCTTGGGTCGTTAGGGTCATACCCTCTTGTGGAGTCAAAGGGCGCGCCTTGTACGTGGCCTTGAACGCGTGGCGGTGGCCAGTGGTCTGCATGTCCTCGTCGCGGTCCAGCACCAGCCGCACCGGCCGCCGCAGGCGCCACGCGGGCACCGCCGCCGCGCAGCTGCCCGTCCGCGCCCGGCCGTCAGCGCGCCCTCACAGCGACAGGGCAAGGATGACTCCAAACTGTTTAACCAGCATTTGAAATACGGTGTTTGCTGCAGCATGCAAGCACGCGCTGCTGCCCTGCAGGAGCACATTGTGCGCAAGAGGACCAAGCAGGCAACAAACTGCTCACGGGGCGCTGCCCGCAGCGTGCGCGGCCGCTGCGGGCGCGCGCCTGATCGGCACTGAGCGCGTCTCCTTGCCGCCAAAGCCGCCGCCCAGGCGCTTGGTCCGGCTGACAACCTTGTGCGCGGGCAGGCCCAGCACGTGCGCAACCATGTTCTGGTTCTTGGCCGGGCCCTGCGCGTCCGGCCAGGGGCCGCTCTTCTTGGTTAGGGTATTGATATGGTCCTACCCTAACCCCAATCAGCTGCTGCCCGGGTGCAGCTGCCCACGCCGGAGCACGCCGCCGCGCACACACACGCCGCACTGGCGCGGCGGCTGGCGGCGCTGCAGCCAGACCCTGGCGTGTGCGTGCGGGCCGCAGCGGCCCGCTCGGGCGGTGACAGCCGCTCGGGCTGGACCGCCGCAACGTCACCTACCGTACCAGCATGACGCAGCGCAGCCTGGCTGCAGGCAGAGCCCTGCGCGCATAACGCAGCAACCCAGTCCCGCCCAATGACTATGCCCTGAGAGCTGACCGCTCGCGCCGGGCGCCGCGCCTGCGTGGATGAGATGATCGTCACCTCGTCGCCCTCGCCCGGCACGACCAGCGAGCAGTTGGGCTCCAGGTAGAAGTGCTCCTGGCGGCGCGCGGACAGACCCCGCTCGGGCCCGTGCGGCCCTGACATCACAGGCACCTGTGCAGGCGCCCGTTTAGGACATGGAGCACATTGTGCCTGGCGTTGAATGGCGCCACGCTGTCGCTTGCTCATCGGGGCGGCAGCCGCGCGCGCTCTTTGGCGGGCTACAAATTCAGTTCATCAGAGGCGAAGCGCGCCCCCTCCGATGCACGACGCCAGCTGGAGACATGGCGCACACTGCTTTGCCGCACACCAGGCCCTGTCGGGTCAAAGCGCTGCAAGCCTCAGCAGCGTGCCGCCGCACCTGGCCGCCAATGTAGGCGGTGCCATCCACGATGTGCGCACAGTCCGCCCATGCCTCGTCCAGGTTGCCGCACTCGATGGTGTGGCCCTGGCCCTGTACCAGCAAGCAGGATTCGTCGGAGCAGCACATGGGCCGCGCTCGCGACGCATGAAGCGCAGCCGCTCCTTTGACGTTCCTCTGTGGGCCTCATCCGGCTGCATGACGCGCCCAGAGCGCACCGTGCCGCCGCCACAGCGAGAAGTGGCGGTGCCGGCCTGCGTCCTGCCCAGCAGTCCCGGGCACAAGCTCTGGCTGACAGCGCACTCTTCAGACACACGACAGAGCAGACGCGTCCAGCGCGGCGACCCAACGATATGCGATGCTGCGCGCAACCAAGGGCGTACGCGCGGCGGGCGTGCGGTGCGAGTCGGGCGCGCGCCTCATACATGCTGCCGGCCTCGACGGCGTCGTCGATGCTCATGACGGCCGGCAGGTCGGCGTACTGCACGGCCACGGCCGCCGCGCCCTCGCGCGCCGCCGCCTCCGTGCCCGCCACCACCACGCCCAGCATCTGGCGGCAGCAGGCGCGGCGGCCCTGCGTCAGGCTGGCAGACAGGGCGGGGCCCGCCGCAAACCGCCTGGCATGCGCGCTCTCCACGCGCAATCAGCGACGCAGGCGGAGGGCGGGTGGCGGTCCCCGCGCGCTGCGCATGCCGGCAGGGTATACCTGGACCCCGCTCGCTCCGCCCCCATCAGCACCACCTCCTATGCAAGCCTGGCTGGCGGCAATGCGCGCGCTCCGGCCTCCAGCCCAGCCAGCACCGAGCCGCCGTGGGGGGCCCCCGCTCGCAGCACGACCCCGCCGGGGGGGGTTCAGGCGCGCCTGGCCGACGCACGTCACGCGGCGCGTGGCGAAGAGCTCCTCGTCGTGCAGCACCGGCCCGATCATGTTGCTGCCCGGCACGTCGCGTGCGCCAAAGAAGCCCACCACGCCGCCGACCTGCCCCGCGCGCGCCCTGTGAAGCGGCCCTAGGAAGCGGTCCTATGAAGCGGCCCTATGAAGCGGACCTATGAAGCGGCCCTATGAGGCGGCTCCCTGTGGAGCGGCAAATCTCTTTCGGAGCTGAAACACCGCTGGGCCACGCGTGCCAAGCGGCCAACCATGTGCATGCCGAACCATTGGACAGGTGACTTATAACGAGAGCCATCACTAACAAGGCCTACGGAGCGCGGTAGGGGAGGGACTGCGGGCTGCTATCTCGAACACTGTGCAGGAGCGACGCCAGGCGCCCCCGCCAATCGCCGCGCTGCTGTCACGCAGGGCGCCTGTCAGGCCGGGCGCGCCACCCCGGCCACGGCGCCCGCAGCGGCCTCTTTCAGGGCGGAGCGACTGCGCGGACGCTCACGCGAAAGCGCGCACGGGATCGCGCGCGCACCTGCAGCGCGGGCCCGGGGTCCAGCGCCAGGATGCGCGCGTGCGGGCGCGCGCTCTTGACCAGCGCGGCATGCAGCAGGTTGGGCGTGTGCGGCAGGTCGTCCGTGTACACCGCCTCGCCCGTGACCTGCGCTGCGGCCCGCATGATCAGGTAGTGTTTCAACCCTAAACCTTACCTACTACCTGCTGTGCGGCAGGGCACCCGCGTGCGCGGTCTCGCCCGTCGCCCGCGCCGCAGCCGTCGAGACCACCAGCGCCCGCGGCTCTCCAGCCAAGCATCAGGCATGACACACACGGCCCTGTGCTCGGCAGCACCAGCACGACCAGCACGCCCCCGGGGTCCTGCGCGGCGCATCGGGCGAACACCCGCGGCCAGGCCCCGTTGCGGCGCGTGAGCCACAGCATCGCCTTGCTGGCCTGTGCCGACAGCAGTCGGCAGGGTCCCGTCTGGCGCGCCGCGCGGCCTGCAGCCAGACGACGAAGCCCGCGCCACCTCTGGCGCCGGCACCAGCCTGCCCTGCGCCGGCGGCGCCCGCGCGGGCCCCTGCGCGGGGCGCGTGCCTGGATGTCGGCCGCCAGGTGCCGGTGCGGCGCGCCGACCACGGCGTCCTGCCCCGCGCGCGCGTAGTACTGCAGCCCGCGCGCGGGCGGGCGGGCGAAGCGGCCGGCCGCGCTCGCGAAGCTGGCCGGCAGCGGCAGCGTGAAGCTCGGCTCCGACGCCTCCAGGCGCAGCGCGACGTCCACGAAGAAGCGGAACAGGAACGAGGCCGCCAGCGAGCGCCGGTACTCCACCATGCCGCCTGCGCGCGCGCGCGCTCGCATGTGAGCGCTGGGGCTCCAGTGGCATCTATGGCATGCGGGCGCCAGCACTCCGCCGCGCTGCCGCTGCATGTGCAACCCATGGCTGTTGCGCCATGGCTTCATAGGCTGTACACGCTCGTCTATCAGTTGTAACCCCTGTTGCAGGAGGATGAGTGTGCTACAAGAGTGCTGCATGATGCTTGGCACTCTGCAGCACACCACGCAAGAGTAAAAACCACAGTCCGGCCTCCCCAGCTCGACAACCACCCGCTGCGCAACGCAGGGCCCGCGTCGAGCCCGACGAGCCGCCGCGCGGGCGCTGCCGACGGCAACGGGCGACGGGCGGCGCGCCCGGCGCGTCCGGCGCGATGGCAATGTCCTGCGCCAGCGCGGCCACCGCCTCGCGCAGCGTCGCCTCGGTCCACGGGCGCCCGGTCAGCGCGGCCGCGGCCGCGGGCGCCATGACGGTGACGGGCGCCACGCCGCCGAACGCGAGCGCCACCTCGTCGGCCTTCCAGTCGCCTGCGCCGCCGGGCGTTGCCCTTGATACTAATCCTAACCCAACGCTCGTATCTGCTCACATGCCATGGTCTGCACGGTCGTGCGGCTGCCTGCCGTCCTGGCGTGCTGAGGGATCATGATTTGAGCGCGTGAGAAATCACGGAACGTGCTTGCCCTGCAGTAGAAGAGCTGCCCCTGAGCTGAACAGGCGCTCACGGAATCCGCCGCACACACGAGCCGGCCGCGCGAGCAAGGGCGGGGCATGGATCCGGGCGGCGCGCATACGCGCCGACGCGTGCGTCACAGCGCGGGCGCCGGCGCGCCGCACCCGCAAGGTTGCGGCGCATGCGCGCGCGCATGCCCGCGTTGACGATGGCCACGTCGTCGTCGCGCCGGTGCGCCTGCTTGAACTCGCGCACGAACTCGTGGCGCCGCATGAAGGGCACGGCGACGCGCAGCAGCACCTCGTGTGGCGCCAGCGCGACGCGCCGATAGCCCAGGAAGAAGTCGGCCGCGCGCACCTGCGGTGCAGGGTTAGGGGATCTACCCTAGCGCGGGTTTGTCGGCTGGTTCCCAGAAATGGGCAACGCTTGTTGAAAGCTGACGGGCTGCGGCATTTGTGCTCAGCAAATAGTCATGCGAAATTGTCCTTGCCTCCAACACTCGTAAAAGGCTAAGAACCGATAGGTTGCCTGCAGGTTACAACCAAGGCAAGGCAGTCCTGGGGCGCAAGCACAAGGCAATGCGTCGCGCAGGCGCGGGACGCAGCACCTCGCGCGTGGGGCTCCCCTCCGCCGCGATGGTGAACACCGCGCCGGCAGCCATGTACAGCGGGTTGATGTCGGAGATGGGGCTCCCCGTCACGATGTTCCTGTCATCCCACGCCGCTCGCTCAGGGGCGCCAGGGCCAGCGTGACGCTCCTCGCACCCCCAGGCAACCTGGACATACCTGAAAATGCATCAAGGAAAGTTGCATGTCGCGCGGCCCACATGATGGTGGGTCGCGGGTACGATGTCCTGCAGTCATGGCGTGCAACGCAGGTGCTGAAGCACAACGAGAGCTTGAGCGCCCCGCACCCGCCCACGGTCGCGACGTTGCGGATCTGCACGCCCGCAAAGTAGCGCAGCTGCTCCAGCAGCGCCGCAAAGGCGCCGGTCTCGTGCGCCGCGCCGGCGGCCACCAGGTCGGCCAGGCGCGCCTGCAGGCGCGACAGCGTGACGCCCGCGCCCACCTCGAGCGCCGCGTCCGTTACCTGCGCCGCCGCAGGCGCTCAGCAGGGGTTTGGGCAGGGTACGCGCCTGCAGACGCATCAGCGTGACCGCCACGGCCAGATATCTCTCAAGCGCCGCGTCCGTCACCAGCGCCCGTACATCCGCCCGGCAGCGCGTGTGGTAGGGCTAAAGTTCACACCACGGTCGGCAAGTCACGCTGAGCCACACGCAAGCCCGCTGCGGCGCAGCGCGGCGGCGCGCGCCTGCGCCCGCGCACGCCTCGGCCTGCGGCCCCCAGCTTGCAGCATGCACTCGGCCGTGTCTATGCGGGCCGACACATGGCACTGCGGGTGCCGTTGAAGCATAGCGCAGCTTCAACCAAGCATTCAAACGGCGTGGTGCTAGCCCCGCCGCGCCCGCCGCGCCCGCCGCGCCCGCCGTGCCCGGCAGGTGCGCGCCTCCAGGCGCATGAGCTCCGGGATGTGCGTGGGCGCCGCCAGGTGGCGGTACCGCGCCGCCTTGAACTTCACCTCGATGCCCACCTCGGTGTTGCCGCCCACGATGCGCAGGTCCGGGTGCGCGCGCTTCAGCGCCAGCAGCGCCGCCAGCGTCGTCGGCCTGCCCAAAAATGCCCTGTCAGTGCAGCCTTCAGGCCTTGGCGGCGCGCCAAGCCACTGGTTCCCACTCTCACCATGTGGCACGCCAAATGACCTGTCACCCTGATTGGGAAGGCGGCCGAGTTTGAACACACTTGAACAATGGTGCTACTGAGCGCGTGACCAACCTCACAGGCGTACGCGCCCATGATGCAGCAGCCAAACGCTGCCATACCTCGAGTCTGAAAGCTCCACTGCGAGCGTGCCGCGAGTCCAGCGCGCCCGGCAGGCGCACAGCTACCCTAATGCACAGACCCTGGCCGCGCCTGTGCCAGGTGGCCGCCGCGCCCGGCAGGCACAGCGGCGCGTGCGCCCGCCCGCGCAGCGCGGCCGGGAACAGCGGCTCTGCGCTCGGCCGCGCGTAGCCCGCGCCGCCGCCCAGCGCCAGCTTGTCCGCGCTGCTGCTGATGACCAGCTCGGCGCTGCCGCCGCCGCCGCGCGCGCCCGCGTCGGCGGCCCCGTCGCGCTCCGCGCCAGCGGCCCCGTCGCCCTCGGGGGCGTCCGCGGCGCTGCTCACGCGCGCGCGGTGCGCAGCGCCATGATCCCTGGGGTCTGCGCTGCCGTTCGCATACGCCCACTTCACGCCGCCGCCGCCGCCCTTGCCGCCGGGCGCAGCGCCACCGCCGGCTGCTGCCGGATGCGCGCCGCCGCCGCCCCGCTCGCCGCCCTGAGCTGCGTGGCTGTGGCCGTTGGCCGCTGTGCCATTGCAAGCGCCGCCACCGCCGTGCTCCGCAGGGCTCGCGCTGCCGTTGGCGGCCGGGCGCGCGCAGGGCGCCGAGCTGCACTCGCAGGGCAGCCCTGTGCTGGGGCAGACCTGCGCGCACACACGCTGGCATGACGCCCTGGCTCGCATCTCCTAGCGCGCGAGGCTTTGGCATGTGCTACCACAGCAGCCCATGCCGGCGCGTTCATGCATGGTATTGCCCAGCTGCGCGGGCGCGGGGCCAGTGCTTTAGCCCGGGCGTGAGAGGCTGGGAGGGCAAGGCCGGTGCCCGGTCAGCCAGGTGCCCCGGAAACTGTGTGGCCTGCGGACGGGCGGCCCGGCTGGCACTCGCATAGAGCCGCTGGCAGTGCAAGGACGAGGAGGCCGCTGCATGCGCCCCAGAGTGTCCGCCCATGGCTGGACAGTGTCTGTGAGCGCGCAGGCAGCGCAAGTGCTCGCTAGGCCCGCGGCAGGCTGCCCGGGCGTGCGCGGCCCTGCGCGCCGCGCCGCAGGGAGCGCGTACCTGGCCGCCGCGGTCGCGCTGACAGCGCCCGCCGTCGCCGCCGCCGCAGTCGCCCGCGTCGCACGCCGGCCGCCCGCGCGCCGCGCCGCCCGCCAGGCGCGGAGCGCGCTGCGCGCCGCCGTTGGCCACGGCGGCCGGGCTGCCGGCCACGGCGCCCTGCGCGGCGGGCCGCCCGGCGGGCGGCTCTGCCTGGCCAGGGTCAGGGTCAGGGTTACGCCCGGGGTCAGGGTCAGGCTCGGCGCGCGCGCGGCTGGCTGCGATGGCGTCCTCCGTGTACGCGCGCGGCTCAGCCTTGGCAAACACGCGGAAGGCGTCCAGGATGGGCCGGTAGCCCGTGCAGCGGCTGCGCGCCCCGGGCGCGTCAGGCCCTCCGTCAAACCCTGCGATGACGCTTCGGGCTCCTCCGCCGCTCTGCAATGGCCGCCGCGTGCCGCACCTCACTCGGAGGCGTGCGCCTACACAGGCGACGGCCCGCAGGTGACCAACCGGGCGACGCCGCGCTGGCAGGTCGACCAGCACCTCTCCGAAAAGGGCAGGCAGCCGTGCCGCTAGAGCACCGCCTGCCGCCAGAGCGCCCTAGAAGCTATAGCTCGCACCCTATTCATCTAAACCCTACCCTGGGCGCACCACAGGTTGCCGGCCAGGTTCTCCTCAATGTCGGCCTCGGAGGGCGGCGCCGGCCGCGAGCGCAGCAGCGCGTACATGCTCATCACGAAGCCGGGCGTGCAGAAGCCGCACTGCGAGCCGTGCGCGCGCGCCAGGCGCTCCTGCACCGGGTGCAGCCCGTCGCGCGTGTTGCCGATGCCTGCGCGCGCAGGGCCAAGAAAAGGAAGGGTGAGGAATAGGGCCTAGGCTTAGCCAGGCGCTCTTGCACCGGGTGCAGCCCGTCGCGCGTATTGCCGATGCCTGCGCACGCAAGAGCCAAAAGGGTTAAGGGCAGGGTTACGGCCCCCAGGCTAAGAGGCTTGGCTCTATCCCCGATGCCTGCCCCGCGCCCGTCACCGCCGCGCGGCCGCACACCCCGCCCGCACGGGCTCTGCGCTCTGCGCCGCCCTCCCCCCGGCGCCCTGTGCGTGATGCGCTGCTCTACTCCACGCCGGCCTCCAGGCGCGAGTGACCAGCAGGCGCCTGTGCGCTATGCGCTGCTCTGCTCCGCGCCGGCCTCCAGGCGCGAGTGGCCGGCGGGCAATGGCAGGGCCGCAGCGGGCATGCGCCTGCAATAACTTTCAGCGAGTCGCACAGCCCGCCCCCGCCCGCGCCCTGCACAGTGACCCGTGCGCCCAACCCTCCGCGCCGCACAGCACCGCAGGGCACACAGCAGCCTACGCCGCCGGCGCTGCAGGCCACGTCGCCCGGGTCGCGCGCACCCTCCACGGTGACGACGTGCATGCCCTCCATGCTGTACAGCGGCGCCAGGCACGCGTTGACGGAGCGGTGCCACAGCTCGCCGTCCGCCTCGCTGGACACCATGACCGTGCACGCGCCGCAGCCGCCCTCGCCGCAGCCCAGCTTGGTCCCGGTGAGGCCTTGCTCTGCACGCCAGGCGAGCGCGTCTCGGGCGGGCAGCGAGGCACCTCGCCGGACACTGCGGCACACAGTGCGCGCGCCGTAGCCGCGCTCACCACAGACAAACCTAGTTTCAGGTGCTGCTCTGCGCGGTAGGCGCAGGCTGCTTCTGCTTGACGCGCGGCGCACACAAGGAGTCATGCAACTTGTTATATAATATGCTTGATGCAGACTGTCCACGGGTAAACATAGGCTGTCACGTTGACACGCTTACGAGTTCCGCCTCTTTCGCCCGCTGGCCATGGCGCACCGCGCAGGTACGCGAGCAAGGTGACCTCCGCTCGGCCCTCCGGTAGCTTGTGCAGCTTGCCGTTGACGTACACTATCGCCTGCGCATCCTGCTGCCCCCCGCATGCGCACGTGCTCGACGGGTCGACCGCCTCGCTGTGCATCGCGCCTGGAGCCCTGGCGGCCCTGCTGCGCGCCTTACCGTGCCTGTGGCAAACCAGTTTATATAAAGGCCCTTCCTCGTCTTGTGTATACACTCTCTTCTTCCAAGTCAGAGCTCCAAACCCAGGCCTGACCCTGGCTCTTCTGGCTAGCTACGCCGAGCCTCGCGGTCATTGAGGACAAGCTTCCCACGTCTGGCGTTCACGAAAAATTCATATTTCTTTCGGCTGCTGAGCTGCAGAGTCAAGGAGGCGGCAGGGGCGCGCGCTGAGGGCGGCCGCGAAGCGCGCTCTCCGGGCGGTCGGCGCGGCTGGCGGCGCGCCTATGAGCAAGGCCTTCATCCGGGCCAAAGAAGAGCTCGCTCTCCGGCCTTGCAAGCACCAGGCGCGCCGCCGGCCCGAGCACCACGGCGTTGCCGCGCCACATGCAGATTGGCCGCGCCGCAGCGCCATGCCTGCATGGGTGCTGCGCTGAGGCCCTTCACTGACCGCTGCTGCTGGCGCGCAGGTCGCCGGCCACCTGTTTGAAGGTGGCGCCCACGCCAAACTCCTTTCGCGCGGTGTCTGAGATGTCGGTCATGGGCGCCCCGCACCACGGGGCCCGGGCACTGAAGGCCGCGTCTGTGTGCAGAGGGAAAAGCCGGCTCGCTTGTGGACGATGCAGGCCACTTCTACAAGCCGCTGCAGGTGCGTGGGCATATACCGCGCCTGTGCGTTGACCGCGCCGCCCTAGAAACGCGCTGTGACGCGCGCACGTGCACGAGGCAGGCGGCGGACCTGCTGCGGGGGCGCCTCGGGCGGGAGCATGACGGGTCGGTGTAGTTTCCCACGGGTATGTGGCGTAGGGTATTCCGTAGCTTGCTCCCGGGCCCATGTGGGGTCCTTGCAGGCTCTACAGAGGCGCGGCGCTGTGCAGGCGCACTGTGGGCGAGCGTCCTGCGACTGGGTGTGTCGAGAGTATAAATGTAGCTGCATGCCCACGGTTTGGTCACGGCCCGGCCTGACCGCCAGCCCAGCCGGTGCGTGCGTGTGTGAAGGCGTGCACGCTGCTGCGTGTCGAGCGGGGCGCGCTCCGCGCCGCCCCGACACGGCGCAGAATATTCACGCCCGACGACCCGCACGCAGTATCTGACCGGTATCTGGCCAGTATCTGGCCGCGCCCGCGCCGGTCTGAGTGTGCGGCGCCCCTGCGGCGAAGATGCGGAGCTGCTTGTCGCGGCGCTCGACCAGTCTGACAGGCAAGTGCGCCAGACCGGTGCGGCAAGCATAAGTGACGCCTGGCGCGTGAGCAGGGCGGGCCGCGTGGGCGGCGCGAGCGCGAGTTCTACGAGCGCATACAGCTGGAGGTCGACACGGAGGCGAGCACGCGGCTCGTGACGCGCGCGAACGGCGCCGCGGGTGCGCCCGCAGCTGGCGCGCGTCGGTCCGTGCTTCTCCCGCAGCCCCGAGCGAGCCTGCTGTGTCAAGCGTGACCAGCCGGCGCACTGCGGCACAAGCGTGGAGGCAGCAAGGTCATACGCGCTCTAAACAAGGAGTCCCGGCGATACTGTGAGCCGTGGAGCAGACACTGGCACAGTGCTTGTTATGCCTGTAGCGCTCTTCTCACAGCGCAGCAAGAGCACTGACGCAAGGGCGCAAGCGCGCATACCAAGCGAGCACTTTACAATCTCAGAGAGCCAACCCAGACTGAGCAGTGTAGGTTGTGAAGCGTAAAGCGCTCCATACACGGGAAGGTGGTAGCTCCGTGTCTAGCGTCCAAGTGCGTCACGCGAGACACACACGGTACGTGCGGTGCAGCGGGCGCGGTCTGACGCGCCTTGTGCCTCGGCAGAGCCGCTGGCCAGCGCGGCCGATGGCGCGGTGTCCAGCAGCGGGCGCGCGGCCGACGGCGAGGCCGAGCGCTGGGCGGAGCGGCCGTTCGTGGCGCGGAACGGGGTGCTGCTGCGCGCCATCCCCAACTTCTGTGCGCCCGCTACACCTTGCACTCCCTCCAGCTCCACCACCGCGCGCACTCCGCACACTTGGATGCTGGGCTGTCACACGAGTGCGCCGCACACAGAGGCTCGGAACCCCACAGCGGACACGAGAAGAAGCGTCAGCAACGTGCATGTCAATGCCCATGTCAGAAGACGCGTCAACGTGCACTTCACGTGAGGCTTGCCCTGGTTGTCAGATGCGACCTTGCATCGGCAGCCATTCTAGTGTCGGGCGGGCAGCGACTCGGCGCAACGCTGCGCCACCGTGCGTCCTGAGCCTGCCTGTTGTGGCTGCGGCCCCGCAGTGGGCATCGTGGAGGCGGGCGGGCGGCAGCTGGTCGCGCTGGAGGACGTCGCGCGGCACTACCGGCGGCCGTCGATCTGCGACATCAAGGTCGGCTTCCGGACCTGGTACCCCAGCGGCGACGCGGCATACATCCAGCGCTGCCAGCTCAAGGACGCCGCCACGACGCAGGCGACGCTCGGCTTCAAAGTCTGCGGCATGCAGGCGCGCCCGCATCCGCCGGCGCCGGCCCCGCAGCGCTCGCTGCCAGACCAGCCGAGCATGCAGGCCGTGGCTGGTGGCGCCCTTGCAACGTGGGGTGCAAAATTAGCTGCTACCCCAGGACTGCCTGACTGACTGCTGCCATGGCAGGGCATGCCCAGCTGACCGCCCAGGCCTGTCGTGTCAGGCAGGGTAAACCCCATAAATTAAAGAAAAACCGCCCTCGCGCAGGTGTACCGGCAGTGCCAGCGCGGGTACTGGCGCGCGAGCAAGCGCTGGTGCAAGGCGCTGCCGCCGGAGGGCGTGAACAAGGCGCTGCTGCGCTTTGCCAACAACGAGGCGGGCCTGCGGCCGGCAGACGTGTACGGCGGCGCGCGCGGCGCAATCGCGCAGCTCAAGGAGCTGGAGGCCTGGTTCCAGGCGCGCGCGTTCGCGGCCCGCCCAATCTGGCTCGGCCGCCAGCCTGTTCTGGCACGGGCGCATGCGCTGGCGTCCGGCGCCTCCGAGCGGCGCGCCTGGCGGCTCAGGCAGCTCGAGGCGGTTTGCGTGCACTGGACGCCGACAGCAGGCGTCCCCAGTGTGTGGGGCGGAGTCCAAAGGGCTGCCGGCAGCTCAAGCGGCAGTGCAGGTTGCCACAGCAGGAGGTGGAAGCATGAGAGCGGCGCTGAGGGGCGCGTTGCAGAGAGCTGAGGTGAGCTCGTATCGTATTCCAGAAGCGCCGGTAGCACCTGCACGCACTTGTGGCCAGGCTGGTGCGGACTCGGGCGCGGTTGAATTACCTTGGGCGGCCATGCGCGCAGATCAGCACGCAGCGACGCTGGCTGCAACTTACCCTAACCCCCGTCATTAACCCTCACCCTGACCCTATCCTTAGACGCTCTCAGCAGGGCGCGCCTGCCCCGCGCAGGAGCAGCGCGAGTTCTTTTTCTACTCCAGCAGCGTGCTGCTGATCTACGAGGGCGACGTGGCGGACGCGGCCGACGCGCGCCTGAGCGTGCGCCTCGTCGACTTTGCGCACACGTTCGCGTCCGACGGCAAGACCGACGCAAACTTCGTGGCCGGCCTTCGCGCGCTCATCAAGACGCTGCAGGCCGTCGTGCGCATGGACTTCACCGACAGCCTCATGTGACTGTGGGTGTGAGGCATGCGCGCGGCTGGCCTGGCCGGCGCGACCCGCTGTGCTGACGGCGCGCGCGCCCGGGCGGGCACCTGCGCGCCTGCCTGCCGCATCGGGCGCTGTTGCGGCTGCGGCAGCTGCGGCTGCGACAGTATATACGGAGAGCGCGGGAGCTCGCAGGTGTCCCGAGGTCGCGCCCGGGTGGGCGGGCGGGCTGCTCGCGCTCCCAGGCCCGCGCATCATGCATGCACGGGGCCCGCTCCTGGCAGGGTGCCCGCATGCGTGCAGGCGTGCCGCTGCAGCCGCGGTGGCCGAATATCAGGGGAGCGGCATAATGGCCCGCTTACGTGACGCGCGCCATGCAGCGCGGCACGGGGCGGTCGCCCAGTGAGCACTAGTAGTACTCAATTTTTCGGGGTCTTTCAAGTGGGGCTGCCTATGCGCAGACTCAGTCCTCGAGGCACGGCCCTGCCCGCCGCCCTGTCAGCTTGGCCCCATGCTCACCCCGGCCTGCGCAGGCAGCACAGCGGGCTGTCGCGCGCTCAGCGGGCCTCCTGAACTATACCTGCGCCGCGACCTGTGTAGATTACGCGTTTGTATCCTTACAAGGGCGCCAGGCCCGCTCTAGGTAGCGCGCCGCCCCCTCGGCGCCACGCACTGCACATGCTTTGGGTAGGTTTAGAGAGCACTTATGGGAGATGTAATAATGCACACGGAGCACGTGTAGCTGTGCTGGCACCAGCAAACACCGCGCTCAGACCACAATTATACCACACTCTACGACGGCTCCCATGCGGGAGCAATGCGCTGCCAGACCCTGCATTTGCCCTGGCCTTCAGGGTGTGCCTGCAGATCTGCCTCTCCGTTGCGCACCATCTGCTCAAACTGTACAACCAACGCCGCCTCTTCACCCCCCTTTTGCTGCACAATGGCTGCCATCACTCTCTCCCTCACCGCGCTGCCGGTCCGCCGCAGCGCGGCGGCAAAGTGCGCGTCTGCGCGCTCCGCCTTCACAGGCCGCTGCCTGGCACTGCCGCTGGCGCCGGTGCGCGGCCCAGCGCCATGCCTGGGGGTGCAGCGCTGCCTGCTGCTCGGCACCGATCCGCAATTACAGGATTGCGGACCAGCGCGGAGGCGCTCGGTCGCCGAGCCTGCGGCCAGGTGCTGCAGCGTGCCCGGTGGCTGCTGGAACGTGTTGCGGGCCACGCAGGTGGCCAGGGCGCCCAGGAGCGTGGCTGTGAGGGCTACCTATGAGACAGAGAAGACAGAGGTCGATGTCGACCAGATTGTCAAGGACTTGCAGACCAAGGTGCGAGGCGTTGCCGCTGATCGTAGCTGGGGTGCAGGCCGGCTCCCACGCGCCCTGCAGGCATGCCAAAGCCGAGCTGCTCACCCGGCAGCACCACCGGGTGGCAGTGGGACCGTGTGGAGAACAAGACGTCCGTGGCGGTCTACGTCGTTGGCGCGGTGGTGGCGCTGTGGCTGTCGTCCACCCTCGTGTCGGCCGTGAACAGCGTGCCGTTGGTGAGCGCCCGATGCTCCTGAGCAAGCAACCATGGTGCCATGGCGATGACGCTGCTCTGCCTCTTGGGCCGTTACCGTTATCGCGTTTACCAGATCTGCTTGGTTGTATCGCTGTGTAAGAAGGGCCTGCTGCTTGCTGATCGATTTCTTACAGCTTGGCTTGCGTGTGCGCGCCTTGCGCAGCTGCCGAAGCTGCTGGAGCTCGTCGGCCTGGGCTACACGGCGTGGTTTGTCTACCGCTACCTGCTGTTCAAGGTGTGATCACGCTCCAGCCTGTGGCGGGTATGCTCAGCTGAGTTCACCCTTCGGCCAGGCGCGGCATGCAGTGCAGACGACCGGGTGATGATCAGGCGCAACAGTGCACACGCGTCACAAGCGCTGCGTGCCTGTGTCGAATGTGAACAAAAACACCGCGGGACGTTGCTGTGCTGTCTTCTCTATGCCGGTCGTGCTGAGGGGCCGTCGCGCGCCGCGCTGCGCAGTCGAGCCGCGAGGAGCTGAAGGCGGACGTGGAGGAGCTGAAGAAGAAGATCTCGGGCGCCGTGGAAGAGTCGTGAGTGTCCTTGCGTGTCAGCGCTGGTTTTGCAGCAGCA
>JAABUO010001750.1_pt1 | contig 27602 bp, 33 predicted proteins | sample 5559291 | NCBI WGS metagenome assembly JAABUO01 (sample SAMN10711878, study PRJNA513372) | rock metagenome | isolation source: Antarctica rocks | place: Antarctica: Victoria Land, Finger Mt sud | reverse complement strand
CGGCCACCTTTACAGCCCATGTCTGCCCCCCCCCCCCTCCCCCTCAGTGTGATCCATGTGGCTGCTGGGGCGCATGCACTGCTTTGCCGGCAAGCCAAAATAGGCCATGCTTGCTGGCCAATGTGGTGTTACCAGTGTTCCATGCTACACTTGGTGAAAGCGTTGGTCATACTGGTGTGCAGCAATTTACCGATTGAGCCATGTTCATCACCAATGAAGTCACGGGGGCTTGGATCTCTTCTCAGCGCATGTATCCTGTGTGAGTGCAGATGACCAAGATGCTTGACTTGCTGGATGCGTACCTGGAGGGCGAGGGCCACCAGACCTGCCGCATTGATGGCAGCGTCAGCTGGCAGGACCGCCAGGAAGCCATCCGCTCCTTCAACACAGACCCCAACGTCTTCATCTTCCTGCTGTCCACCCGGGCTGGCGGCTTGGGCATCAACCTCACCTCTGCTGACACCGTCATCATCTACGACAGTGACTGGAACCCCCACCAGGACATGCAGGTACACACTTGCTGCCTCTCTGCTTGCTGCATGTGTGCATTTGGGGCGGGCGGGGGCAGGGGAAGGGGCTGGGTAACCCACTTACCTATGTCTCACCTGCAGTATTTGAGGCTTGCACTCATTCAGACATATCGCACAGAGTGCAGCCGAGCACAATGAGGAACAGCCCATACCTAGTTGCCTGTTGCACAGAATTGTTCTGTCATCTCTGCTTGTCGTGTTGACAAACTTGTGCAGGGCAATGGGAGCTCAGCTTGCATACAGCAAATGGCATGTCATTGCTCTCACTCAGGATGTGCAGTTCAATTTCGACTCACACAAATACAGAGTTATGGTCAATCCTATGCAGTTCCCAAAGTCATCCAATCACAACAGCAGGCAGGTCAATTTTGTTCTTGGACACAATCAGTCCCTAGACTCTGTTTGCAAGTAGCACAATCACTCCTTTGCAGGTGCCTAGTAAGCAGCAACAGTTGCCAACCCACTCGCCACCCTGAAGCACTGTCGTCAACATGTCTCAGTTCTACAAACAGGAGAGAAGTCTTGTTTTGGTGGTTTCTTTACCACTTGTGGAAATTTTTGTTAAGTTTTTCTCGATTACAGAAAAGATTGTCATGAATTGTTTTATCATCAATTATGGTTTATTGTTTTGCAATCTCTTTTGTTGTGCTTGTTGTTTGATTTGCAACTATATTCGTAAACAGAAAGGTATGAGGCTGGTTGTGTGTGAGCAGGCCATGGACAGGGCTCACAGGATCGGGCAGACCCGGCCAGTGCTGGTTTTCAGGCTGGCCACCGCGCACAGCGTGGAGGGCCGCCTCCTGCAGCGTGCCAACAGCAAGCTCATGCTCGAGCGCCTCGTCATCAAGCAGGTACCGTCATTCACTTATGCATGCAGCAAGTGCGTCCGTACATGGCATCCCACTACTAACCCTCTATGCGTAAAGATATGACACTGTGGGCTTTGGCACTGCATGTGGTTAAGTACTTGCCTTGCAACAAAGCCTTTTGCTCTTGCTTTGCAAGAACAGTTGTCACGGTGCTGAAATGGTCAAGACTGCTCACTATATCTCAGCCTGAAGGGCACATGTATGTGAGGCAGAGGCCCACAGATACCTTGCCCTCGGCCTTTTCTTCAATCAATGCTGAAAGGCCCACGCCTTTTCTTTCTCTTTTCCTTTCTTTTCTTGTTATGTGAGGCAGGGCTGGTGCTGCAGGGGGCTTTCCTGGACAGCGAGGCAGCAAACAAGAGCAGCAACAACCTGAGTGCTGACGAGCTGTTGGAGCTGCTCAACACTGACAAGACCTTCCAGGACAAGGCCCAGTCTGGCGTGGTCACTGACAAGGTACATGTAGTGCACACTTTGAGCTCTGTCTGACACACTGCGCCGTCACTTCTCTGCTTGGCCTGCACTCTTTCAATGGTCACCTAGTCATCTGTCACTTGTATGTGCTTCAGTTGCACAACAATTGGAACATCTTGCCGAAGCAAAGAAGTTTGCAGTTCGCTCTGATCAGAATGCTGTCTGATCCATTTGGCAACCTGCAATTACAACTCATCTTGCGCATACACTTGACAACTTGCCTTGACGCTCCTGGTCACTGCAGGTGCTGAAGCAGCTGCTGGACCGGGGTCACATGGTGTCTGGTAAGCCTGGGGACAAGGGCTCGCCCCAGCCCTACCCTGACGTTGGGGTGGGGTATGAGGTTGTGAAGCATGGCGATGGCTCAGGCCTTTTGGCTGGTGTTAATCAGTAGCATTGAGCAAGGCTTCATTCTTTTGTTGCTTTTGCAGATGGCTTGTTGACTGTGAGTCAAAGTTGTTGAATTTGTCTCTGTGGTAATTTGTGTTTCTGGACAATTGATATCGCTCAAAACTCATTTTACTGACACGTCATGCTCTAGTGTAGAAAAGTTCTCTCAGGTCAAGCTGTGTTTTGCTAAGTTGTTAGGCCTCAGATCTGGTACTGAATTGGCCCTCAAAATCCATTTTCTGCAGCCCAATGCAGTGTGTGACACAGGACATGAGATGATTCCTGTTGGGTAGGTGATTAAGAAGTAAGTTGCTGATAAACATGCTATGCACGAGGTCTCAGACAAATACTGCAGCTTCAAGTCATGAAGGCATCAGCACGCTTCCGATTATTGGCCCCGAGCTCGAAGTAATTGTGGAGGGGCTGCACGTCTTGCCAATGGTGCACAACAAAATGCATGATGTGACTGCCAACGCATGCTGGAAGGTTGTACCCTCTGCAGGAACATGCTTGTGCTCACCAGCACATGCTTGCACCAGATCAAACAGATGAGCTGCTGCTGGAGGCAGGAATCGTACAAAACTCATGTCTGGCTGCTATCTGCATCTGGCTGACTGCGCCTAAAGAAGTCACTAAAACCAGCAACACTTTTGACTGAGGCACATTCACAAAAGCAGGCTGGTGTTGCTCTCTGCAGCAGCACGTGCTGCCTGGCTGCACTTGCAGCAACAGGCAGATGGCTTCGGTTCCCCGTTCCAACAAGGGCAGGTAGCAAGTGTTGAACCCTGTCCAAAGTTTTAACTGGTCAAAACAGATCCGCACATCTCTCTCTCTCTCGCCCTTCAATGTGCCAAATTTATGTTGCCCTCATATGACATGGCATGCATTGCATTGCAAACAACTGCAGGCAATTCCAATCCAAACAGTCATCAGTCACACTGTAGATGCAAACCACTCAATCAAGGCTATGGACCTGTCGTCACCTAAGTTGGACCCATATGCAATGCTCCTGCTGGTCAATGGCAGTTTGTCTTGATGCGGCTCAAGCAACTCCATCATGTTGTAGAATTGAGCATAGTCTTTACAGGTGAGCACCAATGTTGTGCTATCACCAGGTGCCTTTGAAGGGACTTCACAGGGTGTTGTGCCAGGCTTTGGGACTAGCACTGGCACAAGTGTGACCTGTTGTCAAGAGACTAGTCTGTCATAAGCATTATCTAGTCGGCTCTAACGTCATGTGCGCCAGGATTCAATGAAATTGAGTCATTGCACAAAAGCATGTAAACTTTTGTGCTCGTGGTGAAAAACTGCAATTCTTACTTGTACAATCACTGTAAATGGCAATGTGCTACTGCTTATGACCTTGTACATGGCACTACATAACACTACTGTACCCCTGATATTAGTGGCGCATGGACCAGGGCAACCTGATACTGTAATCAGTATTCACTCAAATTTACCGAATCATAGCTTCGGTCTGCAAAGCTTGGCAGTTGGCACCAAATTATGACAGCTGTCCCATAAGAGTGCCATGCAAAGGCTACAATCCATGATCAGGACAAGCCCTGCGATGGGCCCTTCTGGCCTCTTGCGCTCAGCACAATTGGCACAAGACCCATTGCCCACTGTGCACCAACTGGCAGCATTGCCGAAAGATGGTAGTCCTTTTGCCTGCCTTCCTCATTTGGCACCACAAGCTTTGCTTCACACGGTGGCCACCTCATTGAGCAGGTGCTTGATGACATTCTTGCCCTTGATGAGGTTGATGCGCTGCAGCCGCTCGTTGGCCAGATGGCAGTTGTCACTAGCTTGCCCAAAGGGCACCAGCAACGCCGGGGCTGCTAGCATCTTCTCTAGTGTTGATGCCACCTGCATGGCAACGCTGACCATGACTGGTACCAACAGTCTGTTCAGCAGGTGTTTACCGTTCCTACTACTGACTGGACGATGCGGCTTCAGAACAAATCCTCATGGAGTAACAATGCACAATCCTGCCACAGTATTTCGTGAGCAAAGAGGTGCAATGACTGGCTGGAAAAGGCACCAAATGTTGTGCTCAGGCAAATAAGCTTACATGGCAAGTAAACAATCGGGAAGCAAAGATGCAATGAATGCCTGCTGGTTGCTGCCACTGTCCCAGCATCACTGCCTCTGGTAATGACCCAAAAGTATCACACCCATATGCACAGGCCCACAGTCTAATGCAACAATCACTTGTTCACTGTCACTGATCTTCTAAAGCAAGTCTGGATGAGTGAGCTTGGTTTTGAGCAACAAGAGTTGGAGCTCACCGGCATGGTGCCGCCCTCTCGCACAAAGAGGGGCTGCACATTCCACTCCCGGGCCAAAGCCCGCTCAGCCAAGCGGAAGAGCTTGCTTTCAGGGTCAGCTTCCCACCAGTCCCCCACTGACTTCACTCTTACACTCACTACGTTGCTGCTGCGCAGCTTGTTGAACTCGTGGTCTACATGAGCCCTGCATTGCACAACGTATCACACCATTGCAGCATGCAGGTAACATGCCATGCTGTTGCTGCTGCTGCTGCTGCTGCTGTGAAGAGCACAGTGCATCTGAAGATAGTACTTTGGGTGCAGCGAGTGAGTCTGGTAATTGAAAAGCTGGGAGGTGAGTACAGCAATCCAGCAAGCTGACATATTGATGCATGCTGAGGTGGGACTCTGCTACAACAGCAGCAATTGGCCGTTGTTTTTGGGCAAATTAGAGTATTGTAAGATAGCATCCGGACTCTGCTAATATGGTTCATTCCAAATCAGCACGGTACAGACAGGCTTCACAGCTCAGCCGTGAGTCTGTGCTCAGCACGTCAAGGCTCGCATTTGGGAACGCCAAACAGTAAATGCAGGATTCCATGCCTCAAATGCAGTAAGATGCTCATGTGCTGATTGTGCAGCTCCTCTGGAGGCAAAAGAGGCAATGGCCCGGGCATACCTCAGGGCTGCGATGAGGTGATCAGCGTTCTGGTCAGGCACAAAGCGTATGCTGACATTGCCCACAGCTGAGCGAGGGATGACTGAGAATCTGGTGGGGCCAAAGCGGTAGGCGCTGTCACCACTGCCATCTTCGTCCCCAATACGCACATCCACTACAGACAGAGTGGGCTCGCACCACCTAGCCTTCAGCACTTCCCTGCAACATATTTTACTCTACGTCACCGATTTGTACATACATTGGGCACACACATTGAAACAGCATACACCTTGAGCACAGACACACATCATCATGAGTAAGAAGGCTTGTGATATTGCCCAGCACCAGATGCCTGTGTCTGCCAGTTTTACATAAACAAAGCTGATTCAACCTCTTGCAGGCAAGATACATAACAGTGCATCAACAATTTTGACTGACATGTTCGAATATGCCAAGTTGAAGCAGCGCCTCACGCAATAAGACAGCAAGAAGTCATCCAAAAGTGGACTGGACCGGCACAGCGTAGTATGTGAACTTTGGCGCGAGGCTGACCTCATGTTGGCAGCAGAGGCCAGCTTGGGAATGCCCAGGGCTTCTCGGTAGCCCTCCAGGCTGAACTCGTGGCAGCCGTCCAGCCTCTGCAGGGCCGCCCCCAGGGTGTTGGGCCGCACCCCTGAGTAGAAGCCCGGGACCGTGATGTTGTTGCGGCTGTCCACCAGACTAGCAAGCAGCTTGGTCAGATCCGAGAGTGGCTCATTGAAGACCCCACCATCGTTTCCGCTGTGAATGTCACGCTCTGGGCCTTTCACCTGAACATGTGTGCAGCTTTTAGCAAGGCAAATGCTTGTAAGCAATAACACTTTGCATCCTACCATGTTGTAATCTACCCAGCTTTGCCGCAGGAGATGTTCTTGGTTACCTTGTTGCCTTGCATGCTTGAACATACATCTGTGTCAGGCCTTGTGCTGCTACATTTCAGCTACTTTTGGACTGCAACTCTGAACGCTGGAATCATCCTGTGTCATCCATGCGTTCAGACATCTTGCACCATGTAAGTCAGTTCAGAGCTGCAATGCAAAAGTAGCTGACATGCAGCAGCGCAATGGCCTGAACCTGGCTGGAGGGCAGAAATGCCCTTCATGCCACAAGTCAGGTACCCACTGGTGCTATCTTGCTGTATGCTGACTGACCCAGGTAGAGGTAGCTGACTGCAGAAGTTTGCACAATTGCCCATCAACACAACACATGGCGACCTGAGTGGCCCATCACAGCCTTCACATTCTATTTGCTTGGACTGGAAGTACAGCTGTTGAAAGGCATAGGTCGAAGGGCATAGGTCGAATGGAATTGGTTGAAGACGGTTAGGTTGAAGAGGCTTAGATTGAAGGGCAGACCTCAATGGAGAGGGCAATCATGCCCCTCATGCCATAGGTGAGGCAGGGCATGGTCTCCCCCACCCACTGGGTGTTGCTGATCACCACCAGCTGAGTCCCCTCCAGCCAGTGCTGGTTCCCCAGCAGCACGTCCTTGAACCCCACACTCCCTGCACCCACCCCTTGTGTCACCCTTGCGCTTCACAGACTGATCAGTGTACGCATGTTTGTTGGACAAACTGTGCGGTGCCCCTGGCTGCCCCAAGGGATATGAAGGGTCATGGTATGCAGAATTAGGTGCAAGACACAGTTTGCTGCACTCTATGATGTCAGCTGTCTAAGTTGTTTGATTTCCATACTTGTTGAGTCAGCAGCAAAGCCAGGCTGTGGTTTACGGACATGCAATGATCAATGAAGCAAACAAAGCATGTATGACATCAGTTGAGCAATGCTTTCGATGCATTTACAGCTGACTGCAGAGGCAGCAGATTGCACTGAACGGATCAGGCATGACAACAGCGCAGGTATGCTGCCATGTGCCCAGAAGTGACTGCTGAGGCAGTGAAGGTGTACCATTCTCTTCCTCTCCCTCAAAGACAAAGGCCACATTGACTGGCAGGGAGGCGTCAGTGCCCTGCCCCTCCTCCAGCATCTCCTTCACTGCATATATGAATGCCAGAATGGGCCCCTGCATTTATGCACATGGCTTTTCACTAGGATTCTAGCAACCTGGACTTGCATGTCAGGCATCTATGGCAATTACTGTACACAACCAGCATGGATCAAGTCCCTGACGGCACACATGCCAGTGGATGTGTACGCCAAGCATAACATGCCCCTTGTGCAGGTGATCACAATCTCATGGTCCGAACTGAAGAATGCAGAGTTGCCCAATCACCTAGACTTGTGGCAAGAAAAACGCAGCCAACACACAGACTGTATGATCACCTATCTTCCCAGCTGCATATATGCTACAGCACAAACTGTAGGATGCCTACAGACAACTTCTGCTATGGTGCTGCATGCATGCATGATGCATGAGCAGGTCAAGCAGGCTGACCTTGTTATCAGAGGTGCCCCGGCCATAGTAGTAGCCATCAATGGCATTCATTTCAAAGGGGTCTGTGGTCCACTCTCGCTCCATGGCAGGCTGTACATCATAATGCCCATAGAATGTGACTGTTCGCTTACTCTCATCACGGCCTAGACGTGCAATGACGACCGGGTTCTTGTCCTCTACTGGGCGGCTGATCTTTATTTCAGCACCTGCATTTCACAGCAGAAGAGTGCACTCCAGCAGCATAGCGTTTGAATCCAAGCTGAGTCACACGTTTTGTTTGCAGGATGCAAGCTATACATCAGGCGCTTGCAGACATGGAATTGGTGCTTGGCTGCACAGCGTGCATCAAACACCTCACATTTTACTCAAGACTGTCTGCTGAAACGCCCTGCTGTGTAGCAGATTCCTTGCCCAAACTGGAACTATTGTCAAGATTGTAGCAGGGATTTGGCCATGCAAGCATCTCAATGCTGCACCTGATAGCCATTTATGTAACACACATTGATTGCACCTAGTTGATTGAAACAAGACTTCATGCAAGTCATCATGGCATATTCAGCACAGCAGCTCATGACAACGTCCTGACTCCTCAGCAATTGTGGCAGTGTGGGGCTCATCAGCACCTAACTGAGCACTCCTCACTCCTCACAACGCTTGACCCCTGATCTCTTGGACCCATCACTTTGGTGACTGGAACCTTACCTAGGGATTCCAGCAGGTGAGCAAGGTACTTGGCTCCCTTGAAGCAGTCCTCCCTGAGGCTGGGGTCACTGCTGACTGTGCGCATGCGCACAAACTCCCTCAGGGTGCGCTCCAGCTCCTTTTCCAGGCGGGCCGACACACTGCCTGCCGCCCCCCTCCCCTCACTCATGCTCACCCCTCCAGCCTTTTTTAGGGCAGGCATCACACCTGCAGTATCACAACTGTGATTACTGACGATCTTTACCGGGTCTCGCACTCTACCTTGTTGATACACTCCTTACCGTGTTTCACACTTAAGCTGTGATGTGTTTGGTGTGATGTTCTGCTTTGGCACCGACCAGAACAAAGGCACAGGGGAGCAGTCAGATTGAACAAGGCACAGTGCAGCAAGTGCACCTGGCGTGGGATACCAAGTACTTGATAGGATATGTTTGCAAGATGTCAAACACGTTGTCATGCTCCCAGTTGTCATGCTGTGACAGTCACATGGATCACCAGGGGTCAGGGGTGGGGGGTTGGAGGTGTTTCAGGGGGCTGCAATACAGGCGTGAACAGTGGGTGCGGCAAGAAGTTTTGGCAAGCTCATTGAACTACTTCTGGCAAACTCACAGAACTGTTTTTGGCTCGCAGCGAAGCAGTAGCTTGCTCAGTGACACAGCTACCCTACACGGCAACATTCAACCATGTGCCAGAAATGTTGCGCAAAAGTCAGAGTGTGAGTGTGTGTGTGTGCTTGCGTGCGTGCAAGCGTGCGTGCGTGCGTGCGTGCGTGCGTGTGCCAGGGAAGAGTGACCTTGTGAGACTTCCTGGCCGTCTTCAGCAACAGCTGCAGTGTGGGTGGATTGGGCAGAGTCAGTGGGGGTGGCATGGGTGGGGGCCCCCCAGGCAGCCTCCATGGCCTGTCTGTATACCTCCTCCATGCTCCACATACGGATCAGGTTGTCTGATGATCCAGTGATGGCAAACCTGCGCATTGCAACACAGCTGTTCCAATAAGCTTCTTTCAAAGCTGCTGGCTGAAATGTGTGCTGGTGTGCAAACAGAGACTGGCAAGAAAGAACAGAGGTCGGCAAGGAGAGCACGCAGAAGTAGCCTTAGTGATGATTTAAAATCAGTGCTGTTTACTAATGATGAGGAATTATAGTGATCAATGGCTGGTGATTTGTAACACAGGCATCTGCGGTAATGATGAGTTCAGGCCTGAGTTGGCAGTTGCAATGGATGGGAGTGGCGCAACCCAAGACATTCAGTGGACTTGTGTATAAGCGTTGGGAATGCCTTGCGTATGCCAACAACAACACATGCATGCACAAAACAGTATGTGGCTCAGAGAGGTGCCATCTTTATTTGTCAGACATGACAGCAGTCAACACAGGAGGTTGGTAGTATGATCCCTGGCAGGCTGGTAATCTCAGGCAGAGGCAAAACAAGGACAGGATTCCAAGAGCATACTTGTCAGACATGACAGTGGCCAGCAAGGGGAGGGAGTGATCCGGTCCCTGGCAAGCCAAGATGGCGAGGCAGGACCAGCAGCGCGCTGACCACACTCTGACTGTGCCATCTGCCGAGCTGCTGGCAAACAACGCTGCACTGCTCAGCTTGCCCTCGCCAAACTGCAACAAGGGCACAACTTCAGCGCCAGCATGTGACAGCAGTGTGACTGCACCTGCAGGATGTGCGCAAAGCCAAAGCAGCAGCATTGCGCACAATAGTGTGCTGCTTTGTAGCAGCTGCTTCATGGCGTCTGGGAAATGACAGAGATTAAGGCCTTGCAGCCTCCCGACACAGAAGCTAGTGCCTCTGCTTCACCAGCACATGGCACCAGCACGAAAATGCCTCTAGTTCACAAACAACAAAAATCAAGTGCTCAGCCAGGACTACACATGACATCCGAAATCTGAAGTATGACGCCACCTGTGAGCAATCAGGCTCAGGGGGGTTGAGGGGTGCAGCTGGGATCCCAGAAGGCGGCTGCAGACTCAATCCTGCAATACACATGACATCATCCCGGTGACCTGCTAGGGTTCTGCGGCACACCAGGGCATCCATGTCCCATACTCGGATGATGTTGTCTCGCCCTCCACTTAGGAGGAGGCCGCCAAGGGAGCACAGGCTTAGAACGCTACCCCTGTGCCCTCGCAGAACCCTGCACATACACAGTCAGCCTTTACCATCAAAGATTTCATGCAGCCTGTTTGTCAGAGAATTGTGCTGTACATAGACAGAGAACCTTTGCCTTTGCTATTGAAAGATGCATGCTGTCTAATTATCAGAGAGCTGCACAATCAGATGATAAGACAGGGTGTAAGCATAATACTGCTTGCATGCCACAACCTGGCACTCCTCTTGTATGAATGTAATGGTGACAAGTGTCTGCATTAATTACATTGTTCCTGCCCAATCTGCAACTATCTGCAAAGCAAAGCATGCTGTGCTGGGGCATCTGTCTAAACAGACATGTGATGCACCTCGAGGCCACAAAACTTGGGTTCATACAGGAATGGTGCCTTGCTGGAGGCCTAAAAGCAGTCACGGCCAAAGACTGCTTCCAAGCGGTTGGCACAGCCATTCTGAGGCACGTTCCAGACAGAGTAAAGCAGAAGATACCTGCAAAAGTGCAGTGAGCCTGCCTTCCAGACTTTGATCATGGCATCACCACCAGCACTGCAGACATAATCTCCACACAGAGCCAGTGCAATGACGACTCCACAGTGACTGTCAGCCATAGCGCTGCTGCCTACAAGCAAGCCGCTGTTGCTGCTCACATGCCCATTGCAGGCTGGCCCAGGCTTTGCAGAGGGCGGCTTGCCATTTGGGACTGACTGTTTCAGTGCGTCTGTGCTGTTACGCGTAGTCTTGTCTGGGCTGTGGAATATGTTGCTGGCCGGTGCTGTGGTGATGGCATTGGCTGTTGTTACAGCAGCTGTGTCTGAGTGGGATTTTGAGCTGTCAATCAGGGCTGCTGTTCTGGATAGCCAGCCATTGCTGGTGGCTGTGCCATTTGGTCTGGCTTCTGGGGCTGATGTGACAGGGCAGGTGTGAACTGCAGCATCAGGCTGCTGTGCTTGTGTGGAGAGGCTAGCATCCTCCAGGCTGCATTTGAAGGCTTGCACACGCATGTCCTACATCACCAACACATGGCTGAGTAGACTTGGCTGCAGCCATGAAAATTGATACAGTTATGCAGCAGTACAATCAAACATTGCTGTACTTGGCTTCTCATCAAATTGACGCCGACAGGTGTAGTCTTTTCTTTTCTTTTTCTTGTCTTTTCTCAAACATGGCGCGGCCAGATGACATGGAATCTGGATTGCAGCTGCTACGCAGACCTGAAATCACATGTTGCAAAACAACAGCGTGGCTTAGGTAAAATCATAAGAGCAGGCAAGACCTGGTCACAGTCACGGCTGTCCTTTCAGAATTTAGCAGCAAATGGTGAACGCACACACAAAAATGCGCCCCAGACTCAGAAACATGGTGAAATGTAGACCCTGAACCATAGCATCAGGTTGCAGATGAGGCACAGCACCAATGTGGCTGCTGACATCAGCAACACCATGATAAGCAGCAGCCACATGCGACAGCATTTCAGTACTATTGGGTGCCAAAAAGTAACACCACCATGAGCAGCAGCCACATGCAACAGTACTTTGGTGCCCAATTGGGTGTCGAAGAGTAACACCATCAGAAGCAGCAGCCACAAGCAACAGTACTTTGGTCCTCTGTTCGGTGCCAAAAGCAGTAACACCATCAGAAGCAGCAGCCACATGCAACAGTACTTTAGTACCCTATTGGGTTCCAAACTGTAACACGATCAGAAGCAGGACATTGGTTTCTCATTAGGTGCCAAACAGCAACACCCCAAATGGGAAAAAGCACTGACCTGTCCGCCGACATAGACAGTGCCATCGGGGGCAGCAGTCATAGCCAACAGAGCGCCGCAGTCCTGCTGAGTCTTGATGACCTGCAAGCACTTGAAGGTGGCCACATCCCACACCCGGATGTTGCGCCCAGCTGTGCTGTACATGCGAGAGCCACAGATGGCAATGCGCTGCACCGGCTGCTGGTGGCCCTTCAAGCTGTGCAGGCACTTGCACTGCGCTGTGTCCCACACCTGAACCACCACACCAGACGCAAATTTATAAGGTTGGCATGATGACTTACAGACAGTGACTTATAGATAGGGACTTGCAGATAGCGGCTTACAGGTAGTGACTTACCCATAGACGTACAGAGTTTGACTGGAAGATGGTGCTCAGCATTGTGTGGAGTGACTGGCCGCATGCAATGGTCAGGTAACAGGGCTTTGGGCCTGTAACTCTTGCCGCGCAGGAACAGTCTTGCACTTTACTCAGCTGTTGAGCCAGCAGCAACAAAAGGGTATGTAGCCTTCAAGCGAAAAATGCGGCTGCTTGCAGCTGTGCCACTAGCATGCAACAATTCACTTTGCAACACAAGACGCTAGATTGCCTCTGCTAGAGATCTCTGTGTGCATGCATGATCAGCCTTTTACTGGAACAAACCTCAGGCAGGGAACAACTGTTCACCATTTGTCTGTTAGGGAAAACAGGGATGTTGCGAAAAAGTGAATGGGTTATGAGTACCTTGATAGTGCAGTCAGTGGAGCCTGAAAAGAGGAGGCGGTCCTCATACATGGCCAGGCACACTACAGCCCCTGTGTGGCCCGTCAGCAGGTGCTCCTCACAGGCAGCCTTGCCTATGCTGTTCTCATCACCCCCACTCACTGCTGTGCAACTGGACTCCTCCAACTCTGCCAGGTTGCCTGTAAGAACACACAACTACAAGTCAAAAAAGGAGACTGCCATGATGCCCTTCGCAATCTAAGTTGTCAAAGTCTTTGCTGCTGCTGCTCATGTTAGGCAGGCATCCCTTGACTGTGAGAACAGTATGAGTGTATATTGCACAACAGGCCAGGTAGGACAACCACCCATCACACACACTCAGCACCTCACGGAATCTTGTGCTAGTTTCAGCAGCATCCCCCATGCAGCAGGACATTCTACACTCCCTACCAACAGCAACAGCTGCCGAGTCAAGTCATGCTGTTTGCAAACAGAGAAAGGACTGGTGCACAGAAATAGGGAAGACGTACCAACACTTTGAGCAACGCGGCGCCTCTTGTGCCTATGCAGGGGCCAGACTTCAACCTCGGCAGCGCTGGTGACGGCCTCCAGGCAGCGCATCACCTCCTCCTGCCTTGGATGCTTGCCACTACTAGCCAAGGGCGACTTGAGTATGCTGACGTACCCACTCTTGCCTTGACTAATGATCAGGGCGGTGTTGCGGGGCACTGAGACCCAGTCTGAGGAGCCAGTGATGGGCTCACTGGAGACAATTGCCACCCTGGTACCCACCTCACCGTACTTCAGAGAGTACTGACCCTCGCCTGCAGTTGCAAGCCGGGCATGGGGCAAAGGCGCTGCTGCTGTACATGTGTATGCACTCTGGGCAACCTGCCTGGAGTCAAACAGAAGCTGCAACTGTTTCAAATCATCATGTAACAGTCTACCAGCAATTTGCAGTAGCAATCAGATTAGAGTCGTTGACTTGAACATACAAAAGATGCATTGACTGCTGAGAAGCTGCCGTGGGGGTTTTAGATGATACCAAGAGCAGAAGTGACAGCAGCATGTGATGCAGCTGACCTGTGACGGCTGTGTTTCTGGCACTGGCAGCATTGAAAGCTGCACCAGGAGTGGCAGACTCAGGTCTGGCTCCGGTCTCTTGCAGCTCTCTCTGGAATACAGACCCCTCTGCATAGTACAGCGAGGCTGGCGACTCTGAGTCATGAGAGACATAGCGTGTGGCAATCATGTTGACGCCGTCTGACACCACAAAGTTGAGCAGGGAGACTTCAGTGACGCCTGCTTCCTGCTGGCATTTGGTGATGGTTGCTATTGTGGCCTGCACACAGCCCCAGTGTGTATGTGGTCAACTGCAAATGGAGCTTGTCAACATGCAATCTGTTCTGCTGAAGCTGAGATTATGTAACTCTGAAGGCAGCAATTTTGGTGGCGTTCAAGCCTGGCTCTGGGCAACAGTGCACACAGAAACCACATGCAGGCAGTAATGTTGACAAGTGCAATGGTGACAAAAAGGCATATGAGCCCCTGCCCATACCTCCATGGCTTGCAGCAGAACTTGTGGGGTCTGCTGAGAATTCAAGTCGGGCAAGTGATTCAGAAAGATGGAGAAACTGATGGCTGAATCTGAGTGGAAGGAGGACACAGTGTCGTAAGCTGCGTCTGCCAAAGTGGACAGCAGAGCTCGCCGAATCTTCATGAATCCGCCAATCACGCCATTGTGCATCCAGAGGTACCGGCTGAACTGGAAGGGATGGCAGTTCTGCTCACTCACTGGCATGCCGGGGTATGCTGCCCTCACGTGCGCAAACACTAAAGGGGACACAATCTTGCAGGACAAACGCCCCAGGTTCTCATTGTTCCTGCAGGGTAAAGGCAATGCACCCTCTGAAAGCTGCAAGCAGGCATGTGAATGGTTGTGGCATGCCGGGCATGGAAGTATCAGAGTCCAGTGCTTATGCTGTGCTCCAACAACCAAACTTGATGTGAATGTAGAGAAACAAGTCATGACATGACCTGTCTGTGGTTTGACAAAAGAATGTAAGGCGCATGCAACGGTACATGCCCTACCATGCTGGAGTCACAGATGTGAAGACGCATGGCGATGGATCTGAAGGCTGGCACTCCTGATGTTGACTAAACCACCCAATTCCAAATCCATCCCCATTCAAGTTGCCATATGCCTGTGAACAGCAGAATGCCAACTCCAACAGCATGTATAAGATGCTGAGCAACAGGCTGTCTGCTAAACAAGGGATTTGAGATGCCTACCAGGTGCTGCGGAAGCGAGGCGTCCATTTTGCGCTCTCTGGCATCATATGACTGCTTCAGAATAGATCTGTCTGGCCATAATACCACATCTGCCACCAGCACAGGCGGCCCCATGTAGGCCATCAGCCGGCACATGACGAGTTTTGCTTATTCGTGTACTGGGCTATCCAGGCCTGGCAGCTTTGCAGCTGGATGTCAGGTATACAGGGGCAACTGGTTACTGCTGCCCATGTCAAGCAAAGTGCTTGATCTGCTCAACACAAGGCTGAATTGAGCCAACCTAGCTCAGCCTTCAGCCTGAGGTTGGTGAAGCTGGTCAGCTTGCAAAAGCCGCATGTCACGGTGTAGTGTGGTGGACACTAGCTTCAATTCAGGGACGTGGGCTTCTGTGGCACTGACCCAAACCACTGCTTGAAACTACTGCGATGCTCCAGCTCCGTCTGGCTGTTCGCTTTGCTGTGTTTTGCGAGCTCGAGGGGGGTACAGCCGGACTACCTAGAGAAGTCGTCTGGCGGGGCCATGAAAACACGCAGACAGCTAACGAGAAAGGAAGAACCTATGTGTATTGTTGCTCTACTCGTCAGTGACGCCAAGGAGTCGTCGCGCCAGCAGTCTGTCTCAGCGCAAAAAAGAGCAGGGTCAGATCTGCCATATTGTCACATGCGTATTTTGCACGTGCATAAGTGGGTCGAAGGTGCGCCCCGTGGCTGCAGAATTTGACTCAATGGCTCCTTCTCCCTCCCTCTTGACTCAATGGCTGAGCTGGCCGCTTGACAGGAGTGGACCTCAGAATTGCTTTTTTTGCACAGATGCAGTTGGGCACTGTATGAGATCGTGCAAACCACCCCAATGCTCAAAGGCATAGTTTGAAGAGCCATGTCAAACGACTATACAGTCACAGGTGATTCAGCAGCATCTGCAATGATTGTGTAAGATCTCTCAGAGCCTGCAAGCAGTTTCTGCAGCTTGCTGGCAACCTCATGAGCTATTGATGGCCCTGGACAGCTGCTCATGGTTGACCACATGAACACGAGGGTTCTTTGCTGCCCTTTCTCTCTCTTGCTTTGTATTGTAGCCCCAGTCCACAAGGTAGAGCGTCCAGTGCTCCAATTCTTTGATCTCACACACCTGACGCAATAGCAACCACATTCAGGTCAGCTTTCAGTGTCGGCTACAAGGGCATCACCAAGCTTTTAAAATTATCCACCCATAACTACAATTTGGATGCTAACCAAAAATGTTCGCTGTTTCATATATTTAGTGTATGCATCCACCGCCGTGCAAGCAGTTGTACGTGGAGGTGGAACAGGGATGGTGTCCACACGAGAACCCAGGACCAAGGAGGGATGAGAGCGCACACACTGCTGCCTACCTTATCAAGGGTGCCTAGTTTATCCTCCACAAAGTGATAGCTAGTGCCAGGATGTTTCTGCTCTAGCTGCTTTAGCACTTCGCTCTTGGGTTGACCTGTCTCTGCTGTTGAGAAGATTCTGTCAGCACAGAAGTTCACTTTAGCCTTGTCCTTCATCAAAGCTTCTGTGAACCTAGCCTGCAGCACACATTCAAGTTGTCCTGATGCTTGCCGCATACCGCTTGCAATCCGTTTGCATAATGACAGACGCAAGACTGCAAAACTTGCCCTGTGACTGCCCAGTGAAGGAAGGGATTTGTGCTACTTGGCTTGCATGGAGCACACGTGCAAAGCTTGAGGTCCACCAAGAACAGCACAAAGACCTGGTATTGGCTGCTCCTGACATGTACCATGTGACATCTGGGTGCCTATGCACATTTGCTTGCATGACTTCAGATCATTGTCCATGCATATGTTTCCTGTCACAAGATGCGTCTGGCTAAGGATTGCTGTTGACACCTGCTTTGTGGTGACAATGTAGAGTTCGTCATGCTTCTGGGCAGCTGCAAGATCGTCTGGCAAGCCAGCATAAATACCATTGGCATCCAGCCAGCCATGCAAGTCATCAGCAATCCAGGCATCCCTCACACTGCCAAACAGCTCCACCAACTGCAGTCAGCATGCATGAACCAATATAGCATAGCGTACGTGCGACGCAAATCAGTTCTGCTTTCTTGAGGGCTATGTGACATCTTGTGTGTGTTATGAAGGGAGTAATTCAGGCGTGGCTATGCGTGTGATTGCCAGTCTTCAGAAGGAAAAAGCAAGATACAGCAGAGGGTGAATGGTACCTCCTTCCTGCTTTGTCTCCACTTGTCCATGCACTCTGGAAGGATTGTATGCCAGTTCTGTAAAATGTCATCCGAGGCCACTCCCTCTAACAAGCATCGCACTTGTATAAGATTCTCGTATCTGGCAATCAACAACCATATCAGCAACTGCATGAGATGCTCTGGAGACAAAACTGCTCACAATGTCACAGTGCTGCCTCACCCTGTCTCAATTACTGGTCTGACAACTTGCATATCTCTGAGTACTGTGTCCTTCTTAGCTCTGGCTTGCTCTGACTTGAAAACATCTGGCCAGTGCTGCTCAGCAGCCTGTACAAAATATGATGCTGCTCAAATGGCGCTACATGACGCAGATTGTTGCAGAGTGAGTGTGATAGCACTGCTTACTTTCCATGCGGTTTGACTGCTTTCCCCTACTGAGTTGCACACCACTCCGTCAAAGTCCAAAGCCCAAACAACCTTCTTCTTGTCTACAGCAGCCGGTATGCAAGCATTTCAGCCACGGCCTTTGCAAGGCTTTCAGATCGGTATGACAGAAGAACGCTCACTTGCGGCATGCCCATGGCTTTGCATGCATAGCTGCAGCGTCGTTGCCACGCACCAGACGCACTTTGCGCAAGAACCATCGATGCTGCTGCACGTGTGGCCTTGCTCGGCCTGCCAGCCCTAATCCTGTGCAGGCCCTGCCGTCTCAGCTGAAACACGGACGATACTCTCACCGATCTGTAACCTGAAAGTTGGCTGGCCACTGCAGCTGTGCACATGCCGCGATGAGCCAGAACTGCCTCAGGTCTGGTGAGGGCTGGTAACATGCACAACAGGTCAGCGTTTTTTAGCATGCCGAAACTTGCAGGTCGCGTGATCAAGTCGCAACTGAGCTTTTGACGTTGACTAACTTTGGGCTCGAGCACAAAGTTGCAGAGCTCTGCAGCTTCTGCAATTAATCAGGACCTGGCCAGCAACTATCGAGCAGATCTGAACTGACATTAGACGAGTGTTTTCAAGCATGCACGGCAGGCCTAGGCAGCCTCAGGGAACCCCTGAAGATACAGAAAAGCTCAAGGCTTCTCAGAAAAGGGTGAGTGATCAGGTGCTGCACCCTGGTGCCACAGCCCACCTGGCACGCAGGTGTCCAACAGCGTGGTGTCATGCTACTGCAGATTGCGCTCTTCAGCAGACTTACTACCGAGGTATTGCTCAGGCGGACAGCTAAACAGTACGATGAGGAGTCACTGAAGCTAGCTGCAAAGCTGCTTGAGCAAAACCCAGAACTGTACACCGTCTGGAATTACAGACGGGAAGCATTGCAAGACAAGTTGCAGGTCAGCAAAATACTCTTCTCTTGATTTTTCGGAGCACAGTATGCAACATTTGTCATCTGAGACTCAAGTCCGCTTTTGTAGCAAAAATGGACACGTGCATCCTCACACGAGCTTAAGCCCTACTGCTACACCTTGCTGATACATGAAATGCAAGCGCAATGACTTTGTCTCGTGTCAAAAGAAAGCCCTAGGCAGCCGGGGGTTAGCATTCACTATTCCATGCATTATATTTGTATGTGCAGGGTAGTGATGGCCCTGAGGTTGCGCAGAAGATCGCGCAACAGGAGATGCAGGTCACCCAAGCTGCCCTGACCAGGAATCCAAAGTCATACAGTTCCTGGCATCACCGCAAATGGATCATACAGACACACCTGGTGCCTCTAGATGCTGAATTGAGCCTTGTCAAGCAGTACGCTCCCCCTATCTCTCACGCATGCAGACGAAAATTTTCTTGCGTATTGTGTCCACTGCTGATGTAACATAATGTGCTGCCATAGCTTCGCTTTCTGTCGATGTGATGTCCTTCACAGAAATGAGTGTGTACGTTCTGCATCAAATCCGTGCTCTGAGTTGGGATGAATACTTGTGAGCCAAGAGTCCAACATGCGAGGTCACAACACCTGCTGATCTGGTGTACATAATATGTACATCTGTGTGCAGGTTCATGCAGGCAGACTCGCGCAACTTCCATTGCTGGTCCTACTGGCGTCTGCTTGTCAAGCTAATGGGCTTATCAGCAGAGGACCAGGAGTCATACATACTGGGCAGAATAGAGGACAACTTCAGCAATTACTCAGCATGGCATGAGCGCACTCGGGTGCTGCAGGATCTCAACACTGAGCGTCCCACACTCAGCTTGGCTGAGCTGCTGGCTGCTGACTCACAGGACCAATCTTCTTCTGCAGCAGGCCACGAATCTACAGGTATGCTGCAAAGGCCTTGGCTAAGCCAACTCTGCTGCATCAGACAACTCCAGTCAGCTGATAGCAACTTACAGCTATGCAGGCACAGCTTTCATACATTGATGTTATCAATTGAGCCACAGCCTGTTGCAAACAATGCTGCAGAGAGAGTGGACTGGATGTCCAGACCAGCAATTCACTAAACAAAAGCTGTGCTCGTGTATGGCTGTCATTAGGCATATGCGACACATATGCCCCGTAGTGTTCCGTATGCCTACCCATCCAAGTCTCCTAAAACTGACCTCACCAGCAACTTGCATGTCACCCTGATATACTCCTCTGCCAAGAACATATGTGGCAGGCGCATGAGGTCAAGACCATAGCCTTTGCTCAACAGCCACAGCCTGATGAGCCTCTTGTTGCACCAAAGCAATGATAGGTAGCCGGTGTGCTGCAGATGCTGTCAAATCGCAGCCTTTGCCTGGTCATGTGCTGCAGCAGGAGTATGAGCTGGTGAAGAATGCATTTTACACAGAGCCACATGACCAGAGCAGCTGGCTGTATCTGCGCTGGCTGATTGGCAACTCCTTGGCTGGCTGGGAGAAAGCCAAAGGCAGCCCACAGGAAGCTTCAGCCACTCAGGTTGCTTGCTGTATTGCTTGCTTGCTGTATTGCTTGCTTGCTGTATTGCTTGCTTGCTGTTGTGTGGATTCATGTGTGGCAAGTTGCTGTTGGGCATGCCTGGCATACTCATCTAGTGTATGCATGCAAACCTTAAGGTCCTGATACTGCTTAAGCCAGCTCACTAGAGCTGATTGTGCAGATCCCTGGCATTTACTTGTTATTGAACTTTGATCACAAACAGCTGACTCTATCAGCTGACGATGTTGCTATCAGATTTTCAAAGTAAGCTGGCTGAGCGCTGAGCAAGTTGACTGCTGGTGTAGGCAATACAAGCAACCTTAAACGATCAGGCAAGCATGTGTCAGGAGATATTGCAAATGGAGGAGCAGGCAAGCGGCCTGGATGATAGGTCTGGACAAAAGTGGCCGTTACTTACCCTGGCCAGACTGAGAGAGGTTCAACATCAGCTTGCAAGTCCGTCTGACAGCAATTGCTCAGAAGCTCAGCAGATCTATCACACACTGATTGAGATTGATCCCTTTCGAAAAGGGTACTATATCGATGCTATGCATGGCAAAGCTGCTCAAGTCACCAGATCCCTTAATTCACCTATAAATGTGTCATCTTGACCTTCTGCTAAAGCAGCAATGTGTGAAAAACAGTCTGCCTTTGATCTGGAAAAAACTTTCCGTGGGTCACGTCGGTGCATTCCTCATGAAGACATGATGGTCAGGCCCAGAATTTAATGACATACTGCATGTGGACCCTGGTCCGATTTCGTGCATCGACAGTAGTGCAGCTGTTTGCCCGTCCGACCTTGTTGGCGGCACACTGAAGCGCCAATTGGATAAAAGCGCCAAGTTGCAGTCATAGTGACCAGCTCTGCGGGTACAGGAAAACGGCGCATTAGTACTGCTCAAGGATGAGTCACATTACTCATCATTCAAAGCCTTGCAGCTTTTCCAGGACATGACTGGCATCCGCGATACGCGAATGAGGCTGTAGCATTGCTGTCACGCATCTGAGCTAGCAGCGTTGCCAAGCCTCCTGCATCGTCAATTGCTCAATGGCCAGCAACAATCGAGGGCAAATCATCCCGGGACGTGTTATAACATGTCCATGTGGAAGGTCTTGTAGAACGAGGCTCGTTGGGCCCTGAGTCCTTTTCTAAGACAGCACGCTTGCAGACAATCGGTATCATGACAAAGTTGCAGCTATACTGTCTGGCGCAATACTGATGGGCGCAAGCGGCAGAGGCAGACAGTTGATTCGATTTTGAGTTCATGGGGGCTTTACGTAATGAGATACCCTTTTCGATTGCGATAACACCGCGTCAGCGACTAGCTCGCAGCTACATCCCCTTGGCCTGGAGTATACCCTAGTCGTCACTCGTGTTAGTCTGACTCGCCGAAACAAGCAAGCAATTGACTGTGTAGCTGAATTTGCATACACTAACAACTTTCCACCTTCAAATCAAAGGTAGCTTTCGCAATGTCAGGACTTTTCGGACTGGGACGTAACAAGAACAAGGGTGAGAACGAGGTTGAATCAGCAACAGGCACAGGAGCTGGTGGTGGAACTGGCACCGCCCTCGGGTCTGGGAACACAACAGGTGCCTAGCTTATAGGTTTTCCTCAATGTTCTCGTACCACTGAGATGTAGCAGGGCCTGCCTGAAATGGATCCTCCGTGAAGATCTTAGGCATGGCATGCAAGCGAGCCGTCATAATTCAAGCTTTTAAGCAACACCGTTGTCGCATCCAAATCACCTTGTCAAAGTTCACTCGCGGCTATCAGTTGCAAGCCGAAGCGTGGTGTTTCCTCAGGCTCTGGATATGGAGCCGGTAGCCAGCGTGGCACCACTGGTGGCAACACCGGTGCAGAGGAGGCCAGAAACATGACTTACGAGGGCTCCACAGCCTCCGGCGCACGATCAGGCAGAACCGGAGCTACTGGTGTCATGGACCAGGGCACTGGCTCTGGCACAGGAACTGGCACCGGAACTGGCACCGGCTCTGGTGTCGGAACCGGCAGATCTGGAACAACTGGCACCGGCAACGTCGGAAGCCGCACTACCGGTGCAACCACTGGTGGGGTGTCAGAGGGATTCCGTGGACTGAACCTGACAGGCAGCAGTGGGGTATGCTCTTCCTCACTATCGCTGGAGCCATTTTATCGCTACACATGCACAGCTAGTGGCTGCTGCTGCATAGCTGTAAATGGGAGATATGCTGATAGTCATGCTATATATGCTGCTGTGCTGTGTTTCTGACATTTGATTGCTGATCTGCAGTATGATGCCAACCACCCCATAGTTGGAGACAGCACGATTGTGTGTGATACCAAGTACTACACAGCGGTAAGCTCTTCAATGTATTTGCCCTTGACCCTCAATTTGGTACATTGTCATTGCTGTTGCATCCCAATGCACTTGTTCTTTGTCATTGCTGATCACAGACGCTCAACCTTGCACAGAACACTTTACTGACATTAGTCAGTGTGATCCAGGTTGAGGACCGTCCCATTGTGAAGGAGATTAAGACCTACATCCGTGAGCACCACCCCATTGAGAAGGAGTTTGTGGTTGAGACCAGACCCACAGGTCAGGCGCACACCTGCATCTTTTGGCACCACCCTTAGTCTTGTAGCGACTTTTCATGGTCTGTTAGCATTGTAGTGTGTCATTGGTAGCTTTGCAGCACAACAGCCTTGCTCTGCATCCCATTTACACTTTTGGGTCTCACTGTGCTGACAGCTGGGGTGACATGTTACAGGCCAGGAGCGTGAGCAGGTGCAGGCCCGTACCTCAGAGGTGGTGGACACCAAGGAGCGCATTGTGGAGGTCACTCCTGCTGACCCCTGTGGTGGAGTCCCCACTGCTGAGTTTGGTGCTGGGAGTACTGGCGCCCGTGGTGTGACTGGCTCATCTGGCACTGGGGCTGGCTACGGCTCCAGCAGCACTGGGGCTGGCTATGGCTCCAGCGGCACTGGAACTGGCACTGGCCAGTACGGATCCAGTGGAACAGGAACTGGAACAGGCTATGGATCAAGCAACACTGGTACCGGCACTGGCAGTGGTGGCAGGACCATCACTTAGATGATGGCTGCATACTTCTTGCTTTGTTAGCAGCAATATTGCAACTTTACAGGTTGTCTGAATTATTCATCCTCATGAGTCACAGGATGCCATGATAGCTGTCTCTGTGGATTGACTTTGGTCTGGTGTGGTACAGTTTTCTGCTGTTGTGTGATGCTTGTTTGATAAGAATGAATAGAGGTACTGGGTAGAATAATCAGTACCTAAGACTGGGATATGAGCTTGATTCATGTTCTTTTCCATGCTCTTCTGCGATGTTCCTGCACAGTACAGACGCTGCACTAACTGACTTTGTAACCTTGACATTCCTTCTATTACTCAATTTAATGCACGCTGCAGTTACTCACCTGCGGTCATGTGCACTGCATTCAATATTCAGATATGTGGCCAGCAACAGCTGAGAACCAATTGCTTATGGGTCTGTTTTGGCATACAGAGCCACTTCACGTAAACTCCAATACAACCAAAACACAGAGATGGCATGGTCCAACAAGATTCTACGAAAAGGAAGCGATACATCAATTTTCGAAGGGATAGGTCGGGAAGTGCATGACCAGAGTACCCCTAGTTTCACCCCTAGACATCAGAAAAGGCACAAATACAAGGATTACATCCCCTTGATAGAGCAAACCTCAGATACACGCTCCCAAGGATGCACTGGTCTGCAGAGACTGGTAACATGCCTGGATCATGTAGGTATTGTGGTACAGAATGCAGTTATGCAAGGTTGTTTTAGGCTGTGCGTTGCATTGAATAGCATCTTGGAGGCTATATTTAGTCATGGTAAGTAGAACCGCTGACTTGAAAGCTGCTGAGCAATATTCGTAGCATCTGTTGCTAACTGTTAGGTCATGGCTGACAATTCTGACGGCCGGCCACGAGCGCAAGCACAATGCATGTGGAGCTGAGATTGGAGGTTTTGTCAATGGTTGTACCTACATCGGCAGAGTGAAAAGCCCTCAGATGGTGCATCGAGGCTCTTTTGAAGAGTGCAATCAGGCACAGGCAGGTGCTTGTCCAAAGATTCAGGCAGAAGGCAGACAGGCTCATGACTGGCGCGCTGAAGCTTCTTTTGCTGGTTGCTTCTAATTGCTCCAGTCCTTGGTCTGTACAAGAAAAGTGAAAAGCCGACTGCAACTTGACTAGCACAGAAAGGTACCACTGCATTGCCCCGAAACGCCCAGGATGAGAGTGGCAAGTCCCAGCAGCAAGTAATTACTCATGCATATAGATGCATTGCAGTACACATCTTGCATTTCACGCTCAAGTCATCCGCATCTAGCCCAGCTTGCAGGTCGAAGAAGGGCAAAAAGGCAGCATGAGACACCAAGGAGCACCTGGTGTAACATGTATAGGCTGTACATGCATTGCAAAATGTGCATTCTGGCACCCAACATACAGAAATGTGCAGAACAAACAAATGAAGCATAACAAAGAGGTCGAACAGACATACATCACCAGCTGATTGCTGGTTGTTGATGCCCTCACCTCAGGCCAAAAGAAGGCTCAGACCTCAACCCCCTTATTGCACTGTGATGTGCACACTGCCACCCTGCGCTGCTGACTTTTGCTGGTTTTGTCACTATTGCTGGTGACATTCCTGCTAGGGCTGGTGTCGCTGCTCTTCCTGCTGCTGTCAGAGTCGCTGCTGATGTGGCTGTGATGAGGCATTGCATTGTGCCATACAGTGCCTGTGACAGTGTGCAACAAGCAGATGCAAATCTGTGTATAGAAAAGGTGAGTATGCCGTCTCGAGAGGTGGCCTGAGGCAGTGACCCCATGCAAGCAAAACAGGGTAATAAGACACACAGTGCAACCACATGGTGCAAGATGCTGAATTGTTCTGTAGATGAAAGTTTCAAAAATACCACCAGTCTAACAAAATGACTCATCAGCTTTGCCAGTGAACTGTGGTCAGCTGATTGTCCACCACACGTAATCACACTGAACATTGTCTCAGAAATGTATGAATATATGCACTCGGCAGGGAGGCACAGCAGCACAGCAGATGTCATGACTCATAGCTCTACAACTGTCAAGCACTAGGGAGCTTTCTTGTGTATCATTCCAGCACCATGCTCCTCGTACTCCTGTTTGGACATCCACATCTGCTGGAAGCTGCCAAGCGATGCCAATATTGATCCCCCTACGCAGTTATATGATAGCTGTTTGCTCTGTTCAATATATTCAAGGGTTCCGTTGTGCTGTTTAGGACAGGCGTTACATACATATGCATTCAGACGTAAGAAAGTGTTGACAGACTTTGGAATTGGATTGACACCAAAAGCAGTGCAATAAGCCGTATGCAACTTTTGGCTTGAGTTTGCCTGCAGCTTTTGGCAAAACAAATGTTTACAACTTGCCATCTGGGACCATTCAATACACAGCATCACTGCATCCATGTAGTCTCATGTAACCAATGTACTGAACAATGGAAGCACACGATATAACCAGTGAGGCATGGTGAGAGACTAACCTAGCCATACACTGAATCGGCGTTCCATAGTGTTGGCAGGAGAGGTGACCTTGACCTTGGCGCTCTGAGCTGCCAGCTCGCCCACTTCACGCTCTAGCCTCTCTCTCAGGCTAGTGAAGAGGGAGGTGCCACCTGCTCACACCACTCCTGGTTCACTCAATGTTTTGTGCTTACATCTAACCCCTCTGTGCAAAGTGACTGGCAACATGTCCTGATTGACTCCGGGTAGGCCTCAAAGCCATACAGAAGCTGACTTCAGAATTATCAAGCAGACAAAAACAGATATTGCACACGTGTGTATGGCAAATACACCCAGCAACACAATATCTGAGCATGCTAAGATGTCGCCACACAAAGGGTCTGCATCTTGGGCATCAAGGGTGCTGTTTGTGAAGCCTGATCAGAGCATATCATGATGATCAGCAGGCAGAAAGCTCTGGTCCAGTGTAAAGTGTGAGTGTACCTGTGAGGATGATACCACTGTACAGGTCCCTCCTCACATCCACATCACATTTGCCTACGCTCTCCAGGACCAGCTCTGCACATCATGCTAGTCTCACAATTTGTTTTGAATATGCCAGGCCCAGCGTTGACTTTCTGCTAGGTCTTGACTGCTGAACTGCACAATGCACTGCATGTGGCATACATGCGCCGCTAGCTTTGCCTCTGGTAGGAGCAGCTCTACCATGAGCACTTTTTGTGCGCAATTGCATGATGATAGCAGGTGTAAACAGCAATCGGCCAGCCTGACTGCTATACCTTCACTGTTGTATGTCATACATTACCAGGACTCTGAAAACATGATCAAGTCTAGAGATGCAATCATTCAATATAATTGCCTGAAACAGCTGAGAACTGAACACATGCCAACTGTGCTGATGACTTGCATGATTCAGCAGCACACAAAACACAAGGTAGCACTCCTCTGACTGCAATCAGATTTGCAGGTTTTCATCAGTGTTTCTAAGGGAATAAAGCTTTGCGCGGATTGCTCAACAAGTTGGCTTTGCGGCACAAAAATGGCAGTAAGGATGTGACGCAGCTAAGTGGGGAGGTGACCTGGTATGCTTGCCACAGTCTGGGAGCCATCATACCCTTGCACAGTCTCCAAATCCTTGAAAGAAGACAGCAGCTTCTGCACGCCACACAATGGTGTCATGCACAGGCAACACGCATTGTCAGCACAGAAGCATGCAGCACGCATAACAGAGCAAGGTCATGCATAATCCACTATTGAGGTGTTGCCTGGATCAATTAAGCAGCCCAGTTCGGCATTACTTGAGGCTATCTGCAAATGCAGTTGCATGCTATTTGCATTCCAGAACTTCAGAGGTGTTTGCACTTGTTTGGTCATGCTGTGCCAGCACAATGAGCAAAGTATTGCCTATCTCACATTGACTTGTACAGCCAAACATACAAAAGAAAATTTTCACAATTGTGATGCAAGCAAAGCATTGCAGATGAAAGGGTGGGCACAGTAGGACCAGGCTAGGAAGATTACCGGCTGAAAAAGGACCTCTGGCACTTTGAAGCGGTCTGGGCCGATCTGGATCTCATTCCCATCTGGCAACTGCAGAAACGGCATCTGTCAAGGCAGCTGCAGATTGACCTAAATGTTCCAAAAAGCAATGCGTAGGCACCAGGCAGCAGCAGCATTCAGGCAGGTCTGACAAGCAAGTGGATTACGCCTGTGGCAATGGGATGCTACTGGATACGCATGGCGCAATGAAGAAGCATGGTAGGCAGCAAGTTTGGGGCTGACTGCACAATATATGCATG